>Ga0209747_1000752_pt1 | contig 17651 bp, 15 predicted proteins | sample BarGraNGADG00311_FD_184498 | JGI IMG/M metagenome (GOLD analysis project Ga0209747, IMG submission 184498) | Arctic peat soil microbial communities from Barrow, Alaska - Barrow Graham LP Ref core NGADG0011-311 (SPAdes) (version 2) | ecosystem: Environmental > Terrestrial > Soil > Wetlands > Peat...
GGGGAAGACGAGCAGCCGCGGGTTCCGCACGGGCGTGCCGAGCCGTCCGAAGGAAGCCTTCAGGGCACGGCGCGTGGGCTCGGTGTTCCCGGCGAGCGCGATCGCCACCATAGCCGCGTGGTGGGCGGCCTCCGGGTCGGTGTGGACGAGGACGCCGTCGTACAGCTGCGGATACACGCCTTCGATCGTAGATCAGGCGCGGGGCTGGCTTTCCGCCAATCGGTCGATCCGGCTGGGCGCGGAACGCCACAGCCAGATGATGCCCAGGACCGGCAGGACGAGGGGGACGTGGAAGTACCCACTGCCGAATAGGGACCACACCGTCTCGTCCGGGAAGAGGTCAGGGCGCATGATCGAGAGCGCACCCACCGTGAGCACGCCGGTGAGCTCCACGAGCACCGCGGTCCACGCCACCCTGCGCATCCGCCGGCCGTTGTGCGCGAGCGCCACCGTGGCCACCACGTACACCACCGCGGAGAACGCGGAGAGGCCGTAGGCGACGGGCGCGGCCTCGGCGTCCCGGATCAGCTGGACAGTCGAACGAGCGGTGGCCGCAAGGGCGAAGATTCCGTACATCAGGATGAGCACCCGGCCGAGGCCATACGCGGGGCGGCGCGTGTCCGGGATCTGGGGCTGCGTCACAGTCCGGCCACCTGCAGGCTCCGCCACATCATGATGGCGACCGTGACGCCGGCGACCACCAGCGCGACGCTCGACGTGCGGGTGCGGTCCGCGAACGCCCACACCCCCGCGACGGGCAGGATGAACAACGCGGTGAGGAGGTAGCCCCAGAGCACGAGCGGGTCGCCGGGGAGGTTCCCGCGGGCCTGGGTCACACCGGCGGCCACCGCTGTGCCGAGAAGGAAGGCCTCCACCAGACCGCTGGCTATGAGCTGGCGCAGGATCACCGGCCGGTCCCGGATGGCACGCCACGCGGCCCACGCACTCAACAGGAGCGCGGCGAAGGCCGTCATCGCGGCGAATAGGGGCACGGGAGCAACACTAGCGCGGACCCCGCCACCGCCGGCCGGACGGGTGGGCGCCGTGTCCACGCACTACGATCGAGGGTCATGATCAGCATCAGCCTCTCGCGCCCCGCACCACGGAGCGGACGCGCCGCCCTCCTCGTCGCCGTCGGCTCCACGCCCGACGGGCCGCGCCTGCTCGAGAGCGCCGCCCTGGACCGCCGGAAGGTGGCCGCCCTCGCGGGCCTGGCCGCGGTGCTCGGCGTGCGCGGCGAGCGAGACGAGGTGGTGCGAGGACCGGGCGACGGCGTGGGGTACGACGTCGTCGTCTTCACCGGCGTGGGCGCGGGCGGGGCCACCGTGGAACGTCTGCGGCAGGCCGCCGGCGCCGCGACGCGCTGCCTCGCGGGCGTGTCGCGCCTCGATTCGGCGCTGCCGGCCGACTTCCCCGAGCTCGTCGGCTCCCTCACGGAGGGTTTCGCCCTGGGGGCCTACCGTTTCGACCGGTACCGTACTGCCGAGTCCGCCGTGGGCACGGTACGCATTCTCACCCCGCTCGCAACGGACCCGCTCGCGGCGGCCGCGGTGGAGCGCGGGCTCATCCTCGCCTACGCGGTCAACACCGCACGCGAACTCGTGAACACCTCCCCCGCTGACCTCTACCCCGAGACGCTCGCCGACGCGGCGGTCCGCCTCGCGGCCGAGCACGGCCTCGAGGCGACCGTCCTGGCCGTGCCCGAGCTGGAGAAGGGCGGCTTCGGGGGAATCCTCGCTGTTGGCCAGGGGTCCGTCCGCCCCCCGCGCCTGGTGAAACTCGTCCACCGCCCCGCCGGCGCGACCGCCCACATGGCACTCGTCGGCAAGGGCATCACGTTCGACTCCGGTGGGCTCTCCCTCAAGCCGGCGAAGGGCATGGGCGACATGAAGTCGGACATGGCGGGGGCCGCCGCGGCGCTGGCCGCCGTCGTCGCCGCGGCGCGGCTCGGCCTCCCGGTCCGCGTCACGGTGTGGCTCGCGCTCGCCGAGAACATGCCGTCCGGGTCGGCGACCCGGCCCTCGGACGTCATCACCATGCGGGGCGGGCGGACGGTCGAGGTGCTGAACACGGACGCCGAGGGCCGCCTGGTCCTGGCCGACGCCCTGTTGGCGGCCACGGAGGAGGACCCCGACGTCGTCGTCGACATCGCCACGCTCACCGGCGCACAGATGGTGGCGCTCGGGAACCGGGTGAGCGCGGTGATGGGCGATGACGACACCCGCTCCGACGTCCTCGCCGCCGCCGACGCCGCCGGCGAGCAATTCTGGCCGATGCCGCTGCCGGCCGAGCTGGCCGAGTCGCTGAAGACGCCGATGGCCGACATCGCGAACATCGGCGAGCGCAACGGCGGGATGCTGGTGGCGGGACTCTTCCTCCAGAGCTTCGTGGAGGGCCGCCGCTGGGCGCACCTCGACATCGCCGGTCCCGCGCTCAACACCCAGAAGGCGTGGGGCTATACCCCGATGGGCGGCACCGGCGTCGGGGTCCGCACCCTCGTCAACCTGCTCGAGGCCGCGACGCCGTAATCCACCCGCGATCCTGCGCACGCGGGTGCAGGCGTGAAATAATCGGACTAGGCGTGCAATGGAATGCAACCCCCACATCCGAGGAGGAAATACGTGAGCGATACCCTGTACGACATCGTCATCCTGGGAGGGGGGAGCGGGGGCTACGCGGCCGCGCTGCGTGGTGCGCAACTGGGAATGAAGGTCGCCCTCATCGAAGCGGACAAGGTGGGCGGCACCTGCCTCCACAAGGGCTGCATCCCCACAAAGGCCCTGCTGCACGCCGCCGAGGTTGCCGACGTCACGCGTGAGTCCGGCCAGTTCGGCGTGAACGCGACCTTCCAGGGCATCGACATGCCCAAGGTGAACGCCTACAAGGACCAGATCGTCAGCAAGCTCCACAAGGGCCTCCAGGGCCTCGTCGGGCACCACAACATCACCTACGTGACCGGCTGGGGAACGCTCGTCGCCCCGGACACCGTGGACGTGGGCGGCACGCCGTACCGCGGCAGGAATGTGGTCCTCGCTTCCGGTTCCTACGCCCGGAGCCTGCCCGGCCTCGAGATCGGCGGCCGGGTCATCACGAGTGACCAGGCCCTCCAGATGGACTGGATCCCCACCAGTGCGATCGTGCTCGGCGGGGGCGTTATCGGTGTGGAGTTCGCGAGCGTCTGGAAGTCCTTCGGTGTGGACGTCACCATCATCGAGGCGCTCCCCCACCTCGCCCCGAACGAGGACGAGGCGCTGAGCAAGGCCCTCGAGCGCGCGTTCCGGAAGCGCAGGATCAACTTCAAGCTCGGCGCCCGCTTCGCCGGCGTGCAGCGGGATGACAACGGCGTCGTCGTCACGCTTGAGGACGGCTCGACGCTCGCGGCCGACCTCCTCCTGGTCGCCGTCGGGCGCGGTCCGGCGACGGCGAACCTCGGCTACGAGGCGCAGGGCGTCCCCATGGAGCGCGGCTTCGTCCTCGCGAACGAACGCCTCCACACCGGCGTTGCCAACATCTACGCCGTCGGCGACATCGTCCCCGGCCTGCAGCTCGCACACCGCGGCTTCCAGCAGGGCATCTTCGTCGCCGAGGAGATCGCCGGAGTGAACCCCGCCACCATCGTCGAGTCCGGCATCCCCCGCGTCACCTACTGCGACCCCGAGCTCGCCTCGGTCGGCCTCACGGAGGCGCAGGCCCGCGCCAAGTTCGGCGACGACGAGATCAAGACCTCGGAGGTCAACCTCGCCGCCAACGGCAAGAGCGGCATCCTCGGGACCGCCGGCTTCGTCAAGCTGGTCGGACGGAAGGACGGCCCGATCCTCGGCGTCCACTTGATCGGCGCCCGAATGGGCGAGCAGATCGGCGAGGCCCAGCTGATGGTCAACTGGGACGCCCATGCGGAGGACGTCGCGCCCCTCATCCACGCCCACCCCACCCAGAACGAAGCCATGGGCGAGGCTGCTCTCGCACTGGCCGGCAAGCCGCTGCACGCCCACAACTAGGAGACTCCAACGATGTCTGAATCCGTCAAGATGCCCGCACTGGGCGAATCCGTCACCGAGGGAACCGTCACCCGCTGGCTGAAGCAGGTTGGCGAGCGTGTCGAGATGGACGAGCCTCTGCTCGAGGTCTCGACCGACAAGGTGGACACCGAGGTGCCCTCCCCGATCGCCGGCGTGCTCGAGAGGATCCTCGTCCAGGAGGACGAGACGGTCGAGGTCGGCGCCGAACTCGCCATCATCGGCGACGGCTCCGGCGCGACGGCGGAGGCCGCCCAGCCCGCGGCCGCGCCTGCCCCGGCTCCCGCACCCGCCCCGGCTCCCGCACCCGCCCCGGCTCCCGCACCCGCGGCGACCGCCGCGACTGGCGGCGGCACCGGCCAGGCCGTGAAGATGCCCGCGCTCGGGGAGTCCGTCACCGAGGGCACCGTCACCCGCTGGCTCAAGGCCGAGGGCGACACCGTCGACGTGGACGAACCCCTCCTCGAAGTGTCCACCGACAAGGTGGACACCGAAGTGCCCTCGCCCTACGCGGGCACGCTGACGAAGATCCTCGTCCAGGAGGACGAGACCGTCGAGGTCGGGGCTGAACTCGCCTACATCGGCGACGTGGCCGCTGCCCCGGCTCCGGTCGCGCCGGTCGCGGCTCCTGCGCCTGCGCCTGCGCCCGCACCGGCACCCGCGGCTCCGGCAGCTCCGGTGGCGGCCGAGGCTCCGGCCGCGCAGGCCGGCGGCTCCTACATCACGCCCATCGTGCGCAAGCTCGCGAAGGACAAGGACGTGGACCTCGCGGCGGTGGTCGGCACCGGCGTCGGTGGCCGGATCCGCAAGGAGGACGTCCTCGACGCCGCGAAGAAGGCCGAGGAGGCTGCCGCGGCCGCCGCAGCGGCTGCTGCTGCTGCAGCCGCGGCCGCAACGGCTCCGGTCCCCGCGGCCGCAACGGCTCCGGTCCCCGCAGCGGCACCGGCGGCGAAGGCACCGGCGGCGCCCTCGCCGCTGCGCGGCACCACCGTGAAGATGTCGCGGCTGCGCAAGGTGATCGCCAAGCGCATGGTCGAGTCGATGCAGACCTCGGCACAACTCACCACGGTGATCGAGGTGGACGTCACGCGCGTCGCCGCTCTCCGGGCGGCCGCGAAGGACTCCTTCCGGTCCCGCGAGGGCACCAACCTCACGTTCCTGCCCTTCTTCGTGAAGGCGGCGACGGAGGCCCTGAAGGCGCACCCCAAGGTCAACGCCTCGATCGTCCGCGAGGACGTCGTGTACCACGGCGCGGAGCACATCGGGATCGCCGTCGACACCGAGCGGGGACTTCTCGTCCCGGTGATCAGGGATGCCGGTGACCTCAACATCGCGGGCATCTCGAAGAAGATCGCCGACCTGGCCACGCGGACCCGCTCAAACAAGGTGCTGCCGGACGAGATGTCGGGTTCGACGTTCACCATCACGAACACCGGTTCGGGTGGCGCGCTGTTCGACACGCCGATCATCAACCAGCCCGAGGTCGCGATCCTCGGGGTGGGCACGATCGTCAAGCGGCCCATGGTGGTCAAGGGTGCGGACGGCAACGAGAACATCGGGATCCGCTCGATGTGCTACTTGGCGCTGTCCTACGACCACCGGCTGGTTGACGGCGCCGACGCAGCCCGCTACCTGATGGCCGTCAAGGTGCGCCTCGAGGAGGCCGCCTTCGAGGGCGAGCTCGGGCTGTAGTCGCACCACACAACGGGACGGGGCCCGGCCGGAAGCGGCCGGGCCCTTTCCGTTTCCCGGCGGTCGCCAGAACGAATTGTCACGGGATCCCGCACCCCCGTACCGCCGCGATTCGCAAGTCGGGGCCACCCCGCACTTCGACTTCCGCGCAGTGCGACTGTTGCGCGGGGACCGTCACCGCGGCGCCGCGGGTGACGCGCACGTGCTCCAGCTGGCGCACCTCGAGCCGGGCCACGAATCCCCGGTATGAGCTCTCCACCAGCTCGAACGAGCCCACCTCAGTCCCGTATCCCGTGAACGCGGTGTCCTCGGCCAGCATGCCGGCGACCAGCGCGGCATCGGTCCGGCCGGCCTCGGCGTCCGGGGCATACACCGACACGAGCGCCGTGGCTTCCCGTTCCACGAGCACCCGGTCGCGACGGGCGAGCAACTCGCGCGTCACCGCCTCGGCGCGGTCCGCGGGCACCGGCGGGAACGCGCGGATGGCGCGTGGCGTCGCTTCGGGGCGGGCCTCCGCCGCCGCGGTTGCCGAGAGGAGGGCGAACCCTCCGATCACGCCCAGCACCGCTGTCAGGGCCGCCACGAGCGGCCACACCAACCCACCGCGGAGGCGCGGGCGGGGACGCGACGGCGTCAGGACCGTCTGCCGGGCGCCGGCGCGCAGCTGGGCGCCCGCGAGGCTGGCCGCGCCCGGGACGTCGATGTTTCCGGGCGTCCCCAGCACAAATGCCCAGGTGGCGAAGTCCCGGGCGCTGGGCCGCCGCGCCGGGGCGTCCGCGAGGGCGTCCCCCAGGGCGGCGAGCACGCCGCGGTCCTCGCCGCTCGCCCACGACAACGTGCGGGCGAGCGACCAGACGTCCGACGCCGTCGTGGCGTCGCCGTCGTCCAACTCGGGAGGCACATAGCCGGTGTGGCCGCGCTCGGCCCCACCGTGGCCCACCACGTCGATGAGGACCGGCCTGCCGTCCGGCCCGATGATGATGTTGGCGGGCGAGACGTCGCCGTGGACCAGCCCCCGTTGGTGCATTGCGGCCAGCGCGTCGGCGATGGCGCGCCACACGGTGACCACCTCGGGTCCCCGCAGCCATGACCGCGCGTTGACGAGCGTGGCCAGTGAGGGCCCCACCACCAGGTCCATGACGACAGCGGCCTCGCCGTCGCCCACCTCCACCATGTCGTGGATGGCGGGCAGGTGGGGGTGGTGCAGGTCCCGCAGCAGGCGGAGGCGGCCGAGCCGAGCGTCCCGGCGCACGATGCTCGCGACCCACGGCCGGCCGTCCTGGCCGCGGACGCCGAGCGTCGTACCCGACGCCCCGAAGCCCACGGGCCCGCTGACCTCGTACCCGCGAATGACCGGTTCTCCCCCCACGTCACCGACGCTAGCGGCAGCCACCCACAGCGCGCTCCTTCCATCCACAGGACCGGATAGAATCTGACGTCATGTCGAACTCCGCGCCCGCACCCACGCCCAAGCCCAAGAAGCGACGTTGGTACAACAACTTCATCGACGCCTACCGGCTCACCGCGGGCGCAGAGCCGTGGGTCGGCTGGGCGATGGCGGGGGGGCTCCTCGCGTCAGCCGGGATCGGTGTGGGGATCGGGTACGCCGTCGGTCACCCCATCTACGTCGGGTTCCTCGGGGCGATGGCCGGCCTCACGGTGGCGATGTTCATCCTCTCGTGGCGCGTCAAGAAGGTCTCCTACGCCCAGATCGAGGGCCAGCCTGGCGCCTCGATCGCGGTGCTCGACCAGATCAAACGCGGGTGGAACATCGAGCAGGAGCCCGTAGCGGTCAACCCGCGCACCCAGGACCTCGTGTTCCGGATGGTGGGGCGGCCGGGCATCGTGCTCCTCTCGGAGGGCCCCTCCTCCCGCGTAAAGAAGATGCTCAAGGACGAGGAGCACAGGGTGGGGCGCGTGGTCCCGAACGTGCCGGTCCACCTGATCGAGGTGGGGCGCGATGAGGGGCAGGTGTCCCTCACCAAGCTGCAGACGGCGGTGCGCAAGCTGCCCAAGAAACTCACTGGGGAAGAGGTGGCCTCCGTCTCGCACCGGCTGCGCTCGCTCGGCGGGACCCGCCCCCCGATCCCCAAGGGCATCGACCCGATGCGCGCGCGGCCCAACCGCAAGGCGTCGAGGGGACGTTGACCGGTGTGGCGGACGTCACCGTCCACCCCCTCCCCGTAACACTCCCGTCATGTCAGGGTGACACCGGGGTAACTGCCGGTCGCTACCGTTGGAATGTCCCCGCCTAGAAATGACTGAGGAGCAGTGGATGTTTTCAAATGCCGAAGAGGCCATCGCCTACACACGCCAGGAGGCCGTCGAATTCATCGACGTGCGCTTCTGTGACCTGCCCGGAGTGATGCAGCACTTCAACATTCCCGTTCAAGCGTTCACCGACGACGTGTTCACCGAAGGGCTGATGTTCGATGGCTCGTCGATCCGTGGGTTCCAGGCGATCCACGAGTCCGACATGAAGCTTGTCCCCGACATCACCACGGCGTTCCTCGACCCGTTCCGTGTGGCCAAGACCCTCGTGGTGAACTTCTCCATCGTGGATCCGTTCACGGACGAGGCCTACTCCCGTGACCCCCGCAACATCGCGGCCAAGGCCGAGGCGTACCTGCGGTCCACCGGATTCGCCGACACCGCCTACATCGGGGCCGAGGCCGAGTTCTACATCTTCGACGATGTGCGTTTCCAGACCAACTCCCACTCGAGCTTCTACCACATCGACTCCAAGGAGGCGGCGTGGAACACCGGGCGCGTGGAGGAGGGCGGCAACCTCGGATACAAGACCCGCTACAAGGGCGGCTACTTCCCCGTCTCGCCGTCGGACCAGATGGCGGACCTGCGTGACGAGATGGTGCAGGTGCTGCAGCAGGTCGGCCTCTCCGTGGAGCGCGCCCACCACGAGGTGGGCACCGCCGGTCAGATGGAGATCAACTACCGCTTCAACACGCTGTTGGCCGCGGCCGACGACATGATGAAGTTCAAGTACACGATCAGGAACACGGCGTGGGCGGCCGGCAAGAGCGCCACCTTCATGCCGAAGCCGCTCTTCGGGGACAACGGCTCGGGCATGCACACCCACATCTCGTTGTGGAAGGACGGCCAGCCGCTGTTCGCGGACGAACGCGGCTACGGCGGCCTGTCGGACATGGCCCGCTGGTACATCGGCGGCCTGCTGTCGCACGCCCCGTCGCTACTCGCCTTCACCAACCCGTCCGTGAACTCGTACCACCGGCTGGTGCCGGGCTTCGAGGCCCCCGTCAACCTGGTGTACTCGGCCCGCAACCGCTCCGCCTGCATCCGCATCCCCGTCACCGGCACCTCGCCCAAGGCGAAGCGAGTGGAGTTCCGCGTGCCGGACCCGTCGTCGAACCCGTACCTCGCGTTCTCCGCGATCCTTATGGCGGGCCTGGACGGCATCAAGAACCGCATCGAGCCCACGGACCCGATCGACAAGGACCTCTACGACCTCCCGCCGGAGGAGCACGCCCTCATCGACCAGGTGCCGGACTCGCTGCCCAAGGTCCTCGAGGCGCTCGAGGCGGACCACGACTACCTCACCGACGGTGACGTTTTCACGCCCGACCTGATCGAGACCTGGGTCGACTACAAGCGCACCAATGAGATCGACCCGCTGCGGCTGCGCCCGCACCCGCACGAGTTCGAGCTCTACTACGACCTCTGAGGCGCGATTGCGCTCCTGAGTTCATCCTGACGGGCCCCGCACCACCGCGTGCGGGGCCCGTCGGCGTTTGCCGCGTCGTCGCTGCCGCGTCGCCGAGGGCCGTGGCGTCAGCCGACTGACTCGTCCATCCAGCGCCGCACGAGCCACCCCGCGGGACCTTCGTCCAGCACCACCATGCCGGTGTTCAGCAGGATTCGGCTCGTGGCGAAGTCGGCGTCAACGTTGCGTGCGTGGTAGCCGGACCACGTGCGAATCACCGCGCCGTGCGAGAAGAAGACCGCGACCCCGTCGCCCACCCGCTCTCGCGCCACGTCGATCGCGGCGTTGTACCGCGCGAACACCTCGTGGCCCGTCTCTCCCCCGCGCATCCGGACGTCGAGGTCGCCGTGGCACCAGGCGTTCGCCACCCGGTGGTACTCGATGACCGAGTCGAGGTCGGAGCGCATCTCGAGGTCGGCGGCGATGATCTCGCGGATTCCGGGGAGCACCACGGGTTCCAGACCGAGCTGCCTCGCGAGCGGCGCGGCCGTCTGCCCGGTGCGCGTCAGGTGCGAGGTGAAGATCGCGGACACGCCCTCGGGACTGAGTACGTCGGCCACCGCGGCAGCCTGCTCGTGCCCGAGGGGCGTCAGCGGCGCCCCCGGTTCGGCGGTGTCGAGTTCCAGGTTGAAGTTCGCCGTCGTCTGACCATGCCGCACCAGTACCAGTCGCACTCTCGATCCCTCACTTGAAATACACCGCCTCGACAACCCTGCGCGCCCTGCGGGCGGTTCGCAAGTAGTCCTCCTCGAAGTCGAGGGAGCAGCCGGGCGGATACCCGAGCAGGCGGGAGACCACAGTGAGGTCCCGGCCAACCCGCGGCAGCACGTCGGACTTCTGCGGCTTGTCGGTCACCAGCATGATTGCGTCGCGGGTCCGGGATGCGAGCTCCCAAGCCGTCCGCAGGGCCTCGAGGTCCTCCACCGAGATCGCGCCCGCGCGCCACGCCCCCTCGAGGGCGGCGATCGTCCGGGTGGTCCGCATCTCCGGATGGGCGTGGGCGAACTGTAGCTGGAGGTACTGGGCGGTGAACTCCACGTCCGCGAGCCCACCCCTGCCGAGCTTCAGGTGCCGTGTCGGCGCCACGCCGCGCGGCATGCGTTCGGCCTCCACGCGCGCCTTCATGCGGCGCAGGCTGGTCAGCGCGTCGGCGTCGAGGCCGCCGGCGCGGTACCTCACCGGATCCACCAGTGCGAAGAAGTGCTCGAGCACCCCCGGGTCACCCGCCACCGGCCGTGCCCGGAGGAGCGCCTGACACTCCCAAGGCTCCACCCAGCGCTGGTAGTACTCGGCGTAGGAGGCCAGCGAGCGCACCAGGGGTCCGCGCCGACCCTCGGGCCGTAGGTCGGTGTCCACGGCGAGGGCCGGCTCGTGGCTCGGCTCCGTGAGGACGGTCCGCACCCCGCCCGCCACCTTCATCGCGAACTCGAGGGCGGCCTGGTCGTCACCCACGGGCTCGTAGACGAACATGACGTCCGCATCCGAGGCGTAGTTCATCTCGCGGCCCCCCAGCCGGCCCATCGCGATGATGCCGACCCGGGCCGGGTCCTCCTCGCCCGCCGCCATCCCCCGGTCCGCACGCACCCCGCGGCGCGCCATGTGCAGCGCCCCCACAAGCGCCACGTCGGCCGCGTCAGTGATCATCTCGGCCCTCGCCGGGTCCACCCCGTCCAGGATGTCCCCCAGGGCGGCGCGCGTCAGCTCACGACGTCGCAGGTACCGTGCCGCTTCGACGCCGGCCGGGCGGTCGTCCCGCCGCTGCAGCATGGCGTCCAGCTCGCGCTGCAGCGCCTCCCTGGTCCGCGGCGCGAGCTCGGCGTCGTCGTCGAGCCACTGCACCGACTCGGGAAGCCGTGACAGGGCCGCCGTCGCGTACTCACTCGAGGACAGGACCTGCGCGAGGCGCGCGCCGGCGGTGCCCGAGTCGCGCAGCAGCTTCAGGTACCAGTGCGTGGAGCCGAGTTCGTCTGAGAGCTTACGGAACGAGAGCAACCCGGCATCGGGGTCGGCGCCCACGGCGAACCAGCCGAGCATCACGGGCAGCAGGTGGCGCTGGATCGCCGCCCGGCGCGAGACGCCTTCGGTGAGCGCCGCAATGTGCCGCATCGCACCCGCGGGATCCCGGTAGCCGATCGCCCGCAAGCGGGCGAGGGCCGCGGACGGTTCGAGTGCCAGGTCCTCGGGCGACAGTCGCGCCGTGAGCGGCAGGAGCGGGCGGTAGAAGATCGCCTCGTGCAGTTCGCGCACCCGCCGCCGCGTGGTCAGCCACTCCTGGTCGACGTCGTCGACGGCGAGCAGCCGCGACAGCCGCCGCAGGTCCTCGGGCCGGGTGGGCACCACGTGGGAGCGGCGCATGCGGTGGAACTGGATGCGGTGCTCGAGCGCGCGGAGGAACTTGTAGCGGTCCGCCAGTTCGGCGGCCTCGGCGCGCCCCACGTACCCCCCGCCCGCGAGCGCCGCGAGGGCCGGCAGCGTGCCCCGCACCCGCAGCGACTCGTCGGTGCGGCCGTGCACGAGTTGCAGCAGCTGTACCGTGAACTCCACGTCACGCAGGCCGCCCTTCCCGAGCTTCAGCTGGCGCTCGGCATCGCGGGCGCGGACGTGGTCCTCCACCCGCTGGCGCATCGCCTGCGAGTCCTCGACGAAGTGCTCGCGTTCGACCGCACTCCACACGAACGGCTGCGTGGCAGCCACGTACCGCGCGCCGAGGTCGCTGTCCCCCGCCACCGGACGGGCCTTCAGCAACGCCTGGAACTCCCAGGTCTTCGCCCAGCGCTGGTAGTAGGCCACGTGCGACTGGAGGGTCCGGACCAGGGGCCCGTCCTTGCCCTCAGGCCGCAGGTTCGCGTCAAGGGGCCACAGCGGCGGTTCTGGCCCCACCTCGGAGACGATCTTCAGGACGGTGGTGGCGAGCGGGGTGCAGGCCTCGACGGCGGCGGCCTCGTCCGCGCCGTCGCACACGTAGATGACGTCCACGTCCGAGATGTAGTTGAGCTCCTCCGCCCCCGTCTTGCCCATCGCGATGATGGTGAACGGGTACTCGCCCGCCTCCGGGTGCCGGTGGCGGGCCAATTCGAGGGCACCGTTCAGCGTGGCGCCCACGAGGCTCGAGATCGCGCCGGAAACGGCGGGCATCACGTCCCGGGCGCCGCGGGGGGTGGCGGCCGCGACCTCGAGGTCGGCCACCACGATGGAGAGCAGCTCCCGGCGGTAGTGCCGCCGCAGGGCGGAGACCGCGCCCGCGATCTCGTGGCTCGCCTGCGTGAACGGTCGCACCACCTCCAGCACCCGCTCGTAGACCGCCTGGTACCCCTCGCCCGACACGCGGGCGCTGAGCGCCCCCGCCAGGGTGGGGTCCGCGATGATGTGGTCCGCGAAGTACTGCGAGGCGCCGAAGACCCGCAGCAGGGACAGCCAGCGGCCGCGGTCCACGTTCCGCAGTTCAGCACCGGCCGGCGTCTCGAGGAGACGCAGCAGGTTCAGCAGTGCCGCGTCCGGGTCGGCGGCGATGGACAGGTCTCTGATGAGCGCCGACGTGTCCATCCCGGCGAACACCGGGCTCCCGAGGAACCCCATCGCGCGGGGTGTGTCGATGAACCCCTTGCGCGCCAGCTCGAAGCGGAGGGCGGTGGTGGAGTCTCGCACTTATTGCCCCGGCATGAAGCGCCTGAGCTCCCAGGGCGTGATCTGGCGGCGGTATTCGCGCCACTCCTGGTGCTTGTTCCGGATCACGAAGTCGAAGGCGTCCTCGCCGAGCGTCTCCGCCACGAGTTCGGAGTTCTCCATCTCGGCGACGGCGCTCTCCAGCGACGACGGGAGGGCGGTGATGCCGAGGGCGCGGCGCTCGTGGTCGGAGAGCTCCCAGACGTTGTCGTCGGCGCCGGGGGGTAGCACGTACTCCTCCTCGATGCCCTTGAGACCGGCCGCCAGGATCACGGCGAGCGCGAGGTAGGGGTTGGCGGCGGAGTCCGGGGAGCGGAACTCGATGCGGGCGGAGGTGGACTTGTCCGGCTTGTACAGCGGCACGCGCACCAGTGCGGAGCGGTTGATGTGGCCCCAGCACACGTAGCTCGGGGCCTCGCCACCGCCCCAGAGGCGCTTGTAGGAGTTGACGTGCTGGTTGGTGATCGCAGCGATCTCGCTCGCGTGGCGCAGCAGCCCGGCGATGAAGTGGCGTGCCGTCTTCGAGAGCTGGTACTCCCCGGCAGCGTCGTAGAACGCGTTGCGGTCGCCCTCGAACAGGGAGAGGTGCATGTGCATGCCCGAGCCGGGGAAGTCGATGAGGGGCTTGGGCATGAAGCTGGCGAGGTAGCCCTGGCTCGCGGCCACCTCCTTGACGATCGTCTTGAACGTCATGATGTTGTCCGCGGTGGACAGGGCGTCCGCGTAGCGCAGGTCGATCTCGTTCTGGCCGGGGCCGCCCTCGTGGTGCGAGTACTCCACGGAGATGCCCATCTGCTCCAGCAGCGAGATCGCTTCGCGCCTGAAGTCCGTCCCCTTGCCGCGCGGGACGTGGTCGAAGTAGCCCGCCCGGTCGATGGGGACCAGCTCGCTGCTCTCGCCCGGATCCTCGAACAGGTAGAACTCGATCTCGGGGTGGGTGTAGAAGGTGAAGCCCTTCTCCGCCGCCCTCGAGAGCATCCGCTTCAGCACCGCGCGCGGCTCGGTCCTGGCCGCCTCTCCCGCGGGGGTGAGGATGTCGCAGAACATGCGCGCCGTCCCGTGCTGCTCGCCACGCCACGGCAGGATCTGGAACGTGGACGGGTCCGGTTGGGCGATCATGTCCGCCTCCGAGACGCGCGCGAGGCCCTCGATCGCGGAGCCGTCGAAGCCGATGCCCTCGGCGAATGCCCCCTCGAGTTCGGCGGGCGCGATGGCCACCGACTTCAACACACCGAGCACGTCGGTGAACCAGAGCTGGATGAAGCGGATATCGCGCTCCTCGACGACGCGCAGCACGTACTCCTGTTGCCGATCCATGAACACTCCTTGACCGCGATGCCTGTCCTCCCATCATCGCCCATCCGGCGCCCCCTCCGCAGTCCGCCGACCCCTCCCCCCTGTTAACAGCCTGTTACACGGCCCGGCGCGTACTCTGGTCCCTGCGGGTACCCGATCGTGGACCTGGCCGTGTGCGGCTCGCTGATGGAGAGGATCGACCGTGGCAGACAACGCTCCCGCGAAGGGTGTCCCCGTTCCGCAACGGGTACGCGTCCACCACCTGCGCCAGGCCAAGGAGCGCCGCGAGCCGCTCACCATGTTGACCGCGTACGACGCGGTGTGCGCCCGCATCTTCGACGAGGCGGGGATCGACCTGCTGCTCGTCGGCGACTCGATCGGCGACAACATGCTGGGCCACCCGTCCACCATCCCCGTCACCGTGGACGAGATGGTGGTCGCCGCGCGGGCCGTCGCGAGTGCGGCCCGCCGCGCGTTCGTGGTGGCGGACCTGCCCTTCGGGAGCTACGAGGCCTCCCCCGCGCAGTGCCACGCCACCGCCGTGCGGATGATCAAGGAGGGCCTGGCCCACGCCGTGAAGTTCGAGGGGGGCGCCCACCTCACAGGTCACGTGGAGTTGTGCACCCGCTCGGGGATCCCCGTCTTCGGCCACCTCGGGTTCACACCCCAGTCCGAGAACATGCTCGGCGGCAAGCGGGTCCAGGGCAGGGGGAACGTGGCCGCGGAGAAGCTGGTGTCCGACGCGAAGGCGCTGCAGGACGCGGGCGCCGTCGCGGTGGTGCTGGAGATGGTCCCGGCGCCGGTGGCCGCGCGGGTCACCGAGGTGCTGGAGATCCCGACGATCGGGATCGGCGCCGGGCCCGATGTCGACGGCCAGGTGCTGGTGTGGACGGACATGGCCGGCATGGGATCCTGGTCGCCGCGGTTCGCGAAGCAGTTCGGCAACCTCGGCGCCGAGCTGTACGCCGCGACGAGGCGCTACTCCTCAGCAGTGCGGGAGCGGCAGTTCCCCGGCCCGGAGCACACCTACGAGTCGTAGCGCGCGCCGACCGGTCGTGGCGGACTCGAGCGACGACGCCGCACGAGCGGAGTTCGGGGCTCAGGGGCGTTTCGGCGCCGGATTCGTGCCCCACTCGTCGTCGTCGTCTTTCCACGCGCGGTCGGCCTCGTCCCACTCGGCATTGCGCTGGCGGGCGTGGCCGAGGGCGTTGGCGGCGGCCTCACGAGTCGGGTACGGGCCCATGAGTTCCAGCCCCTCTGACATCCGGCCCTCCTCCACCTGCCCCGTTTCGAGGTTGTAGAAGTACTCGGTCATCTCGTGCTCCTCCCGGGAACGTAAACTCAATACCATGTTGGCTGATCGCGCGCCCCGAGGCACCCTGAAACCCGGAAACGTCTCACCTAAGCGCGAAGTCCCGAGATCCATCCCCCGCCCGGAATACGTCGGCCGCACGGGTCCCGAGCGCGCGCACGCCCCCGAGGTGAAGTCCGCCGAGACGATCGAGCGGATCCGCGTGGCGAGCCGGATAGCGGCGCAAGCGCTCGTGGAGGCCGGCAAGGTCGTGGCGCCCGGCGTCACCACCGATGAGATCGACCGGATCGGCCACGAGTATCTCTGTGACCACGGCGCCTACCCCTCCTCGCTGGACTACATGGGGTTCCCGAAGTCGCTGTGCACCTCGATCAACGAGGTGATCTGCCACGGTATCCCGGACGACACCGTGCTGGCGGAGGGCGACATCGTCAACATCGACATCACCGCCTACATGGACGGCGTGCATGGGGACACGAACGCCACGTTCGCCGTCGGTGCGGTGGACGAGGAGTCCCGGCTGCTCATCGAGCGCACCCGCATCGCGATGGAGCGGGGGATCCGGGCCGTGAAGCCCGGCCGTGAGGTCAACGTCATCGGCCGCGTGATCGAGGCCTACGCGCGCCGCTTCGACTACGGCGTGGTGCGGGACTTCACCGGCCACGGTGTGGGCGAGGCGTTCCACTCGGGCCTGATCATCCCGCACTACGACGCGGCGCCGCTGTACGACGACGTGATCCACGAGGGGATGGTCTTCACCATCGAACCGATGATCACCCTGGGCACCATCGAGTGGGAGCAGTGGGACGATGGCTGGACCGTGCTCACCAAGGACCGCGGGCGGACCGCGCAGTGGGAGCATACTGTTGTGGTCAGCGCCGACGGCGCTGAGATCCTCACCATCCCGTGAAGGAGGGCCAGGTGGCCATCGCATTCGGCATCGACATCGGCGGATCGGGTGTCAAGGGCGCGCCCGTGGACCTCGAGACGGGCACCTTCACGGGTGAACGCCTACGCATCCCGACGCCGGAGCCCTCCACCCCCGAGGCGGTCGCGAAGGTCTGCGCCACGATCATCGCGAGTTTCGACCTCCCCCCCGAGATCCCCGTCGGGCTGACATTCCCCGCCCCGATCAAGCACGGGGTGGTGCCCTTCATCGCGAACCTCCACAAGTCGTGGAAGGGCGTCAACGTCCCCGAACTGATGACCGCGGCGATCGGGCGGAACGTCATCGCGATCAACGACGCCGACGCCGCCGGGTACGCCGAGGCCACCTACGGCGCGGCGCGCGAGAAGGCCGGCACGGTCATCGTGACCACACTCGGCACCGGGATCGGGTCGGCCATCATCGTGGACGGCAAGCTCGTTCCGAACGTGGAGCTCGGACACCTCGAGATCGACGGACACGACGCCGAGAGCCGCGCGTCGGACGCCGCCCGCGAACGGGAGGACCTGAGCTGGAAGCAGTGGGCGAAGCGACTCACCGTCTACTATTCGACGGTGGAGATGCTGTTCTCCCCGGACCTCTTCGTGGTCGGGGGCGGCGTCAGCAAGTACCACCAGGAGTTCCTCCCCCTCATCAGGGTGAAGACCCCCATGGTCCCGGCCGCACTGCGCAATGCCGCGGGCATCGTCGGCGCGGCGCGACTCGCTGCGGACGGGTACAAGTAGCACTACGCGGAGGTCCCGATGCGCCACCCATTCGTGACCGCACTCGGGAGCCTCGCCGTCCTTGCCCTGGCCGCGTGCGCCACCGGCCCCGGCGACGACGCCACCTCCGGCCCGTCACCCACCGCGGTAGTTCCCACGGCCGGCTCCCCTCCCACCACCGCGCCCGCGGAGACGCCATCGGCAGTGCGGGTGGGCTCGCTCAGCATCGAGTACGCCATGGGTACCGGGCCGGACACCCGGGTCTGGGAACTCGGTCCCGACG
>Ga0209747_1000756_pt1 | contig 17585 bp, 15 predicted proteins | sample BarGraNGADG00311_FD_184498 | JGI IMG/M metagenome (GOLD analysis project Ga0209747, IMG submission 184498) | Arctic peat soil microbial communities from Barrow, Alaska - Barrow Graham LP Ref core NGADG0011-311 (SPAdes) (version 2) | ecosystem: Environmental > Terrestrial > Soil > Wetlands > Peat...
AACTGCTCTTTCATGATGGGCAGTGTGAGACGTTTGTGTTCGATCCTGAGGCAGATGACGTCGGGCTCTACCCACAGGTCGCCCAGGCTGGTCTTCATGACAGGATGATGCTGTGTTGCCACCCTTGATAACTCCCCTTGCGGAAACTGGCAAGCGCTGCCGCCGCACTCCCTGATTCGCCGCGAGTGAATTATATCACCTGGCCCGGGAATTCACCCCGGAAATCATGTAAGTCCGGATTTCTCCACCGCCTGCGGATGGCGCCCCGACGTGGACGGGCCGCGCATTTCGCGAGGTGCCAGCGTCGTTCATGTCTGATAGCCTGTGGCGTGGGTGGCGATAAAACAGCGAGCGTGAGAATGAACCTCGAGCCGGCGGTCCTCAAGAGCATCAGGGAGAACAGGAGGCCTCAACGGCTTGCTGTTCATACTCGCTCCCCTGGTGGTCCTGTTGACGGGAGTAATCGGCAACCCGATGCGCCTGATCAGCGTTCCGATGATGCTCGCGCCGATGATAATCGTTATCATCGGTTATCCGATCGCAATCTGGCTTACTGCCAGGCAGTACAAAGATTTCAGGCTTGCGCGCTTCCACAACGACATCCTTGCAGACTCGGTCGCGGCTAAAGTGACCAGCAACCCCGACTCGCTCGCGAAAGCGATTGCGAAAGTCCGCGACGCAGTGAAGGAAGCGCCAAGGATGCCCAGTGAGTCCATCGGGTTCACGAACCGGTGGCAGGCGTTCGAGGTCAGGGCTGGCCGGGTCGTCACCGCGCCGGCCGGATGGCAGTGAGCAGAACAGGGTAAGCGCGCCGGTCGTCGAAACAGGGGATGGCAGGCTCGGTCACGCCGGTGCGGGCTCCTCGCCCTGCCCGGAATGATGTGCAACGACAAGAGAACTGAAAGAAAATGGAAAGGGACACCAGGCCACCGCGCACATACCTGCTCTTCTTCCTGGGGATATTCCTGCTGGCCGAGATATGTCTCGTCGTCCTCGACCTCTACTATCTTTACGGTCAGAGCGGGACGGTCGGTGACTTCTTATTCGATTTCCTCATCGTCAGCGCCATCATCATGACCCTGGTGCTCTTCACCTACTTTGCCTTGCGCGGGATCCTCGTAAGGTACATCAACTCGGAGCGGAGGTTCCACGAACTCGCTGACCTGCTGCCGGAGGGCATCATCGAGAGCGACCTGCATGGATGGGTGACGTACGCGAACGATATAGCCCTCGCATGGTTCGGCTACTCGCAGGCCGAGATCGAGAGGGGAGCTCTCAATATCCTGGACTTCATCGACGAGGCGGACCGCGAACGCGCGCTCGAGAACATGAACATCACGCTGAGCGGCGGCGAGTTGAAGCCCGCGACCTACCGGATAAAGAAAAAGGACGGGTCGGTCTTCCCCGTGCAGATGAGCACGAGCCGGATCACGCGGGGTGACAGGCCCGCGGGTGTTCGCGCGGTTGTCACGGACATCTCCGAGCAGAAGAGGATCGAAGACTTGGTCCGGGACAGTGAGAAGAAATACCGGGAACTGGCCGATTCCCTTCCCGAGATAGTGTTCGAGATGGACACGGACGGCAACTTCACTTACGTGAACGCGAACGCGCGACGGATCTTCGGTTACGAGGAAGGTGCGAGGCCCGAAACAATCAACGTCAAGGATGTCATGGCGGATTCGACCACCGCTGTCGACGAGATGCGTCTCATGGTTCGAACGCGGACTATGCAGGTCTCGAGGGAGAACCTCGCCAGGCGCAGAGACGGCTCGACTTTCCCGGTAATGATCTCCGGGCAGCTGATAATGGAGGGAGACCGCCCGGTCGGGATCCGCGGGATCGTGGCTGATATCTCGGACATCAAGTCCGCGGAGAAGAAGATCGGCGAGTCGGAGGAGAAATATCGCAGCCTCTTCGAATCCAGTATCGACGGCATCCTGGTCGTAGGCCTCTCCACCGGAAAGATCACCGAAGCTAACCAGGCTTTCCTGGACATGATCGGTTACCCGATCGAGGAGTTGAAGGGGAGGTCATACGCGGAGCTGACCCCCGCGCGCTGGCACGCCATGGAGACCGAGATCATCGGCAACCAGGTGTTCGTGCGCGATTACTCCGACGAGTACGAGAAAGAGATAATCAGGAAGGACGGGACGATCGTCCCGGTAAGCGTGCGCAGGTGGATGATCAAGGACGACAGCGGCACGCCTATCGGCATGTGGAGCATCTTGAGGGACATCACCGAGAAGAAGGTGCGGGATGCCGAGATAGAGCGGATCAACGCAGAGCTGATCGGCTACGCGCACACGGTCTCACACGACCTCAAGGGGCCGATCCACGAGGTGACCATGGCGGGACAGACCGTGGAGATGCTGCTCGACAGGCAGCAGACGGAGGAGGTCAAAGGTTACCTCGCGGACAGCTTCGACGTCATGCGGCACGGGCTCGACAGGGCGAACCACCTGATAGAGGACATGCTGGTGCTGGCGGAATCCGGGCAGGTCCCGAAAGAGGTTGTGCCCGTCAGCGTCTCGGAGACGGTGGCCGAGGTGCTCGCGGAGCGCTTCGACGACATCAGGATGAGGGGCATCGACGTGCGCCTCGACGAAGACCTCGGCGTCGTGGTGGCCTCACCGACACACGTGTACCAGATCTTCTCGAACCTTCTGAAGAACGCCATCCTCTACGGCGACACGTTGGAGCCGGTCATTGAGATCCGCTCGCTGAGGAGTGACGGGGGCGCCCACAGGTATCTTGTCCGCGACAACGGCACGGGCATCCCCGACGCTGTGATCGACAGGATATTTGTCCCGTTCACCAAGGGCGAATCGGGCGACACCGGCATAGGGCTGTCCATCGTTCAGAAGTTAGTGGACGTCTACGGCGGGAACGTGCGGGCCTACAACGACGCCGGCGCCTGCTTCGAGCTCACGCTCAAAGACTACGACAAATAGAAAATTGCACCGGTGGGGTCTTACCCCAGTGGCGCATTTTACCAGAGGTATTATTATTCGTGGCCCCACCAGAAGGGGTGTTTCGTGCAGTCGAAGGCGATCTGGCCGGCCTGCTTGATGATGTAGACGGGCATTCCCACATTACACTGCTCGTAGAGCGCTTCGACGTCGGGGATGCGCATCCGCATGCAGCCGTGAGAGACCGAGTAGCCAACCGAGCTGGAGTCCGGGGTCCCGTGGATGAGGTCGCCGCCTCCGTTTATGGTCATCGCACGGGTGCCGAGCGGGTTGCCCGGTCCCGGAGGGATCGACGCCGGCATGTTATCGGCCCAGGTCGAGCCGCGGTTGTACCACGTGGGGTTCTTCTCCATCTTCACGATCTTCCACTGGCCTATCACTGTCGGATACTGGGGTGAGCCGATGGCTACGGGATACTCGGCCAGCAACTGCTCGCCGTTGTAAAGCCGGAGGCTGTGGGTCGCCTGGTTCACGAGGATGACTTTCTGCGGCTGGATCGTCGGCTCGGCGGCCGGGGTGCGCTTCGCCACCGGCACGGCGACGTCCCGCTGCCCCGAGTCGAGGGAGCTTACCGCCGCGGCAAGTACTTGCCCGGGGTCCGCCTCGCGCCCCTCTCTGCCCTGCACCAGCCTGACTGCGCCGGTGGTAACGTCCAGGTAGGCGCTCCTCGGCTTGCAGTTGATCGACGGCATCGCGCGGTTCACGAGATCCGCCAGCCTGGCCTTGTCGTAGCTCACGATGACCGGCATCTCCACAGTCTTTGGTCTGCCGAGGAGCCTGCGGACCAGGCGCTCGACGATGTTCACGTTCCAGGTGCGGTCGTACGCGGTGTCGACCATCTTCTGATAATCGATCGCGAGAGCGAGCTCAGAGGGCGTGACAGAGTAACTCTCGGTGTCCACCTTGAGGGCGACCGGTTGCGAAGACACAGTCGCGAGGTCCTTCCTGCAAGCCGCGAGCGCTTCCGCTTTCGTCATGTTGCCGACGTTCACGCCCGCTATCCTGGTCCCCGAGGGGAAGTGCCCGAAGGCCGAAGCGTCAGAAGCGATAAGGAAGGGGCACATCAGGATCACGATGGCTGCCAGAAACGCCACGCCAATAAGAAGAGTGATCCTGTAGCTTTTTTGTTCCCCGATCCAGACCGCGGACCGGTACGTGACGCTGTCTGTCCTCAACTTCCCTCCAGAGGGCTGACCCTCACTCCCTCGCTTCCACCCGTGCCGCTCCCGGATGGCTCACGCTCATTATATTGATGGCAGGCCCAGGGTAAAGGGAAACCGTCAAAATAGTGTCGAAAAATGTGACCGTCCGTTCAATGCTAATGACGAAGCAGCCGATGACAATGTTCAAAGCGGGAAAATATCGCGCTCCGGCGCGTCCGGTGCGGACAGCCCGGCGGCGTGATCGGGTCGCGGCTGAAGCCCCGATAAGTCTTACTGGTACAATCTCATCGAAAGGATCGCAAACGGAGGTCGGCATGCGGTGTCCACGGTGCGGGGCGGAAAACCCGGGAAATTCTACTTTCTGCAGCCTATGTCACCAGAAGTTCGGCGCTACGCTTGACCGGTCGGACTCTCCTCCCGCGCCTGCTGAGACCACCCCGGCCCCGGCTGGCGCGCTCGGTCCGGGGCCCCCGTCAGGGCCGCCACGGCTGCCTCCCACCGCTCTCGTGCCGCCGCCTCCCGGCGCCTATGCGGTGGTTTCGCCGAGCGAGCCCGGCTTCGGGGGAGCCTTCCACCAGCCGCCGCCCCCCGGTCAGTTGAAGCCGGTGCAAACGATTAACCCATTTCTGATGTGGTCCGTCCGGATCGTCGTGATTGTGGTCTGCTTCGCGCTCGGCTGGTTTGCGATGGACCTCTACCTGAACCGGACCAGGACATTCTCGAACGCGAACTCGAAAATCTCGTTCACTTACCCCGGTAAGTGGAAGAAGGTCGACACCTCCGGCATGACAGTGGGGACGTTCGGCTCTGACAGCCCGTTTACCTGGGAGGTCATCTTCGCCGACGGGAGCAGCGAGCAGAGCAGCAACCACATGCTTTACGTGGCGAGCGCCAACAGCGTGCAGAACTGGGACCAGTTCAAGGCCAACATAGTGAACAACGCCGCGGCCACTTTCACCAAGGCCTTGCCTCAGGGAGGAACGGTAACGACGCCCGTGTTCGCGGATGTGACGGTCGCGGGAAGACCCGGGCTGAGCGTCAGGTTCTCCGCAGGTTATCAGGGCATCACATACGAGTGTGACTACACTTTCGTGCAGAACGGCTCGACCATGTACCTGCTTTTCTATCAGGGCAGGCAAGGCAAGAGCAGCAACAAGACGTTCCAGGACCTGCTCAAGACCGTCAAGCTCGAGACCTGAAACGTGGGGACAAGCCGGACCTGTTCATGAAGGTGACGAACCCGGTGAGGTTCCCTGCCGCCGGTGCTTCTTCAATGCCCCGCGTCGCGGGAGTAGTGCATCATGATCTGCTCGACGTACGGGTCCGCGTAGCAGGTCGAATCGCATACGCAACAGAACTCACTTCCCAGGGCTTCGTCGAGCAGTGCGCGCCACTGCGGCCTGAGCATGTGATACTCGGTCCGCTCGCCCCTGGGCTGCGACAGGATGGATATCGCCTCGGTCATCAGGAAGATGTCCGCGCAGTGCCTCTGAACGTCCGCCGGCGCGTCCTGCGAGAAGACGAACTGCAGCGCCCGGCCGAAGACCTGGTATGCCGAGAATGCCAGTTCGGGGGAGTGCAGGTCCGGATAGTCGTGGTTGGCTTCGAGCTCGAGCATGAGGAAGTGGTCTATCGAGCCGCCCAGTTTCTCGAGGTAGACCTTCTTCTTTTCGGCTGGCATGTGGTGCACGGACAATGACGCGAGCGCGACGTCATAGTCGTCGTCGAGCGGTCCGATGTCCTCGAGCTTCGTCTCCAGGCAGCGCACTTTCGCGGCCGGGAAAGCGGCGCTCACATTTTTCCTGGCCTGCTCGAGCATGCGCTTCGAAGGATCGAGCAGCATCACAGCGCGCAATTCCGTGATCTTACGCTCGTCGAGAAGGCCCCTGATGAGGCGCACGCCCATATCGCCGTTCCCGCAACCGATGTCGATGAGGCTGAACGGCCGATCGAAGTTCGGAAGCGACAGCACCGACCTGTTCAAGAAGTTCGCCCGTGCGATCCTTATCTCCGGGAGCCCCGAGAAATACTCCCACGGCTTGGGGTCGCCGAACGTGACCTCGGGGATCTTCATCGAATCCCCCTGCCGCCCGATGAGGTCGATCATGTAGGCGCAGGCCGGGAACTGCTCGACTCGCTGGCCCTCGCCCAGCCATTTCCTGGCTGGCACCATCCGGCCCTTTGCCCCGAGCATCGCTCCGACGTAGTAATAGAAAGGGGCCCGGAGGTCTTCCTCAATATCCTTGGCCACGGTCGCTGGGGACGCGGACGTGTTCGTGGAAGCCTTGCGACCGAGCGCTCTCCACCGTTCCACGGCGTCTTCTGACAATAGAAACATTTCGACTACCTTGCTGTTTCTCGGAGGCCCGAGAACCGGGCCTGCTGACGTGTGTTTCCTGCAGTTGCACAACCCATTCTATCCGACCAGCGCCCCATCGCCAAAGAGGAAGCGCAGGATTCCCGTGGCGGACCCATGAAAGGTACATGCTCGATGAGCGCGCAGGGGGATATGGTAGGATAGCGTTGAAGTCAGATATATCTACCTGAGAGGTTTGCATGTTTGGACTTGGGCCGACGGAGATCATCATAATAATCATGGTCGCGCTGATAGTTTTCGGGCCTTCCAAGCTTCCTAAGATCGGCCAGATGCTGGGCGATTCGATGGGCCAGTACAGGAAGTTCAAAGACCAGACCGGGGACGTCCAGAAGAAGGTCAAGAAAGACCTCGAAGAAATGGTCCTCGGCCCCCCAAGCAACAACTAAAACGCAAAATAGGGGTCTGACCCCTATTTTGCGTTTGTGTATTCGAAGTAGTTCGACATCGCGGCTATGGCTGTGCACGCTGATTCTACGTCCAGGTAGACCATGGGATTTTCGCCGCCGCCGAGGGTTCCGGGCTTCGCATTTCCCACCCTGTCGAAGTTTGACGCGACGTACAGCGGTACCCCCGTATCCCACGACAGCCCGTAAAGCTCCCTCATGTAGCCGCCGAGCTTCTCGGTCATCATGTCCCAGATTTCGCTCAGTTGAGTGCCGCCCATCCCCGTATCGATGACCTTGAACCCTTTGCTCCGCTCCGACTCGATGAAGATGAAAAGGACGGAGTCGACTTCTCCACTCCTCATCAGCGTCTCGATGATCGGCTGGATGACACGCAGGTCCAGGCCCGCGACGAGGTCGATCGGGTTTCCGGGGACCCAGTACTCCGGCAAGCCCGCGCCTATCGCCTCGAGGGTCTCGCTCGACAGCGCTGGGATCTCGAGTCCCTGGTCGGTGCACGCGTCGGACGCTATCACTCCGAGCCCCCCACCGCCGGTGACGATGCCGACTCGCTTGCCGCGAGGCAGAGGCCTGTTCACGAATGAGCTGGCGATGACCCCGGCTTCCTTGATGGTACCTGCTCTTACCACACCAGCCTGCCTGCAGACCGAATCAAAGAGGTCGGCGCTCACCGCGAGGGCTCCCGTGTGAGAGCTCGCCGCCTTCATGCCGGCCCTGCTGCGCCCACCCTTCAGCACCACCACGGGCTTCAGTGCCGACGCGTCGCGCGTCATCTCGAAGAAGCGCCTCCCGTCGTCGATCCCCTCGACATAGGCCACGATGACGTCGGTCGCCTGGTCGGTGGACAAGTACGTGAAGTAATCCTCCGTCTTGAGCTGCGCCTCGTTCCCGCTCGAGACGCCCTTGGAGACCCCGAACCCGGCGTTGAGAGTTTCGCCGATCAGCATGTTGAGGATGTTGCCGCTCTGGCAGACAACCCCGATGCTCCCGGCCTGCGGATAGAAAAGAGGCATCCACGGGTACAGGTGGTTTGCCGGACAACACGCGCCCTGGCCGTTCGGCCCGACCAGGACCATGCCCGCTTCGTCGGCCCTCCTCACGAGCTCCGCCTCGAGCGCCGCGCCCTCCTCCCCGAGCTCCCCGAAGCCCGCGCTGATGACCAGGCCCGCTTTGACTCCCTTGGCCACGCAGTCGTCGAGCGCTGAAAGGACCGCGGCTGCCGGCACGGTGAACACGGCGAGGTCAACCTCACCGGGGATGTCGCGCACGGTCGGGTAGCACTTCAGGCCGAGCAGCTCCTCGTGTCCCGGGTTAACGGGGTATACGGTTCCCTCGTAGCCGCCGGCGAGGAGATTGTTGAAACAGATGAAGCCCCACTTTATCTTCGCCTGCGTCGCTCCGACGAAGGCGATCGAGCGCGGGTTGAACAGGTAGTCGAGGTTCTCCAGTCGCGTCGTCACAGCTACTCACCCTTTCACAATATTTCAGAAGTCTCAGCGAGCGCCGTCGGCCCGGACGACCGAGCGGCTCGCGGAATCGTCTGCATCGTAGTTTATGGTCTTGAACGAGATGTTGTTCTTTGTCTTTTCCTTTACAGCGTACATCATGGCGTCCGCCTCTTTGATAATCTCCTCGAGCGATTCGGGCGCGACGGAGTACGTCACGAGCCCGATGCTCAGCGTCACCGGCCATCCCCGGCCGCGGGAGGCCGCGTTCACGTCCTCCTGGAGCTTTGTCATCGCGACGGCGGCGTCCTCGCTGCCCGTCTCCGGCAGAAGGATCGCGAACTCGTCGCCTCCCATCCGCGCGATGAGATCGGATGAGCGGAGGAAGCTTCTGAACTGGTCGGCGATTAGACACCGGCCCACGTACCACGTCACGACCGCCACCGGCACAACAAAGAAGAGCGCCGAGCTGAAGTTTTGGCCGAGGAAGTAGTCCGCGAACCCGATCGCGAGGATGACGACCACCGACGACACGATGATCGTGGCCGGCGAGCGCCTTCGTATGAAGTTCGAGATGCGTTCGAGAGTCTTCAAGTCTTCTCCTCGCAAAACCTACTGCGAAGATGTTATCGCATCTCGAAGCGATTTGGGGTCAGGCAAAGGGTTGATGGGCAAGGCAGTGACGCCTATTTGGTCTTGCTTGCCTGTTGGAGCACCGTCTGATCAGCGGTTTTCTGCTGGACTTTTGCCTCGGAAGGGTCTATCGACAAGTGACTCGCCCCGGTCACCGGGGTCTTGAAGAAGACGTCGTACAGAACGCACGCCGCCAGGTAGGTCCCTTGGATCGACGGGTGACTTCCGTCACTTACGTAAGTTCGATCTCTGGGTGCGACTGGCGGACGCGGGACCATGCTTCGCCGACTGGAGCGAGAGTGGCCGGTAAGTCGACTGCCAGTTGCCGGTAGGTCGCGCTGATCTTCGCCTGGTCACCGGCGTGCTGACGAGCGCATTCTGCAGCAGGTTCTATTTCTTCAGGTATTGAGCAACTCTGTTCTCGGCATTTGCCCTGATATTGAAGTAATAGAACGGATAATCGAAGGAGTGGTAGACGCCCTTGGGCAACAGTGCATTCCCCGGCGACAGCAGGTTCACGTCAGCGGTGCTGCAGATCACCACGCCCCTTGCTTTGTTGACCTGAGCGTCAGCGTAATTCGGTATGCGCACCGGATTTCCCGCCTGGTCCAACTGCGGGGACCCGTCCTTGTCCAACAGCAGGGACCCCAGGCTCAGTGCAGCCGGTACGATCTCTTCCCCTCTGGTCCAGGTGATCGGGTTTATGGCGATACCGCCGGGCATTGTGACCGGATTGACTCCGTCCACCACAGGCGCTTCGGTATTGTAAGAGACGATGACCCCGGTATCGGACGGACCCTCGGCGAATTTCAGCACAGGATTCGCCTTGAGGTACTGCGGGGTTATCGAATATCCGATGACATACGCCGCGACCATGCGCTTGTACACCTTGGGGTTCTTCTTCATGTAGTCCGCGAGTATGTTTGCCACGAGGTTCGACCCCTGCGAATGTCCAGCCAGGATGAACGGGCGGCCCTTGTTGTAGTGCTTGATGTAGTAGTCGAACGCTCCCATCGCATCCTGTGTCGGTATGCCCGCTTCGAGGGCGAGCTGCTGTGGGATTGGCAGGCTTTTCTTATACATGGCGTCGACCTGCCGGTTGTAAGGCGCGTAGATATCAGCCACCGTTTCAAAGGCGGTGGCCGTTCTCGAAAATGCCGACTTCGCGCCTTGCTGCATGGCGGAATCATCGATCGGGCCGATGTTCGGGGAACTCGGAGTAGGTTTTTGATAGGTGGTGTCACTGAGGTAGAAGACGTCCGCTTTCTTCCTGGCCGCAGTCGTAGTTGGAGAAGGCAATGAAAGCCAATTTGCGGCTTTCGAATAATCAGTGCTGTTCTGGCCCGTCGACGACGGAGTTGAGGTCTTGTCGCCTGTAGAACTGCTTCCACAACCGGCTACCAGCGCGACCATCAGGACCAGCGGGATCATAATTCCGGCAAACTTCTTCATTATCCGGCTCCTTCTTTGCTTCTCGGTTTCCTGCCCGGACGGGCGAAGCTCCCGACTGCCGACGCCATGGATGCAATCCTTGCACAAGAGGGTGGGCGCGGCAATGCCGGACAGGCGGGTCAAGCCTCTCTGAGCTCAGGGGTCCGTAGCGCGATCAACTCCGCGGTGAAGAACACAATGTAGCCCAGGAAGTCCAGCCAGATGAGCAGACCGAGGATCGCTCCGATGGTCCCGTACAGCACCTCGATCTTCGAGATGCTCACGAAGTAGTAGTTGAAGACGGACTCGGACAACCAGAAGATGACGGCCGCCGCCGCCGCGCCCCTCGCGACGGCGCGTGAAGGCAGGCGCCTCTGCGGGATTATGTGGAAGACCATGAAGAAGAGCAGGAAGTTCGTCAGCAGGCTCAGGAGTATTCCGAGCAGGACGACGAGCACCCCCAGGAGGACATTCTGCTTTGCCGTCCATGAGAGCAGGGCGGCCGAGAACAGGTTCGCGCCGACCGAGATGGCGCCGAGGACGCCGAAAAGCGCGAGCGCGAGCAGCGCGAGCAGCCTCCGCTTCAGGAACGGCCGCTTCGTGGCCTTCCATATGTGGTTGAAACCGATCTCAAGGCCGTTGGGGATCCGCATCCCGGCCCAGATCAGGCCGATGAAACCGATGACTCCGACGAGGGCGCGGTTTGCGATCACTGAATTGACAAGGCCCATGAGCGAGCCTGTCGCTCCCGGGAAGTGCTGGAACATGTCGTTCATAATGTTCTGCCGGAGCGTGGGGTTTCCGGCGAGCACGAAGCCCAGCACGGACGAGATGAGCAGCAGAAGGGGGAAGAGGGCCAGGAACGAGTTGTAGGCGAAATAGGCCGCCGAGAGGTTCAGGTCATCACGCTTGATCCCGCGGCCGGCCTCGACCGCGGAGTGAAACCACTTGCTCCGGGCTTCTATTTGCCGGAAAGTATGCTTCAGCCAGGCGCCGGCGCGCGCCACCTTGCCCGGCGTTTCGTCCCTCTCCAGCTCCTGCCCGCCTTCATCCTGCATACGTCCGTCTTTCGTTTGAAGCGACAAGGGAAGCCATCGCTATTATAGGTTGGGGCGCGCGGCCGGTCACTCAATCAAAAAGGGCCGGGCGTTAAACCCGGCCCCGTACTAATGCCGTTCCGCGATCAATCCTCAGGATAGTGGCGCCTGTACGCGCGTTTCGTCGGCTTCTTGAGTGTGGCGCGCAGCGAGCACCAGCCAAGGAGCCCACCGATCACGATGAGGTATACTCCGAAGCCCGTCATCGCCGCGGCCGTGGTGGGATCGTCCTTCATCTTCGTGGCGCCGTATACCAGGCCGCCGCCGGCGGCCAGACGGTTGAGCCTGCCCCCGAGCCCTATGTTCTTCCAGAAGAACTTCCAGGGCTTCTTTTCCTTCTTCGCTTTCTTCGACATTGGGTCACCCCCGCGCTCGGCCAGTTGGACAGCCTTCATTCTATACGAAGTCACCGGCAAGGGGTCGTCAGGTACGAGTGCGTCGGCTCGACCCGGTTCGACTTCCCGAGCGATGACGTCGTGCTGGTGGTACTGGACCGTCTCGGCGGGCAGCAGGCCGCCTACGTCCAGTCAGAGCCTGATCTTGAGGTCGCTCACGGGGTAGGACATGCACGGGTGGATGTATCCGTACGCGAGGTCCGACTTGCGGACCGCGACCGACTCCGGCATGAAGACGCTGCCTTCGACCAGCGCGGCGCGGCAGACGCCGCATTCTCCCGCGCGGCAAAGGTTGTCGATCTCGATGCCGTTTCGCTCCAGCGAGTTGAGGAGCGGCTCTCCCGCGGGGACGTCCAGGCTCTTGCGGGTGTCGGCGATCTTGAGCGTGAAGACGGCGTCGGGGGGGATATCGGCCGGCCACCCCTCGGCCAGGGCTATGTCGGGGGGAGGCCCTGAGGCTTCCTTCTTGACCCGGCGGGCCGGGACGGCAAGCGTCTCGAGCGCCTCGCAGCAGAGCCCGTACATCGCGAGCGGGCCGCACATGTAGAAAGTCTTCCCCGCGATGTCGCCGACGATGCTTTCGATGTTCCCGGCATCCAGCAGGCCGCATACGCCTTCGTATTTTTCGGGAGGCTCGCTCAGCACAAGGTCAACCGCCACGTTCTCGCACCCGCACGCCAGATCGCTCAGCTCGTCCCAGAAGATCACGTCGTCGTCGGTGCGGCTCCCGTAGATGAGCTGCATCCTGAGGTCGGACTTAACCTCGATAGCCGTCCTTATCATGCTCATGAACGGCGTTATGCCGCTGCCGCCAGCGAGGAATACCAGGTCTTTCGTGTCCGCCAGCGGCTCGTGGTAGAAGAAACCGCCGGGCCCCGAGATCTCGAACGTGTCGCCGACCGCGACCTCGTCCACGAGGTACTTCGAGACGAAGCCGGCCGGCATCCGCCGAACCGTGATGTCTATCGAGCCGAGGCGCGTCGGGGGTGAGGAGATGCTGTATGCGCGGCTGGTCCTGACACCCTCGACCTCCAGGAAGATTGTGACGAACTGTCCGGCCCGGAAGGGGAATAGCGGCCTGTCGCCGGCGGGGACGAGTCGAAGCGTCTTCGTCGATGCGGTCTCCTCAATGATCCCGGCCACCTTGACGGGCAGGCGCTCGGGGTGGAGCGCATCGACAGCCCGTGTCACGATGCCGGGGTCGAGCTCGCGCTCGTCGGCCAGCGCCCTCGCGTAGAGTTTCCTGCCCACCACCAGACCGACGGAGGCCATATCGAATATCGAGTTTCCGATGTCCTTGAGCGCCAAGCCAGTCTCCTTGTCTCAGCCCATCGCGGGCATGGCCTTCGCGATGCCCTTGACACCCTTCACGTCTTTCATAACTTCGCCGTATGCGAGCAGCCCCGACTGTATGCACGTCTCGAAGCCCCCGCCCATGCGGACCCAGGCGCCCGCGAAGTAGAGGCCCTCGAGCGGGCCGCGGTTCGGGAGCCTCAAAGCCGGGCTTCCGATCACGTCGAAGTCGAAGCCCAGTATCGAGCCGTTCGGGTTCCCGCTGTAGCGCATGTTCGTTACCGGCGTCGAGACCTCCACCACCTCGAGGTGGTCGGAGAGTCCCGCGAAGCGCTCGTTCGTCGCTTCGATCATCTGCGCGGCCAGGCGCTCTTTTGTCTCGACGTATCTCTCGGGCGGTATACGCGTCCAGGGGCCGCCGTCGAGGACGGTCGTGATGACCATCACCGAGGTCCCGGGCGGCGAAAAGTCGGGGTCGGCGGAGTTGTAGTTCGTCAGCACCCAGTACTGCTGCTTGTCGGTCGTGAACATCGCGCGGTAGTGGGCGTCCATGTCGTAGGAGTCGTGCATGAAGTACTCGTGGCCGGTTGCGCCGATGTCCTCTGGAGGGCAGTCGAGCCCCATGTAGACGTTGTAGGTCGAGATGGCGACGTGCCCCTCGGCCAGGGCCTTGAGGTACGAAGCCGGCACGTTCTCTTTGCCAATGAGGTCGTAGCACGCGGTGATCGGGTTGGCGTTGCTGACGATGTAGCTGGCGTTGACGGTCTCTCCCTCGTCGGTCACGACCCCGGTGACTTTTCCGCCGGCGACCTTAATCTTTTTGACACCGTTGCGCAGGTGGACTTTGCCGCCGTTTTCCTCGATGGCCGCGACGAAGGCGTTCGAGAGCGCCTGCGACGTGCCTTTCACGTGGTACGGGCCGTGCTCGATGTAGGACGCGTTGGCGACGGCGAAGAGCTGCCAGGACAGCCTCGAGGGCGGCAGGCCGTAGTAGCCCCAGATGTCACAGAAGAGCGCCTTGAGCTTCGGGTCGGAGATCTCGCGGTTCAGCGCCTGCGCGGTGGTCAGGCCCATCGAGCCGATGAGGTGCGAGCCCTTCACAGGAAAAGTGAGCATGTCGAGAGGGCTGCTCGCCTTGGAGAGAAGGCTGATCTCGCGCATGAGCTGGCGCATCTGCTTCATGAGGCGGCTGATGCCCTTGCGCTCGGCGGGAAACTGTTCGCAGTACGCCTCTTCGGCGGCTTCCCAGCCGTGCGGGATGGTCCGCGTGAAGTCAGGGAATATCGATGTGTAGAAGTCGTCGATCGGGAGGAACTCGACGCGTCGGGCGACGTCGCATCCCTCGAGGACTTTGTAACAGCCGCCACGGTTGTCCGGAGGGCCGATGCCCGAGAGCTCGTGCAGCGCTGCCTCGAACTCGAAGCGCCCGCGCACGAAGCTGCAGGCATAACCACCGGGGTGTGGATTGCGCTCGAAGACGTCGACCTTGAAGCCGTTCTTCGAAAGGTAAGCGGCCGAGGAAAGCCCTCCGAGCCCTGCCCCTATGACGATCGCGTGTCGTGTCTTCATCCCCCGCTCCCTGTAGCGTCTGACCAATCTATCGCAAACGCTATCAGCCGGTCAAAATTCACCTTCGGGGTCAAACCTAAAAGGTGAATTCTCCGTTAGGCTCGCTCGCAAAGCAGACGCCCCAGGGATCCGGAAGCCGGAATTGTCGTGAATTCACCTTTTAGGTTTGACCCCGAAGGTGAATTAGGTGAGATTCATGGCGGCTGTGATGATGCGTTCTTTGTTGGGCAGCGCGGCGTCCTCGAGGTGGCGGGCGTAGGGGATGTTGCCTTGGGTGGCCACGCGCGCGTACTTCGCCTGGACGCCGGCTTCCGCGATGACCGCCGCGACCTCGCCCGAGAGCCCGAATCCCATGTAGTCCTCGTCGACCACCAGCACGCGCCCGGACTGCCGGGCGGCGCCGACTATCGCCTCCGTGTCCAGGGGCGAGACCGAGCGCAGGTCGAGCACGCCGGCGTCGACACTCTTTCCCTCGAGCTCCACGGCCGCCTCCAGGGAGCGGTGGACGCTCACCCCGAGGCTGACGATGGTGAGGTCCGAGCCTTCCCTCAACACCCGGGCGGCGCCGATCGGAACCGGCGCGATCGGGTCGGCGACCTCTCCCTCTGTCCCCTCTGTCGGGACATCGAACGAGACGCAGTCGCGGTTCCCGACGCCCATGTAGTCGAGCCAGTAATCAGAGAGCAGCTTGTGCTCGAGGAAAACCGTCGGCTCGTCGGCCTCGATCGCGGCGAGCATGAGTCCGGCGGCATCGGCAGGATTGGACGGTACTACGACCGACATGCCGGGAACGCCCGCGAGCATCCCCCAGAGGCACTGCTCGTGCTGCCCCCCGTCGCCGTACCCGCCACCGCACGAGCACCGAACCACCATCGGCACGTCCCACTTGCCGCCGGAGAAATCCTTCACCTTCGCCGCCTGGTTCAGCAGCGCGTCGAAGCAGACCCCGAGGAAGTCGACCAGCATTATCTCGACCACCGGGCGCAGGCCCGCCATCGCCGCTCCGACCGCGGCTCCCAGGAAAGCCGACTCGCTTATCGGCGTGTTCATGACGCGCGAGGTCCCGAAGCGCACGAACTGGTTCCGGCGCAGCAGCTCGACGTCCTCACCGAAGACGATGATGCGCTCGTCGGCGGCCATCGCCTGCTCGAGCGCCTTTTCTATTGCCGCGGCAAAGCTCATCTTACCCACGGGCGATCACCTCGCCTCCGGCGCCTGAGCGGGCCAGCGCCCGCATCACCGCTTCCTGTACCTCGACGCGTGCCTCGTCCCGCATGCGCTCGCGGGCCTCATCGGACACGAGCCTGGCCGACGCCTTCATCGGGTCGTGATGGGGCAGGTAAGTATCAAGTCCGATTTCGGAGAGAGAACGGGCGATGCGGCCGAGTGCCGCAGCCTTGGTCGTCACCCCGCCGCCCCCCGAGACGACCGCGCGCGTCAGGGGCACCGTTATCTCGCGCAACTGCTCGCCGGGGTCCTTGAAGACGCGCAGGAGGGGGTCGCCGAGGAAGTGGCCTTCGAGGTGGGCGCACTTCGCGTGGATGAAGCCCGGCCCGTCACCCCTGCGGGCGCGTTCGAAAGCTTCTCTCGCTGCCCACCATACCCGGTCCGCGCGCATTCCGTTCACCTTGAGCGCCCTCACGTCGAAGGCGCCGGCCCGCTTGACCAGGCTGCCGGCGGTGACCGATCGCGAGCGCGTCGTGATCGCCCAGCCGTTGTCCTTGCACACGACGATGAGCGGCAGCTTCCACACGGACGCGAGGTTGAGCGCCTCGAGGACCATCCCCTGGTTCATCGCGCCCTCGCCGAGAAACGCGACCGCGACGCTGCCGGGTCGCAGCTCCCTGGCCGCCAGCGCGAAGCCCGCCCCGAGCGGGACCGAGCAACCCACGATGCCGGACGACGCCGCGAGGTGCTCGCGCGAGAACATGTGCATGTGGCCGCCCATTCCGCGGCACAGCCCTTCCTTCGAGCCGAGCATCTCGAGCACCATCGACTCCAGGTCGACCCCGCGTGCCACGAGCGCAGGCGTGGACCGATGGTCGAGCGTGACCGCGTCGCCGTGGCGCGCATGAGCGAGCACGCCGGCGATGAGCGCCTCTTCGCCGATGCCGAGGTGCAGCTCGCCGGAGATGAGTCCCCTGCGCCACAGCGCGGCCAGGGATTCCTCGAACGCCCTGATGCGCAACATCTGCCGGTAGACGGGCTCGAAATCCTGTTTCATGCCGGGCCTCCCTTGAACGATGAGGAGCCTTCATAAGACATTATAAAAGCTTGCCGCGTTGGGATATACTCTCAGCGGAATCAGGGACTCGAGGGGGCGCCGAAGGGCAGAATGTAGGTGCCCTGGAAGCGTGGCTGGAGCATCGGAACAGGGAGTTGCGTTGACCTCCAAAGTCATAAGCACCGAATCGCTTACCAAGCTGTACGGCCGCGTCGTCGGGGTCAAAGACCTCGATCTCGAGGTGGAGGAGGGCGAGGTCTTCGGCTTTCTCGGCCCGAACGGCGCCGGCAAGACGACGACCATCCGACTCCTGATGGGGCTGATGCGCCCGAGCACCGGCAGCGCGCGCGTCATGGGGCTCGACGCGTGGAAGGACAGCGTCGCGGTCAAAGAGAAGGTCGGGTACCTGCCCGGCGACGCGGCCCTCTACGAGAAGATGACCGGAGAGGCCCACGTCAAGTTCGTCGCTTCTTTCTGCCGGGACGCCTCGCAGGTCGAGACCGCGGGATATGACCTCGCATCGCTGCTCGAGCTCGAGCTCGAGAGGAAAGTCCACGGCTACTCCAAGGGGATGAAGCAGAAGCT
>Ga0209747_1000757_pt1 | contig 17578 bp, 19 predicted proteins | sample BarGraNGADG00311_FD_184498 | JGI IMG/M metagenome (GOLD analysis project Ga0209747, IMG submission 184498) | Arctic peat soil microbial communities from Barrow, Alaska - Barrow Graham LP Ref core NGADG0011-311 (SPAdes) (version 2) | ecosystem: Environmental > Terrestrial > Soil > Wetlands > Peat...
CGCGATCGGACCGTGCTTCATCTCGCCGGCCGAGTAGGCCTCGGTCGGGATATAGGAGATCTCCTTCAGCTTGAGCGCGCCTTCGAGACAGATCGGCAGGCCTATGTTGCGCCCGAGATAGAGGAAGAAAGGCTTGTCGTAGTGGCGCTCGGCGATGTCGTCTATGGGATGGACTCCGTCATCGGCGTCCTGCAGGAACTGAGCGATCTTCTCGGGCAGCAGCTGTACCTCGGCGATCAGCGACTCGATCTCGTCCTTGGGCAACGTCTCGCGCACCTGCGCCAGCTTGAGCGCGATCAGGTAAAGGAGCGCGACCTGAGCCGTGAAGGTCTTCGAGGCGGCGACGCCCATCTCCAGACCGGCGCGCGTGTAGAGAACCGAGTCGACCTCGCGGGTGATCTGGGCGCCCATCATGTTCGTGATCGCCATCGTGCGTGCGCCTTGCTTTCTCGCCAGCACCATGGCGTCGATCGTGTCGCGCGTCTCACCCGACTGCGAGATGCCGATCACCAGCGTGTTTTTGTCCAGAACCGGGTTCCGGTAACGCCATTCGCTGGCGATATCGTGCTCGACCGGCACGCGCGCCCACTCCTCGATCACGTAGCGACCCGCAACGCCCGCGTGGTAGGCCGTACCGCAGGCGAGGATGACGATACGGCGCAGGCCGCGCAGATCGTCGTCCGAGAGAAGGAGCCCGTCGAGGGTGAGCTCGCCGAAGCGGATTCGCTCGGCAATCGTCTCGCGCACCGCGGTCGACTGCTCGTAGATTTCCTTGAGCATGAAGGTCTCGTAACCGCTCTTCTCAGCCTGCTCCTCGTCCCAGTCGACGACGATCGTCTCGTGCTCGACCTCTTCGACGTCGTCGAGTGCGCTCGTATACGAAACACCGTCGGGAGTCACGGCGGCGATGTCGCCGTCGTCGGGGAACTGAACGTTGCGGGTCTCCGACAGGAAAGCGACGGTGTTGGAGGCGATGAAGCCCTCGCCTTCACCAACGCCGACGACGAGCGGACATTGACGGCGAGTGCCGACGAGCAACTCGGGATTGTCGCGGTGAATGACGACGAAAGCGAAATGCCCTTCGATCTCGCGGTAGGTCCGGCGCACCGCCTCGACCAGGTCGCCTTTGTAGTAGCGCTCGATCAGGTGGGCGACGGTCTCGGCGTCGGTCTCGGTGCTGAAGCGGTGGCCCTCTTCGATGAGGGAGGCGCGCAGTTCGCGATAGTTCTCGATGATGCCGTTCAAGACGACGGCGACCTCGCGCTCGTCACAGCCGGTGAGCGGATGGGCGTTCTCGACCACAACCTTGCCGTGGGTCGCCCAGCGAGTGTGTCCCAGCCCGTGCGTCGACTCGGAGTCATTGCCGCCGGCGGCTTTGACCAGATGCTGCAGATTGCCGACCGCACGGATGTAGTCGAGGCCTTCGTCCTCGCGGAGGACGATTCCTGCCGAGTCGTATCCGCGGTATTCGAGCCGTTGCAGGGCGTTCAGAAGAAGCGGCTTACAGGTTCTCGCCCCGACGTATCCGATGATCCCGCACACCTGGAGCTCCTTCCCCGCTCGCGACGCTTTCCCAATCCCCAGAGTGGAGCCTCGTACTGATCGACTGCGGTCATGCGACTTACGACTCAGAAAAGCATAAAGCCCGGCACTTTGGCCGCCCCGGTCAGGACGACTGGCCGAGCTCTCGTCGAACTTGCTTCTCGATCCTACCACAGAGATCTTCGGCTTCATCCGGCGTTTCGGCCTCGGCCAACAGGCGCACGACCGGCTCTGTTCCGGAGGGGCGGACGAGCACCCGGGCTCGACCGTCGAGCTCGCTATTCAGCCGCTCCACCTCCGTCACAGCGCTCCTCGGGAGCTTGCCCTCGATCTGGAGATTGCGCTTGACCTGAGCGAAGCGAGGCATGACGGCAACCGCCTCGGCAAGCGTCCGTCCTTCGAGCGCCGAGCAGAGCAAGAGTGCCGCGGCCAGCCCGTCGCCGGTGACGTGATCCTTGAGGTAGATGATGTGGCCGGACTGCTCGCCGCCCAGCAATCCCTCCTCGCGCCACAGCGCCTCGAGTACGTATCGATCGCCGACGTCGGTGGTGAGAACGCGAACACCGCGCTCACGCATGAGGTTGTGAAAACCGAGGTTGGTCATCTTGGTGACCGCCACCAGATCGACGCCGAGGTGCAGGGTGAGGACGGCGAGAATCTGATCGCCGTCGACCGGCTCGCCTGCGGCGGTAACCGCCAGCATGCGGTCGCCGTCACCGTCGAAGGCGACACCGAGGTCGCAGCCGTTCTCGACGACCGTGCGCGCAAGCAGCGTCAGATCGGTCGCCCCGCAGTGGTCGTTGATGTTGGCTCCGTCCGGCGCATAGGCGATCGCGACCACCTCGGCGCCCAGCCGCGTGAAGGCTTCGGGCGCGATGTCGGAGTAGGCGCCGTTGGCGCAGTCGACCGCCAGCTTGAGCCCGCTCAGATCGGAGCCAAAGCGCTCGATGATGTGCTCGAGATAGCTGTCGGTCGCCACCTCGACGTGATCGATCACACCGCCGCCGGAGGTCTTCGCCTCCATCAGCGCCTCGATCTCGAGCTCGACGGCGTCGGAGAGCTTGCGGCCGTGGTGATCGAAGAACTTGACCCCGTTGTACTGCGGCGGATTGTGCGAGGCGGTGATGACTACGCCCAGATCGAGCGCAAGCAGGGCCACGGCCGGCGTCGGTAGCACGCCGCCGAGCACGGCCACGCCGCCCGCCTCGACGACGCCGCGCGCGAAAGCCTCTTCGAGCTCGACGCCCGACGCCCGCGTGTCGCGGCCGACGAAGACGCGGCCGCTCGATGACCAGATGGTCGCGGCTCGGGCCAGCTGCTCGACCAGTTCCACGGTGAGATCCTCGCCTACGACACCGCGCACGCCGTCGGTGCCGAAGTACCGTCTCGCGCTGGCTATCTCGACCTGCGGCTCAGTTGCCATCGAAACCGGGATCCTCCCTTCGCGCCTCGCCACGAGAACATCGCCTCGCGCGCTGAGCAGCCTTGGAGTAGGCGCACCATTCTAGGGGTTTCTAGCAACGAGGATTAGCGCTTCGAGAACTGCGGCGCCTTGCGAGCCTTGTGCAAGCCGGCCTTTTTTCGCTCGACGATACGAGCATCGCGGGTCAGATAACCGGCGCGCTTGAGTGGAACGCGCAGCTCGGGATCGACCTCGATCAGTGCCCGGGCGATGCCATGGCGCAGCGCGCCCGCCTGACCGCTCGAGCCGCCGCCGCGTACGCGCACGCGCAGGTCGTAACGGCCCTCTACGCCTGCCAGTACGAGCGGCGACATGGCCGTCTGACGATGGGTGGGCCGGGGGAAGTAATCCTCGATCGTGCGTCCGTTGATCCAGGTCTTGCCGTCGCCGGGACGAAGGATCACCCGTGCTACGGACGTCTTGCGCTTACCGGTGCCTCGATACTGAAGCTGTTCTTCTGCCACGGGTTGGATCCTAGTCCTCGAGTTTGAGTTGTTTCGGCTGTTGCGCGACGTGCGGATGCTCGGCGCCCGCGTAGATCTTGAGCTTGCGAATCTGGGCGCGGCCCAGACGATTGCGCGGGAGCATTCCCTTGACCGCCTTGCGCAACACCTCGGTCGGCCTTCGCTCGAGCTGCTCGCGTAGCGTGCGCTCACGCAGCCCGCCCGGGTAGCCCGAGTGCCGGTAGTAGATCTTCTTGTCGAGCTTGTTGCCGGTGACCGCGATCTTGCCGGCGTTGACGACTACGACGAAGTCGCCGGTATCGACATGAGGCGTGAACTGGGGCTTGTTCTTGCCGCGCAGCGTGTCGGCGATGCGCACGGCGAGGCGGCCAAGGTTCTTGCCCTCGGCGTCGACGACGTACCAGTCGTGCTCGATCTCATGGGGTTTTGCGCTATAGGTCTTCATGACACGAAAAACGAGCGGACACGTAGGCGTCCGCCGGGCGCGGATTGTAGCAGTCCAGCGCGGGCGCGAACGGGCGCTAGCTGTAGACGATCGGCTCGAGCAGTTGCTGCCGAGGCGCGAGAATACGCCGACCGGGACTCCGAGGGGGGGTACCCGCTCGGCGCCACGCGCCCTAAACCCACAAACGGACTTAGCGCCGCCCGAGGGAGAACGACGTCATACGGTGCGTCCGCGGGTCGAGCGTTATCGTCGCGACCCGTCCGTGGATCGGCTGCCTCGGCGGCACGGTCCGTCCGTGGATATACACCGGTGGCGGTCCGGGACACCCAAAGCAGTTGACGGTGCGGTCGAATCTCAGCGTCACCGTCAGCGTCTTCTGCCCCCGGTGGTAACTGATGGACGCTGGCTTCGGATTCCCGCCAAGCATCTTCAACGCGAGGCCTTCCGCAGTCGCGACCCACTTCGGCTGCGACTGCGTGGTCGTCGCCTGCCGTGAGCTACCGCACGCCGCGGCGAAGAGCGCGAGCACGGCGATGGTGAATACGAGGAGAGCTGCGTTCTTCATTGCGCTACTTTACAACGCCGTATGGGGAGCAGCTTCTGCTGGCATCAGGAGCCTGGTCATCACTGCCTTACGGTACGCAGCCGCTGAAATTCAGTAGTCACTCGAACACCAAATATCGGGGTCGCGGAAGTTGAGGCCGTTGCAGTTCCGCGCGCCGCCGCGACCGACATGCGCGGGCGCGGCTCACCCAACGCCGTCCCCAACCCCGCAAACCGAGCCCCGCCCGCGACAACGGCGAGCCCGCCGCGTTCCTAGGAACAGACGAGGCACACGCGCCGCAGGCGCGAAGACTCGTTCACGTAGTTCATACCGACGAAAGTCTTGGCCCGCTCCGCGGGCCGACTTTCGCCGGACTTACTCCCACTCGATGGTCGCCGGCGGCTTGGAGCTCAAGTCGTAGACGACTCGGTTCACGCCGCGGATCTCGGCGATGATGCGATTCGAGATGCGCTCCAGCAGTTCGTGAGGTAAGCGGGCCCAGTCGGCGGTCATGGCGTCGTCGGAGGTGACGGCGCGCAGCACGATCGGGTAGGCGTAGGTGCGCTCGTCGCCCTGGACGCCGACCGAGCGGATGGCGGGCAAAACTGCGAACGACTGCCAGAGCTTGCGGTACCAGCCGCCGCGCCGGATCTCGTCCTGGAGGATGGCGTCGGCCTCGCGCAGGATGTCGAGGCGCTCGCGGGTGACCTCGCCGATGATGCGGATGGCAAGCCCAGGGCCGGGGAAGGGCTGGCGCCAGACCAGGCGCTCGGGCATCCCGAGCTCCTCGCCCACCCGGCGCACCTCGTCCTTGAAGAGCAGCCGCAGCGGCTCCACCAGCTCCATCTTCATCTCCTCGGGCAGTCCGCCGACGTTGTGATGGGATTTGATCTTGGCCGCCACGCCCGCGGTGCCTCCCGACTCGATCACGTCCGAGTAGAGCGTGCCCTGGACGAGCAGGCGGACATCGCCCAGCTTGGCCGCCTCTTCCTCGAAGACGCGGATGAACTCCTCGCCGATCCGATGCCGCTTCTCCTCGGGCTCCTCAATGCCGGCGAGCCGCTCGAGGAAGCGCTGCTGCGCCTGCACGTGCACGAGCGGAACCTTGAAGTGGTCGCGGAAGGCCTCGACCACCTGCTCGGCCTCGCCACTCCGCATGAAGCCGTGATCGACGAAGACGCAGGTGAGCTGCTCGCCAATCGCCTTGTAGACGAGCAGCGCGGCGACCGCCGAGTCGACGCCGCCGGAAAGGCCGCAGATCACCTTCTCTGCACCGACCTGGGCGCGGATGCGAGCCACCTGCTCGTCGATCACCGCCGCCGCCGTCCAGTTGGGCTCGATCCCGACCACCTGGTGTAGGAAGTGCTCGAGCATTCTCTGGCCGTTGGATGTGTGCACGACCTCGGGGTGAAACTGGACGGCATAGAGGCCGCGCTCCGGGTCTTCGAAGGCAGCGAGCGGCGTCGTCTCGGAGCTGGCAACCACGCGGGCGCCGGGCGGAGCCGCGGTGACCGAGTCGCGGTGGCTCATCCAGACGGTCTGCTCGCCGGCCAGCTCCTGGCTGAAGAGAGTGCTCTCGTCGATCCGCATCTCCGTCTTGCCGAACTCGCCCACGCCGGTTCGCTCGACCGTGCCGCCGAGATCCTGGGCCATCAGGTGCATGCCGTAACAGATGCCGAGCACGGGCACTCCCAGCTCGAACAGCTTCGGGTCGACGCGGGGCGCGTTCTCGACGTAGACCGAGGCCGGCCCGCCCGAGAGGATCAGTGCGCGCGGGTTTCGCGACGCGACCTCCTCGGCAGGTAGCTGGTAGGAGACGAGCTCCGAGTAGACGCGCGCCTCACGCACGCGGCGGGCGATCAGCTGTGAGTACTGGCCGCCGAGATCGAGGACGAGAACGGGGCGCTCCTCGGGCGTCGTCTCGGGCGCCGGGAGCGGTCGCGCTTCGCTCACTTCTCTTTGTTCAGTGGTCGTGTGCCGATGCGGACGCCGAGCGCTATCGCTCCAACGAGGAGAGCGAGCCCGACGACTGTCCCAATCACCGCGAGGACGAGCATGAGCGCCATGCCGATCATCAGGAGCCCGAGGTCGGGTAGTTGGGCGCTTCCTTGGTGATGGCGATCCCGTGCGGATGGCTCTCGCGCAGACCGGCCACGGTGATGCGGATGAACTTGGTGTTTCTCTTCATCTCCTCGATCGTGTGCGCGCCGCAGTAGCCCATCGCCGCGCGCACGCCGCCGACCAGTTGATAGACGAGGCTGGCGAGTGGCCCCTTGTAGGCGACCCTGCCCTCGATCCCTTCCGGAACCAGCTTCGAGACTTCCGTGACGTCGGCCTGGAAGTAGCGATCCTTGGAGAAGGAGCGGGCCTTCATCGCCCCAAGCGAGCCCATGCCGCGGTACTCCTTGAAGCGCTCACCCTGGTAGATGACGACCTCACCGGGACTCTCGTCCACCCCGGCCAGCATCGAGCCGAGCATGGCGCAGTCGGCGCCGGCCGCGATCGCCTTGGCCAGATCGCCCGAGTACTGGACGCCGCCGTCGGCGATCACCGGCACGCCGTGCTTCTCGGCCGCCCTGGCACAGTCGTAGATGGCCGTCACCTGAGGAACTCCGGTGCCGGCGACGATGCGCGTCGTGCATATCGACCCCGGCCCGATGCCGGCCTTGACCGCGTCGGCGCCGGCGGCTATCAGCGCCTCGGTCGCCTCGGCGGTGGCGATGTTGCCGGCGATGATCTGCACGTCGGCCCAGCGCTTCTTGATCTCGCGCACGGTATCGATGACGGTCTTGGAGTGACCGTGGGCGGTGTCGACTACGAGCAGGTCGACCTCCTCCGCGATCAGCGCCTCGGCTCGCGCGAGCGCATCGGCCCCAACCCCGACCGCCGCGCCGACCATCAGGCGCCCCTGCTCGTCCTTGGTGGCGAGCGGGTACTGGATCTTCTTCTGGATGTCCTTGACGGTGATCAGGCCCTGGAGCTTTCCGCCCGAGTCGACGACCGGAAGCTTCTCGATCTTGTGCTTGGAGAGAATCTCCTTGGCCTCCTCGAGACCCGTCCCGACCGGGACGGTGATTAGCGGCGTCGCGGTCATCAGCGCCGAGACGAGCTGATCGGTGTTCTGCACGAAGCGCAGGTCGCGGTTGGTGAGGATGCCGACCAGCGTTCCGTCCTCGATCGTGATCGGTACGCCGGAGATGTGGTAGCGCTTCATCAGATCGAGCGCGTCGGCGACGAGGTCATTCGGTCCCAGCGTCACGGGCTCCACGATCATCCCGGACTCCGAGCGCTTGACCTTGTCGACCTCGGCGACCTGGTCGGCGATCGAGAGGTTGCGGTGGACGATGCCCATGCCACCCTCGCGCGCCAGCGCTATCGCCAGCCTGGCCTCGGTCACGGTGTCCATCGCCGCGGAGACGACCGGAATGTTGATCGTCATCGTGCGCGTCAAGCGTGTGACGGTCGAGACCTCGCTCGGCTGAACGGCCGACTCGGCCGGTACGAGCAGAACGTCGTCGAAGGTCAGCCCCTGCTTGGCGAACTTCTCTTCCATCGAGAGAGCGTCGATCTCTTCGGCTCCCTCGATGAGCCGCTCCAGATCCATCTGACTCACCTTGCCCCTTCGATGCAAAAAACCCAGGCGCCTGAAGGTCGCCTGGGCCAATAAATCCGGATACCACCAAGTTCTTTCAAGTGGCGATCAATCTTAGCAAGGCTGGCCGCCGCTCGGCCGACGAAAGTCCGTCGCTCCGGGCGCATTACGACTTTCGCCGGCTAAAAAAACCGAATAGGGGACCGCGGTGTCGTGCCGGCCGTGCGTTGACCAGCCTCCGTCACGCCTGCGAGCGACAGACCGACGACGGCTTACGGCTTCGACGCCTTGAGCGAGAAGAGGAAGGGGACGTTGTCGTGACCCGGGACGCGCCACCATCCGTCCTCGCCCCGCACCATCGACGGCAGTCGCTGGAACATGCTGAACGGGAACTCGTGCAGGAACTCGACGTGCAGTCCGCTGCCCGCGAGTGCGTTGATGATGTCCGAGAGCGAGTGCTGCCACTGGTACGAAGTGTTGTGCTCGACGACCGCGCTCCGGTCGGCATACGAGCCGTCGCACGTCTCCTCGATCGGGCCGACGTCGAAGTAGGACTCGCTCACGACGAGCTGGTCGTCCTGATCGCCGAGCATGTCGCCAACTGGGTGCCCGTCGACGATGTAGAAGAAGCCGCCGGGTCTGAGGAAGTGGCTGATGACGTTTCCCCACTCCGCCAGGTCGGGGAGCCAGCAAAGGACTCCGTAGGAGCTGAAGACGATGTCGAACGCGCCATCGAGCTTTCCGGGCAAATCGTAGATGTTCGAGCACACAAACTCGGCGCCGGCGCCGAGTTCAGCGTTCAGTTGCCGCGCGAGGCCGATCGCCTCTGCCGAGAAATCGACTCCCACGACGGCCGCGCCCTTTCTTGCCCACGAGATTGTGTCCATGCCGAAGTGGCACTGAAGGTGGAGGAGGCGCTTGCCACGTACGTCGCCGACCTCTTCGAGCTCGATCGGTCTTAGCGTCGAGTGACCCGCTCGAAACGCGTCCAGGTCGTAGGTATCCCGCGCACGTACGTGCACGCCGACGAGCTCGTCCCAGCGCGCGAGATTCGACTGCGTGTGCCTATCCATCGGTCAACGAGAATAGCGCACCTTTCCCCAAACGACTGTCGCTCTCGCCGACCCGCAACCCTCAAGTTGCCGACGCCTTGAAACCTCTCCATCAGACGCATCAGGCAGATCGCCGGACGCAGAGAAACGCTCCCCTTTTAACGAATGCCCGGCAACGCCGAGCGCACAAAAGCGCGCCGCGAGATCGTGCCGGTGATGCTCGCTCTAGCTGGCCGCGACGGGCTTGAGCTCACTGATCTCGACCTGGCGCGCGAACTCGGCGGCCTGTTCGGGATCGAAGCAGCCGGCACCGGTCTCGAGCGTGGAGGCGGTAGCGGCGCCGACGGCCTGGCTAAGAGCCTCTTCGAGCGAGCGGCCGGCTCGGCGCGCGGCCAGGAATCCGGCCAGCAGCACGTCGCCGGAGCCAACCGGCGACACGGGCTCAACGCGAGCGATAGAGGCTCGGTAACGCCGCAGCTTGCGCTCTTCCTTGAGCAGCGCGTAGCAACCGCCCTCGTGGCTGATCAGAACGTTACGCGGGCCCATCTCGGCGATCGTCTCGAGAGCCATGAGGTAGTCGTCCTCGTCGGAGAACTCCTGCCCGACCAGGCTCTCTGCCTCGTGCTGGTTGGGGCTGACGAGATGGGGCTCGGCCTCGGCGCCCAGGCGCAGAGCGGTTCCCTCGGAATCGAGCACGCAGCGCACCTTACGCCGCGTCAATTCCTTGATCGCGTCGGCATAGAAGGCGTCGTCGACTCCGCGCGGCAGCGTGCCGGCGAAGACGACCCACTCCGCGTCGGCCGCGAGGCTCAGAAGCTTCTGGCGCAGAGCCTTGAGCTCCTCGGGCTCGACGTGCGGCCCCCACTCGTTGATCTCGGTGTGCGATCCGGTCAACGGGTCGACGACCGCGGTCGAGGTACGCGATTCGCCCTCGATGCGGACGAAGTCGTTGAGGATCGACTCGTGGCTCAGCTCCTCGATGACGCGGACGCCGGTGCGCCCGCCGACCAGCCCGGTCGCTACCACCGGTATGCCGAACACCTTCAGCGAGCGCGCGATGTTGATGCCCTTGCCGCCGGCAAGCGTCAACGCCTGACTGGCACGGTGACGCAGACCCCGTTGAAAGTTGGGGACCGTGAGCGTGCGATCGATGGCGGCGTTGAGAGTTACGGTGACGAGCATCGAGTGCCCTCCTCATGCGGTGGGCGGTCGTCCGTCCGGGGAGAATGCGCCGGGAAGAGTAGACGGTCCGGGCCGAGGACGTGTTGAGTGACCGTTGCGAATCCGCGTGAAGGAAGCCGCAGAGCGGAATTCAGGTCGAACGGGATAGCCGCTAAATCCAGGCGAATAGGTTGTGCACGGTCTGGCCCGAGTACCAGCGGGCCTTGCCAAGCAGGCCCGGCCTTTTGACCGAGCGCATCGCAACCAGCTCACTCTTGCCGAGCAGCTTTCCGTTCGAGTAGATACGCACCTCACCCAGATGCTGGCCTTGCTTGACGGGAAGCGCGAGGGTGCGCGGCAGAACGAGCTTCTCGACTGGATGACGATCGAGGCGCAGCGGCAACGTAAGCGAGCTCGCGGCCGCGACGGGAACGGTCGGGCCACCGTACTCGGTGGCCACCTTGGCGAGCGGATTCCCGGCCGTGACGACTTCGACGAGCTTGTAGCGGGTGAGAGCGAAGCGAAGCAGGGCGGTCAGATCGCGGTTGCGTTGCGTTCGGCTGGGTGCGCCGAGAACGGTGGCGTAGATCCGAAGTCCGCCGCGGACGAGAAGTGCGACCTGGCACCAGCCGGCGTCGTCGGTGTGCCCGGTCTTGACGCCGACGACTCCAGGAAAGGTGCCGAGGAGATCATTCCAGGTCGTAAGCACACGACCACCGGAGATGGTGCTCCTGCGCAGACGAACCGCCTGGCTCACCTCCGGCAGGCCCATGGCCCACTGGGCCAGGCGGGTGATATCGCGAGCGCTCGAGTAGTGCTGCGGAGCATCGAGACCGTCGGGGCGCACGAAGTGGGTTCGAGCGAGACCGATTTGCCGCGCTTCGGTATTCATCCAGCGCACGAAAAGCGAGCGATTACCGTTTGAGGCGGCATCGGCAAGAGCGTCGGCGGCGTCGTTCGCGCTCTGGATCAGGGCCGCGCGGACGAGGTCGCCGACCAGGATCCGCTCGCCGGCTCTCAGCCCCGCACTCTCCTCGCCGGTCTCGGCCGCCTGAGCCGAGACAGTGACATATTGATCGACGCTCAGATGCTGCAGCGCGACGTCAACGGTCATCAACTTGGTCAGGCTGGCGATGGGCAGGCGAGCGTTCGCGTTCTTGCTCATCAGCACATCCCCGGTCGTCGCGTTCACGACCAGGTAGGCACGAGCATCCACCCTGGGCGCGTGTGCGCGGGAGCTTGCGGCCGCCACGGGCTGGAGCAGCAAGAAGGCCAGCGCGAGTAGCGCCGACACGAGCAACAAGCGTTTCACGGCGTTGCCGTTTTCTTCTCGGCCCTGACCTTGATCTTCTGTCCGACCTTAAGCGCAGTCGGCTCGATACCTTGGTTGAGAGCGATGATGTCGTCCACGCGAACGCGGAAATGTATGGCAATGGCTCCGAGGGTGTCGCCGGAACGAACCGTGTAGAGGATCAGCTTCGTCGGCCGCCGCGAGGTCGTGGTCGAGCTGGTCGTGACCTTCTTCGTGCTCGTCGAGGTGTCGGCGGACTGCCTCCCGCCCGTGAAGCCGCCGCGCAGGATGAGAACGAAGACAGTTACGGCAAGCAGGAAGAGGATCGGGATGCCGTAGTGCGCGAGTTGGCGGTTTTCTCGGCGCATGACTTGTTCCTTTTTACCAGCCTGAGACCGCCCATATCTCGTTGCGCAGGCGCGCGGCCTCGCTACCGGCGGCGTCGCGCCAGTCGAGACCCTCCTCGGCGCGGTAGGCGAAGATGACCGAACGCGAGGCGTTTACGAGCGCGCTGGCCGGACCGCTGGTGAAAGCACGGGCCACATCTGCCGGCGTTGCCCCCTGCGCCCCGACGCCCGGCAAGAGGATGATCGAGCGCGGAAGCAGGCGCCTGGCCTCGCTGATCGCACGCGGGTAGGTCGCTCCGACGACCACGCCGAGGCTGGAGATGCCGCTCGTGCCGACGAGCGTCTCCGCCGGCTCCTGAAGAAGCAGCGCCAGCTGGTGCCAGAGCGGGCTGCCGTCCGACAGGGTCACGTCCTGCAGATCGGCGCTGCCCGGATTGGATGTTTTGAGCAGAACGAAAACACCGCCGCCGTGTCGATGGCAGGCGAGCAGAAACGGTTCGAGAGCGTCGCGCCCGAGGTAGGGATTTACGGTCAGAGCATCGGCCAGCGGCGGGTGCACACCGCGCGGCTCGAGGTAGGCGCCCGCATAGGCCCTGGCCGTCGAGCCGATGTCACCGCGCTTGGCGTCGGCGATCACGAGCAGGCCGGCGTCGCGGGCATGGGCGCAAACGTCCTCGAGCGCACGCATGCCGGCCGAGCCATAGAGCTCGAAGAAGGCGAGCTGAGGCTTGACGCAAACGGCATACGGAGCAACCGCGTCGATGATTCCGCGGCAGAAGCGCGAGAAGGCATCCGCGACGCCCTCGGGACTGTGCTGCGCTTCGCCGCGCAGCTCGAGCGGCAGCAGATCGAGCCGCGGATCGAGCCCCACGACGAGCTGGCTTCGCTTGAGCTCGACGGCCTCGACCAGACGATCGGCAAAGGCCTGCGGTGGCGGTTGATCGGGGGCGGTGTCGGCAGTCATGTCATCCGTTCCCGGCCAAGGCTAGCGCCGGGGTCAGACTACTGGGCGCCCGAGCGTCGCCCGGCCCGGCAAAGAGTGAGGGCCGCTTGGCGCGGCCCTCACACAAACCTTCGTTTCCTACGGCTTATGGTCGCTAGCGGACAGCCTGCTTCAGCGAGCTTCCAGGCGTGAACTTGGGCACCTTGGAAGCGGCGATCGACAACCGCTCGCCGGTTCGGGGATTGACTCCCGTCCGTGCTGCACGGTGGGCGACCGAGAACTTCCCGAACCCGGTGAAGGTCACGTCCTTGCCGGCCGCGAGAGAGTCGGCGATCACTTTGAGCACGGCGTCTACGGCATCGCCGGCATCTCGCTTCGTCAGATCGCTCTTCTGGGCGACCAGATCAACGAACTCCTGCTTCGTCACGTGCTCTCCTCCTCATCGACAGCTTTTCTACGTCAGACCCTAACAGGCTAAGGCATTTCGCTCAACCATGCGGGTTTGCGGCACTTTTTGCCACTTTTTGAAGATCACTCGCGCGGAAGAGCGGCCATAAACGCACTCCATGGCGCGCGAGCTCATCGGATCCGCCCTCTTCGCGGTCGACGACGCAGACAGCTGTGCGGCAGACGAGACCGGCTTCCCGGACCGCCTCAACCGCCTGAAGGGCGGCTCCGCCAGATGTCACCACGTCTTCGACCAAACAGACCAGCTCACCCGATTCGCTTATACCTTCGAGCTTGTTCGAGGTGCCGTACCCTTTTGCCTCCTTGCGCACGATCAGGAACGGCAGCCGCGACGCAAGCGAGGCGGCGGCGGCGAGTGCAACCGCACCGAGCTCCGGCGCGGCGATGCGGACGGCCTCGGGCTCGTGCTCGGCGATGGCGATGGCGATCTTCTCGCCGATGGCACCGAGCAACTCGGGCACAGTCTCGAAGCGGTACTTGTCGAGGTAGTACTTGGAATGCCGGCCCGAGCGCAAGACGAAATCGCCCTCGAGATAGGCGCGCTCGACCAACATCTTGACCAGATCCTGCTCGTTCACGATCCCTCCGGATTGGCACGAGCGAGAAGCTCGCGACCTTGCTTGAGTAGCTCCTCGGCCGCAGCATCCTCGGGGCCGAGCTCCAGCAGCGTACCGTCCGCGAAGTAGAAACCGGTTCGTTCATGAGGCCCTGCCTGCAGTTGCTGGCGCACATAGAAGGCGCCGGCAACCGAGCCCGCGGCAACGACCAGGCCGGCGAGGACCTTATTGCGCCGCGTCACCGGTGTCCTTCCCCGGGGCTCGAGCTCGTTGCCTCGCTCGCGCTCGCGCTTTCCTTCGCTACCACTGCCTGAATCGCTTTGCCAATCCCGCGCCAGCGCCGTTTTGGGCTGGCGTCGTTGAGCTTCCTGAGGCAGGCCCTGAGCTCGAAGAAGGCGAGCCCGGCAATCGGATCGGGAGTGGTCAGAGCCAGGATGCGCAGATCGCCCTCGCGAACGAGAAGGAGACTTCCCTCGGGGTAGGCCAGCTCGACCTGGATCGGCTCGCCGCGTTCGGGGCCGCCGACTTTCGTGGTGCAGGCGAGTAGCGCCGCAGCGCCGAAAGCCATTAATTCGGCTCTCTGCCGGTCGGCGAGCGTGGCCTCGACCAGCTCTCCGCGGGCGTCGAAGATCAGCGCGAACTCGATCTGCGACGAGATCTCGGTTAGCTCAGCGAGTGCCTGCCCGGCGTCCATACGCGCGCCGAACGTAGCAGCTTGTGGATCCTGCCGCGACGAGCCGATTCCGTTAGAGATGTGCAGACGTGGCGGAATAGGCTCTTTCTTGGGCCGACTTGCCAGACCGAGCCCGGTTGCCGATGCTCTATTTGCGGCCTCGCCGAGCGCGAGTTGCTCCCCCGAGATACCTCCGAGCAGGGATACTGATTGTCGATGCCGGTACGAAAACGCAGCCTATTCCAGAAGTTTTTCGCCGATCGCGGCACCCACCTGGCGGCAATGATCGCCTACTTCGCCCTTCTGTCGCTGGTGCCCATGCTCTTCCTGGCGCTCTCGCTGCTCGGGTTCATCGGTCAGCAAGGCCAGGAGAACAGCCTCGTAAACGCCCTCAGGCACATCTTCCCGGGCAACTCGGTCGGGTCGATCAAGACCGCGGTCGAGCGCATCCAGGGCAGCGCCACCGCGCTGGGAATCATCGGTGGCTCCGTACTGCTCTGGAGCTCGCTATCGCTGTTCAGCGTGCTCGAATCGGCCTTCAACATCGTCTACGGGCGGCCGAATCGTTCCTTCCTGCACGGCAAGGCGCTCGCCTTCCTGCTGCTGGTCTCGTCGCTCGTGACGCTCATCGCCTCGCTGCTCGCCGGGTCGCTCGGCGTTTACCTGCTGCGGCGCTTCGCCGGCGGCTTCCTCGGCAATCCCTACGTGGCCTACCCGCTGACGGCGATCGTGGAGTTCGCGGGGCTCCTCCTCTTCCTCGTCACCGCTTACTACGTACTCACCAACGTGCAACTCAAGCTTCGGGACGTCATTCCGGGGGCCATCACGGCTGCCGGCATCCTGGCCATGACCTTCCAGATCCTGCCCTTCTTCCTCGACAACCTCGTATCGCACGACCTGGTCGTGTTGCGCTATCTCGGGGGGCCGGTGATCCTGCTCTTCTGGCTCTACTTGATGGCCAATGTGTTCGTTTTCGGCGCCGAAGTGAACTGGTGGGTGGCCCAGCGCCGCGCGTCGAGCGCGATCGCGGCGCCACCTCCAAAGGCGCCCGCGACCGAGGACACCGCGGTGACCACCGAGCCGGTGCCCATACCGCCGAATCCGGAGCCGTCGGATTCGGCGCCGACCGAGCAGTTGCGCTAGGCGCCGAGTAGCTCGAGCAGCGCTCTCGCCGCCCTGGCCCGGTGCGAGTTCCGGCGCTTCCAGGCATTGCCGAGCTCGGCCACGGTGCGCTCCTCGCCCTCGGGGAGGAAGATGGGGTCGTAACCAAATCCTTCGCTTCCGCGCAGGCGGTGGCCGATCCGGCCGAGAAGCGCGCCGCTGCCGCGTAGCTCTACGCCGTCGGGCGAGACCGCAACCAACTCGGAGATGTAGCGAGCGCGCCGGCCCTTGCCCTCGATGCCCTCGAGCGCCGCGAGCATGCGGCCGACCGGGTCGTCGCCGCCGAAGCGCGCCGAAAAAACTCCCGGTCCCCAATCGAGCGCGGCCACCTCGATGCCCGAGTCTTCGCCGATGACCCAGAGCGGGCGCTTCTCGAGCGAGCGACCGAACAGGGCCTTGCCGCGGGCGTTCTCGTAGTAGCTCGTGCCCGTCTCGGGCGGGAAGGTGCCGGCGGACAGTGGCTCGACGTGCCAGCCCGGCAGCAGCTGCTCCAGCTCGCGCGCCTTGTCGGGGTTGCGCGAGGCGAAGACAGCGCTCAGAGCTGGATTCAATTGACGACCCGCCGACGAGGGAACCGATTCCGCCAGGCGGTGGAGTGCCTCATTTGGAACAGGCTCCTAGTGCACCCATTGGGCCCCGGTCACTCCTTCGAGCGCCAGCAAGCCGTTGATGATCTCGACCATGCGCACGTCGCGCTCGAGCTCCACGTCGGCAACCAGCTTTCTCCGCCTCGCCTCGTCACTAACCTGCACTCCAACCAGCGCGGCCCGCTCGCTCTCCAGGTAGCGCAGCACGGGAGCGGCGTCGGAGCCAAGCTTCAGATCGACGATGATATGGGCGGAGCTCGATCTGATCCGATCGATGTAGCGGCGCTCGAAGATGCGCAGCGGCCAGAGCACTGTCAGCGTCACCGCCGTGGCAAGTGCGGCGACGGCGTAGAAACCGGTCGCGGCGGTCATCCCGACTGCGGCCGACATCCAGAGCGTCGCGGCGGTCGTCAGGCCGTGCACGCTGATGCCCTGGCGCATGATGGCGCCGGCGCCGAGGAAGCCGATACCGGTCACGACCTGCGCGGCGATGCGAGTCGGGTCGTAGCTGACTCCGTTGCCGAACTTGAACCCCGTCCAGGCGTAGGCCGAGACGAGCGTGAAGAGGGCGGAGCCGAGTGAGACCAGGAGGTGTGTGCGTAGGCCGGCATAGCGATCGCGCAGCTCTCGCTCGATACCGATCGCGCCGCCGAGCCCAGCAGCAAGCGCCAGGCGGGCTAGAGCCTCTACCCATCCGAGGTGCGGAAGCACCCCGGTATTTTGGCCCGAACGCCGGACACGACGCCCGCGTTAGCAGTACGCCAGCCGTCGCAGCCGACATGCGCGGCTGCGACTCACAACGGCCTTCCTTCAGGCTAACCGCGGAAAGTCGTCATGCCCGCGCAGCGGGCGGACTTTCTGCGGCTGCCAGGGCTTCTTCCTGCGCCGCCTTGATCAGCTCGGCGCCGCGCGTGGCCAGGGCGAGTAGCTCGTCCAGGTCCTCGCGATGGAAGGGCGCGGTCTCGGCGGTTGCCTGCACCTCGATCAGGCGCCCGTCGCCGGTCATGACGAAGTTCATGTCCACCTCGGCGCCGGAATCTTCGGAGTAATCGAGGTCGAGCAGCTTCTCGCCGCCGACTATCCCGACCGAGACCGCGGCCACCGAGTCGGTCAGCACCCGGGCGAGGCCGAAGTGCTCTAGCGCCCGACTGGCGGCGACATAGGCGCCCGAGGTGGAGGCGCAGCGCGTGCCGCCGTCGGCCTGAAGCACGTCGCAGTCGACCCAGACGGTGCGCTCGCCAAGCGCTTCGAGGTCCGTCACCGCCCGCAGCGACCGTCCGATCAGGCGC
>Ga0209747_1000759_pt1 | contig 17573 bp, 15 predicted proteins | sample BarGraNGADG00311_FD_184498 | JGI IMG/M metagenome (GOLD analysis project Ga0209747, IMG submission 184498) | Arctic peat soil microbial communities from Barrow, Alaska - Barrow Graham LP Ref core NGADG0011-311 (SPAdes) (version 2) | ecosystem: Environmental > Terrestrial > Soil > Wetlands > Peat...
AATCAACGTAGCATAATCGACGATCCTTCTATCTCTGACTTTGTTAAGGAAACAAAGCAAAACCAACCTGACCAGGAACAACTGGCAGTATCGAAAAAGGCTTACCAGAAGATGTTGTTTTATGAACTTTTCGATTTTACTACACTTGCCCGTAATCTTGGTTATTGTCTCAAAGTTGTAAATGAGAATCACGGCAGTATTTTGGGAAATCTTCAGGAAATGCTCGAGACTACCCTAACTCTAATAAAGGCGGACCTTATTGAAGTATCCGAAAAATTCAATCCGCAATTGAATGCACTTTTAAATGGGGAAATTGACGCTGAATCAAATATACCTCTGCAGGAACGCGTTAAAAAAGCAGGAGAATTCTTTTCAGGAAAACTTGAAGCCGTTCTGAAGGAAATTCTGGCCGGATTCCCGGTGGAAACAGATAATAAAACAGTCCGCAAATCGGTTTCTGAGGCGATGGATCGGGCAAGAAAGGAGGGAGTTAAAAAATTAGCCTGCCTTCATGCCGTCCAATCCGGATTTATGATCAATAAATACCTCGATGCCAAAGCCAAATCAGATATTGAGGTTCCTGCTGCCAGAACTCGTTCTGAAAAGTCAGTGGAGGATAATTCCGGAATTGTTCAACATCCTGCTTTGTTCCGCCAGCTTAAAGAATGGCGTAATATTAAGGCCAGGGAGATGGATCTTCCGCATTACATGATACTACCCCAGAAAACAATGGTTACACTGACCAGTTTCATGCCGCAGTCTCTGCTTGCTCTTAAACTGGTAAAGGGAATGGGAACGAAGAAATCGGAGAAATTCGGTGAAGAGTTATTAGAGATTATTGCTTCATATTGCAAGAAAGAAAATATTGTACCACCTGACATAACTATTTCTGAGAAAAAGACTCCCAAAAAGGTAAAGGATGATACAAAGAAAATAAGTTACAATCTTTTTAAAGAAGGAAAAGCAATCTCGCAAATTGCAGAGGAGAGAAAGCTGAGTTTGACAACCATCGAAGGACATCTGGCATATTATGTGGGCACTGGTGCAATTCCAATCAGCAAATTTTTGTCAAATGAAACAACTGACATGATTGCGAGTCATTTTGAAGGAAGCGAAGATCTTAAAATGGGACCTGTAAAGGAAATTCTTGGTGAAAAGGTGTCCTGGAGCGACATTAAGTTCGTGATAAACCATCTTATGTTTCTCAGAAAATCTAAAAATGACATCCGGCAAGGTGTAGATTCGTAAAATAGACACAAATATTCTTATGGCTACTTCCGGGTTCCTTTAGGTTGATTTAGTATAAAATACGGGCACGAATTGTATGCGGTATATTCTTCAGATCATTTAGCACTGAAGCATCAAGCTCGCTGTCAGTTTCAAGAATTACATAACCTATATCAGAATCTGTTTGAAGGTATTCTGCTGAAATGTTTATCCCCTTAGATGAAAAATAAGCGTTTAACTCCTTCAGAACTCCGGGGACGTTTCTATGAATATGCAGAAAGCGTTGCTTTGACGAGTTTGCCTGAAGTGCAATCCCAACAAAATTTACAGCTCCGATAGTTGAACCGGTGTCGCTGTATCTTAAAAGTTTCTCAGATACTTCCAGTCCTATATTGGCCTGTGCTTCCAGTGTACTTCCTGCTATGTGGGGTGTAAGAATTACATTATTAAAATTCTGGAGATCATTCACAAATGGCTCATTATTTGATGTAGGTTCCAGCGGAAAAACATCAGCAGCAACTCCGGCAAGGTGATTCGTTAGTAAGCTGTCAGCTACTGCCTTATAATCAACAACATCCCCACGTGATGCATTTATCAGACATGAACCTTTCTTCATTAGAGCAAGCTGGTCTTTTGAGATCATATTCCTGGTCAATGATGTTGACGGCACATGAATGGTAAGTGTATCGGAGATCTTAAGCAATTCATCAAGACTTGATACAGGTTTTGCATTACCAAGACTAAGTTTCTTTTCTATATCATAATAATATATATTCATACCCATGTTCTCCGCAAGAATAGAAACCTGGGTACCAATATGTCCGTAGCCTATTATCCCAAGTGTTTTACCCCGGACTTCGACAGAGTTATTAAGCGATTTCATCCAGATTTTATTGTGAGCAAGGACGTTCTTTTCAGGAATGCCACGCATAAGCATAATACATTCTGCAATAACCAGTTCAGCCACCGATCGTGTATTTGAAAATGGAGCATTAAATACAGGTATTCCCAGCATTTTTGCGTCCCAGGCATCAACCTGGTTTGTACCTATACTAAAACATCCTATGGCAATTAATTTAGGAGACTTTTGAAGAATGTCTTTACGAAGCTCTGTACGGCTTCTGATTCCTACTATATGTGTAGTTAAAAGCTTTTTTTCCAGCTCATTACCTGATAATGCTTCATTCAGACATTCAACATCGGTATAACCATTTTCCCTGAAGAACCTGACAGCGCTCTCATGTATCCCTTCCAGCAGCAGAACTTTAATTTTACTTTTATCAAGTGAAAATTTTCTCATCTATGCATTGTTTAAGATAAATCGAATTAATTATTAAAATTTGAAATAATAATCGCCTGAAAAGTAAATAAAAGAGTCGGGTTGTGCAAATATTTTGTTAGACTTCAACTGAGTTAAATAGTTACATAATTCCTTCTGAGAAATATATAGTTTATGCCTTTTGTAATTTGTGGTGACTGAGACTTCCCGGATAATGGTAAAATAAGATGATGTTTAACTCGTTCCACAGAACCGGGGTTGTTAATTGCAATATCCGGATTTAAGGATACTTTTACCAATCTAAACTAATATAATTATGTACCGTTTCTTCTTCCGGTTTGTTGTTATGTCGCTTACCATCCTTACGGCAAATCTTCTTACTAATGCAATCAGTGACTATATGGTGAGTTATAAGACCCAATATAAACCTTTGACTTTTACCCTGATAGGAATGACAATCATTATCGCGGTTTTCTACCCTCTCTTTGTAAAACTACAGGATTGGGTTAAGACTATTTCTGTGAAGGTTGTAAAATCAGGCAATTCGTTTGCGGGTAAATATATCGGATTACCTCTTACTTTCCTGGCTTGTCTGGTGATTCTGGTTTATTTCTACGCCAAAATGTGGTATCACATCGACTTCCTGAAAGCGCTAATGAGTGGTAGTATCGGAAACTATTTCTAATTAAATTTTTCGCTCAACCTTAGCCTTAGCCTTAACCCAATATCTGCTTCACCTTGGCCGAAATCTCTTTCCCATCTGCTTTCCCAGCCAGTTCTTTCGTTGCAACACCCATAACTTTGCCCATATCAGCCGGCGATTTTGCACCTAAACGATCGATAATTCCTTTAATGATTTTAAGTAATTCATCATCGCTCATTTTTGCCGGGAGATATTTCTCGAGGACATCTGCTTCAATATCCTCCTTCTCATATAAATCGGGTCTGTTTTGTTCCCTATAGATTGCCGCCGACTCTCTTCTTTGTTTGACAAGCTTCTGAATGATTTTTAATTCATCTTCAGGACTCAGAACAGCATCAGCGCCTTTTTCTGCACGGGCGAGAACAAATGCGGTTTTTGCAGCCCTTATAGCCTCAAGAGCAACTTTATCCTTTGCCTTCATGGCGGTTATAAGATCGCTGGATATTTTTTCGCTAAGTGACATAACGTAAGCATTAAATTATTATAAATGTCTGAGTACTAAAACTTAAATACATAATCGAGATATGGAAGACCAAACGTAGAATTTTTGATTATTGGAACTGCGAGACCAAAATCGAAAGAACTCTTTTCTCCCAGAAAACGGAAGCCGGCTGACATAACAGTATAATATTTGTTGGTATATGTATCGGTGCCGGTAGAATAGTTATAACCATTATAATCTTTGACAGAAAACACCCAATTTTCTGTAACAAGAGCAAATTTGCGCGCTACGCGAATCATTCCGGAATATGTAAACATTGGTCTCTTTGAAAGTGCCCAGGAAGATGTTGAATTACCAGTCGTTGAATTATAACCTTCTTGTTTTACCGCTCCCCAGCCTGCATTTAGAGTGAAGTTGTTTTCATAAGTCCCTAATGTTACAGAACCATAAGCCGCTGCAACGCCAAAGCCGATCTCTTTTGATATAGTTGATGCGATTATTGCTCCGCCGCCCAGGTGAACATAATCTGAGACTTTATACCCGAATTTTGGAGTTATAAAAAACAAGATAGGGATTACCATACCTCCTCCCATTGAAAAATGATCAGTAATTCCTATCTGAACACTATTGGCAAAAACCCAGACATTCTGAAAATATCCTTCACCTTTTTCCAGAGGAATTGCTGATGGTCCGAAAAAATATCTCGTTGGGTGCGGATTCGGAAAGAAATATTTCCCATTAACTATCTGGTCTTTTTCAACAATTTTTATGTCTTTTATTTTAGTGTTGGAAATTGTAAGATCGCCCAGACTTTCTGTTTTTAGAGTAACTTCTTTTTCATTCTGCGAAACTATAAGTCCGGTAAAAGTTTTATTATCATTTGTCGTCAGGATGCAGTAAAGATCTCCTGAATGACGCGTAATACTGGCAATCTTACTCAGGGGAATTGTCACTTTTCCGATGGTAATATCATAAAAAACAATCTCTGTACTGTTCCTTTCAAGGATCTTTCCTGAGAGGGATGTATTGTCATTCAATCTGATGATATAGACAGATAAAGAGTCTATCTGAGTGATGTTTTGTGGGTATTCCTGACCATTTGCGATCGAGCACAAAACAATTGCTGTGATAATCAGTACTGCTTTCATCGGCTTTGTTTTTATTATTAAGAGAAATAATAAGAAGATGATCTTTTTTGTACGTTATGGTAAAGGTACAAAAAAATCAAATAAAACAACCTCAGGAATCCCCGATCGGGAATTAGAGAGTTATCAGCTCATACTCGGTATTTCCCAGTCCGATCTTTACGGCATGATCCAGTCCGGCTTGCCAGGAAGTATCGGGATGCGCTTTTTTGAATTTGTCTTCGTCCTGCATGTCACCATCAGAGTGATCCTCGCAGATTTTGCTTCCAGGAAGGGCCGGAGCTGCTTTTACCAGATCAGCACAGGCCTGATCAAGAGCAACCGGATCGAATGAAGCAGCAATTCCTAGATCAGGTACCAACGGATAATCATTATAACCCCAACAATCACAGTTCGGAGAGACATTCATAATAAAATTAATATGGAATGATGGCTTGTCTTTTAAGACAGCAAAAGAATATTCTGCAATTTTTTTACAAACAATTTCAGATGAGCCCTGCCAAACAACTCTCGCGGAATCATACTGGCACACGGCAACACATTGCCCGCAACCTACGCACTTTTCATAGTTAATATGTGCTATTTTATCTTTCCCAACTGTAACAGCATCGTAGGCACAATGCTTCTCACAGACTCTGCATCCTGTGCAGTTCTCTTCATAAATTTCAGGTGATGAGCCGGAGTGGAGAAACAACTTTCCTCCAACCGATGCACAACCCATTCCCAGGTTTTTAAGAGCACCGCCAAATCCTGTCATATCATGCCCTTTGAAATGGTTCATTGAGATAATTACGTCCGAATCAGCTATAGCGCTTCCTATCTTTGCCGAAGCGCAATGTTCCATGTTTAACTCAATTTCACGGTATTCGGTGCCCTTAATTCCATCGCCTATAACGACAGGACAATTTGTTGCAAGAGGATTATAGCCATTTTCGAAAGCTGCCTCCAGATGAGATGGGCCATTTGACCTTCTTCCAAAATATAGAGTATTGCAATCAGTAAGAAATGGAATAGCTTTTTTGCCTTTAAGCATCCTAACGATACGGGCAGCAAAATTAGGTCTGAGATATGCCAGGTTTCCGGGTTCGCCGAAATGTAATTTAATTGCTACAATTTTCTTTTCAAAATCTATAGTATCGATTCCTGCTTTTATAACAAGAGCGTCAAGCTTTTTCAAAAGATTTTGTGACGGGTTTGCCCGTAGATTGGTAAAATAGACTTTAGATGCAGACATATTGTGGTTTATTAAACTGATAATATTCTTGCTAATTCCACAAGATCGTGGTTAACATCCTTGTGAAGCTTTACGGCTCTGCGAAAAGGAACCAGTGTGATCTCGCCATTCATTATGCCAACCATAACGCTTTTCTGATCATCAAGGAGGGCTTCAACTGCGGCATGGCCTAAACGGCTGGCATTTACCCTGTCTATCGCTGAAGGAGATCCGCCACGCTGAAGATGCCCCAGTACAGAAACTCTAACATCATATTCCTTAAATTCATCTTTCACTTGTTCTGCCAGGACAAATGCGCCACCTCCTTTATCCCCTTCTGCAACAATAATAATATTACTTGATTTCTTTCGTATGTTACCTGCCAAAATCATTGATTTAAGATTTCGGGCCTCTTCCTTTAATTCTGGAATTATAATTGCTTCAGCCCCGGTGGCGATTCCGCTGTATAATGCAATGAACCCTGCCTCTGCGCCCATCACTTCAACAAAAAACATCCTGTTATGTGCACTGGCAGTATCTCTGATCTTATCAACAGCTTCCACAACAGTGTTCAGAGCTGTATCGTAACCAATTGTATAATCAGTACCATAAATATCATTATCGATTGTTCCGGGAATACCAACAAATGGAATATCGTATTCTTCGTTGAATAGTCTGGCGCCGGTAAATGATCCATCACCACCAATCACAACTACTCCGTCAATCTGAGCCTGCTTAAGATTATTGAAAGCTTTGTTTCTGCCTTCCGGTGACCTGAATTCTTCACATCTGGCTGTTTTAAGTATTGTTCCGCCTCGTTGGATTATATCGCTTACGCTCTGTGCCAGAAGAGGTTTGAAGTTAGAATCTATCATTCCCTGATAGCCCTGGCATATACCGACTACTTCCAGTCCGTTATAAACTGCTGTCCTTGTTACTGCACGTATTGCAGCATTCATTCCAGGGGCATCTCCTCCTGAAGTGAGCACACCTATTTTCTTTACTTTTGCCATTAATAATACTTCTAAAATAAGTGCACAAAGGTAATATATTATTTTTGCCTCACAAATGACGGAACGTTTATATATTCAGATATTTGAAATGATATCTCTAATATTTTCGATCAGCCATTTAGGTGTGGAAGTTGCTCCACATATCCCTATTGATTCCTTCCCTTTGAACCACAATTTGTCAATTTCTTCCGCAGAAGAGACAAAATGTGTATCGGGATTGATATTTTTGCATACAGAATAGAGCATTTTCCCATTCGAACTCTCTTTTCCACTGACAAATATTATAGCGTCATGCTTTTTGGCAAATGCCTTGAGATGAGGTTCTCTGTTTGAGACCTGGCCACAGATAGTATTGTTTATAATCAGATTCTTTTCCGGGTCCGTTATCCCATTTTCTTTCATTTTCATACGCAGGATGTCTGTAAGATTCTGGTATTCTTTAACACTCATGGTTGTCTGAGAAAATATATGAACCGGGCGTAAAACATTAATCTTTTTGAAATCATCAGGACCGGACACAAGAATACCTTCATTATTTATCTGACCTAGCAGTCCAACCACCTCCGCATGACCCGGCTTGCCGAAGATTACAACTTGTCCGTTACCCTTTTTTGTTTTAAGCCATGTCTCTTTAATTTTTGATTGTAATCTTTTCACTATCGGGCATGTCGCCTCAATTATCGTAATGTTGTTTTGCTGAGCAATGATATATGTTTCCGGAGGCTCTCCGTGAGCTCTTATAAGCACTTTGCAATTTTTAAGATTCAGAAATTCATCATGATTGATAGAAGCAAGTCCCATTGCCGAAAGTCTCTCTACCTCTTTGTCATTATGTACAATCGGACCCAGGGAAAAAACCTTTTCCCCCCTTAACAGAGTTTTTTCTGCTATTTCAACTGCATTTTGTACTCCAAAACAAAAACCTGACCGTTTATCTATTTCAACAATCATTTATTTTTTTTTGAATAATACTTTTTATCCACAACATTTGTTCTTCAACTGACATTCTGCTATTATCGAGTATAATTGCATCATCAGCTCTTCTCAGGGGACTAATATCCCTGTTTTCATCAGCTATATCGCGTGCTATTAAGTTTCTTTTAATCTCTTCAAAATCGATAACGATTCCTTTCTCTCTTAATTCATCATGCCGTCTTTTTGTCCTTATATCGACAGATGCTGTCATAAAGATTTTAATATCAGCATCAGGAAATACAACAGTTCCAATATCTCTTCCATCCATTACAATACCCTTATTTACCCCTATCTTTCTTTGTAAATCGACCATGCGGGCACGTACTTCCGGTATCTGGCTTATCCTGCTGACATGAGATGCTACCTCCATGCTCCTTATCTCTTTTTCAACGTTTTCGGAATTAAGAAAAGTCTCATATTCGTTTATCTCAGTATTAAAAACAAAATCAATATGAATGTTATTTATTTCTGAAAGAACACCTTTTGTATTTAAACCACCATTCCCAATAAAACCTTTCCTGATGCTATATAGAGTAACAGTTCTGTACATCGCTCCGCTATCAATAAATATATAGTTTAACTCCTTTGCGATTGATTTTGCAAATGTGCTCTTCCCGCAAGATGAGTATCCGTCTATTGCTATTATAAGTTTCTTCTGCATTTAGTTTAATTCCTATACTTTTTATAAATATTATCTGGTCTTATTATTAATGAAACATGACTGGAGGAGCCTGCCAGATGATATGTTGCCCTGCCAAACTCAATATCGAGCCACGATGTTTTAATACCAAATCCCCAGGATAATCCAACTGTCGATACATTGGATTCTACCTTCAACTCACTTCTTCTCTGATAATTGTAGCCACCACAAACATAGAAGTTTTTATGAGGTATCATCTCTACACCTAAAATAATATGTCGCATTAGGTTCTCCGTGAATTCTGACGATACAGGATTGATATTTCCAGTTGTGGATGGCGCTGTGTATTGATGAGTAAGATTGAATTTTTCAAGATGCCGGAGAGTTAACGACAAACGAAAAGGAGCGTAAGCAAGCTTTTGAGATATACCTGCCTGAATTTCAAAAGGTAGTTTCTGACGTGGTTCTCCTGCGTAAGTGGTAAGTTGGTAACCGGCATTTTTAATCACTAACCCTGTTGAAAAGAGATTACTGCGATTATGCCAGTAAGCGCCGATATCGAATGCAAAACCTATTGAGGTATATTTTTCAAGATGTGATAAAATTGGTTTAAAATTCACTCCTAAAGTGAAAAGAGAATCAATTTCACGCGAGTATATCATTGAAAAAGCATATTCTGCTGCACTGAATTTGCCAGTCAAGTTTCCTGAAGGATCAGTCTCTGTAAATGAACCATAATTCAGATAAGTGATTCCGGCGGCAAAATTTCCGGTACCATTAATCGACCGTGAATACATAGCCAGACCGTAATTTATTCCTGCAAAATAGTTTACATAGTTAAGGGCAAGCGCATTATTCATCTCAGAGTTAAGAAGAGCCGGGTTATGATACGCAAGATTAAGGTTGTTTCCGGTCATTGAAACATTGGTACCTCCAAGAGCCGATACAAGTCCTGAATGTGTCAGATTTAAGAATTCATAGATATTATCACCGCCTGTCTGGGAAAATGTGGGTGATATTATAATGCTGAAAATGAGAATATTTAGAGACTTTTTTACCATAATTGTCCTTCCCGACAAATATAGTAAGATTTATTTAAAAGGACTAAGCGGTTTTCCCGGTAAGCGTGAGAGCTTCGTCAATACTTTTTCTTCTGCCATCCATCTGCGACATAAGAAGACCTGCAATTACTATCACCATCCCGGTTATATTCTGGACTGTAAGCCTGTCGCCCATAATAATAAATGAAAAGAGAGCAGTGAAAACCGGAATACTATTTGAGAAAACGTTAGCTTTTGTTATTCCCATTTTTTTGACCGAGTAAGCGAACAGAATGAAAGCGCCACAAGAAGCAAAAACGGCAAGTTCAATAATCGGCTTAAACATATTAAAGGTGAAAGGAGTTTTAATGAAATGGTTGAAATCGAGAATTAAAAACAGGGGAAGAAAAAGAACAGCACCTATAATATTCTGTACATTCACAATATAAACAGCACTGTAAGATCCAACCAGACGACTGAGGGTGAGATTATACCCTACAGCACAAAGAACAGCAAAAAGGATTAGTGCCAATCCCTTAATACTGAATGACATGCTTCCGTCTTTATTTAGGATGAACACCAGAACTCCAACAAATGATAAGATAATTCCGGCATAATTTATTGTTTTCAACCTCTCTTTAAAAATTAGCCAGGCCCCGATAGTAGCAAAAACGGGTATTGTGGATATCAGTACAGAGCAAACAGTTGCCGAAATGTAGGTAAGTCCAAAACTCTCGCCCAGAAAATAAAAGAAGGGTTCAAAGAGCGCAAGCATCAGAAACAGCTTACGGTCCCTTTTCTTTATTTTCATAAAGTTCTTTGTAATGGCCAGGTACGTTGTCAGGATAATAACTGAAAATGTGAGCCGAATAAAAACTATTGTAATTGGGTCGAATGTTTCATTTGCAATTTTGAACCAGATGAATGAAAAAGACCAGAAAATCATTGATAAGAGGACGGCAATATATGTTTTGATTTTGTTATTCAATGGTTTATCTTTTAATTATGTTCTGATTTTCGAGTGGCGAATTTAGTTTTATTATTTTTATTTCTTGTATTGAATTATAAAAACTTATACAATCAGGTCAGCTCAGAACTGCTAATCATTCTGAATTTCAGTGTTTTTTGCCCTTCTCCCTGATTTCTGAAAATCCCGACCATCATATATATCACACGACCGTATATGTGTTAAATATCACTAAAATAAATAGTTATAGGTTTGTGTAATTTCGAATTAGTGATATTTGTGATGTTTTTCAGGTTTGATTGTGAATCATAAATTATTATATTTGCCGCCTCAAAGGTTGAAAAATACAATATTGATTTTTATAACCTATTTAGGATAAGTAAAATAACTAATATCAAAGTTTAATGAAAATTCTGGTTTGCATCAGTAATGTTCCCGATACCACGACAAAAATCAAATTTGCCGATGGAAATGCTTCGATTGACACTTCCGGTATTCAATGGGTTATTAATCCATGGGACGAATTATCTCTGACACGTGCGCTTGAACTTAAGGATGACACTGCAACAGGGGTAAAATCTGTTACCGTAATACATGTCGGACTTTCTACCGCTGAGCCAACAATCCGTAAAGCACTTGCTATTGGAGCCGACGATGCAATAAGGGTAAATGCTGACCCCCCCGATGCCTGGTTTGTTGCTGCACAGATTGCCGAAGTTGTAAAAAAAGAGAAGTTTGATATTATCCTGTGCGGAATTGAATCAAGCGATTATAACGGATCTTTGGTAGGAGGAATGATCTCAGAATTTCTTGAAATTCCTTCCGTTTCTGCTGTCTCCGGAATTAAAATTGAAAACGGGCAGCCTGTTCTTACCCGTGAGATAGATGGTGGAAAAGAGGTCGTTTCAGTTACTACCCCATTTGTTGCAATAGTTCAGAAAGGAATTGCAAAAGAACCCAGAATTGCTGCTATGCGCGGTATAATGATGGCAAGATCAAAACCTGTTAAACTTGTTGAACCTGTTGCAGTTGAACCTCTTACTCAGGTATTGGTCTTTGAAAAACCGGCACCGCGTGCTGCCTGTAAATTTATTGATGCAGATAATGCTGCACAGCTGATCGATCTTCTGCAAAATGAAGCAAAAGTTATCTGATTAATAGTTAAAAACCAGTAAATAAATACGATATGTCAGTATTAGTATATACCGAGAATTGGGATGGAAAATTCAAAAAACTTTCTTTCGAACTTGTTTCTTATGCCGCAGGGGTCGCTAAGATGCTTAGCTCAACGGTAATTGCTGTATCAATCGGAAAGGTTGATGAGAAAGAATTGATAAAGCTTGGTAATTTTGGCGCTGGCAAGATAATTAGTGTTAATAATGAGCAACTATCAGCACTTGATAATCAGGCGTATACAAGCGCTATTTCAGAAATTTCCCAGAAAGAAAATGCAAGAGTAATTATTCTTGCAAATAATAATGCCGGTAAGGCTATTGCTCCTCGTTTATCAGTACGGTTAAAAGCAGGAATTGGGTCGGGAGTAAGCAAACTTCCGCTAAACCTGATTCCTTTTACAGTTTACAAAAGGACTTATTCCGGTAATGCTTATGCACGAATTGTGATAAAATCGGATGTCAAAATTATTACTCTTGCACAAAACTCTTTTGATATAGTTGAGACTCCAAACAATGCAGTTGTTGAGAATTATAATGTAACAATTGACGGATCATTGCTTAAAACTATTGTAAAGGATGTTCAGAAACAGACCGGGAAAATAGTATTGACTGATGCCGATGTCGTTGTATCAGGCGGAAGAGGAATGAAGTCGCCCGACAATTGGCCTGTTTTAATTGAGCTGGCCACATTGCTCGGTGCAGCAACTGCCTGTTCACGTCCGGTTTCTGACGAGGGTTGGAGACCTCATGATGAGCATACAGGACAGACAGGTAAAATCATAGCGCCAAACCTATATATTGCAGTTGGTATTTCAGGTGCAACACAGCACCTTGCCGGTATCAGCTCCTCAAAGTATATCGTGGCAATAAATTCCGATAAAGATGCTCCTATTTTTGAGGCTGCTCAATATGGTATTGTTGGCGATGCAATGAAAGTTCTTCCAAAGCTTGTGGCTGCGGTAAAAGAGATAAAAAAATAAATTTTTGCCACGAAGTTATCGGGAGTTGCGAATCTCCAACTTTAAAACAGATAACTTTGAAAATACAGTACAAAAGTAGCGATCTTTCACCGATTTACTTTTTTAATTGTAAACCCCCTTCCCAACCTTCCCCCAGAGGGGAAGGAGCATAAAATTAGGACATTATGATAAAATTAATATGAAGGCGGTCAATTATAAAATGTTAAGAACGATGTTAAATATAAATGATATGAAACAGAAAGAATACGCTATTAAATTATTAATGAAATGCACTTCTCCTTCCCCCTTGGGGGAAGGTTGGGAAGGGGGTTCTAACAGGTAAGAAAAAATGATTTGTCTTGAAATAGCTTCTTAGCGTCTTTACGCCTTTGTGGCAAAAAAAATAACATGACGAAACAAATAATATTTACATTCTTTTTACTGGTTACGATAGGAGTATTCTCCTATACAATAAACCGGATTGTCAGCTTTTTTAAATTTACCAGACCTTCATTCCCTGTTAAGGATTTTGGAAAGAGATTCAGGGTAATGCTCTCTGTGGCATTTGGCCAGACAAAAATATTCCGGAAACCGGTTATCGGATTCTTTCACGCCCTTGTGTTCTGGGGATTTTGTGTAATCATCTTTGGAAGCATCGAGATGGTTATTGATGGTCTTTCCGGAACAGACAGAGCATTGCAATTCCTAGGACCTATATATAATGTCATAATGGCCTCTGGCGATATATTTGCACTTCTTGTTGCCTTATCAATACTTATTTTTCTGAGTCGCAGGTTGTTCTTTCATATAAAAAGATTTGAGGGTATAGAGATGAAAAAATCATCTCATATCGACGCCAATATCGCCCTTTCGATAATCCTCGTTTTAATGATTTCTCTTCTTACAATGAATATCGGGTATATTGAATACAAGACGATTCTTGGAGAGACAATAGTTGGCGTATATCCGGTAAGCTCAATGATTGCAGGTATAATTAACGGAACTGCTTCTGAAAGTTTCAGACTCATGTATGAAGCATCATGGTGGACACATATCCTGCTGATTTTTCTATTTGCCAATATGCTGCCATACTCAAAACACTTCCACGTGTTCATGTCAATTCCAAATGTCTTTCTGTCAAGGCTTGATCCGCTTGGGAAACTTCCGAATATGGACAATATTACACGTGAAGTAAAACTTATGCTCGATCCTAATACTGCATTTGCCCCGGTAGCTGCTGATGTTCCTGTGGAACGGTTTGGGGTAAAAGATGCAGAAGACGCTTCCTGGAAGAATTATTTTGATTCCTTAGCATGCACCCAGTGCGGAAGATGTACCTCGGTCTGCCCGGCAAACCTTACGGGAAAGAAACTATCTCCCCGGAAAGTAATTATGGATCTTCGTTCCAGGATGAAGGAGAAAGGTCCTCTGATGGTCAAAAATGGAAGAGATTTCAACGATAACCGTTCTTTGTTGAGAGATTTTATTTCGGAGGAAGAACTATGGGCATGTACAACTTGTAACGCCTGTGCTCAGGAGTGTCCCATAAATATCAATCATCCGACTTTGATTATCGATATGCGAAGATACCTCGTAATGGAAGAAGCATCAGCTCCGGGTGAGCTCAAAGCTGTTTTTAATAATATAGAAAACAACGGAGCTCCGTGGCAATATTCAGCGGAAGACAGACTTAACTGGACTAAAGATTTGGAAATTAATATTATATAACCCCCATCCCTGCCTTCCCCCAGGGGAGAAGGTGATGACTTTTCCCCCTTGGGGGAAATTAGAAAGGGGGTAAAAGGGCAACAGAAATAGCAATAGCAATAGAGAACTTTAAAATGAAAACCAGAAAAATAGATGTCCCTGTAATGGCCGATCTCTTTGCAAAAGGAGAAAAAGCGGAATACCTTTTTTGGGTCGGTTGTGCCGGTGCTTTTGACGACAGATACAAAAAGGTGATAAGGGCATTCGCTAAAATACTTTCTCATCTGAATATAAGCTATGCCGTTCTGGGTAAAGAAGAGACATGTACAGGCGATCCTGCAAGACGTGCCGGTAACGAAATGCTTTACCAGATGCAGGCCCTTCAGGTAATTGAGATATTTAAGATGTATGAGGTAAAAAAGATCATTACTATATGTCCGCATTGTTTCAACGTCTTTAAAAATGAATATCCTGATCTGGGCGGAAACTATGAGGTAATCAATTATCTTCAATTCTTAAACAGCCATATTGAAGAAGGAAGATTAAAAATAGATTCCTCATCACTTAAAAATGTTTCAGTAACATATCATGATCCATGCTACCTTGGCCGGGCAAATGGGATCTATGATGAACCTCGTGCCATTTTGAAAAATCTGACAGGTAACATGGTTGAGATGCACAGGAATAAGAGCTTCGCGTTATGTTGTGGTGCCGGAGGTGCACAGATGTTCAAGGAAGCTGAGAAAGGCGACAAAGAGATTTTCATTGAAAGAACAGAGGATGCTCTCGCCACCAACGCTAAAATAATTGCTACTGCTTGCCCGTTTTGCATGACGATGTTAACCGATGGACTGAAATATAAGAACAAAGAAGAAGAAATAAAGAATCTTGATATTGCCGAACTTATCGCACAATCGCTTGAATTATAGATTAATCAAAACAATTATCAGACAAATATGGAAGACACTAAACTCTTGAAAAGTGGAGAATTTCTTGTAAGTGAAGTAAACGCTAATGATATTTTCATTCCTGAGGAATTCAATGAAGAACAGAGAATGATAGCTCAGACTTGTAAAGATTTTCTTGAAGTGGAGGTTTATCCCAACATAGAAATGGTTGAGAAGGGCGACAGGGAATTGATGAAAAGTATGATGAAAAAGGCAGGCGAGCTTGGGTTATTAGGTATTTCAATTCCTGAAGAGCTAGGCGGATTCGGACAGTCGTTTGTATCGCAAATGCTTGTCGCCGAAACGACCGGTGCAGGATATTCATTTTCAGTTGCATATATGGCACATTGCGGTATTGGCACCTTACCTATTATGTATTATGGTAATAAAGATCAGCGCGAACGTTATGTGACTAAGTTGTCATCAGGTGAATTTTTAGGCGCTTATTGTCTTACCGAACCAGGCGCCGGAAGTGATGCAAACTCAGGCAAAACCAACGCTGTATTAAGCGAAGATGGCAAGCATTATATTCTGAATGGTCAGAAGATGTGGATCACAAATGCCGGCTTTGCTGACACACTGGTTGTCTTTGCAAAGATCGATACAGACAGGGTCCTCAGTGCATTTATTGTTGAGAGCAAATATCAGGGAGTCGTTATTGGTCCCGATGAACACAAAATGGGTATTAAAGGATCATCAACAGCACAGATATATTTTACCGATGTTAAAGTCCCCGTCGAAAACCTGCTTGGTAAGAGGGGCGAGGGATTCAGAATCGCACTAAGTATCCTTCACATGGGTCGTCTTAAACTGGGTGCCAATGTTATTGGAGCAGCTAAAAAGACAATCAGCGATTCAGTTAAATATGCCAATGAAAGAAAGCAGTTCGGAGTGCTTATCTCAACCTTCGGCTCTATAAAGTATAAAATGGCTGAAATGGTTATCCGTCTTTTTGCTTCAGAATCAGCTGTTTACAGGGTAAGTAATGATGTAGACACTCTTTTAAAGAAACTGTCTGTCGACTGTGGAGACTATGGAAGGGCAACCATTGAAGCAATTAGTCACTATGCTGTTGAAGCAGCTATTCTAAAAGTTGTTGGTTCCGAAATGCTCGACTTTGTCGCTGATGAAGGGGTTCAGATACACGGTGGAATGGGTTATTCGGCAGAGATGACAGTAGAAAGAGGTTATCGCGATTCGAGGATCAACAGGATATTTGAAGGGACAAATGAAATAAACCGGCTTCTGGTAGTTGATACTGCAATGAAACGCGCTATGAAAGGTGATTTTGACCTCTTTGGTGAAGCAGAAAAACTTTATTCAGGTTTGAGCACTGTTACGGACGGTAAAAAAGAAGGGGAGAGCTATTTTCAGAAAAAATCAAGATATACAAAAAATTTCAAGAAAGTCATTCTAATCTGCATGCATGGGGCATCCAAACGATTTGAAAAGAGCCTTATCACTGAACAGGAGGTTCTGAACAACATAGCCGAAATGATGATGGAGACTTATATCTCTGAATCACTGGCTTTAAGAGTTGAAAAAATTGAAACTCTCAAGGATGCATCCCTTTATAAAGATATGCTCGATGTTAATATCGCTGAAACAGCAGATATTGTCAGAAAGTCGGCCCTTGAAGCAATAGGTGCATTTTCTTCACCTGAGAACTGTCCTGTACTTGTAAAAGCAATTGAAAATCTCACCAGAGTAGAATGTGCAAATGTAAAAGATGCCAGACGCAGAATTGCTGATAAGCTTATTGAAGATAACTTATATAAGTTCTGAAAATACGAATTTTTTGCCCCTAAATCCCATGGCTATCAACCTAAGAACAGAATCGTAAATACAAAGTTAATAAGAAGTTTCCCCTCCTTTTGAAGGAGGGATGGCCGCAGTACATTGATAACTAAGTATTGTGAAGGTTTGTAGCGGCCGGGGTGGTTGATTGGTTAATCATATCGATTCTCTTTTTTTATTGATAACTTTACTTATCTCACTTATTATATATTCAGGTTCCTGGAATACAAATCTGTTTTCAAACTTTAATACAATAAATCCATAGCTATTCAGGAATTTATCCCTGTTAATGCTGCCTCAGCCTAAGTAGGCCTGTTCCATAAATCAACCACCCCGGCCGGGAA
>Ga0209747_1000760_pt1 | contig 17572 bp, 14 predicted proteins | sample BarGraNGADG00311_FD_184498 | JGI IMG/M metagenome (GOLD analysis project Ga0209747, IMG submission 184498) | Arctic peat soil microbial communities from Barrow, Alaska - Barrow Graham LP Ref core NGADG0011-311 (SPAdes) (version 2) | ecosystem: Environmental > Terrestrial > Soil > Wetlands > Peat...
TCAGGTGGGAAGGCCCGCTGCTGGTGCTGGTCGCGACCGTGCCGGATCTTTCGTTCGTCATGCCCTCGCTTAAAGCCAGAGGCATGTGGCATAAACCGACTTAAACAAATAGGGCCTTTGGCAGTGATGTTTCCAGGACTGGAACTACTCGACATATAGACCTCGTACCTTCAGGGGAGAGAGTGTCAGTCCGCTCTCTCTTTGGTCACCTTGGCGAGGTCGAGCCGCCAGAGCTTCCGCACCGATGGCAGCTCTGATATCACCATCACTATGAGCGCGGCGATCACGATGAATATCACCGTCACCCACGAGATGACCGTGTCCGGCGCCAGGCGGTCGGAGGTCAGCAGGACCTGGACGACCACCCACTCCAGCAAGCGCCCGAGCAGGATGCCCGGTATCAGGGCGGCGACCACCACCGTTGCGGTCTCCACCGTGAGGAAGCCGAATATCGTCCCCCACCCGGCCCCGAGCGTCCTGATGGTGGCGATCTCCCGCGCGCGCTCGAGCAGGTTCACGGTGATCATCGAGAAGATGATGGCGAAGCCCATCGCGAAAGCCATGACGTAGAAGATGATGAACAGGGCCTTTATGGCGCCCACCAACTGCTGGAAGATCCGGAGTATGCCGCTCTTGGTGATGACCTGGGCGACCTGGGGCAGGTCCCGGATCTGGTTGGCGACGTGCACCGATGACCTGCCCGGCGCGACCTTCACAACCACGCCGTTGAACTGGCCCGGTATTCCGGTGACCCGCGTGGCGAGCGCCTGCACGTACGGAAGGTTGACGTAGCAGACGCCGCCGAACGGTTCCGAGACGAATCCCGAGACCTTGAACGGCACCGAGCCGACCGGCGTGCTCACGTTCACCACGCTGCCGATCTTCACCGGGAGCTTCGAGGTGATGCCCCGGTTGAGGACGACCTCGGCGGGCCCCGGCGTCGGCTTCGAGCCGGCGGTCGGGTACTGGCCGTGCATGGTCGTGCCGACCTGGTAGGCCTGGACCTGCACGTCCGACGACTTGCCCGCGAACACGACGCGCCCGGGGACAGCGATGAACGGCTCGGCACGCTGTACGCCGTCGATCGCCTGCACCCGCGCCAGCGTGTCCTGCCCGATGGACACTGGCCACACGGCCGCCACGTCCCAGCGCAGGACGCCGTAGAGGTACTTGTGCACGCCGTAGTCGACCGAGTCCTTGCCGCCGCTGGCGGTGACCAGCAGGCACAGGGTGCCGATGACCCCGAACCAGGTGAGCAGGGTGCGCCGCCTGTTCCTCGAGAGGTTGCGGAACGATACCCTGAGCCAGGACGGGAGGCCGAAGCGCTCGGTCAACCCGGGCTTGCAGGTGAACTTCGCCGCACCGAGCGAGAGGCCGGCCTCCGTCCGCATGGCGTCCGCCGGTTTCATGCGGATGGCGTGCCGAGCGGGGACGAGCGCTCCCACGATGGTGAACGCAAGGCCGACCCCGACGCCGGCGAGGATGATGCCGGCGTAGATGGATGTCTTTATGAGCGGCAGGTCGAAGACGTTCGCGTAGATGTGAGCATATATGCCTGAGAGGAAGTACCCGATCACGACGCCCAGGACGCCCCCCGACAGGCCGAGCACGATGCCGTAGCCGACGTAGTGCTCGGAAATGGTGTGGCGCCGGTAGCCGATGGCACGGGTGACGCCGATCTCCCGCTGCTGCGAGTAGACTATCTGCGTCATGGTGATATAGACAGCGAGCGAGGCGACCGCCAGCAGCAGCAGCGAGAAGAACAGCGCGATGCGGCTTATGTCGCGCAGCTCGAGGCTGAGGGTCTGGGCGTCCGGCTCGTCCGCGCCTGTGGTGAGGCTCGTGACCTGGTACGGCGCCAGGGCCTTCTCGGCGGCTGCCATGGTGACCTGGAGCTTCTTCTGGTCCGAGACGCGGGCCGCGATGTTGTCAACGCGCCCGGCCGCCCCGAAGAGGCTTGCGGCGTCGCTGTACCGCACGAAGATGACTCCGAACTGCGCGGGGTCGGTCACGTACTCGGCCCTGCTGCGGACCAGGCGCAGGTACTCGGGGCTGACCACCGAGGCGGAGATGCTGAAGGTCATCTCCCCCGTCGGGCCCACTACGGTAAGGGGGAGCCCCGGCTTGAGGTTGAACTCGGAGGCAAGGTGGTGCTCGACCATGCAGAAGCCCAGGGCGCCGGCAGGCAGGTAGCCGCCGTTCTCCAGTATCACGCCGTTCACCGTGGGACGTCCCACGTCCGGGACCGAGATGACGCGCACCGTGAGCCGGTGCCCGAGAACCCTCCCCTGTGTTTCGCGGATGAGGCGCCCCTCGGCGGCAGTGACGTTGGGCAGCGAGGCTACCTGCCCCGTAGCGGTCGCGGGGGCCTGGTCCATGCTCGCGGAGAAGTCCTCGTAGCGCGTGCGCCTGTAGATGTCGTTCACTGAATCCTTCAGGTCGCGCGTCGCCAGGAGCGGCCCGCTGAACATTATTATCCCGAGCGCCACCACGGCGATGATGGCGCCGACCTGCGCCCAGTGGGTGACCAGGTCGCGCAGGAGCTTCTTGTTGAGACGGCTCAAGCCCCTTTCCTTTCGGCTAGCCTTCGGGCCTTATGTATAATCTAACGGTGGAGCCCGCCGCGAGGCGCGGCGGCAATTAGGAGGTTATCAGATATGGACGTTCTTGAGGCGATAGAGAGCAGACGAAGCGTACGAAGGTACAAGGACAAGCCCGTTGGCGAGGAGACTCTGAACAAGGTGCTCGAGGCCGCGCGCCTGGCGCCCTCGACCAGCAACACGCAGTCGTGGAAGTTCAAAGTCGTCACCGACCTCGACACGCGCAAGAAGCTGCGGGAGGTCGCCTACGGGCAGAGGTTCATCGAGGAGGCGCCGGTCGTGGTGGCGTGCTGCCTCGATTTCGAGGCATTCAAGGAGCGCGGCAAGCAGACGCTGAAGCTCGTGATGAGCGGCGTGCGGCCGTCCCTGGAGATGGTGCTCCGCTCGGTGCGCGGGGGCAAAGCCAAGGACTTCGACCCGGAGCGCGTGGTCATCAACGGGACCATGAACGTCACCATCGCCACCGAGCACATGATCCTGGCGGCGCAGCAGCTCGGCCTGGGGACGTGCTGGGTCAGGGCTTTCGACGCGCCGAAGGTCGCCGAGATACTGGATCTGCCAGAGGGGGTAACGGTGCTCTGCCTTCTGCCCATCGGTTACCCGGCCGAGACGCCGAAGGCGCGTCCCCGCAAGGCGCTGGAAGACATCCTGGTGTAAAACCGGTGCCTGGCACCGGTTTTCTACTTGGCGGAGTGGCCCTCGCCCTTCACCTCGTCGTAAAGGACTTTCTTCATGACCTTGCCCAGCGGCGTGAGCGGCAGCGCGTCCCTGAACACGATCTCCGAGGGGACCTTGTATTTTGCCAGGCGCTCGGTGCACCACTCCTTGATCTCGTCCTCGGTCGGCGGCGGCTCGACCCCGGGCATCGCCACTATGTAAGCCCGGCCCACCTCTCCCATGACCGGGTCGTGGATGCCGATGACAGCGTTGAACAGCACCTTCGGGTGCTGCTGGATCACTTCCTCCACCTCCGGCGGGTAGACGTTCTCGCCACCCCTGATGTACATCTCCTTCTTGCGGCCGCGGATGAACACATAGCCGTCGGGGTCCACGTATCCCATGTCGCCGGTGCGGAAGTATCCGTCATCTGTCATGACGAGCGCGGTCTCGTCCGGCCGGTTGTAATAGCCCTTCATCACCGCGTCGCCCTTGATGCAGATCTCGCCCACCTCGCCCGGGGGAAGGTACATCCCCTGCGAGTCGAGTATCCCGATCTCGATGCCCTGGTTGGGGACGCCGACGCTGGTCGAGAGCCTCTCCAGCGAGTCCTCCCCGGCTTTGGTGAACGTGATCGCCCCGCTCGTCTCCGAGAGGCCGAACCCGTTCGTGAGGTACATGCCGAACTTCTCCTTCACCTGCACGAATACTTCCTTCGGGGTCGGGGCAGCCGATACGACCGCAACCCTGACCGAGGACAGGTCGTATTTGTCGAAATCGGGCATCATCATCATCAGTATGTACTGGGCGCCGACCTGCCCCAGGACGGTGATCTTCTCCCGTTCGATGGTCTCGAGCACTTCCTGCGGAATGAACTGGTCCAGGATGACCAGGCAGCCTCCCGTGTAGAGCATCGAGACTATCGCCATGACCCCGCCGCCCACGTGGTTGATGGGGATGTCCAGCAGGAGGCGGTCGTCCCCCGTCACGTCGGACGCGGCCAGCTGGCCTTTCACGTAGCTGATCAGGTTCTTGTGGGTGAGCTCGGCGCCCTTGGGCACCCCGGTGGTGCCGGACGTGTAGACCATGAACGCCGTGTCGTTTTTGTCGACGCCCTTGCGGGCCTCCGCGAGGTCGGCCAGCTCGGACTCGCTTGCCTCGCGGAAGAGCTCGTCGCTCGAGACAGCCCCGGGTACCCGCGCGACCTCGTCATCCGTTCCTATCACCACCACGGTCTCGACCTTCGGGCACGACGGCTTGATGTTGTTGACGACCTCGAGGAAGTCCACGCCTCCGAAGCCTGGGATGGTCGCGAGGAAAGACGAGTCGGAGTTGCCCACGATAAAGCCCGCCTCGAGCTCGCCGAACCTGGTCGACACCGGCACCGCGCACGCGCCGAGCGACGCCGCGCCGATGTAGCAGTAGCAGTAGTCGGGGCCGTTCCCCATGTAGAGGGCGACGTGGTCCCCACGTTTGATCCCCATGCGGTGCATGTTCGCCGCGACGTTGTTGACGTTCTTGAGGTACTCGGCGTAGGTCACCCGCTGGTCGTGGAAGACGATCGCTTCCTTGTCGGGGTGTTCGCCGGCGTGGACCTCCAGCACTTCGTTGAGCAACATTCCCTGACCCTCCTCTTCCTCGTTCCCTGCCCCGGTAATGCTTACTGTCTTAACGCGAAGCGGCCCGCGTCAGGTGCCGCTGACCGTGAGTCCTTCTATCAGGATCGAAGGCGTGCCGATGCCGCCCAGCAGCGGCGTGAAACGCAGGTCGCTTCCGACCCCTACGACTCCCTTGAGGATGCCGTCGATGGTGCCGGCGATGGTGACCTCCCGGACCGCGTGCACGGGTTCGCCGTTCTCGATCCAGCGGCCCCGCGCCCCCAGCGAGACCTCGCCGGTCACCGGGTTCAATCCGACGTGCACGCCCTGTAGCTCGCGGACCTCGAAGCCGGTCCCCATCATGGAGCGCAACTCCTCGGGGGAGACCTCGCCCGGCTCCAGGAATATGTTGGTCGGGGTGACCCCGACCTGCGACCTGAAGGACCCGCGGCCGGCGTTGCCCGTCGTGGTGGTGTCCATGCGCGCGGCCGTGTAGCAGTTGTGAAGGAAAGTCTTGAGCACGCCCGCCTCGATGGGCGACTTCTTAGAGGCCACCACTCCTTCCCCGTCGAAGGGGGCGGTGCCGAAGCCTCCCTTCATCGTCCCGTCGTCGACGACCGTGAGCAGGCTCGAGGCGACCGCCTCGCCCGTCCGCCCTGCGAGGAAAGATTTGCCCTTTACCACCGACTCGCCCGAGAGCGCCATGCCGAGCACCGCGAGTATCTCCGCGGTCGACAGGTTGTCCACGAGCACCGGGACCCTCGCGGATTCTACCTGCCGCCCGCCCAGGAGCATCACCGCCATGTCCGCTGCCTCGACCGATGAGGCCTCAGCGTCCAGCGACGAGAAGGAGCGCCCCGCGGTGAAGCCGAAGCCGGTCTGCGACTCGCCCTCCTGTTCCGCGATGGCGACGACGTACCCGTAGCACACCGACGCCCGGTAGGCGGCCCTGAAACCCCTGGTGCTTGCCAGGACGACTTCGCCCGTGCCCTCCATGTACGCGGAGGTCTCCACGCCGGTCACGCGCTCGTCCTGCTCGCGGGTCAGCCGCTCCATGTTCAGGGCGAACTCGATCTTGTCTCCCGGGGGCACCGTTTCCAGGTCTTCGCCGAGGATGTCCAGGTCCCCTCCGAGGTACTCGCCGTCGGAGGCGCCCTCCGGATAGAGGGACGCGTCAGGCAGGGCTCGAGCCGGGTCGGGAGGGGTCACTTTCGCGCTGTCGATCGCCGAGGCTAAGGCCTCCTCGATGGCCCCGTCCGACAGGTCGGAGGTGTATGCCCGCCCCTGGCCGTCCTCGAGGTATACCCGCAGGCCTATGCCGCGGGATTCGGAGAACGCGAACTTCTCCACCTTCCCGCCGAACACGCGCACCGAAAGCCCGACTTCCTTCTCGAGGAATGCCTCGGCGTCGGTCGCGCCCCGCGCCGTGGCGCGCTCGATGGCCTTGTCCAGTGGTTCGAAATCAGGTTGCACCATGGCCTTAACGTATCACGTGACGTCGGTCATTTTCCACTTTTCCTTACACTCGTAGGGGCATCTGTTATCATTTGACTGACCGACCGGGAGGTGGAACCGTTTGGGCGAGGTTTTCTACATTACGACGCCGATCTACTACGTCAACGACGTGCCGCACATAGGCACCGCATACACCACTCTGGCGGCCGACGTGGTCGCGCGCTTCAAGCGCCAGCAGGGCCGCGAGGTGTTCTTCCTGACCGGCGTGGACGAGCACGGCCAGAAGGTCGCGCAGGCCGCCGCCGAGCGGAACGAGGCCCCTCAGGCGTGGGTGGACAGCATCGTCTCGCAGTTCACCGACGTCTGGGAGCTGCTCAACATCTCGAACGACGACTTCATCCGCACGACCCAGGAGCGCCACACCCGGGTGGCCCAGCTCTTCATCGAGAAGCTCAAGGAAAAGGGCGATGTCTTCCTGGGGTCTTACGAGGGCTGGTACTGCGTGCACGACGAGTCGTTCCTGCTCTCGAGCCAGCTGGCCGAGGGGGACTGCCCCGAGTGCGGTCGCCCGGTCGACTGGGTGAAGGAGGAGAACTACTTCTTCCGCCTCTCCAAGTACGCCGACCGCGTGCTCTCCTACATAGAGGCCAACCCCGACTTCATCCAGCCCGAGTCGCGCAAGAACGAGGTGGTCTCGTTCATCAAGGCCGGGCTCGAGGACCAGAGCATCTCGCGCACCTCGATCACCTGGGGCATCCCGTGCCCGTTCGACTCGAAACACGTGATGTACGTCTGGTTCGACGCGCTTCTCAACTACCTCTCCGCCATCGACTACGGGACTGACCGGGCACGATTCGAGCGGACGTGGCCCGCCGACTGGCACCTCATGGGCAAGGAGATACTGCGCTTTCACGCGGTCATATGGCCCGCGATGCTGATGGCCGCGGACCTGCCGCTCCCGACGCACGTCTTCGCGCACGGCTGGCTGACCGTGGAGGGGCAGAAGATGTCGAAGTCGCTCGGGAACGTAGTGCGCCCCGCCGACCTGGTGGACGAGTTCGGCGTCGACGCCTACCGCTACTACTTCATGCGCGAGTTCTCGTTCGGCATCGACGGTAACTTCTCCCGGCGCACCATGCTCAAGCGCTACAACGCCGAGCTCGCGAACGACCTCGGCAACCTCGAGAGCCGCGTGCTCACCATGGTCGGCAAGTACCGCGACAATGTGGCGCCCGAGGCCGGGGCGCCCGGCGGCGAGGACAACACCCTCATAGAGAAGGCGGCGTCGACCGTCGAGTCCGCCACCGAGAAGCTGGAGAGCCTCGCGTTCAACGAAGCGCTCGCCGAGATCTGGGAGTTCATCCACGCGGTCAACCGCTACGTGGACGTCTCCGCCCCGTGGGCCCTGGCAAAGGACGAGGCAAAGAGAGCCGACCTGGACCGCGTCCTATACAACAGCCTGGAGAGCCTGCGTCAGATCGCACTGATGGTCTACCCTTACATGCCCGAGAGCGCCGCGAAGATCTGGGAGCACCTCGGCCTCGAGTCCTCGATCGAGTCCTCCAGACTGCCTGACTCGTCCCGCTGGGGGCTGCTGGCTGCCGGGTCGAAGACGGCGCGCGGCGAGGCGCTCTTCCCGAGAAAGCTGGACGCCCCCGCGGAGGATTCTTGATACCGGATTCCCACGCGCACCTCGACCTCATAGAAGAGGACACCGCCCACGTCGTGGCGTCCGCCCGCGCGGCTGGCGTGTCGCCTATCATCACCATCGGCATCAACCTCCCTTCGAGCCTGGAAGCTGTCAAGGCCGCGGCGGCTTTCGAAGGTGTTTTCGCGGCCGTCGGCATCCATCCGAACGATACCGGCGAGGAGAGCCTGGATGCCCTCGACCGGCTGGAGGAACTGGCGCGCTCGAGCAGCGGCGTGGTCGCCATAGGCGAGACCGGCCTCGACTACTTCAGGGACCGGAGCCCCGCCGCCTTGCAGAAAGAGGCATTTCGCGCGCAGGTCAGGCTCGCGAAGAGACTCTCCCTGCCGGTCATCGTGCACGACCGCGAGGCTCACGACGACGCCCTTGCCCTGCTGGCCGAAGAGGCCGCCGGCGAGGTGCCGGTGATCATGCACTGCTTCTCGGGCGACCGGCCAGTGCTGGATGAATGCCTCAAGCACGGGTATTACTTCTCCTTCGCGGGGCCGGTGACGTTCAAGAACTCGCAGAAGACAAGGGAGATGGCCGCGCTGGTGCCCGCGGACCGGCTGCTCAGCGAGACCGACTCCCCGTTCCTCTCCCCCGAACCATTCAGAGGCAAGCCGAACGTGCCCGAGCGTGTGCGATATGTCGCGGAGGCTCTCGCTGCCGCGCGAGGCATCCCGCTCAAAGAGATGGAGGCCCTGCTCGCGGCGAACGTGGCGCGGGTCTTCGGGATCCCGGAGGAGGTCGTTTGAGATGACTGCGGCTGGTGTTGGCGGTGGCAGGGTCGCCCCGGGCGGGCACAGGCGCCTGACGGCGCCGGGGACGGTCAGAGAACTGCTCCAGAGCGAGGGGCTGCACCCGCGCCACGGCATGGGCCAGAACTTCCTCATCGACGCGAACGTCCTTCGAATCATCACGGAGGCATCCAACCTGATGCCGTTCGACACGGTAATAGAGGTCGGGCCCGGGCTGGGGGCTCTCACCCAGGCCCTGGCCGAACAGGGAGGGCGCGTCTACGCGGTCGAGGCGGACGGCGGCCTGGTCGGGCTCCTGGAGCGCGAGCTCTCCCACGCGGGAAACCTGGTCCTCATCGAGGCCGATGCCCTGACCTTTGAAGTGTCGAAGCTGTGGGAAGCAGGCCCCCCCGAAGGCGTCAAGATGATCTCCAACCTGCCCTACCAGATCGCCGCGACCCTGCTGGTGGAGTGGCTCCACGTGTACGAGTGGCTCACCGAGTACACGGTCATGATCCAGCGTGAGGTGGCGGACCGCATCACCGCCGCGCCCGGCGGGCGGGATTACTCGGCGGCATCGGTAAAAATACAGTACCGCGCGAAGGTGAGCCGGGTGGCGAGCGTCTCGCGCAACAGCTTCTACCCGAAGCCGCGGGTGGACTCGTCCATCATCCGCCTGGTGCGCCGGCCGGCGGGTGAAGGGCGGGATATGACGGAAGCCGCCGACGAGCATTTCTTCGACAGGCTCGTCACCGCGGCGTTCCACCAGCGGCGGAAGAAGCTCGTGAACTCGGTGGTATCGCGGATGCCGTCCGTAGAGCGGGACCGACTGGAGGCCGCCCTGAGCGGCATCGGAAAAGGCACAGGGTCCCGCGCCGAGGAGCTCTCGGCCGATGAATTCGCGAGGCTTTCGAATGCGCTCACGGAATCGTAGCGCCGGCGTCTCGCCGGCATGTGTCCGTAGCGCCGGCGTCTCGCCGGCAGACTGGTAAACATGATGGAAGATCTACAACCGGAAAAGCATATGAAGGCCTGGCACAGCCTGGAGGTCACTGAGACGCTGCAGGCCCTGGGCACCGATCCCGAAAGAGGCATCTCGGCCGATGAGGCGCGGCGGCGGCTTTCGACCTACGGCCCGAACGCCCTCGAGGAGACCGGCCGGAAGTCGCCGCTCGTCCGATTCCTGCTCCAGTTCAACGACTTCATGATCTGGGTGCTGATAGCGGCGATCATCATCAGCGGCGCCCTGTTGCGGGAGTATGTCGACGCCCTTGTCATCTTCGTCATAGTCCTCTTGAACGCGATACTCGGCTTCGTTCAGGAGGGCAAGGCCGAGTCGGCCCTGGAGAAGCTCAAGGAGCTCGGTGCGCCGACCGTCAAGGTCATCCGCGGGGACGGCGAGGTCGAGATCGCCGCCAGGGACCTGGTCCCCGGCGACCTCATGGTCATCGAGACGGGCGATGCGGTCACGGCCGACGCCAGGCTCGTGACGGCGGTCAACCTGCGGGCGAACGAATCGAGCCTCACCGGCGAGTCAGAGGCCGTCTCGAAGTTCTCGGACGCCGTTGTCAAAGTGGACACGGGCCCGGCCGACCGGCTCAACATGGTCTTCTCGGGCACGCACATAGACTACGGGCGCGGCACCGCGGTGGTGGTCGCCACCGGGAGCCACACCGAGCTCGGGCAGATCGCGGGGATGCTGCAGGAGGGCAAGGAGAAAGCGACGCCACTCCAGCTCGAGCTGCGGGACGTCGGCAAACGCATCGTCTACATCTGCCTCATGATAGTCGCGGTCGTCTTTGTAGTCGGGCTCATCCGGAGCTATCCCTGGGCTACCATGCTACTCGTTGCGGTCAGCCTCGCGGTCGCCGCCATCCCGGAAGGGCTGCCGGCGATCGTCACCATCACCCTGGCGCGCGGGACGCAGGTGATGGCAAGGCAAAACGCCATCATCAGGAACCTGCCGGCGGTCGAGACCCTGGGCTCCGCGAACTACATCTGCACCGACAAGACCGGCACGCTGACCATGAACAGGATGACCGTGACGGACATCGTCTTCGCCGACGCGTTCCACCACCTCGTCGAGGATATCCTCCACGAGCGTGTGTCGTGGCAGGCGGGGGCTTACAGCCGGATGGAGCTGGCCGCAGCGCTGTGCAACGACGCGAGGCGCGGGCCCGAAGGCTACATCGGGGACTCCACCGAGGTCGCCCTGCTGGAAGCGGCCGAGTCGGGCGGACTGGATAAAGACGATCTGGAAGAGGAGTACCCCAGGGTCGCCGAGGTTCCCTTCGATTCCGACCGCAAGATGATGACCACGGCGCACCGCGACAACGGCGGATTCATCGTGTTCTCCAAGGGCGCTGTCGAGGCTGTCCTGGAGAAATGCGACCGGATGCTGACGGGAGATGGCGAGGTCCGGCTCACCCCCGATGCGCGTTCGACGGTGCTGGCCGCCACCACTGAGCTCGGTTCGCAGGCCCTGAGGACCCTGGCCGTGGCCTACCGCAAGCTCGACTCGCTGCCGGGGCAGGACGTGATCGAGGGGCTCGAGCGCGACCTGGTGTTCCTGGGCGCCTTCGCTATGAAAGACCCGCCGAGGCCGGAGGCGTTCAAAGCGCTGCAGGAATGCAGGCGGGCCAGGATCGACGTCGCAATGATCACGGGAGACCACAGGGCGACGGCCGCGGCGGTTGCCCGCGAGCTGGACATCCTCGCGCCGGACAGGCACCTGGTGGAGGGCTACGAGCTCGAGAAGATGACACAGGAGCAACTGACCGACCGGGTCGAGGAGATAAGCGTCTACGCGCGTGTATCGCCCCGGCACAAGGTGAACATCGTCGAGGCGCTCCAGGCACGAGGGCACGTGGTCGCGATGACCGGCGACGGGGTGAACGACGCCCCTGCGCTCAAACGTGCGGACATCGGCGTCGCGATGGGGATAACCGGGACGGACGTCGCCAAGGAAGCCTCCGACATGGTGCTCGCCGACGACAACTTCGCCACGATCGTCGCCGCCGTGAGGCAGGGGCGCATCATCTTCGCGAACCTGAAGAAGTTCATCTACTTCCTGCTGTCGTGCAACATAAGCGAAGTGCTGACCGTCTTCATCGCGATAATCGCGTTTAAGACGCTGCCGCTGGTGGCCTCCCAGATCCTGTGGATCAACCTGGTCACGGACGGGCTGCCCGCGCTGGCGCTCGGGATGGACCCGCCCGAGACGGACGTTATGGAGCACCCGCCGCGCAAGATCGGGGAGAACATCCTGGCGGTGCCGAGGCAGCTGGACCTGCTCTGGCAGGGCCTCATAATCACGGCGGGGGCGCTTGCCTCCTTCATCCTGGCGAACTACTGGCTCGGCTATTCGTGGTACACAACTGTGGGCCTCGACATGGCGCGCACCGTACTCTTCACCACGATGGTTCTGACGCAGGTCTTCCACTCGTTCAACCTGCGCTCCGAGAGAAAGTCGATATTCTCGTCATGGCCGTGGGAGAACCTGTACCTCTTCGGCGCGTTCCTGATCTCGATCGCGCTACAGCTGGCAGTGCTCTACCTGCCGTTCATGCACACCGCGTTCCACACACACGCGCCCTCGGCGCAGGCGTGGGCTCTGATTCTGGCGTGCTCGCTCATCCCCGTGCTGCTGATCGACAGGATCAAAGTGCTCCGCGCCCACATCCGTGCCAGGTAGAAAACCGGTGCCAGGCACTTTCTTTACACTGAGCGCAGCCTGCAGCTTTCGCCAGTGGACTTCTTCGCGACGATGAGCTGGGTCATCGGCAGGTCCAGGCGGACCCTCTCGATATCGAACCCGGCGTCGGCAACGTGCCGCTCCAGCCCGCCTCCGAAGAGCTCGCACGCCCAGCGCGGCTCAAAGAAGGCGAAATACAACCGTGCCGCCAGCCGCCTCACTATCCCCTTCGCCTCGCGGTAGTCGGCGACGATTAGCTGGCCGTCGGGCTTCAACACGCGGCAGGCCTCACCCAGCACCAGGCAGCGGTCCATCCGCTTGAGTTCGTGGAGCCCGAAAGAGATGTTGACCAGGTCGGTGGACGATGCCGTCAGTGGCAGGTCGCGCGCGTCGGCGTCGAGAGTCTCGATTGCGCAGCCCGCCTCATCGTCGAGCCGTTTTTTGACCAGCCCGAGCAGGCGGGAGTCCATGTCCACGGCGATGATCCGCGCCCCGGGGAACCGGCTCGCGTAGAAGGGAAGGACCGCGCCGACTCCGGTCAGCAGGTCGACGATGACCGACGGCGTGCCGGTCGCGGCCATCGCCGTGTCACGCCGGACGTGGCGCCCAAAGACCCGCAGCACCGCTTCGATGATGTCGATCTTGAACATGTACCGGGTAAGCGCCAACCGCTCGCGGGTCTTCAAAAGCCGCCACCTCGCTCGGGCTACTCCCCCATAGCTTTTATCACGAGCCGCTTGGGACGCCGCCCATCGAACTCCGCGTAGTAGACCTGCTGCCAGGGGCCGAAGTCGAGCCTCCCATTCGTGATCGGGATGATGACCTCGTGGTGGACAAGAATGCTCTTGAGGTGCGCGTCGCCGTTGGTCTCGCCGGTGCGGTGGTGCTTGTAGTCGGGACCCTCGGGCGCCAGCCTCGAGACCCACTCGTCGATGTCGGCGATGATGCCGCTCTCGGCGTCGTTGACGTAGACTCCAGCCGTGATGTGCATCGCACTCACCAGCACCATGCCCTCCGCGATACCGCTCTCCTCCACAACGCGCGCGACGTCACCGGTGATGTTGATGTACTCGCGCTTGCGCTCGGTGTTGAAAGTGAGGTACTCGGTGGCGCTTTTCATATGTCGCGCATCCGCTGCTCCCGCGCGGTTGGCTTCTCCCCGCCCCAGTCGGCCTCGTCCACCTTCTTCCAGCCCTCAGGGAGCAGCTCCAGCACCCTGTCCCGCAGGTAATCGTTGTCGTTCGGGTCGGCCATGCGGAACATCGTATCGTGCGACATCTTCTGCTCGAGCTTGGTGACCGAGTCGAGCACCAGGCCGATCATGCCGGCCATCAGCTTCATGCCCTTCTTGTCGCGGTCCAGCCCCTCGCTCCACTTCTTGAGCATCTCGACGTTGCGCCGGAACACGTTCTCCGGCATATCCTCCTGCTCGGGCGCGACCGGCGCGAAATCCGGGAGGAAGAATGGCACCCCCACTTTGACCTGGACGCCCCCGTCTTCGTCCGGCCGCCGCCAGACGCCGCAGGGCAGGACAGGGCACGGCACGGCACGCGCGAGGTTAGCCACCCCAAACATGAAAGGCCCCAGCTGCCCGGGCGGGAACCTGGTGCCCTCGGGGTGAACGAATACTATCTTTCCTTTTCGCAGGTGATCGAGGCTCTCTCTTATCGCCTTGGGCGCTTCGTCGGTGGCGTCGCGGTCGATGGGGATCGTCCCGAGCCAGTACCAGAGGAGGCGGGCGAGGATGCCTTCCTTGCCCTTTCTGATCTCGGTCTTGGCCCAAGGCAACATCCTGCTGCGGTTGAGGACCTTGCGGATGGCGAGTCCTTCGGCGAACACGTCCACACCTGTCTGGTGGTTTGAGACCAGGATGAATGGGCCCTTGTACGGAGCGTGTTCCTCACCGGTGTACTGCAGGTTGTACTTCTTCTTCCTGGCGATCGCCAGCCCGATTGGTTTAACGACTATAAATCTGAACCACATGAGTCTGCCTTCCGTTCGTTGCCGGGGTGACGTACGCTCTGCCATCTCATCTAGAGTATATCTATTAAACGGCAAGGCGGGCATCGTGTAAATAACCCGAGGGTGGCATCTTGCAGGCGGCGTGACCTCACCGGCGAGCCGGCGGCCGCCCCGTCTCACTCAAACCACGACTCCAGCTCGAGGACGTAATCGTCGGGCAGCGCCTTCGACTTTGCGGCCGTCACGATCCGCTCGAGATATCCGTCCCCCTGAACCACTTTGCAGGGCATGTTGTTCGAGGCGATGTAGGTGAGCGTCTGGGACGCGCCGCCCGCGTCATCGACCACTCCTACTGTTTCCTTGCGATAAGTGCCGTACTCGACGCCCTCGTAGCGGTCGAGGGTCTTCTCGTCGCCCTCGTCGATCATCCAGAGGAGCCCGTGCACGTGGGCGCGCGCATCGGGCGCGATAGTCGCGACCAGCCGGGCATTGATGATGAAACGGAAGCCGTCCAGGGTCGCCGCCCCCACCAGGCGCGCGCCCGCGCATCGCAGGGCCATCTGTCCCGCATCCATGTTGGAGCCGTAGGCGAAATACAGGGTCATCTCGGGATCATTCATGAGAACCTCCTCTGCCGTGGAGATTCTACCTCGAGCCTGTGACACTCAAAACGCAAAAAAGTGGTCTGACCCCTTTCTTGCGTTTCCTAGGACCTGAAGCGCGGCGCGCTCAAGTCTGGGATCTCGCCCTCCAGCTCCTTCTTCCGTTTCTTCTTCTTTTCCCCTGGCAGGAAGATGCTGAAAAGGAACCCGGCCAGGCCGAGGATGCCTACCGCCAGCAGCGCGGAGAGCAAAGCCTTGTTGCGCGCTTTCTGATTAATGTCGTAGAGGGCGTTGGAGACCTTTGGCTCAAACGCCTTCTTTGAGAGGTACTCGCGGGCCTGCTTGTTGCTGACCGTCGTCGCGTCCTTCGCCAACACGGACTCGATCTTCTGCTTCTCCTGGGGCGGTATCACCTTGTTCTGGAGCAGCAACCCCGAGAAGGAGCCGATCAGTACTGACATCAGCACCGCGCCGGCCACAGCCGTGCCGAGGGCGCCGCCGAGGTTGGAGAACGCCCTGTTCACCCCCGATATCTCGCTCTGCTGATCCACCTGCACCGAGGACTGCACCATGTTGAGGAGCGGGGCGTTGGCGAAACCGATTCCCAACCCCACCACGATGAATCCCGGGATCATCTGCAGTGCGCTGGGCTTGTCCTCCAGCAGCAGCCACACCAGGCCGATCCCGAGCGGTATGAGGAGCATCCCGATCATGATCAGTGTCCGTGCGGAGTACTTGGCGGTGAGCTTCGCGGTCAACTGTGACGCGGCGATCAGGAACACCGTCAGCGGCAGGATGGTCAGGCCCGCGACCAGCGGGTTGAGCCCGAGTGACATCTGCAGGAAGACAGGCGCCACGAAGAGGAGCCCCGCCTGCATGAACATCAGGACCATGATAGTCGGCAGGCCTATCGCGGCAGCCCTGCCCTTCAGGATCGAAATGTCGATAAGGGGCTGCTTCTTGCCTTTCTTCAAGTGGCTCTGCCACAGCACGAAAAACACGAGCACGATCGCACCGGCGATGACGAGCGGTATCACCGGGGAGATGCCGCCCTTCTTGACGATGGTGAGGCTCCCGATCTTCAGCGGCACCCGCGCATGTATCCAACCGAACGCGGTCGCCTGAACAAGTCCGAGCACCACCAGGGCGAGGCCGAGCGCCGAGAGGACGGCCCCCAGGACGTCCAGCTTCGGCTTGTCAGCGGCCTTGGGCTCCTTGCCGAGCCTCTTCTGCAGGAAGAGTATGACGATAACGACCGCTACCTCGGACAGGAACGACGCGCGCCAGGTGACCACGGTCGCCCAGAACCCGCAGAGCAGCGGACCGAGAGCGGCGCCCGCGGCGGCGGCCGAGCCGACCACCGCGTACCCCTTCAGCCTGTCTTTGCCCGGCGGGAACACGCCGGCGATCATCGCGAATATGGCGGGGATCATCAGGGCCGAGCCGATGCCCTCGAGGAGCGACCAGCCGCCGACCATCATGCCGAGGTTGAAGCTCAGCGCGGTGATGAGGGCCCCCACCCCGTAGAGGATCACGCCCAGGGTGAAAGTGCGCTTTCGCCCCCAGATATCACCGAGCTTGCTGCCCGTTATCATGCAGGCCGCCATGACCAGCGAGTAGATCACGATGCCTGACTGCACTCCGGACACTGTGGTGTGGAGGCTCGGGACGACCTTTGAGACGGCTACGTTCATAGCGGTCGTGTCATACGCGTTGATGAGCTGCGCAAGCGCGAGCGGCAGCAACACGTACATCGGTTTGATCTGGGGAGCTGAAGATGATGAAGGCAGTGCCTGCCCTGCTGGAGTCGCGTCACTCGCTTGAGTCTCAGCCATTTTCCACCTTGCTTTCTCCGCCCCCGATTTTCACGGGTAACACAGCTTGAAGCCGGTCGAGCCCTCGGTGATTATCCCGTTGATCTTCGCGCTCGAGAAGTCTGCGCCCGTGAGGTCGCAGTCGGTGAAGTCCACCTCGTTCAGGAACGCGCTGATGAATATCGCGTCGCGCAGGTTGGAGCCGTTAAACTTCGTCTGGTGCAGCATCGCCCGCACGAAAAGTCCCTCGAAGGCGTCGACCCCCGTGAAGTCCGCGTTGACCAGGTTGCAGTTGCGCATGTCCGTGCGGTGAAGCTTCGCGCCCCGGAGGTTCGCGTTCGAGAGGTTCGAGTGGGTCATGTAAGCCTGCTTGAGCTGGCAGCCCGAGAGGTTGCAGCCGGAGAGGTCGGTGACCATCCAGTTGATGTAGGTTAGGTCCGCGCCCTTGAAGTCGTGACCGGAAAGGTCGGGCCGCAGGTTCATGTCGCTGCGCCGCCACTCGTTCCAGGCCTTGACGCCCTTGTTGAGCATCTTCAGGTGTTCCTTGTCAGCCATGCTCTACCCCTCGTGAATCTGGTGCTTCTGACGCCCGCAGGCGAGCCGCAGAAAATATATCACAAGAAAGGTCGGGTCGCGGGGTATCTGATCAGGTCGGGTCGCGGGGGCTGGTGGAGGTGGGCGGGCTCAACCGCCGACGTCGCTTCTCTCCTTCGCTTCGCTCGTCGCTCCGCTCCCGAGGGGGGATCCGGATCCCCCCTCGACA
>Ga0209747_1000767_pt1 | contig 17521 bp, 20 predicted proteins | sample BarGraNGADG00311_FD_184498 | JGI IMG/M metagenome (GOLD analysis project Ga0209747, IMG submission 184498) | Arctic peat soil microbial communities from Barrow, Alaska - Barrow Graham LP Ref core NGADG0011-311 (SPAdes) (version 2) | ecosystem: Environmental > Terrestrial > Soil > Wetlands > Peat...
GGGCCCATCACCCCGGGCCAAGGCTCGGGCCTCCGCCTTTCCGGGGAAAAAAATGAGAAGAGGGGCGCTACTGGTTTTTCTTCCGCTGCTCTTCGCGGTCTTTCTCCCTGGCCTCTTTGATCTCTTCCTTGAGCTTTCTGTGGGCTTCGCGCAGGTGGACCTTGGGCAGGTCAGTGATGGTCTGGCCGCCACCGCTCGCTCCGAGCTCGGCCTCGTCACCTTCCATGGGGGTCTTGTCCTTGATCTCACCGAAGAGAGTCTTTCGCCCCTCTTTGGTGTGAGCGCCCGGGAGGTCGGTGATCGTCTGGCCGCCACCGGTCTGGCCGCAATCAGGGCAGTCAGCAGCACTGTGTTTGATCTCGGCGCCGCAGTTCTTACAGGTGTCCATCCTCACTCCTTTGCACTTACGTCGAGTCACTAATATTAAACCATGTCACGCCGTCTGAAAAACGGTTTCCACCTCATTTTTGCGATGAAGGATTCCGGGATCGCGCCCGTCTGTTGCGCGATAAAATGCGGCCCTGACCGCCCACGGCCCCCGACCGTTTCAATGGAGCTTCAAACGTGCTATACTGCAGAAGAGTTAGTGTTCTTTAGGTGTAGTAGTTTCAGTCCCGAGGAGCGATTCTCGGGGCTTTTTTTATGTGATGAGGAGGTGTAACAATTGAAAATCTACGCAGGAAACCTCAGCTACAATGTTAGTGATGAGGACCTCAGGGCGGCTTTTGCTCAGTTCGGTACGGTAGATTCAGCGGACGTGATCGTGGATCGCGCAACCGGCAGGTCGAAGGGATTCGGCTTCGTCGAGATGGGCGATGCAACGGAGGCGAAAGCGGCGATCGAAGGATTGAATGGCAAGGATCTTGATGGCCGCAGCCTGAATGTGAACGAAGCGAGGCCCAAGACGGACCGCCCGCAGCGTTCAAACTACCGGTATTAATACCTGGATGTGGATATGTCCGGCGACGGCGCCAGCGGTCGCCGGTCTGCCCACATGCGACAGACACAGCCCACCCCCAAAAAGGATTACCTCATGTCAGATCCTCTGAATAAGTTGGACCTTGAAGAGGTTCGCGAGCTAGCGGCCTCTGGAAGGGAGCGAGGATCTCTAACCACCGCGGACATCGTCGAAGGCCTGAAAGGCGTAGAGCTCTCGTCCGACCAGATGGACGACGTGTTCGTATTCCTGGCCGATGCAGGCATCGAGATCACTGACGAGGCGGAAGAAGACCTCCAGGAAACGGACGACGTGCCCGTGATCCCGAAGCCGGCAAAAACCCGAACCCCTCTCGAGGGCGCTTTCGGCGGCTCGATGAACGATGCGGTGAGAATGTACCTGAAGGAGATAGGGAAGGTCCCCCTGCTCACCGCCGCCCAGGAGATCTCACTTGCGAAGCGGATAGAGGCCGGCTGCGAGGCCGTCTCTACCCTCGAGTCGGTCGACGATATTTCGGAGAAAGAGACTAAAGAGCTCAAGGCGCTGGTGGTGGACGGCCTCGAGGCCAGGAAGAAGCTGGCGGAGGCGAACCTGCGCCTGGTAGTCAGCATCGCGAAACGCTACGTAGGGCGCGGCATGCATTTCCTCGACCTCGTCCAGGAAGGTAACCTCGGCCTGCTTCGCGGCGTCGAGAAATATGACTACACCAGGGGCTTCAAGTTCAGCACGTACGCGACATGGTGGATACGCCAGTCAGTGACGCGCGCGATCGCCGACCAGGCGAGGACCATCCGGGTCCCCGTCCACATGATCGAAAACATGAACAAGCTCGCGAAGGTACAACTGAGGCTCCTCCAGGAGCAAGGGTCTGAGCCGACCCCGGAACAGATCGCGGTTGAGATGGGCATGACGACCGACAAGGTGAGGGCCATCATCAAGGTGAGCCAGGTCCCTGTCTCTCTCGAGACGCCGGTCGGGAAAGAAGACGAGAGCACGCTTGCAGATTTCGTCCAGGACAACGCGGCGGTCGTCCCGATGGACGCGGTCGCCTTCACCTTGCTGCAGGAGCAGCTCGAGGACGTGCTCGACGACCTGTCGGTGAGGGAGAAAAGGATCGTCCAGCTCCGCTTCGGGCTTCTGGACGGGCGCCCCCGCACTCTCGAGGAAGTCGGCAACGTCTTTGGCGTGACGCGAGAGCGCATCAGGCAGATCGAGTCGAAGACCCTCTCAAAGCTCAGCAACCCTTCGGTGAGCGGCTGCCTGCGGGATTACATCGAAGACTAGTGCATCCTCAGATCTTCTGTCCGCAGTGCATGCAGTATTTCGTCCCCTTGGGCACCGGCTTGGCACACTTTGGACAAGGCACCTTTTCAGTCTCGATCAGCTCTGAAGGCAGTGGCAGCTCGCGGCCGCACCCCGGACAGAACTTCGAGCCCGGCGCCGACTTGACCTCACAGTAAGGGCACTTCAGCCCCTTCTTCTCCATGATTATCTGATCGAGCTCGGCCTTGTCTTCTTCGACCTGTTCGATGAGGGAGTCTATTTCCGCCGCGACCTCGATCAAGTCCTCGTGCTTGATCTTGCCGTCCCTGTACAGGCGGTAAGCCCGCGCCCCCATCGCTTTGTAGGCGTCGTCCAGCCTCCTGGCGTTGACCTTGATCGCTTTCTTGTACTTCCCTGCGCTCGGCTTCTTGTCGTCGTCATCGTCTGGCATGGCCCGCTCCCGTCACTCTGGAAATTCCTGGTCACGATTATAAAACGCCGTGTCGCTATTTGCGCCGCCTACTTGCGGAAACCGGGCTTGTTGGCCGGACACTTCGCCACGCACAGGCCGCAGCGGACTCCGCTCTGTCCGGGGATGCCCAGCTTGATGTAGTACTTGAGGCAGCTCGCCTTGTCTGTGGGCGAGCCGTCCTCCTTGAGCGCGCCGGCGGGGCAGGCTCTCACGCACGCGTACCCGCAGCGCTCAGGGACGCAGAGCTTCGTGCCGACCGGCTCGCCCGGCTCGAGTTCAGCGTCCGTCAGCAGGGCGACGAACCGAACGCGTGGGCCGTGCTCTGGTGTGAGCAGCAGGTTGTTCACGCCAAGCTCGCCGAGCCCGGCCTCAGCGGCCACGTGCCGGTACGACAGGTTTTCCCAGAGCAGCGAGTTGACCCGGTCGTGGACCATCGGCACCGGGATCAGATGTCTGAGCGCGGTGAGGACGGCGGCCGGCCTTTTCTCGAGGTTCCAGCCGGGCATCTCCTTGTAGGGGAGGGGGAAAGCCTTGAAGCCGCGCTGCTCGAGGAGACCCGCAAGGTGGTACAGCCTGTTGTTGAGGTCGGTATTGACGATGTGGAAGTTAGCCGTGTACTCCTGCCGGGTCTGGGGCAGGCGGTCCAGGGGAAGATCGAGCATCTTCGACCCGACGATCAGGACGGACCTGGCTTCTTTGAGGAAGTCGGTCGGGCGGTGTCCCTCCGGCGCCTTTTCGCCGTAGGCGCGCGCGCCGGCGATGCCGAACAGCTCGGTGCCCGCCTCCTCCTTGAGTTCATCTTTGAGCGACAATGTTTACTCCTTCCGGCGCTCGAGCCGCCGCCTCGACTCTGAGGTGAACATGCGGCGCCCGGCCCGGACGATTCCACACGAGCGACTTTTGGCTCGACAATAGAATAAGATATATCAACGGTCGCGTGTGGCGCCGGTTCCTCTGAGGCAGGTGAGTGAATTGTCGGGTCAGGGAAAGGTCCTCGTCGTTGATGATGACGCGTCTCTTGTGAAGATGCTGAACGTGCGGCTGTGGGCTGAGGGCTACGAGACAGAGCTCGCCGTCAACGGCACGACCGCGATCGCCCTTGCCGAGACGCACCATCCGGACGTCATCCTTCTCGATATCGCGATGCCCGGGGTCACGGGCGTCGACGTGATCGAGCAGCTCCAGGACTCGGGCGACAGCAAGGACATCCCGGTCATCATCATGACGGCTTATCCTCACATGATAGACATGGTCAAGAGTTACCCGGCGGTGAAGGAGTGCCTGGTGAAGCCTTTTGACCTGCCGAAGCTGGTGGCGAGGATCAAGGAGATCATCTCCGCGGAGGCCTGAGCCGGCCCCGCGTGTCAGTCCAGCAGGACCATCCCGACCACCATCGTCATCGCGGTGTCTGTCAGCCCGCTCTCTGTTGCAGTCCTCGCCGGGTCCCATTCCAGTGCAGCGTTCAGCCTGTTGAAGTTTATTCCAAGGCCGGACATGGAGTTCCTGGAGCGGCCCGGGTTCCTGCATGGACCTCCGCCCGTGATGACGTTGCAGCTCTCGTGTTCCTTGCAGAAGATGCGTTTGCAGGAGCCGAACGCCAGTCCCCATGCCTTGTCGAACCCGGCGCTCCGGGCCAGCGTCTCCACACCCGACGCGATGTCCTGCACGAGCCTGTTCACGTCGTCGCGCTCGTCCTCGTCGAGCAGGATCTCCATCGGGCAATCGACTTTGAAGACCAGCGCCCGGTGATAATCCTCGAGACTCTGCCTGAACTCCGCTGGTGTCATAACGTGAGGAGGGCAGTTGGCTGACTGGTCGTAACCGTCGCACTGCGGCGGCTTGCACAGCTCTGGGAAATGGTCCTCGACCTTGATGACGGCCGGGGAGATCACCCTCGTGTCGCTGGCGCCGAGCGTCTCGGCGCGGGCGATCAGCTCGCTCAGTCCGACGGACGCCAATGCTATTTCACCTGCGAGCTCGGGACGATCGGCAGCACGAGCCTGCTCGGGTATTGCGGACCGAAGTGGACCTGGATGTCAGCCTTGCGCATGTCCTTGCTGACTGTCTCAAGCGCTCCGGTCTGGAGGTTGCGCGAGTAAACAGGGAACCAGGAGCCCATTACGCACACGCGCAGCTTATGGCCTTTCTTGAACGTATTGCCGGTGAGCATGCTGTCGAACGTGAGCTTGACGACCTGCCCGGGCTGGAGCAGCTTGCGATCGGGCGTGCGGTCGCGATAGCTCGCGCGTATGACCTCGTGCCCGGCGCTCTCGACATTGAAGGCCGTCCCGTCGGGAGCGACGTCGAGCAGCTTGCAGTAGAGGTCAAAGTCCGGGCTGTCGCTGGATGCGTAGAGCTCAGCGCCGACGTTGCCGATCACGGTCCTGTCGGCGCTGAAGGGTTGCGTCTCGAAAGTCAGGACATCAGGCCGGCTGGAGAGGCCTTTCAGATCGTAGCCTCCGAAGTTCGTCCCGAACTCGTCCTTTACCGGGTTGGAGGGATCTGAGATGAACCCGCTCGTGCCCTCAAATGGCAACTTCTCCACGATCGACCCGGGACTCGACTCGGCGCCCTTCGGCCCGAAGTAGACAGGAGTGTTCTTAGTGCCGGCGATCGGCCAGGCGTTCTGCTCGAGCCAGGTGTTGTCGCCCATGTTGTAGACCTTGACGTTGCTCCAGGTCGACACGCCGTTGTCGATGCCGCGCACGTAGTGGTCGAGCCAGTCGAGTACGGTCTTGTGATAATCGATCTTCGCGTTCGATGAGAATTTCCTGTCGCCGGAGGCCGCCTGGCCGGTGGCATCCACGCCGTGGATCCACGGACCGATGATGAGCTTGGTGCGAGGGTCCTTGTCTCCGGCGCGCGACTTCACCAGGCCCTGGTAGTTCGTAACGGCGCCTTCCGAGCCGTACGGCTCGTCGTACCAGCCGGAGAGGTTGAGGACCGCGGCCTTGACCTTCGAGTACTTGTCGCGGAGGTTTCCCCACTCCCACCACGGGTCGTAAGCCTGGTGCTCGAGCCAGGAATAGTAGTAGGGCGAGGTGTCCTTCAGGTAAGGCATCTCCAGCGACGGGAGCCAGCCCTGGAAGGCGTCCTCACCGCCGAGTTTCTTCCACTCAGCCTCCGCCTCTTCGATAGTCTTAGGACCGGGGATCCCTTTCTTGACCCGGATATCGGGAGACATGTAACCGTACGACCAGTGGGCCCAGGCCGACTCGAAGACGCCGCCGAAGTAGATGAACTGGTTGAGCGTCGAGAAGCACATCGCCGGGACCATTGCTTTGAGGTGGGGCGGGTTCTCGACCGCGGCGAGCCACTGCACCGCTCCGGGGTAGGAGAGCCCGAAGGTGCCCACCCGCCCGTTCGACCACGGCTGGCGCGCGGCCCACTCGATGGTGTCGTAGCCGTCCTTGCCCTCGTTCTCGTACGCGGCGAACTCGCCGTCAGAGGCGTACCGGCCGCGCACGTCCTGGATCACCATGGCGTAGCCGCGTTGGACGGCCTGATTGAAGGTCTTCTCGTTGTCGGGGTCGCCCTCGTTCTTGCTGTAGGGCGTGCGGAAGATAAGGACCGGGTACTTGCCGGTCGACGCCGGCCGCCTTACGTCGGCGCGCAGGATGACGCCGTCGCGCATCGGCACGGGCACGTTTTTCTGGACAAAGAAGCCGGAGGTGCTCTTCGCGCTCGTGCCGCAACCGGCGACCGCGAAGAACATCGAGGCAACAATGATCAGCACGACAACAGCGGCGTGGCGTTTCAGCAACTTACCTCCCTTTGTTAATGCAAAAAAGGGGTCAGACCCCAATTTTGCATCCGGCATCGCCCCTGAGGGGCATGCGGATCGCTACTTGCCCTGGGCGTTCTGGAACCCCGCAAGGAGCGCCGGTGGGTTCCCACCTACCACACGTTCCAATTCTTTTCCGGTCGAGTCAAGAATGACATAGGTGGGCACTCCCGGGATACCGAACTTCCCGGCCGTCTCGTCCAGGTTGGCGTTTATCCTCTTGACCGCGACCTTGCCCTGGAACTGTTTCTCGAGCTCATCGACGATGGGCGCCATCTCCTGGCAGACGCCTCACGTGTCTGTATAGAAATCGAGAACGGTCGGCTGGCCTCCGACGACAAGGTTTGCGTATCTCGGACCCGAGCCCTTTACCGCCATGGATACGGCGATAGCCCCGATGATCACGACTACAAGAACGAGTGCGACCACGTAAGTTGAAGGCTTCATGTACCAGGGTTGGCCCACCGGCTGTACGGGTTCGCGCTGTGCCCCCCATCCGCCCTGGCCGTATCCCGAGTAGCTGGCGTCGCTGGGCGGTGGAAAGCCGGCGGGCGGACCCCCATACGGGCTCGACTCCGATTGATAACCCTGCGGTGGGGGTGCCGTGTTGCCGGGGCCCTGGGCGGGCGCCTGCGCGTGTGCATGAGGAAGGCCCCCGCCGCACCACTCGCAGCGCGTAAGCATCTCGGATGTCTCAGAGTTACAGTTCGGGCACTTCATCGCTACTCCCGATCGCGGTATTCAGCGTACTTCCTGTCCTGCTATTCTGAAGACTTGCGAATGCCGTTTTTGTTACGATAATAATCGGTGTCCTCAGGAGCAAGCATTAACCGGCTCCTGCGGCCGCGGATCGTCACTTCAGGAGGTGCGCAATGGAGAAGCAGGGCAAGGTGCTCGGAGTGCCTTACGACTTCCGGCAACTGACGTACAGGCGGATGAAGTCACGAATGTGGAACCCCGATGACGAGCGCATCTTCACGCCACGCAGCTATGGGATCGGATGGGACCTCAACTTCTACCAGCTCAAGCTGCAATATCCCTGGGCGTTTTACGTCGCGGTCGCGGCGTTTGTCGTCAGCTTCGCGCGCTGGGCGCACAAATTCTTCACGAGCGAGGACTAAGCGCAGCCTGTCGCCTTTGTGCCGTGATAATCCTCGAGAACTTTCTTTGTGAACTCGCGCGCTTTCTGGAGCCGTGACTCGTCCGGCTGGCCCATGGTTGAAGGGCCCCCCTCTCCGAACCCGCGCATCTGGGGGTCGTCGCTCTTGAGCAGCATCTCCGCCACCTTCGGGTCGAGCTGGCCCTGGCAGTCGAACATGCCTACGATATCGGCGCCTGCCGCAGCCTCGTGCGCGGTCTGCAGCCACCCTGTTACGTCGTCGCTGTCCTCGGGGGCCGCGTGGGTGATGAAAAGCGCTATCTTCTTGCCTCCGACTTTCTGCTCCAGGAACGTGCGGGCGGCGGGGTTGGGGCCGAAGGCGACGATCGGGAAACCGACGAAGACGAGGTCGTAACCATCGAGGTCCTCGACCTCGCCCAGCTCCTTGATCTCCTTGTCGTCGGGCAACACCTCGAATATGGCGTCCGCGACTTTATTCGTGTTGCCGGTTGTCGAGACGTAAGCTACCAGTGTCTTCATCTTTGAACCTCCTGCTCGCCGGCGCGCGGTCGGCGCCTAGAGATAGTCGGACCCGAGGACGACGACGACGTCGGACTCGTACTCGTTGGTCGTTACGTCCTCATTCTGGACGACGGCCGGCGCGTTGCCCACCGCCGAGGCGACCGCCTGCGCTGACGTGTCGTAACCGGGGGCATAATACACTGTCGTCCTGACGTAAGGCGACTTTGAATTTCCGGTCGTGATCTTCTCGTAGCCCTTGGCCGTGAGTTTCTTCGCGGTGCTGATGGCTATTCCTCCGGTCTTCGTGCCGTTCAGCACTTTGACCCTGAGTTGCGTCGGATCGCCGGTGGGAACGTCGGTAGCGGCGCCGGTCTGGCTGGGCGTCCGGGCGCCGGTCTTGTACTTGGAGAGCATCTGCTCGAAAGCGGTCGTATTGAGGATGAAGTACCAGGCCCTGTTGATCGTCTTAGGAGTACCGGGCGCTGAGGCGGTCTCGAGCTTGCCGGCCTTCTTGAGCGACTGCAGCTTGCGACCCATTGTGAACATCTGCCAGAAAGTGAGGTCCGTCTTCACCGTGTTCGAGACGACGTCCGCTATCTTCATGATCTTGAACGGGCTGCGCTGATGAGAGACGGCCGAGAGCATCGCCTCGATGAACGCTCTCTGGTTCTTCTGGCGGTCGAAATCGCCGTTGGGCACAGCCTTCACGTCATATCGCGCCCTGACGAGCGCGAGCGCCTGGTCGCCGGTGAGGATGACGTCTCCCGCAGGCACATCGCCGGCGTACTTGTCGTGGATCGCGTGGGGAATGTTCATGTGGACGCCCCCGACGGCGTTCACCATGTCCTTGAAACCCTGGAAGTTGAGCTCCACCCAGTGGTTGACGTCAAGGCCGGTCACCTGCTCGACCGTCTGTATCGCGAGCGCGGGACCGCCGTACGCGTGTGCGGCGTTGATCTTGTCGTAGCCTTTGTGTCCGGGGATCTGGACGCGCGAGTCGCGAGGTATCGAGATGAAGCCTGCTGAATTGCCGCCGGGCGCGATCGTGAGCAGCATCAGGACGTCCGAGCGTCCCGGTCCCTCCTCGCCGGGGACGCTGCCGTGGTCCGTGCCCATGATGAGGGTGGTCTCAGGCCCTCCGTCCGGCTTCTTGAGGACGGAGTCCACGGACGCTACGCGCATGCGGGGCTCCTTGGCCTTGAGCGCGATGAAGAACCACGCGCCGAAGGCGATGACCGCGGCGAGCAGCACTATGCAGGTAGCCAGGACGATCCACGGCCAGCGTCTGCGGCCATGCGGCCTGGCCACCTTGGCCCTGCCCTCTTTGCGCCCTGAAGGACGCGGGTAGGAGCGGAGGTGGCGCCTGCTCTTATAGATGGTCGGCGGCGGCTCGGCTGCGCTGCGGCCGCCCCCTAACAATCGTTCTTCGAAGTCGTCCATGATATGTCTTTCAGAATATGGTCTAAGGTATCTACGACATTACCCGTAAATAAGCCTCCCCATGATTGACGGGCCCGGAGGCGGCGCGGTTCCAGGGCGGGACCGGGCTGTGCTAGCGGGACAGTATCGGTATACTTGTGCGCATGAGTTCATTGATCGCGCATATGGTCCTGTTAGGCTTGGCCGCTTCCGTGAGCCCGGTCTCGATAATGGTCATGATCTCCCTCATGCTGACGAAGAGCCCGGTGCGCAACGCACTGGCTTTCCTCGCCGGTTTCACGCTCGTGCTGGTGGCGATGGGAGTGCTGTCTGTCTTCGTCTTCCACGCGGGGACAGCGCACAAGACCGGCACCGTCGACGGCTGGATAGACATCGGGTTCGGCGTACTATGCCTCGCGGTCATACCTTTTTCCATCCTGAGGAAGGAGAAGCCGGAACAGGAGAAGCAGAGCGCGAAGCCGTTCACCGCCCGCAAGTCCTTCGTGGTCGGCCTGGGCACGATGATGGTCAACGCGTCGACGATTGTCATCTACCTTTCCGCTACCCACCTCATCGCGGCGGCAAAGCTGAGCGCTGCCCAGGACGTCATCGCACTGGTGGTGCTCACACTTGTCACGCTTGTCACTGTCATCATTCCGATACTCATCTATGCGATATTCCCCGGCAAGGCTGAAAAGGTCCTCAATGCGCTCAAAGGTTGGCTCGCAAGGCACCGCAAGGTCATCGGCGTCACCATCCTTCTGATCATCGGCGCGTATCTGCTGGTGAAAGGGATCAGGATCGTTGTATGAAGCGCGCATTGCTCGAGGGGCCCGGCATCTTGAAGGTTGTGCAGGATGACGCGCCGGAACCCGGGGCGGGCGAAGTCCTCGTACGAGTCGCGGCATGCGGCATCTGCGGCAGCGACCTGCATGCCTACAACGGCGAGCACCCGCTGGTGATCTACCCCGTGACTCCAGGGCACGAGTTCTCGGGGACGGTCGTCGCCACGGGCAGCGGCGTCGACGCGGGCCTCGCGGGCTCCCTTGTCTGTATCGAGCCGTCGCTCTATTGCGGGGAGTGTGCGCAGTGTGCGTCGGGTCGCTACAACATCTGCAGTAACCTGCGCGTGATGGGCTTCCAGGCGCCCGGCGCGTTCTGTGAGTTCATCGCGGTGCCTCAGAACCGCGTCCATCTTCTCCCGGCCGGCGTAGGCCCGGTCGAAGGAGCGCTCGCTGAACCCGCTGCGGTCGGGGTCCACGCGTTCGCGCGCTCGGGCCTGACGGGTGGCGAGGCGGTGCTGATCGTGGGGGCCGGCGTGATCGGATTGATGGTCATGAAAGTGACGGCCGCGGCCGGGTGCACGTGCGTGATGGTCGAGGGCGACAAGGGGCGCGCGGCCCGGGCGCTCGACATGGGAGCCGACAAGGCAATAGTTTTCGGAGAGGCTCCCGCCGATGTCATCGCTCTTGCCGGCGGCGAGCGCGGCTTCGGGGCGGTCTTCGAGTGCGTGGGGAGGGCCGAGACGATCGACCTCGCGCTACGCTGTGCGCCTCGCGGCGGCACCGTGGTTGCGGTCGGAGTCCCGCCCGGACCGGTTCCCGTGGACATGGCGCTGGTGCAGGACGGCGAGCTGGAGGTTCGGGGAACTCTCATGTACATGGGCGCGGACTTCGACCGCGCGCTGGAACTCATCTCGATCGGCGCGATCTTGGCCGACGACTTCGTGACCCACCGGGTGCGTCTCGACGAGCTCGACAGAGGCTACGGTATCGCACGCGAAGGCGGCGCCGGGACTCTCAAGGTGCTGGTGGACGTAGAGAAAGGCTGAGACAGTGGCCGAAGTATTGTTCACCCCCTTCGAGTCGGCCGGCGAGCCGGACACTCTGAACCTGCGGATCTCGGAGATGATCGGCAGGACAGGGTTTTTCGACGCCCTGCCGGATGGCGCGGTAGTCGCGGTAAAGGTCCACCCGGGAGAGAAGAACAACGTCACGTACCTGAGGCCGACGCTCGCGCGGTCGGTGGTCGACCGGCTGGCGAGGCGCGGCGCGCGGCCCTTTGTGACCGAGACCACTACTCTCTATTGCCGAGAGCGCTACACCGCCGAAGAGCTTGTCGCGACGGCCGCGTGGAACGGCTATTCGAGCGAGTCTCTGGGCTGTCCGTTCATCGTGGCCGACGTCGAGCCGGATGTGATCGTGCCTGTCGAGGGCGAGCACCTCGGTGATGTCGGGGTAGCCGGAAGCATCGCGAGTTCTGACGCTCTGGTGGTCCTGGCCCACGTCACGGGTCACGGGTGGACTGCCGGCCTCGCGGGGTCCTTGAAGCAACTGGGGATGGGCTGCACGGGAAGACGGAGCAAAGCCGAGGTCCACCTCGCGACCACGCTCACCATCGACGAGGAACTGTGCATTGCCTGCGGCGACTGTGCGGCGGTGTGCAAAGGCTCCGCTATAGACATCGGCGATGACTTCGCCGCGTTCAAGGACGACTGCGCGCGATGCGGCGTGTGTATCGGCGCCTGCGACCAGGGAGCGATCGGTTACTCGCACGACTATGGGTTCTTCTCCCGCGCCCTGGCCGAGGCGGCGGCCGGAGTGCTCACCTGCATGAGGGGCAAGCCGGTGGTGTTCGTCAACGTGCTGGCCGATCTCACGGCCCACTGCGACTGCGAGGGCTTCTCGGAGAAGCCGGCCTTTCCCGATATCGGCGTGATCGTCTCGCGGGACCCTGTCGCCGCCGACCAGGCTGCCGCCGACCTCATCAACGAGTCTCAACCCGAACCGGGAAGCTCCGCGGACGTGCCCGAGGTCGCAAACGCACGGGACAAGCTGCTTGCTCTTTCAGGGATCGAGTGGTGGAGGCAACTGGAACATGCCGAGGCGCTTGGCGCGGGCAGCCGGGAGTACGACGTCAAGCGCGTGTAGCGAGTGTCTGGAACTGCTGCTCAATCCTCCCGGTACCGCTTCATGAGCCGCTCGCTCACCATCGTGAAGCCGCGGGTGTACGCGAACCAACCCGCCTGGAAGTGCGTGCGCGCAAAGGCGCAAAGCCGCGCGAACCAGGTGGTCACAACGATGAAGCGGTTCTTCCTGATGGCCTTTACTATCTGCTCGGCTGTCCTGTGCGGCTCCTCTGCGATGAGCCGGTTCATCTTCGTGAACGTGCGAGCTCCCTCGTTGAACCCGCGGAACACGGCCTTGTCGTAGATGGGCGTGCGCACGTTGCCCGGGCAGATGCACGTGACGCGGATGCCGCGCGGGCGGCCTTCCACCATCAGCGCCTCCGAAAGCCCTACGACGCCGAACTTGCTGGTCACGTAAGGCGACAGGTAGGGTATCGGAGCGTAGATCCCGTTCGCGGAAGCGACGTTGACGATGTGTCCGGTGCCGCGTGCGAGCATTTCCGGGTAGACCGCCCGGTTGACGTTGATGGTTCCCCACAGGTTGATGTCGATCACGCGGCGCCAGTCCTCAGCCGTGAGGGACTCCATCCTTCCCATCATTCCTATGCCGGCGGCGTTCACGAGTATGTCCACGCGGCCGAACCTTTCGACCGCATCGGCGATCGCGCCCTCGACCGACTGAAGGTTCGTGATGTCTATTACCAGGCCGATCGCGTCACACCCGCACGCCACGAGGGCCGCGACCGTGTCCATGAGGCCCCGCTCGTCGATGTCGCACGCGATGATGCCGTCGGGCCGCTCGGCCGCCATCGCCATCGCCGTGGCTTTGCCGATGCCGCTCGCGGCGCCAGTCACTAAAACCGACTTTCCGCTGATGTTCATGTTCCCCCCTGAGGAATATTTGGGGTCAAACCATTAATATTCCTTAAGAATAGTTTTGGTCTACTCCATTATTCCCTAACGAGGGGCCCGGATGGAATCCGACAAGCTGAAGGCCACAGTAATAGGGACAGGTGTCGGGGGCGCAGGCATCGCCGCGCTCCTCGCCGGAGCGGGCTTCAGCGTGAAGGTCTTCGAGCGGAGCGCATTCCCCGGAGGCAAGACCGCCATGTACCTCCGGGAGGGGTGCGAAGTGGACGCGAACGTCCACACCTCGCCGCGCGGCTCGAAAGGTCCGATAGGAAAGCTCGCCCGTGTTCTTGGAGCCGACCTTGAGATCAGGGAGATCGGCCCGTGGCGGCTGGTCGTCGGCGATCGCTCGACCAGGTTGCCGCTGGCTTTCACGAAGCCTTTTGCCCTGGTTAAGATCGCGAGCGTCATAAGGCCGCGACCGCTCAGCATGCTCGGTGCTATCAGGCTCTTCCGCAAAGTCTTGAGCATCAAGACCGAGGCAGACATCGCGCCTTATTACGGCAAGCCCGTCTCTGATCTCATCGCGGGCTACACGACCGACCAGAACCTCCTCACCTTCTTCAACATCGGCGGCGGGATGATGTTCGTGATCCCGGCTACCGATGCTTCGGCGGCGGAGTTCCTCTGGGGCCTGTCGTGGTGGGCGCGAGACGCGTCAGTCGGTTATCCGTTGGGAGGCTATGGCCGCGTTCCAGCCTCGTTCCTCGACGTGTGCGAGCGCAGAGGTGGCGAGGTCAGGCTCGACGAGCCGGTGACCCGCATCGTCGTCGAAGGGGGACGCGCCGTCGGGGTCGAGACTGCCGGCGGTTTCTATCCGGCCGACATTGTGGTCAGCAACGCCGGCATGAAGAAGACCGTCGAGCTCGCCGGCGCGGGCTGCTTCGAAGAGTCGTATGTCGAACGCGTCGAGGCGCTTCGCGATTCGCTCGGCGCGGTCACGTTCAAGTGCGCCCTCGACTATAAGCCGATGGACGACGCGCTGATGCTGTACGTCCCCGAGGGCTGGACCTACGAGGACTACTTCGAGACGATCGACGCCGGGTGCGTCCCCGACGACGTCCCTCTATATATACTCTCGCCGACCGTGATCGACCCGGCCCTCGCTCCCCGGGGGCAGACCCCAGTGGTGCCTTTTTGAAGTCTATGCTTCCACTCCCAGTGAGGATTCCGCGCCCATTGTCAGGCCTGGCGCCGCGAACAGCACGCCCGCGACCACGACGCAGACTATCCCTCCCACCAACATGACGGCCGTCAGTTTCCAGGCGTCCGCGACGTACCCGACGGCCTGGCCGCCTATGCTGAACATCCCGAGCCACATGAGCGAGTACATGCTGACCATCCTGCCTCGCATCGGGCGCTCGGAGCGGGCCTGTATCACCGTGTTCACCGACGCGCCCATCATCAGGTAACAGCATCCGAGAACGGCGCAGACGACCGCCGCCAGCCAGGTCGCGCGTACCAGCGACAACACAGCGAGCGATACCCCCAACCCGAGGCACGACCACTTGATGACCGACCTCTCCGGGACGGACCTGTGAAGCCACGTCACCAGCGGCGCCCCGGCTGCCGCGCCGATACCGAGCATGCTCATGAGCAGCCCGTACGTGCCCGAGCCCCCGTGGAGGGTCTGGTTCGCGAGGGCCGGGAAGAGCACAGTACACGAGAATCCGAAGAAGGTCGCGGCCCCCAGCGACAGTAGCACCGCGATCCTCCAGGGATACTTGAGGAGGAGCCGGAAGCCGTCCCCGATCTTCGTGAGCGCGTGCTCCATCGGCACCTTAATCTGCGGCCGCCGCGGCCTCACGATCGAGAACGCGAAGATGACCGCGATGAAGCTCAACGCGTTCAGGTAGAAAGCGCCCGACACGGACCACGCCGACAGGATGAGGGCACCCAGCGCCGGCCCCACCACCCGTCCGACATTGAACTGCGCCGTGCTCAGAGAGAGCGCACTGGTCATGTCCTCCTCCGGCACGAGCTCCGGAAGGAAGGAGACGGCCGCGGGCGCGCTGAGGGTGTAGGCAGTACCAGCGACGAAGACCGACGCCAGGATGAGCGCGAGGCTCAGCACGTTGAACGTCTTGCCGAACGCCAGCGCCAGCGCGCAGACCATCTGGACGGCCACCGCGACGATGACGATCTTCTTGCGGTTGTAAGCGTCGGCGACGAGTCCCGCGAACAGCACGAAGAGCAACACTGGCAGATAAGCCGCGAGGTTGACCGCCGCGACCCATGAGTTCGACCTCCAACTGGTCTCCTGTGGAGTGGTGTCGCTGTTAATTCTTCATAACGGCGCCAGATGCGGCAAGCAGAAGCAAACCGGCCAAATTCATTGACAGCCCCATGCACCTCCTATATGTTCCCTCTAAAATAGTTGCCCACTGCAAATAATTGAGATGACCATGAAAGACGACGGACAACTGGACAGGTTTATAGCCGACCTCTGGCTGACGGTGTCGCGGATAATGAAGCGCACCAGCAAGCACATGGTTGCTGACGGGGCCGATCAGTACGAGCTGACCGGTCCACAGATGTTCTCTCTCTGGCAGTTGAGGGACAGCGGTTCCATGACGATGGGTGAACTCTCGGACGCGCTGACGGTGACTCACGGGGTCGCCACCAGGATGGTCGACAGGCTCATCGACAAAGGAATGGTGGAGCGCAGCCGCGGTGATGATGACCGGAGGGTCGTACGCGTGTGCGTGACCGAACTCGGCGAGACCGTCACGGCACAGGCGATAACGGGCGCGCTCAACGTCATCCGAAGTGTGTTCGAGGACGTATCACAATCCGACAGGGAAGAGTACCTGTCGCTTCTCAAAAGGATCGAAGCAGCCCAGGGGGACGAGACCGAAGCAGCCCCGATGTTCACAGGAGAAACCGTAGCGTGACCAGACTTTTCACATTTCTAGCCTCGTCATCCGAGAAACGGCCGTGGATCGTGGTCGGGGTCGTAGCCCTCATCACGATATTCCTGATGGGAGGCATGGGCCTGCTGAAGACCGAGTTCAGCCAGGAAGGGATGATGCCCAAGAAATACGCCTCGGTCAAAGCACTGTCGAAGGTGCAGGATAATTTCGGCGGCTTGAGCTACGAGAACGTGCTGGTGGCAAGCGACAACGTGACGTCGTCTCAGATAGGCGAGTTGCTGCTTGGCCTCACCCCCGCGACTCTCGAGAAGGAGGCGGGCCTCAAGAAGGGCCAGGTCATCAAGATCCAGACCTACCTCGACGCTCTCACGAAGATGGCCGGCGCACAGGGAGCAAAGCTTCCATCGGGCATGATGCTCGAGGCGGCGATCCAGCAGTTCATGGCAACCCCGTACGCCCAGGAGCAGGTAATCGGCCAGACCGTCACAAAGGACAAGAAGGCCACGCTGGTCAAACTCCAGCTCGACCCGCACATGAATCAGAGCGACCAGATCAATCTCGCGAAGAACCTCGAGAAATACCTGTCGGGGAAATTCGGCTCGACGGCGGCCAAGGTGTACTTCTCGGGTGTCGCGTCCCAGCAGAAGGACGCCCAGGAGTTCATGGCCCGACAGACCAGCCTGCTGTTCGGCATCGCGCTACTGTTCATCATGCTCGTGCTCTACATGACTTTCCGGCGCGTCTCGGACGTGTTCCTTCTCATGTTCGTGATCGTTGTAGGCATCCTCTGGGTGGTTGGCCTGATGGGTTGGGTTGGTATCACCTACTCGACCATGTCGGTCGCTATCATGCCGCTCATGCTGGGTATCAACATAGCCTACGTCATCCATATCCTCAGCCGGTACTACGAGGAGAGGGAAGAAGGCGGCGATGTCTTCTATTCCTCTACCACCGCGGTCAAGACCGTGGGCGTCGCGGTCTTCCTGACGGCGATCACCACCGTCTTCGGGTTCTCATCTTTCCTTATCACTGATATCGCGCCTATGAGGGACTTCGGGATCGTCTGCATGATCGGCATCGGCATAAGCTTCCTGTTGTCGCTCACTCTCCTGCCTGCGGTCACGGTACTGAGGGACCGCAGGAAGAACGCCGACAAGCTCGAGGCGCACCTCGAGAAGATGAGAAAACGGCGCAGGGATTCCAGGTATGGCGCGGTGGTCGACAGGGCTCTCATGGGCTCGGCAAATGCTGCACACCATCACCCCTTGGTTGTCACAGTGTGCGTCCTGCTCCTGATAGGTTTCGGCGGCTTCGCGGTCGCCAACGTCAAGACAG
>Ga0209747_1000770_pt1 | contig 17500 bp, 20 predicted proteins | sample BarGraNGADG00311_FD_184498 | JGI IMG/M metagenome (GOLD analysis project Ga0209747, IMG submission 184498) | Arctic peat soil microbial communities from Barrow, Alaska - Barrow Graham LP Ref core NGADG0011-311 (SPAdes) (version 2) | ecosystem: Environmental > Terrestrial > Soil > Wetlands > Peat...
GGTCCTAAAATAATACCAAGCGGACCCAGAAAAAGCCCAACTATCAACCCGATAGTGGCACCTTTAGTTCCGTACTTGGAGCCGCCAAATCTTTTTGTTCCCCACACCGGCACAAAATAATCCAGAACTGTTACTATAACGGTTATAACCCCCAGGGTAATTAATGTAGTAGTCGTAAACTGTCCAAACCTTGTCAGATGAAGTAGAATCAAACCAAGAAAACTAAGAGGTGGCCCAGGTAATACAGGAACCAGGCACCCGATTATCCCTATGATCATAAAAATGATCCCCAGAATAAGGAGTATATAATCTGACATTTATAATATCCTTAGAAAAATGAACTTCAATGAGACCTTCTTACTTTTTGCCAAGGTCTTCAAACTCGACGTTGGTGAACTCACCTTCTGTCAGAGTGCTTTTTTCATTTCCCATTTCAGTAACGGTTGTTGGTTCAGAAGCTTTGAAGTCATCCTTGCCATTATCAATATATGTAACAGCATCTTTTAATCCTTCTGTGAACTTCTCAAAATCTTCTTTATAGAGGAAGATTTTGTGTTTTTCGTAAAACACCTTTCCTTCTTTACCTAAACGTTTCTTACTTTCAGTAATGGTCAGATAGTAATCATCTTTCCTTGTGGCTTTCACATCAAAAAAGTAGGTTCTCTTTCCGGCACGCACCACTTTGGTGAAAATTTCTTCTTTTATGAGTTTTTCATCATGCCCGTTTATGACTTCCTTTATTCCGGCTTCTTCTTCCATTTCTAAGTCAGTTAGTGTTAGGGTTTTGTTTTGTATTGTCAAATGTAACAATTATTTTATCAAATCAAAACCTGCAGGTTATTTGTCCGAAAAGAGATGTCATTTTAAAGCTTTTATGCAAATATTTATATTACAGTGACTATTAGATGGTTAAGAATAAAACATTATATATAAGTATTTATCCTGAAACCAAAATTTTGACAAGTTGTTTTGAGGGAAAGGGAAAAAGAGTACTTTTGCAGCGGAAATTTGAGGTTCTTTATAAATGATAAGCAGAAGATTATTACGTATAAAAGCTCTGATGGCTCTTTATGCTTTTAACCGCAGGGAGGATGAGAATCTTGCCCAGGCCGAGACAGAACTGATGTTCAGCATTGGAAAGAGTTACGATCTTTATCACTATCTGCTGTTGCTTGTTCTTGAAATCGCTGATATTGCAACAGAGAAAATCGATCAGGCTCTTCAGAAAAGAATGCCTTCTGCTGAGGATCTTAATCCGAAACGACGGTTCATTGATAATCAGGTTATCGAACAGATCAGAAAAAACCTGTCATTTAAAAACTATATATCTTCTAAAAAGCTTTCCTGGGTAAATAACTCACATATTCCCCGCTTGTTATATAATAAAATGGTTGTCTGGGAAGAATATGAGGAGTACATGAAGTCGGGAAGCAATAATTATTCATCTGACAAAAAATTCACCATCAGGCTTATCACAGAATTATTTTCAAATTCAGAAGATCTCAAGTCAAACCTTGAAGAACAAAGCATATACTGGAATGATGATATGGAATACATTTCGTCTATGGTTGAGAAGACTCTGAAAAAATTCAAAGCTGATTCAGGAGAAAAAACTCCACTTATGCCTTTGTTTAAAAACGATGAGGATGAAGATTTTGTGAAGATATTATTCAGAAAAGCAATCCTTCATTCAAAAAAATGTTCTGAACTTATCGATAAAAATACAACCAACTGGGAGGTTGACAGGATTGCACTGATGGACATTCTTGTTATGCAGCTTGCTATAACTGAAATACTGGAATTTCCGGAAATACCTGTGAAGGTTACACTGAATGAATACATTGAAATTGCCAAGTACTATTGTACTTCAAAAAGCAGTACATTTGTCAACGGAATTCTCGATAATATAGTAAAAGAAATCAGAGATGAAGGACTTTTTAATAAGTTTGGAAGAGGGCTGGTCGGTGAAGAACCCGCAGACGAAAATTAATGAAGTAACTTATTAAGTATTATGAGAAAGATCATTATAGTATCCCTGGTTCTGATAGCTTTAACCGCCTCGTATTGTGGCAGAGGAAAAAGTTCGAAGTCAGCCAATTCTTCCGCAGCCACTTCTGCCGGAACCAGTGAGATTGTCTTCAGGGAATATCAACACGATTTCGGAAAAGTTGCTGAGGGAGAGAAGATAAGTTATTCATTCACATTTGATAATAAAGGAACTGGTAACCTGGTTATTACTTCAGCAACAACAACCTGTGGATGCACAGTTCCCAAATATGATACAAAACCCATTTCGCCTGGGGCCAATGGAAGTCTTGAGGTAATTTTTGATACTTCAGGAAGAAACGGGATGCAGACAAAAACCATTACTGTTAAGTCAAACGCATCAACACCCGTTGTTTTATTAAAGATAACTGCAGAAGTAGTAACCACTAATAAATAGTAATAATTAATAATTGAGACAATGACCAATTTTGCGTATTTGTATTTAATGGGTCAACCTGCAGGAGCTGCCGGTCAGAGTAACCCGCTAGTAACTTTCCTTCCACTGATTCTGGTTTTTGTTGTTTTCTATTTCTTCATGATCAGACCTCAGATGAAAAAGCAGAAGGATATGAATAGCTATAGAAGCTCCCTGAAAAGAGGCGATAAAGTTATAACCACCGGAGGAGTATATGGAAGAGTATATGAGGTGAAAGACAACTATGTAACTGTAGATGTAGGTGGAGATATCAAACTGAAAATTGACAAAAACGCTCTGCTGAAAGATCCAACTGCAGACGAATAGAAATTAAATTTCTTACAATAAGCCTTTTGTGAAGGGTAAATATGGGATACGGACAGGGAACCTTATGAAGAAGGGGGTAAGAGTAATCAACAGGGATGTTGCTGTTTTTGCTTTCTTTCTATTTCTTTCGTTTATATTCTGGTATCTTAATTCTCTTGGGAAGGAAATTGAAGCCGGTATCAGGTATCAGGTAAAGTACACGAACCTTCCTAAAGAAAGGATCATAATTGAAGAAAAACCATCTGACCTGAATCTTTTTCTAAAAGGTCCCGGTTATTCAATCCTGAAACTCAAAGTATCCGGTAAAAAGGCGCCTGTTATTATTGATATTTCGAAAGTCAATTACAAAAGAGCACCGGGTGGTAAGGCTTTAACTTATTTTATTGTCACATCGGGACTTACAAAAAGCCTGACTGTACAGATGAGATCAGGATGTGAGATTACTTCAATTAAACCTGATACGCTCTTTTTCACATTTGACAGGGTAGCTGAAAACTCATCGGCTATAACTGGCACTAAGGCTGAAAATAAAAAGAACCGATGACCTTTGGTCATGATGTCGATCAGATGATAAAAGAAAGAAAACCTTGGATTAAACTTGGCGTTACAGGTGGTATCGGAAGTGGTAAAACATCTGTTTGCAGGGTTTTCGACGCTCTTGGAGTGCCTGTCTTTTCAGCTGACAGGGAAGCACGGGAAATAATGGAAAACGACATCGCGATCATAAGTGGAATTAATTCTATTGCAGGAAAGGACCTTTATACCAACGGGAGCCTCAATCGGATGGAACTGGCTGCAATTATCTTTAATGATAACGTCCTTTTGAAAAAGGTAAATTCTCTGGTTCATCCAGTTGTTTTTGATCATTTCGGGAGATGGGTATTGGAACAAACAGCACCCTATGTAATTATGGAGGCAGCTATCCTCTTTGAAAGCGGAGCTTCAAAAATTGTTGACAAAGTAGCAACAGTTGTGGCCCCTGTTGAACAGAAAGTGGAAAGGATTATCCGGCGGAATGAACTTTCCAGAGAACAGGTTTTGGAGAGGATGAGGAATCAGATGGATGATGAAGCCAGAATAAAACTATCTGATTACGTAATTCATAATTCCGAGAATGATATGATCATTCCTGCTATCCTGAATATTCATAATGACATTCTGACAATAATTAAAACTCAATCCTGAATATGGGAATCTTTGGAAAGTGGCTGGGTGGAGGGCTTGGCTTCGTAATGGGAGGCCCGATAGGGGGTCTGTTAGGGTTTCTTGTAGGATCTATGATAGACGGTACTACAGTACATACCTCATCCTACACTTCCGGAACCGGCCAGACCAGCCAGGGTGATTTCGGAATGAGCCTGCTGGTTCTTGTAGCAGCGGTGATGAAAGCTGATGGGAAAGTTGTAAAATCCGAGCTCGACTATGTCAAACAATTCTTTGTCAGACAATTCGGTCAGGATTCTGCAAAACAGGCTCTTCTGATGTTAAAAGACATACTCAAACAGGAAATACCTGTGAGGGATGTATGTATCCAGATAAAAGGAAATATGGATTATTCTTCACGGCTTCAATTGTTGCATCTCTTATTTAATGTTTCTCTTGCAGATACTGTGATCCATCCTTCGGAAATTGCTATTATTGAAAAAATCTCAGCATATCTTGGAGTTGCCTCAGGCGATTTTCTGTCGATAAAAAATATGTTTATTCCGGAAACAGATTCTTCATATAAAATTCTTGAAATTGATCCATCTTCTTCAAATGAAGAGGTAAAAAAAGCATACAGAAGAATGGCAATGAAATATCATCCTGATAAAGTAAGTCATCTTGGTGAGGAGTTTCGAAAATCTGCAGATGAAAAGTTTGCAAGGGTAAATGAAGCATATGAAAAGATTAAAAAGGAAAGAAATCTGGTTTAATTTCATTTAGGAAAAAAATCCTGAAAAAAAACCTACATTACATAACAAGGATTAAATTTGTACTCAAATAAGATAAAAGATGATATTAAAAGATATTCTGTCAATTTCGGGTGAACCCGGACTCTTCAAATTTATTGCTCAGGGGAAAAATGCAATAATTATTGAACATCTTGAGACAAAAAAAAGAACCAGTGCATATAGTTCTGCGAAGGTGAGTTCACTCGAAGATATTGCGATTTTTACTGATAAAGAGGATATGCCTCTTGGAAAAGTTTTTGATCTGATTTTCGAAAAGGAGAACGGCGGAAAGGCAATCGATTCAAAAGCAGATGCCGGCAAACTTAAAGTATGGTTTGAGGGAATTCTTCCGGAATACTCAAAAGATAAAGTCTATATGAGCGATATAAAAAAAGTTGCTCAATGGTATAATATTCTTCATAGCCTGAACCTTCTTGTCAAAGAAGAACCTGAAGTAGTTGCGTCTGACTCTGATAAAGAAGAACCGGTTAAGACCGTTGCAAAGAAAAAGAAAAAGAAAAAGACAGCTCCTAAACCAAAAACAGAATAGTATAGAATTTTTTTAGTATTCATAATATCCAAAACGTCATATTTAATATTTTTTGACCCCCTTCCCATCCTTCCCCCACGGGGGAAGGGGTAAATCAAAACCTTTCCCCCCTGGGGGAAATAAGAAAGGGGGTACTCGTTTAAAGAAGACATATGTCAGGATCAAAGAACTTCGGCGGTAATGAGGTAGTTTATAATTATACGGAATCAGGTATTGTAATTGTACCTGTACCATACGACGAAACAAGCACATGGATGAAAGGAGCCGATAAGGGTCCTGATGCCATACTGGAAGCATCTGTCAATCTTGAATTCTACGATATTGAAACTGAATCAGAAGCTCATCTGAAAGGGATTTTCACAATCAATCCGCTACTTCAGAAAGAAACACCTGAAGCACTGGTCGAAGATGTATATTACAGGATTTTGTCTCTCTTATCGGATAATAAATTCCCTGTAATTATTGGCGGAAACCATACCGTCTCAATAGGCGCTTTTAAAGCTTTTTCAGAGTATTTTGAGAATCTTTCCATACTTCAGCTTGATGCTCATGCTGATCTGAGACCGGTATACGAAGAGTCGGAGTATAATCATGCCTGCGCAATGGCAAGGGCACGGGAATTTGCCCCTGTTGTTCAGGTTGGGATCAGGAGCATGTCAATAGAAGAGCTGCCATTCGTTGAAAAGGACAGGATATTCTTTTCGCATGATTTATATTATGATAAGAGTCTTTATAAAAACGCCATTGATAAGCTTTCGGAGAACGTATATATCACCGTCGATCTTGATGTATTTGATCCATCAATAATGCCATCAACAGGGACTCCCGAACCAGGAGGACCGGCATATTTTGAATTGATGCATTTTATGAGAGATGTAATAAAAACCAGGAATGTAGTCGGATTCGATGTTGTTGAATTATGTCCCTCTGATTCGAATAAATCTCCGGATTTTATTGCTGCGAAAATAATATACCAGTTATTGAGTTATCGTTTTGCGAGGTAGATACAGGTCTCAGACCTGTATCTACTCTACCTGGTACATACCTCAATCCTCCTTCTTTGCCTCCTCCCATATCACATTCATCTTATCAAGACTCAAATCATGTAGTGAGATGCCTTTGGTGATCGTCTCTTTTTCAAGATAATTAAATCTCTTAATAAATTTCCGGTTTGTTTTCTCAAGTGCTGCTTCCGGATCAATTCCATACAGTCGTGATGCATTAATAATCGAAAACAGAACATCCCCCAGTTCTGATTCAATTGATTCGGTATTATAGTTTTCAATCTCTTCTTTTAACTCTGATATTTCCTCAAGAACTTTGTCCCATATCTGTTCACGTTTCTCCCAGTCAAATCCGACACCCCTGACTTTTTCCTGGATCCGGTTGGCTTTTACTATTGCCGGTAATGAAGATGGGACACCTGAAAGTACCGGTTTGTAACCATTATTCTCCTTGATCTTGAGTTGTTCCCAGTTCTCCTCAACCTGCGAAGCTCCTGAAACTTTTACATCGCCAAAAACATGTGGATGCCTGTAAATGAGCTTATTGTTGATACCCTCCAGGACATCTGCCATAGTGAAAACTCCTTTTTCAGCGCCAATTTTAGCATAAAAGACCAAATGCAACATTAGATCGCCAAGTTCGTTTCTGATACCATCATCATTTCCCGAGAAAATTGCATCGGCTAATTCATATGTCTCTTCAATTGTGAGTTTACGCAAGCTTTCGTTGGTCTGTTTCATATCCCACGGACAATTAATCCTGAGTTCATCTATGATGTTTAGAAGCCTGTTAAACTCTTCCAGACTTTTGTTTTTATCATTCATTTGTTACGGTTTTAAAACAGGCGGTTAGGAGATGCGGTATTATTTGCAGTATCGATTCTTAACACAGAACCTACTGAAAGATTTAGTACTTCGGATAAATCAGCTCCATTAATTGATATTTCAAGGAGATCGAGCTGATTAAATCTTGCAAGCATCTCATTAACAGGAACATCGCTATACTTTTCGGAAATATGATCCGTGTAGTTTTTATTGCTCTGAATCAGAATCCTGTAGGCTTTATTTTCAAATACCCTGTAAAAAACTTCCTTTGTAATGTTAGAGATTGCGTTTCCATAGGAGTCGATGAAGATAACACTGCCGATTATTACATCTTTATCGATAGTTGCCCTTAACGGAACTCGTTCACTCAGGATTTTAACAGGTTTTCCTAGCTCGGATAGTTTTTTCCCTGCAACAAGTTCAGATGCAGCAGTTGCAAATATTTCGAGTTCGTCTGACGTTCCATGATGGTCTATTTTCACAACTTCGTCAGGATCGGAATTCAGTATCAGATTGAAAATTCCATTGTCTGTTCCAATGAAAAAATGGTCCCTGGCTCGTACAATCAGATGATCCTCATCCTTATGTGCTTCCGAATGAACACATATAATATGAACCGAATTTTTTGGATAATTATTAAAGGTATTTCTTATAATGAAAGATGCTTGTGATATACTAAATGCAGGAATGTTTCCGGCGTTATCGATAATAACTGTTCCCGGACACCTGCTGCTAAGCTTTCCTTTAATGATTCCGTAATAGATATCATCAGGTTTCCACTCTGTTGTCAATGTAATTACCGGCATACGAAAAAACTTATAACAAAGATAATCTTCTAAGGAAAAAATAACCTTACTTTGTACTTTTCAATGAATTTTTTTATGAACTATTTACCATATTACCTCATTTATTTGGAAAAGGGCAGTTAAGTTCATTAATTTTTGTATGGTTTAATGACAGAGATAATTATATTTCTTGAGGATATTGACCCTGTAGTCTTCTTCGGCACAAACAACTCGCTGCTTGATAAAATCCGTAGTTTCTTTCCTAAAATTAAAATCATGGCAAGAGGCAATGAGATAAAATGTATGGGAGAAGAGACAGAGATAACGATATTTGCTGAAAAGTTTAATGAACTGATAGAATATTATCGAAAATATCACCGGCTCGACGAACAGGACATCGAAAAATATCTTTTTGATGCTGAGCACATGAAGTCGGCATCAAATGGAGAATTTGAACAGGTTATCATTTTTGGGACAAGCGGAAAACCTGTTCGCGCACGCACCGTTAACCAGCTGCAACTGGTAAATGATTATAAAACCAATGATCTCATTATTGCTGAGGGACCTGCCGGTACCGGTAAAACATATACATCTATTGCACTGGCAGTGAGAGCGTTGAAAGATAGAGAAGTTAAAAAGATTATTCTTACCAGACCGGCTGTTGAAGCGGGTGAAAGACTTGGCTTTCTCCCGGGCGATATGAAAGAGAAACTTGATCCTTACCTTCAGCCTCTTTATGATGCCCTGCATGATATGTTGCCATTCAAGAAGCTGGAAACATGGCTGGAAGACGGTACAGTGCAAATAGCCCCGCTGGCTTTTATGAGAGGAAGGACACTTGAAAATGCTTTCGTAATTCTTGATGAAGCACAGAATGCCACTGTCAGCCAGCTTAAGATGTTCTTAACCAGGATGGGTGTAAGTTCAAAATTCATTATGACAGGTGATACTACCCAAATTGATCTACCCAGAAAAAATGATTCCGGTCTGCTGATGGCAATGCGTATTCTGACCAATATCGAAGGCATATCAATAATAAAATTCGACGAAAGGGATATTGTCAGACATCAACTGGTTAAGAGAATTGTAAGGGCATATGAGAATGAAGAAAACGAATCCGATAAACTGAAAAACATTAATAAAAAATAACATGGTCACGACGATTTTAAGCTCAAATTACAACTTCCCTGGCCAGAAGAGCATTTACAAAGGGAAAGTCAGAGATGTCTATGATATAAACGATAAATACCTTCTGATGATAGTATCTGACAGGATTTCGGCCTTTGATGTCGTCCTTCCCAGAGGTATACCCTATAAAGGACAGGTACTTAATCAGATAGCTGCAAAATTTCTGGATGCAACAAGTGATATTGTTCCAAACTGGAAGATCGCAACTCCGGATCCAACTGTGACATTTGGACATAAATGCGAACCATTTCCGATTGAAATGATTGTAAGGGCCTATCTGACAGGTAGTTCGTGGAGGGCTTATAATGCAGGTGCAAGGGAGATCTGTGGCATTAAAATTCCTGATGGAATGAAAGAGCATCAACGCTTTATGACGCCCATTATTACTCCTACAACCAAAGCTGAACAAGGCAAACACGATGAAGATATTTCCCGGTCCGAAATAATAAGCAGCGGACTTATTTCTAAAGAAGACTATACTCTGATTGAAAAATATGCAATGGATATATTCCTGAGAGGCTCTGAGATAGCTTTGCGACATGGCCTGATTCTTGTTGATACAAAGTATGAATTTGGTAAAAAGGACGGGAAAATTTACCTTATAGATGAGATCAATACTCCTGATTCATCGCGCTATTTTTATCTGGATACATACCAGGAACGTTTTGATGAAGGATTTCCTCAGAAACAATTGTCGAAAGAATTTGTCAGGGAATGGCTGATGGACAATGGTTTCCAGGGGAAATCAGGGCAGAAAGTCCCTGAAATGACAGATACCTTTGTGAATGAAGTATCTGAAAGGTATATTGAACTTTATGAAAAGATAACAGGTGAAAAATTCATCAGAGCTGATATTAGTAATGTTCCTGAGCGAATTGAAAAAAACTGCAGAGCATTTCTTAAATCATTTTAAACCGGAAAGAGACTAATAAATAAATCTAATGAAAATTATCAACTGGATTAAACTCCTGCCAATATTAATATCTATTCTGATCTGCAATAATAATGTTTATTCCCAGGTTGTTGTTGAGAGATCAAAAGATAAAGTAATTATTTCCGGGATCGCTTATTATATACATCAGGTTAAAAAAGGAGAAACTGCATATTCCATTTCAAGAGCTTACAATATTACTGTTGAGGATCTGACCCGGGAGAATCCTCCTGCAGTTTATGGTGTAAATGAGGGACAAACACTCAGAATTCCGGTTAGAATGGTTACCGACGCAAAACCTTCACAAACTGTACCTGTTAGAAGAGAACGCGATGAAACCAAATTCATATTTCATAGCCTGAGACCCGGAGAAACAGTTTACTCTCTTTCGAAAGCATACGGCGTTTCTGAAGATGAAATAGTACAGAGTAACCCTGGAATAGATATTAATAAATTATCTGTAGGTGTTGAAATAGCTGTTCCAAAGAGGGAGTTCATGAACAACCAGCAGAAATTTGATGATCAGGAAAAAAAGTATATTTTTCATAAAGTGCTTTCCGGGGAATCACTCGCGTCTATTGCTAAACAATATGGATATACCGTAAGACAATTACGGAGGGAAAACAGGGACTTAAGGTTTCCTCAGGTTGGTGATTTTGTAAGGATCCCGGGAGGTAAAATAGCTGAAATACAGGAGATTGAGCAGGTCAAAGCCGATACTGCTCCAGCTATTATAGAAGAACCACCGGTTAGTATTGAGAGATCCGCAGGATTTACTCCCGTGAAAGATCTCAAAGGGTCATTAAATGTAGCTGTACTGCTTCCTTTTTATTTTAAGGAGAACGTCAGGCGGACAGAAATAGACTCTTCCAAGATGGTGAAAGGTAAGAAAGCATACAAAATGAATAAAATGCAGAATGACTGGATCTACCCGGGCAGCATTGATTTTCTGGAAATGTGGGAAGGAATATTGCTTGCTTCTGATACATTGAGTACCATGGGATTGAACATAAATCTGCATCCATACGACATAGAACAGGATACAATTGAAATTTCAAAACTAATCCTGACAGGAAAACTGGCTGATATGGATCTTATCATCGGACCTGTTTATTCAAATAATCTCAGTATTGTTTCTGCGTACGCGAGAGACCTGGGTATCCCTGTAGTATCGCCGGTTCCACTTTTCAATAATTCTGCTTTGGTAAAAAATCCGACTCTGTTTATGGCAAGCTCTTCACTTGAAATTGCCCAAAAAGCACTTGCAAAAAAAATAAGTGAATTTTATGATCATAATATTGTATTTATTCATGCTGATACTACAGGGGCTGACGAGGATGTTATGAGATTTAAGAATTTGATATTTAATGAGTTGAGTTTTAAACTTCCCTATGAAGATATTAAGTTTAAAGAATTTAAATTCTATTCCAGGGCTATGTTTAACAGTGACTCTATAAACAGATTAAGTCATGCACTTTCTGAACAATCTAACAATATCGTTATCATAGCTTCAGAAGAGGCTCCTGTAATCAGTGAGATAATAGATAATGTCAGCGGTCTTTCACGAAAATTTAACATAAAACTATTCGGATATCCGGTTATCAGAGATCTTGACAGAATCGATCAGAAAGAACTCTTCGATATGGATCTTATGGTCTATTCTCCAAACTGGATTGATTATTCGAGGAATAATGTAATACAGTTTAATTCAAATTTCAGGCGAAAATTTCTGACACAACCCTTAGAAAAAAGCTATGCATGGCAGGGTTTTGACATTGCTTACTACTTTTTAAGTGGATTGGCTATGCACGGAAAGAGTTTTATTGAGCATCCTGAGATACATAATCCTGAGCTTTTACAAAGTGAGTATGACTTTAAGCGAAAAGATACTGGTGATGGTTTTGAAAATCAGAAGCTCTTTATGATCAGATATACAAAAGATTATATAGTTAAGTTAATTGAGGAGAATGATAGTTATCAGCAAAAATGATTCTTTAAAAAGTTTAAAGCATGGATAACAGAATTGCTTCTGTGTTAATAAAAATTAACAATCGGGAATATTATAAGGTCATTATTTGTCTATCTGTTGAAGTATGATCCACGAGCCGTACAATGTAATCGAGGAAAATAAACTTGTAAGGGCATCCCTGGATGGCGATAAAAAAGCATTTGGAGAAATAGTAAACCGCTATCAGAAAATGGTTGCACGTACGGTTAAAGGTATGCTTGGAGACACTGTTTTTGCAGAAGATATTGGACAAGAGGTATTTATAAAACTTTTTTATTCATTACCGGAGTTCAGGGGAGAATCAAAACTTTCAACTTATATCCAGAAAATTGCTGTGAATCTGACTCTGAATGAGATAAAAAGAAGAAAAAGATTCTTTTCCATGTTTACTCATAAAGCAAACAATGAAATGCATGAATTTGAAATTGCAGATCATGACATTGAAGAAAGAAAAGAGGCATCGGAAATAGTAAATAAAGCATTATTGGCTATGGATCCAAAGTTTAGAATAATAGTAACCATGCGAATGCTTCAGGGATATTCCACCAAAGAGACAGCAGAAATACTTGATCTGCCTATCGGAACGGTACTTTCAAGGTTGTCAAGGGCACAGGAACAGTTAAGAAATATTTTAGAAAAACTATAAATAAAATGAACACCTCGGAGATTAAAAAATTGATAATGAGCTCACTGCGTGAGGATGCCAATACCCGTGAGGTTTCCAGGAGGATGGAAGAGGAGGGCATATCGTATAATTTTAGTGAGAAATTCGGAGATAAAGTCCTTGATAAACTATTTTCTGCAGGATTGACTGTAAAACGTGAAGTGGAGTTTGTAAAATACATGAATTTTGCTTTCTATCGCATTGCACTTACCGGAGTAGCTGCTATTGTAATTCTGCTCATTTCTATCTTTCTCATGCAAGGCTCCCTCTCTTTTAATTCATTCCTTGGAATTAGCGATAACTACGATGAAAGTATTGTTTGTCTGTTAACCGGAAATTAGTATAAAATGAAAGCAAGATCAATCATAGTTATTCTGTTAACTTTAGTAATAGGTTTCGTTCTGGGGATGCTTACTTCTGCCCAGATAAGATATCATAAACTGAAACCCGTAAGGGTGTTTTTTTCAGAAGAGAGATTCAGGGATGGATTTTACCGGACTATTCAACCCGATGGGCAACAGAAAGCAAAAATTGACCTGATTCTTGATAAGTATGCAAAAATAAACAGTGATTTACAAAATAATTTCAGGAAAGAACTTGATGCCAGTATGAAGGATTTCAGGAAAGAGCTTGATTTAAACCTGTCTAAAGACCAGCTGGCAAGGTTAAAAGATATGGACGAACGTCGTCAGGAAATGTCAAGACAAAACAGGAAAAATCATGATAATGATACTCTTAATATGAGAGATGGCAGGCGACATAACCCCAATGGGAGACCATCACCCGATGGACCACCGCCTCCTTTCCATAATCATGATACCACCAGACTACCCGATTTTAAATAGAAGGTAATCTAAAAGGATTGGCAAATCGTCAGGACTGACCCCGAGAGAGATCAGTAAAGGTTTGTCTTCCGAAAAAATTGATACAAATTGCTCTCTTGACAATTCACCACTTAGTATACTCTGTATGTAAAGATCAACTGCTTCTTTCTTTTTTCCCCTGCATAGTGCCAGATGACCCTTATTTATCTGATCATGTGCATTTAGTTTTCCGGCAGATAGACGATCATAATATTTTTCCGACTCATCAAATCTTCCAAGTGCAAAATAACAAAATGCTATAGGCCTTAAAATCTTAAGGTTACCCGGTTCTTTATATTCAACCGTGAAATAGTATTTTAGGGCTTGTTCATAATTCTTAACGTCAAGGTAACAATGTGCTGTCATTATTACAGTATGAATATTTTCCGGCTCAAGATCATACGCCTGCAGATAATACTCCAAAGCTTCTTCATTTTTTCCAAGCCTGCGCAGACATAACCCTATTTTCTTGATAGTCCAGACTTTCCTGTCAATTAGTTCCGCTCTCCGGTAATACTTTAGTGCATCTTCATAATCGGCGCTTTCCTGGTAACAATATGCTATCTTTTCGTATAATTGTACATCCGAAGGCTTCTCATTCGCCTGTTTCAGGAAAAGTTGAAGAGCATCATTATAAAAGTTTTTACTGAAAAAATAGTCTGCCAGACCGGCTTCAGCTTCCGAAGCATTGCATGTCATCCTGAAAAATTCTGAATTGTAAATATCCAGTTTCCCGATAAACAGATCCTCGAATTCTTTTTTATAGGGTGATAGTTTAAAAAATCTGTAAATATCCTGCAGATACTGTGTAATGGTTGTTCTGAATACTTTATAAGGATCGGTTGCCGATTCTTCATCGTTTAATTGTTGCAACCCTTCAAGTTCCATACGGAATACCTTTAACATCATACTTTTCTGTGATGAAGGGAGATGTTTTAAATTCAGAAGCAATGAATACTTGTCTGAGTTGCAGATAAAAGGAGTCTTGTATAATGCCTCTGCCAGTTCATTTGTCCCCGGACCAAGGATCTCATCCCTGTATATATCATCAACTGTCTCATGGTCGGGATAAAAAGGAACAAACCAATTCTGGAAGTCTTTAAAAAAGTCAAAATGCTTCATATTGGCAAAAGCTGACATATAAACATCGGCGCCTTCCATCTGGAGTTTTGTAAGTTCCTCCATTGTCTTGAATATTTCTTCCGAATCACTGAACATCTCTGCCCAGTCAGGATTCTTCTCTTCATTTTTATCTTTTGGAAGAATGTTATCGAGATCAAGTTTTTCCTCGATCATAGGTTTTAGCCTGGCAACCTGGGGTAAGATCTCTTCCTGAAGTTTTTTGCTGAGGTTCTCTGTTTCCCGCGATCTGATAATCTGCAGAACAATTATCCTGCAATGCTCCTTAAACTTATTGTTCTGGCTCATTTCCCTGATTCTGTCGGTAATTTCAGGATACAATAATATCCTCCCGTTATAATAATGTAAATTCAGGATCAGACCCGACAGAGCCCTTTCCATAACCTGTTCCTGACCTGATTCATAAAGATTTATCAGATGGAAAAGCTTTTCTGATTGGTATGTTCTGAAAGAACTCAAGGTAATGGCAGTTGTGAAAATACTTGCTTCAAACCACCTGAATTTGCCCGATTTCAGAATAATATTGATAAGACTGTTTTCAGCCTCTCCATAATAATCTGTTAACCAGAGGTGGTTGAAAATATTTTTAATAAGCTGTTTGTGTTTTTTCGAGATCTCCGAATCGGGATTTGGATTAATCTCATTACTCAATTTCAACCACTCATCAAGCTCCGATTTAAACAGCAGGTCATCAACAGTTTCCACAATTGTTCTGCCACTGAGTTTCATCTCTTTTTCGGCTTGCTGCTTTACCCAATATGTGTGCCATCCGGAATTATGTGACAATATGTCCTGTCTCACCCTGTCGGATAGACCAAGAATAGACTGAATGAGTTTAAGATATATCTTATTTCGCTCGGGATCTTTTATTCCTTCAATAGTATAGGTGAGCATATTTCTATAGGTCATTTCTATATTATCATACTCATCACGCATATCACCAGATGCCGAATTGGCAATCATATCGGCAAGAATATCAAGACTTTGCTTTATTTTTTTTTCAGAAACAAGGTTGCAGAGTCTTTTGTGTTGTTGATTTACATTTGATACATCCATATGTTTTCTTCTTTTGAAATGATATCTGACAAAAAATCATTTCATAGTATATAAATCTTCTATGCAACAATCAGACCGTTTAGGAAAATGAACTTGAAAATTACCAACTTCTCACTTTTTTATTTTTACCTCTCCCTAAATCCCCCGCTGAAGCGGGGCAGGCTCTGCCCCTCGGGGGATGAGGTAAATAAAATATTGAGAGAAAAGTGTATGAGAATGAATCAGGCTATTCTTCAGAAATTATACCCAATACTTATATAGCCTTTAATTTTATGGAAATATTTTTCCCTGTTATAGTTTCCATACATTACTCCAACCTTTATCGGACCGATAATTGACATATAACCTGCACCAACACCGAGTCCGGTAAGCAATGAAAATCCTTTGTTACGGTTAACTTCCTGGATAGCAAAGATGTTAGCCATAAAATTCATATGCAGGTTCTCAAAGAGTACTATATCGAGACCCGTTCTGAAACCTGCAAGTTTTTTTACCGGAATTTCATTTGAATGGAAACCAACCATTGGGACTGACCTTTTATTAACCGATTCAAATCCACCAACAAGATAAAAATGGTTCTGTGCTGAAACTGAATCGGTATCAGTAATTAAAAGAACATCTCCCCCGAATAAAAATGTAACTCTGCCGGGAGGGGAGTAATAATGGTTAACAGATCCATGGAATGTATAGAATCTATTAAAGATGAACTCCCCATTATTTTTCCATTTGAATTCTACTTTTGATGAATCAGTTTTTAATCCTGCAGACACGAGTTTAGATGTGCTTACTGATATGTTAATAATTGTTCCCTTGTCAGGAAAATGTTTATTATCAAGGCTATTAACCTGATAATCAAAAGCTGTAGTTAAATAATTGTATGAAAGGTTTTTCAGATGAATATCAGAAATATAATGTAATACCAGGTTCAGTTTCTCATAGTCTACAGAAATACTCATCATATTATTAAGTCCTATTCTCCTGTTGATTGACAGTCCGGGTGTGAAATTCCTGCTGAGCACTTCCCCTTTATCACCTCTTATATCTAACATAGGTATCAGGGTATTATCGGAATATAAATTTGGCGAAAATCCGAAAATCTGGTTTCTGTCGATGAACTGGAGATAATTTAATTCAAACTTGTAATACTGGCCTATGCGCGAACCAAAATTGATTACAGATCTTTGAGTTAAAAGATTCTTAACCGACATTTCAAATATGAGTCCGGAAAGTAGTGAATTATCATAGTGTACAGATCCATAAAGCATTGCCTGAGGTTTCTCGATACAATCGATAACAAGTATAAGGGAATCATTCCGGGGAATAACCTTGAATTTCACTTTGTCAAACCATGCTTTACCATACAGAAGTTCAATCCTGTCGGTCAGCAGATGTTTATCAACTTTTTTTTCAGTATTGATGTCCAGCACACCAAGTATCTGTTCATCTGAATAGCTTTTATTACCCTTAATTTCAATCTTGTTAAAAATATATGTTTGTTTATCAAGAATATTGACTATTGGTTTTTGAGCGCCAATACGGTTAAGTGAGTCTGCAAGTTTCCTGAAGTACTTTTTATATGGAAGTGCTGCCGCATAGCCCCTTTGAATAAGTGAATCCACATTTTCAAATCCAAAGATTGAAAATCCCTGAGTATCGGGCATGATGAGCACATCAACCAGTTTTTTCTGCTCTTCAAAATCATCCAGGCTTCGGAACATTGCTATCTGCTCCATTATTCCCGAAACAGACTGTAGTTTATCTTCT
>Ga0209747_1000773_pt1 | contig 17486 bp, 16 predicted proteins | sample BarGraNGADG00311_FD_184498 | JGI IMG/M metagenome (GOLD analysis project Ga0209747, IMG submission 184498) | Arctic peat soil microbial communities from Barrow, Alaska - Barrow Graham LP Ref core NGADG0011-311 (SPAdes) (version 2) | ecosystem: Environmental > Terrestrial > Soil > Wetlands > Peat...
GGGTCGTCTTTGGCGGACGCCCAACACCTACCCCACGGCAGGCGTCAGGTGGGGGACCGCCACCTCAAGTTCCACGAGTCCCGGGACAACCTCCCGGCCAGGACAGGGCGGTGGCCGGGCGCCACTCTTCGGACCCGTCGTGCTATCGCAGCCGCACGATCACGGAATCGCTGCGTCGTAGACAGAGGGCACCTCGTGCGGCAGTCCGGCGTTCGCCAGCGTGCGCCGCGGCGTCCTTGGGTCCCCAGACACACACTCAGGCTACTCGTACAGATGTTCGATCGTTGAGCCATCCGCGCGGTCAGCCAACGCCGCCGAAAGTCGTCGGCTCGCCACCGCGAGAGTCGTCGGCGACAACGTGTTTGCCGAGAGGTGCAGCGCGTGGTCGAATAGGGCCTAGGCACGATCGACATCCTCTCCGCGGGGACCACATCCCCACAGATCAGGTGTCACCTATCCGTGCAGCAGACCCGTGGTTGCTGGACGTGCAAGCGCGTCACCCGGCTCTGCTCATCGAGAACTGCGCCTCAGGTGCGATGCGGATGGACTACAGCCTGCTCTCGGTAACGCATCTCCAGTCGACGAGCGATCAGCAGGACGCCCTGCGCTACGCGGCCATCGCGTGCGCCGCGCCGATGAGCGTCACCCCCGAGCAGGCAGGCAACTGAGCGTACCCGGCCGCGGAGATGTCCGACGGCGAGCTCGTGGTGACGATGGTCAAAGGGCTGGCGGGGCGGCTCTACCTGGCCGGCCATCTCGACCGGCTCTCGACCCACCAGACCGCCCTCGTGCGCGAGGCGGTGGCGCTCCACAAGCAGCTGCGCGACTGGTTGGCCACCGCCACGCCGTGCTGGCCGCTAGGCCTTCCGGGCTGGGAGGACGACGTGCTGGCCCTCGGCTACCGCGGCGCCGGCCGGCGCGCCCTGATCGTGTGGACGCGCGACGGACACCGTGACGTGCAGGTGCCCCAGGAGTGGGCGAGCGTCGCGCAGTCCTACCCGCAGAGCCCCATGTGGCAGGTTCGTCAGAACGACGAGGGCCTGACAATCGGCTTCCCCGACGGCCCTGGGGCGGCGGTGTTCCTGAGCTGGGACTAGGACGCACCTTGCCTTCCGGGGGATTGATCCGGCTTGCGTCGCAGCGCTCGCCGTCCTCTCCCCCGGGGGACGCTCGATTTCCAGGCAATACGTGCGAGCGGTGGCGGGTCCTCACGAGGGCTGCTGCCACGATCGGCTGGCCGATCGCGCCGTGTTGCGCGGCTGGCGGTCTTGTCCCGGGCGATGCCGGCCCGGGACAAGACCACGTCCCGGCCGATCAGGGAGCCGGGATCAGCACGTCGCGGACGAGCGCCTCAAGCTGAGCGTCGGCCTCGAGGAACTGGCGCAGCGTGCGGCGCGTGGCGCCGAAGAAGTCGAACTCGGCGGGCGTCATGCCGTCCGGCTCGTAGGCGCGGGAGAACTCCGGCAGCCGGCGGGTCAGCTCGTCGAGGATCGCCGGGTCGACGGGGGTGTCGATGCGGCGCGGCAGGTCCAGCCCGTTGTCGTTGATCTTCTGCTGCCACTCGAACGGCGGGGAGATCACCAGGTCGCCCCCGACGAGCTCGGACAGCTGCAGGTGGTTGCGGAAGGCGGCCGACAGCACGCGCGTGCGGTAGCCGCGCTGCTGGAAGATTCCGTAGGCGCGCTTGAGCGCCGCGACGCCCGCCCAGTCGAGGACGCCGGGGGTCAGGAGCAGGCCCTGCTGCGCGGCGACCGCCTTGAGCCAGTCGTCGAGCCGCCCGCCCATGATCGTCGCGACCGGGCCCATGGTCTCCGTGGGCAGCCCGGCGGCGGTGCGGCGGTCGAGGCCGCGCTCGACGGCCTCCGCGACGGCGACCGCCTGCGGGACGGTGAAGGAGACGGTGGCGTTGACGGAGACGCCGCGGAAGGTCGCCTCCTCGATCGCCTCGACGCCGGTCTCGGTGACGGGGATCTTGACGACGACGTTCGGCGCCAGCTCCGAGAAGTGGACGGCTTGCTCGACGATCGCCTTCGCGTCGCGGTGCAGGCGAGGGTCGGTCTGGACCGACAGCCGGCCGTTGCGACCGTGGTGGGCCTCGAACGCCGGCTCGAGCAGTCCTGCGGCCTCGACGGACAGCTCTCCGACGACGGCCCAGCCGATCTCGTCGTGCCCGGCGGTCGGCCGCTGGGCGGCGAGCTTGCGGATCCGCGCAGCCCACCTCGGCAGGTCGGCCTTGATGACGGCGAGCGCGATCACGGGGTTGCACGTCGCGCCGACGGCGCCCCACCCGATCGAGGTGCGCAGCTGCACGGGGTCGGCCGAGTCGTTCCACAGCGCGGTCTGCGGGTTGTCCCGCGTCATCCGGCTCAGGGGCGTCTCGGTGTGCTGGGGCTGGTCGACGGTCTGGGTCACGATGTCCTCCGGTACGTGCGCCGATCGGGCGTCGGGTGCCCTGCGTGCCGCAGCATCGCGGCGGTCGGCTGCACACCATTGGACCGCTAGTCTGGTCAGACTGTCAACCGTATGTCTGGACAAACTGCGGAATGGAGGGCGAAGCCGCGAGGCTCAGGGCGCGCGGAGGTCAGTTCGCGAACAGGGTCGTTTCGAACATGTACCGGGAGGCCCGGTAGATGTGCTGGCCGAACTCGACGGCCTTCCCGGCGTCGTCGTACGCGGTCCGCTCCATGGTCAGCAGCGCGGCGCGCGCCGACTCGTCGAGCATCTTCGCCTCGGTGGCCGTCGCGGTGCGGGCGCCGATGCGCTGGCGCGCGACCTTCGGCACGGCCCCATGGGCGCGCAACGCGTCGTAGAAGCCTCCGCTGACCATCTCCTCGGCGTTCACCGCGATGTCGACGGGCACGTAGTTCGACATGACGGCCAGCGGCTCGTCGTCGGCCAGCCGCAGCCGGCGGATGTGCACGACCTCGGTACCCTCCGGCACCTCGAGCGCCGTGGCGACTTCCTGGTTAGCAGGCACGATCTCCCAGGCGAGCAACTGCGTCGTCGGCGTGCGCCCATCCTTGAGCAGGTCGCCGAACAGGCTCGTCAGCTCGACGGGGCGGTGGATCCACGCTGGGGCGACCTGGGTCCCGACGCCCCGCTTGCGCACCAGCCGCCCGCGGTCGACGAGATCCTGGAGCGCCTGGCGCGCGGTCGGCCGGGAGATGCCCAGGCGGCCGGCGAGCGCGACCTCGTTCTCAAGGAACTCGCCCGGCTGGAGCCGGCCGTTCTCGATCGCGCTGTCGATGACGGTGGCGACCTGGTGGTAGAGCGGCACGGGGCTCGACCGGTCGAGGTCGATCCGCAGCGGCTGACTCATGGCGTCTCCCGGGCGATAGTGGTGGAATGTCCGGCATCATATCGACGCCACCACGTCTGCACAGGATGTCAGGGCAACCAAACATGCGCAGATGGGACGGCAGACGTGGCATGGCGGTGTTGTCGCGGCAATATGTCATGACATAGTCTCGCAGATCGCGGGCCGACGACGAGGAGAGCGACGTGGGTGCTGGGGTCGGTGCCAGTCCTGCCGACGTGCTGGCGATGGGTCGGTGCGGCGTCGACATCTATCCGCTCCAGACCGGTGTCGGGTTGGAGGACGTCGAGACGTTCGGCAAGTTCCTCGGCGGCAGTCCGACGAACGTCGCGGTCGCGGTCGCACGCCTTGGGCACACCGTGGCGGTGATCTCCGGTGTGGGGGACGACCCGTTCGGCCGGTTCGTCCGCCGCGCGATGCGCGAGTTCGGCGTGGACGACGCAGGCGTGATCGTCGTGCCCGAGCCGCACACGCCGGTGGCATTCTGCGAGATCTTTCCGCCGGACGACTTCCCGCTGTGGTTCTACCGGGACCAGAGCGCGCCGGACCTCCAGATCCGTCCGGAAGACCTCGACCTGGCGCAGGTCCGTGACGCACGCCTGTTGTGGCTGACCGTCGGCGGACTGTCGACGGAGCGGAGCTTCACGACGCACCGGGCGGCGCTCTCGGCGCGGGGGCGGCGCGGGCACGTCGTGCTCGACCTGGACTACCGGCAGGCCTTCTGGGCCGATCCGGACCTGGCGCACTACCGGGTGCGCGAGGCGCTCGCCTCGGTCACGGTCGCCGTAGGGAACCGCGAGGAGTGCCGGGTGGCGGTCGGCGAGACCGACCCGGACCGCGCCGCGGACGCGCTGCTCGAGGCTGGGGTCGAGCTCGCCGTCGTCAAGCAGGGGCCCGCTGGCGTGCTGGCGAAGACGGCCGACGAGCGGGTGGTGCTGCCCTCGGTCCCGGTGACCGTCGTCAACGGCCTGGGCGCCGGCGACGGGTTCGGCGGGTCGCTGTGCCACGGGCTGCTCGAGGGCTGGTCGCTGCGGCGGACGATCGAGTTCGCGAGCGCCGCTGGGGCGATCGTCGCCTCGCGCCTCGAGTGCTCGTCCGCCATGCCGACGGTGGCGGAGATCGAGGCGCTGCTCGCGGAGTGCCGGCCCGCAGTTGCCAAGGACCCTATGTAAGGACATATGCTTGACCTGAACGCCCGGCCATTCAGCATCGGAGCCGAGCCCGGACTCCGGGCGGCGGGCGCGGACCCACAAGGGAGTGAGATGGCCGTCAGCGTTCCGGACGTCGTCCGCCTGCGGATGACGGACCCGGCTGCTGTCCGGGAGCGGTTGCGCGCACGCCAGCCGTACCCGGGGCCGCGCGCATCCGAGAACCTGCTGGTCATCGCCGCCGACCACCCCGCCCGCGGCGCGCTCGCGGCTGGTGACGACCCGATGGCGATGGCGAACCGTGGCGACCTGCTCGAGCGCATCGTCACGGCGCTGTCGCGGCCGGGGGTCAGCGGCTTCCTCGGCACCGCTGAAGTCGTCGAGGACCTCGCCCTGCTCGGCGCGCTCGACGGCAAGATGGTCTTCGGCTCGATGAACCGCGGCGGGCTGGCCGGAGCGAGCTGCGAGCTCGACGACCGGTTCACCGGCTACGACGCCCGCGGCGTCGCGGCGGCCGGCCTGGACGGCGAGCACGTGCCGCTGGACATCGCGGTGAACGCCGAGAGTTACGGCTTGAAGGTGCTCGTCGCGAAGAGCATCGACGACTTCAGGGCCGCGTACCGCGAGGCCGCCGCGTCCGACCGGGCGACCGTCATCCACGTCGACACCGACCTGTTCGGCCCGAACCCTCCGGCCTCGGCCTGGTGGGACGTGCCGGTCAGCGAGGTCTCGGCCCTCCCGAGCACCCAGCGGGCTCGCGAGGACTACCTGCGGGCGAAGTCCGCGCAGCGCACCTACCTGTGAGATCACCGAAGGAGACATGGCTGTGAGCGAAATCCCTACGATCCCGCACTGGATCGACGGCAAGCCCTTCATCGGCGCCGAGGACAAGACGACCGACGTCCGTAACCCGGCGACCGGCGAGGTCATCGCGAAGGTGGCGGCCGCCACCTCTCCCGAGGTCGAGACTGCGATCGTCAGCGCGGCGGCGGCCTTCGAGATCTGGTCCAACTACTCGCTCGCCAAGCGTTCCGCGGTGCTGTTCCGGTTCCGCGAGCTGCTCGTCGAGCACACCGACGAGCTGGCCGAGATCGTCACGCGCGAGCACGGCAAGGTGCTCTCGGACGCCAAGGGTGAGATCGGCCGCGGCCTGGAGGTCGTGGAGTTCGCGTGTGGCATCCCGCAGCTGCTCAAGGGCGAGTACTCCGATCAGGCGTCCACGGGGATCGATGTGTACTCGTTCCGCCAGCCGCTCGGCGTCGTCGCGGGCATCACGCCGTCCAACTTCCCGGTGATGATCCCGCTGTGGATGAGCCCGGTTGCCCTGGCGACGGGCAACACCTTCATCCTCAAGCCGCCGACGAAGGACCCGTCTGCGGGCAACTTCATCGCGCAGATGTGGAAGGAAGCGGGCCTGCCGGACGGTGCGTTCAACGTGATCCACGGCAACCGTGACGTCATCCAGCTGCTGTTGACGCACCCGGACATCGCCGCGGTGTCGTTCGTCGGATCGACGAGCACGGCCCACCACATATACGAGACCGGCACGTCCCACGGCAAGCGGGTGCAGGCGCTCGGCGCGGCGAAGAACCACGCGATCGTGCTGGCGGACGCCGACCTGGAGTTCACGGCGAACAACCTCATCGCGGCCGCGTTCGGGGCGGCCGGGGAGCGGTGCATGTCCCTGCCGGCCGTGCTCGTCGAGGACTCGGTGGCCGACGAGCTGACCGCGCTCCTCGTCGAGAAGACGAAGGCTGTCAAGCTGCGAGTGGGCACCGACCCCGAGGCGGACCTCGGGGCGATCATCACCCCTGAGGCACGCGACCGCATCGTGTCCCTCATCACGTCCGCCGAGGAGGAGGGCGCGAAGGTCCTCGTCGACGGCCGCGGGCAGGCGCCGGCCGGCTACGAGAACGGGTTCTGGGTCGGCCCGACGCTCATCGACGGCGTCACGACCGACATGACGATCAACCAGAACGAGGTGTTCGGGCCCACTCTGGAGATCCTGCGGATCCCCGACCTGGCGGCGGGCATCAAGATCATCCAGGACAACCCGTACGGCAACGGCGCGGCGATCTTCACGTCGTCGGGCGAGGCGGCGCGCACATTCGTGCGCTCCCCGCGCACCGCCGGCATGCTCGGCGTCAACGTGCCGATCCCGGTGCCGGTCGCCTGGCACTCGTTCGGCGGCTGGAAGGAGTCACTGGTCGGGGAGACCCACATCTACGGGCCTGAGGGCGTCAAGTTCTTCACCCGCGGCAAGGTCGTCACCCAGCGCTGGCCCCACAACAGCGCCTCCAAGTCCGCCTCCTTCCACTTCTCTTCAGACGCCGCGAAGTAGGCGCATGACACGGTGGCGGCTCTCGGGGGCCGCCACCGGCGCCGTCAGAGTCGTCGACGTGGGACGAGGAGGTCGCGCTGTCGCAGGAAGGCGGGCCGGAGCGCGCGGTGCGCATCGGCCTGGTCGGCCACAGCCGCGGTGGGCAGCTGTTCCATGCGCCGTACATCCGCGGCGGCGGCCCTGGTGGCGGTCTGCTGCGGGACCTGGGCACACACATCACCGACCGGGCGCTGCGGCTGTTCGGGCCGGAGAGTCGTCGTGCGGTCCGGGGGCACGCCGTGCCCGACGACTGGGGCGTTCTGTCGAACGCAGCCGGAGCCCGTCCCTCGTTGCATTTGTCCGGACATTCGCTTGACAGGATATGACCAACGTCGCAACGATGGGATCGTCGCCGGCGAGGATGCCTTGCCGCGGATGACTGGGCGCCATGGCGGAGCCGGGCACCGCGGGCAGTACCCAGCCGACGGCGCGACCGTAGAGTCGATCGGCCTGCCCGGAGAGAGAAGCACATGTCCAGCGAGACGATGACGTCTGCCACCCAGCGGACGAGCAAGGCGCGGAACACCGATCCGCGGTTCAGCAAGTTGACTATCGGGGTGTGTCCCGACCAGTGGGGCGTCTGGTTCCCCGACGACGAGAAGCAGATCCCGTGGGAGAAGGCCCTCGATGAGATGGCCGAGGCCGGGTTCGAGTACATGGAGACCGGCCCGTACGGGTACTTCCCCAAGGATCCCAAGCGGCTGAAGAAGGTCATGGACGACCACGGCTTCACCGTCGTCGCCGGCACCGGCTGGGGCATCCTGCACAAGGCCGAGGCATGGCCGGACACGGAGAAGACGTTCCGCGCGATCGCCGAGACGCACGCGGCCGTCGGTGCCGAGTACGTGGTCCACCTGCCCCCGATGATCCGGGACGAGAAGACATGGGCATTCACCGACGAGCGCGTGCTGTCGCCGGACGCGTGGAGGCTCTACATCGAGAACGCCAACCGCCTCGGCCAGATCCTCAAGGACGAGTACGGGCTCGAGATGGTGCTGCACCCGCACGGCGACAGCCACATCGAGACCCCCGAGGACATCGCCCGGATCTTCGCGGCCACCGATCCGACCTACGTCAACCTCTGCCTCGACACAGGCCACATCGTCTACGGCGGCGGCGACCCGATCGAGATGGTGAAGAAGTACCCCGAGCGCATCGCCTACGTTCACATCAAGTCCTTCGACAAGGACCTGGCGCGCGAGGCGCACGAGAAGGACTGGCCGTTCGGCGAGGCGGTCGCCAAGGGCGCCTCGGTGCGTCCGCCGGCCGGTGTGCCCGACATGAAGCAGCTGGTCGCCGCGCTTGCGGACCTCGACAAGGATATGTACGTCGTGTGCGAGCAGGACCTGTACCCCTGCGACCCGCGGCTTCCGCTCCCGAACGCCGTGATGACCCGGCAGTACCTGGCCTCGTGCGGCCTGGGTCTGCTCTGAGAGAGAGCTCTGCGAGAGAACCGGGAGAGAGGCCAGACGACGACGACCGTTCGCATCGGTGTGGTGGGCCCCGTCGGCATGGGCCGGGCCCACATCGCGCGGATCGAGAACGAGCTGGCGGGCGCCAAGGTGTTCGGCTCGAGCGGCGAGCTCATCGCCTCGGACGCGGCGGACGCGGTGCTCGTGACGAGCTTTGGCCCGGCGCAGGAGGAGGCAGTGCCAGCCTGCCGCCGCGTGCGTCGACGGGCTCGGGGCCCCGCTACGCGACAACAGCGTGTTCCACACCACCCCACCGGCAGTCCAGACGGCGTGACTTCGTCATTGAGAATCCCTCGTCGGCAGCGAGAACCACACGCCGGCCTTCAGTGCCGCACGGCCAAGTTCTTCGCCGTGGCGCACGCCGGCGCCCTGCACGCGCATCAGCGTAATCTCCTCGCCCGCGGCGAACGACAAGTCCCGCCCCGACGGCGTGGCCAGGCGGACCGACGGCATACCGCCACGATCGCGGAAACACCTGGACCCGACCGGGGGCGACATGGCCTCGGCGAGACCGGCGTCCTCGCCGGACACGCCCCTCGGCGATCCTTGTCCAGAACCCCCGCTCAGACTCCCACCACAGCACAGGACGCCCCGGCGACCGCTGCCGCCGGGGCGTCCTGTGCTGTGTACTACCGCCAGATCACCTGGTGATCAGTTCATCACCGCGCCGCCGGTGGGTGCGAACGTCAGGCCAGTCGTGCTCCTGAGCGCGAGCAGGGTGCGCACCGCAGCCCCGATCTCCTCGGCGAGCGCCGGACGTCCGAGCGGGATGGTCGACATGCGCCTTGCGAAGTACTCCTCAGCGGTGATGCCGAGGCTGCGTCCCATGTCGGCAAAGGATGCGCGCATCAGCGGACCGTCGACCGGGCCGGGGCACAACAGGTGGGTGGCGACCCCCTGGGCGGCAAGGTCGCCGATCCGCGCGTAGACGAAGTCCGCGAGAGCGAACTTGCCGGCGCAGTACGACGTGTTCGCCTTCTCGCCGATCAGGCCCGCCTGCGAGGAGGTCGCCACGATGACGCCTCGGCCACTTTCGGCGACGACCGGCGCCAGGCGGTCGACGAGCTTGATCGCGGACGTTGCGTTGATCGCGTACTGGATCTTTGCCTTGGCACCGGAGATGTCCGGGAGCGAGGCACCGGCCGGCACTCCCTGCAGGAGCACCACCGCATCGACCTTCAGTTCGGCCGCCTGATCGGCCAGCCGGTCGGCAGCGTCCGGGTCGAGCAGGTCGGACACCACCTCCACCGCGGAGGTCAGGGAACCGGCCAGGTCGGAGAGCCGGTCAGCAGCCTTGTCGACGAGGACGAGGTGGTGGCCGGCCGCGTCCAACACCTGTGCCACGGCCGAGCCGATCGTGCCGGCCGCGCCGACCAGTGCCACCGTTCGCCCTGGAGTCGCGGGCCGTTCCCCGCTGATGCGGCGTCTCAGATCGTGTGTGGTGCCCGTGGTCGAAGCGGCCTCGTCGGCGATCAAGTAGTTCACCAGCGCTTCGAGGTCCTCGGCGTCAGTGCCGGCGTCCACGAGGATGCCGTTGACCCGCTTGCCGCTCTCGGCCAGCTCCAGCGCGGAAGCCTGCATGGAGCCGCGCAGCACGCCGCGCAGGGCGGCTCGCTCGCCGCCGTCCTCGATCGGAGACTCGACCACGATCACCGCGGCCGAATCCTCGCCGGCGGCGAAGCTCTGAAGAGCAGGGACAAGGCGATCGAACGCCTCCGCGTCAGCGCTCGCACCACCCACGACCAACGGCAGCCGCACCACTTGGCCCGCCGGGCCGGCGCCGGCAGTTGGCCGCGTCACCTGAACACTCACGTCGGTTCATCTCCATTCATACCGTCGGCTCTGACGCATGCTGAATCGTCGTCTGGGGAACCGGGCAGGTCACGCAGACCCGCGAGGCCGCTGGTGAGCGGTTCCCTGACTGTGAAGCACCTAACCCGACTGTACCGTCAATGTCAAGATGTCATGACCGGCGGCGTGATCCACGCCAGGAGTGCGCCGACGCGGTGAGGTCCGCCGGCCGATACTGACCGGGCTCGGCGTCGTCGTGGTCGTCATCACACTAGACAGGAAGTCGTCGGCGTTGTATTGTCCGGACATCTCGACATAAGGACCCAAAGTCACGACCACGGCGCGGAGCTCGGCTTCCCACTCCTCGGGAGGCTGAACCGTGTCGAGTCGGCGCGTTCCACATCGACGTAGGAGCGAAGGGCCCATAAGTAACCCCTGCCAGGCGGAGGCCCCAAGGGCGTGCCTGACCAACCGAAGGAGAGAGACCACCGTGACGGCGAAGTACCACAGCACCGAGTACCCCAACATCTTCTTCGAGGCAGGCACCGGCCCCGGTGAGCTGAAGAAGCGGATCTGGGAGGCCAGCGAGGAGGAGATCGACAAGATCCTCGCCGACTACGGGATCCCCTCGCCCAGCGAGCTCGGCAAGCCTGGCTCGTACATCCAAACCACTCCGCAGCACTACGTCCTTGAGCGCCAGCGCAAGAACGACGTCCTGCTGTTGCCGATGGGCTGCACCGAACTGCACGGCGCGCACTCCCCGCTAGGCCAGGACACCTTCCAGGTGACCCAGCTGTGCGAGGCGGTGCGCCGACGTACCGCCAAGGAAGGCTGTGAGGTCTCGCTGGCTTTCCCCGCGTACCTGTACGGCGGGCACCCGTGGAACCACGTCGGGATGCCGGGGACGGTCATGCTTGACGACCACGTGCTGATCGAGATCGTCGTCGGCACCTTGCTCGGTCTGTGGAACGCCGGCTGGCGCAAGGTGATCCTGGTGAACAACCACGCTCAGAAGGACCAGATCGAGCTGGGCATCCAGCTGTTCTTCAAGCGGTACCAGCTGCCGGCCATCGTCTCGCTCGTGGAGTGGCACGTCGCGGTCAGGGAGTTCTTCGTCCCCACGGATCGTCCCGACTCCTTCCAGACCAACTTCATCCACGCGGACGAGGCCGAGACCTCCGTGGGCCTCCTGATGTTCCCCGAGATGTTCGACATGAAGTACGCAGTCGACACGACCGGTGTCAAGCAGCTCACCCTCAAGGACGGGCACTATGACGACTCGGTGATGAGCATGCGTCGCCCGCACCACTTCGCCGAGGGCCAGGGACACAACAAGCTCGAGTGGTTCGGCACGCCGGAGGGCGTGGTGGGCCGCGCGACCCTGGCGGAGGCTCGCAAGGCCAAGCGTGCCATCGCCGCGGCCGTCGAGTACATCAAGCTGATGGTCGACGAGATCCTCGAGGACTACCCGGCTGGCAAGGTGCCCCTCGACGGCTCCACCTTCCGCAATGTCGAGGACCTGGAGCCCTATCTGCGCGAGCCGGGTTCGGAGGGTTGGCGGTCCGTCTACGACCTTCCGCGGGTCGGCGCGTTCTGATGGGTACCGGCACGCGGATCGCCGTCCTCGGGACGGGGGCGAACGGGGCCGGGATCGCCGCCGACCTCACGCGTGCCGGCCTCGACGTCAGCCTGATCGACCAGTGGCCCGAGCACGTCGATGCCATGCGTCGTGGGGGCATCCAGGTGACGATGCCCGACCGCACCGAGACCACGCGGGTCCAGGCGTACCAGCTGTGCGACGTGGCGACCATGACGAAGACGTTCGACATCGTCTTCCTGGTCGTCAACGCCTACGACACCCGGTGGGCCACCGAGCTGATCAAGCCCCTGCTGGCCGACGACGGCTTGGTCATCGGCCTGCAGAACGGGATGACCGTCGCCGACGTGCTGAGCATCGTCGGCCCGGAGCACACGCTCGGGGCGGTGATCGAGGTCGCCTCCAACATGTGGGAGCCGGGCAAGGTCAACCGCCAGACACCGCCGGAAGCCTCATGGTTCGCGGTGGGAAGCGTCACCCCCGCCACGGCCGGGCGTGAGCAGGAGGTGGCTGACGTGCTGCGGCATGCCGGCACGGTGGAGATCTCCGACGACATCCATTCCTCGAAGTGGATGAAGCTGATCGCCAACGCCGCCGAGCATGGTCCCAGCGCGGTGCTCAACGTGACGATCCACGCCGCCACCCAGGTCCCGGGGATGTGGGACTTCATGATGGAGTGCGGAACCGAAGCGGCACAGGCCGCGGTCGCCGACGGCGCCCATCTGCGTCCGGTGCTCGGCATGGAGCAAGGCGGGGACCTCGGTCCGGCCGAGTACACCAAGGAGGTGTTCGGTCGCGTGCTGAGCAGCTTCTCGACCGAGAGCACGCAGGGCTCGGTGCTCCAGGACCTCATCAAGGGCCGGCGCAGCGAGATCGACGACATCCACGGTCACGTCGTGCGCACCGCCGAGCGCCTCGGGCTCGACGCACCGGCCAACGCCGCCGTGGTGCAGATCGGTCGCAAGATCGAGCTGGGGCAGCGCCGCTACGGCCTGCACAACGTCGAGGCACTGTTCGAGCTGCGGGACGAGCTCACGCACGTCCCGCAGTAGCACGGCACGCGCCAGGCGCATGGAAGAGGTCACCGGCGAAGCCGGGGTCTGCAGAGAGGGAACGCAACGATGATCAACGCGCCGTCACTGGCCAACTGCTCCTTGCTCGACATGGGCGGTGCCGTGGACGAGCTCGTGTCCGCAGGCATCACCCGGGTGCACGTGGACGTCATGGACGGTCACTACGTTCCGAACCTCTGCTTTCCCCCGTCCTTCGTCGGTGACCTCACCGCGCGCCACCCCCAGCTCGAGGTCGACGTACACCTCATGGTCGAGGACCCCGATCGCTGGATCGACGTCCTCGCCCGGGCGGGTGCGCGCTGGGTGAGCTTCCCGTCGGACAGCACCCGCTTCGCCCGTCGCACGATTGCTGCCCTCAAGGCCGCCGGGCTGCGGGCCGGAGTCGGTCTGAACCCGTCCCAGCGGGTGGACGTCATCGAGCCCTACGCCACGGATCTCGACTACGTCGTGCTGATGGCCGTCGAGCCGGGCTTCTCGGGCCAGCCGTTCTTGCCGAGCACCCTCGACAGGCTCGAGCAGCTGGTCGCTCTCAGGGACCGCAATGCGGCCTCGTTCGTGGTGGAGGTCGATGCGGGAATCACCGAGGAGACCGGTCGGCAGTGCCTCCAGCGAGGTGCCGAGATCCTCGTGACCGGCATCTACGTCACCTTCAACCAGCCCGACGGCATCGCTGCCGCCGTCCGGCGCTTCGCACGCCAGATGGCGACAGTCGCCGGATGACGAGCGGTTCACCCACACGGACCTAGGGATTCATCTCATGAAACTTGGATTCAACGAAGCGACGTGCATGAAGAACTCCACGCTCGAGCAAGATCTCGAGCTTCTGGAGAAGCACGGCTATGACTACATCGAGATCCGTCTCGACATGCTCGCCGACTACCTCAAGAACCACACCCTCGACGACCTCAAGGACTTCTTCGACACGCACCACCTGAAGCCGTACGGGTTCAACTCCATCGAGAACATCAACTTCTGTGGCCCCGTCGGGTGGAAGGCGCTCGTCGACCTGGTGAGTTTTGCCTGCCAGGCCTCCACCGTCATCGGCGGAAAGTGCCTCGTCGTCGTCCCGACGATGGGCCCGACGATGAAGGATCGGACGACGGACGAGGTGTTCCAGGACTCCGTCGACGTCCTGAGGCGGCTGTCCGGCCTGGTCGAGCCGTACGGGATGCGTCTGGCGTTCGAACCGATCGGTGACCCGCGCTGGTGCGTGCGGACGGTCGAGGAGGCTCTGAGGATCGTCGAGGAAGTCGGGCGGGAAAACGTCGGGCTCGCCATCGACGCGTTCAACCTCTTCATGTACTCGCGTCTGGCGGACATCGACTCGCTCGACCAGGTGCCGGGGGAGAAGGTCTTCGTCCTCCACATCGACGATGCCGACGACCTACCGCTCGGCGTGCTCGACCACAGCCACCGGACGTTCCCCGGCAACGGCGTCATCCCCTTGGCAGCGCTTGTCCACAAGCTCAAGGCGAGGGGCTACGACGACATCTGTTCGCTCGAGCTGTTCAACCCGGGGTACTGGGAGCTCGCCGCCGAAGACGTCATCCGGATCGGAGCCGACAAGACCCGCGCCTTCCTCTGACGCCACTCACCACCTGCCGCCGCGAGGAAGCGGCAACCACGGCGAGCGGGAGCCGCCCGCGTAGCCCGAGCGAAAGGAACTCGACCAGCATGTCCACCCGCACGCGCAAGCCCATGAACGTGGGCGTCGTCGGTCTCGGCGACATCAGCGACACCTATCTGACCAACCTGCGCAACTACACCGACAGCGTCAAGGTCGCCGCCTGCACCGACCTGAACCCTGCGGCGGCGAAGCGACAGGCGGACCGCTACGGCATCCCGGTCGTGCACGACACTCTGGAGGCGCTGCTCATCGACCCGGAGATCGACGTCGTCCTCGACCTGACGACCCCGAACGCGCACGCCAAGATCAACCTGGCGGCGTTGCACGCCGGCAAGCACGTCTACACCGAGAAGACCCTGGCCACCAGCCTGGAGGACGGCCGCGAGATCCTCGAGCTGGCCAAGGCGAAGGGTCTGCGTGTCGGGTGCGCACCCGACACGTGGCTCGGAGGTCGTTCCCAGACGCTGCGCGCCCTGCTCGACAGTGGGGCGATCGGCTCGGTCGCGTCCGGTGTGGCCACCTGCGTCCTGCCCGGTCTCGAGTGGTTCCACCCGAGCCCGGACCACTTCTACGAGCCGGGCGTCGGTGCCCTGGGTGACATGGGGCCGTACTACCTCGCCCAGCTCGCCTCGCTGCTCGGCCCGGTCAAGAGCGTTGCCGCCATCGGCAAGCAGACGTTCGACACCCGCACCGCGCACTACCCGACCATCGCCGGCCACCAGATCCCCGTGAACGTCGACAGCCACATGTCCGCGACGCTGGAGTACCACAACGGGGCTGTCGTGACCCTGATCCAGAGCTTCGATGTCTGGGACTCGCAGCTGCCGCGTCTCGAGCTCTACGGCACCGAGGGAGTCATCTGCGAGCCGGACCTCGACCCGCTCTGGGGGCCGAACGTCTTCGGTGGCGAGGTGTGGCTGAAGACCGGCGACACCGCTCGCTTCCGCGACGCACTGCGCCCCGACCCGCTGCCCGATTGGGAAAGGGTCGAGGTCAAGCACCGGTTCAACGAGACGGACATCGCCGCTGACCCGGCTCTGCCCCGGGTCAACAGCCGCGGCATCGGCCTGGTGGACATGGTTCTCGCCATCGAGAGCGGTCGGCCGCATCGTTGCAGCGGCGAGATCGGTTATCACGTCCTGGAAGTGGTGCAGGCGATCTTCGCCTCCGCCACCGAGCGGCGCTTCGTCGACGTGGAGAGCACCTTCAGTCTGCCGGCGCCGCTGCCGACGGACTTCCCCGACTCCGAGGCCTGACGGACCGGCCGGCCGAGGGGGACGGTGTCGGCACGTCACCGTCCCCTTAGTCGCACGTGCGCCGGCCGCGACCAGCGGCTGACGGAGAGAGCCGCGGCCCTCTCGTCAGGGCACGCGCCACACGAGAGATTGACCGGTTGTCTAGACATCAAGACCTATAGGCGGTAAAGTTTATGCTGACGCGAGTTGCATGGCCTCAGCGACGAGGATCAATCTGGCTCTACGCCGCTGAGGATGGTTTGGTGACGCGCCGAGACATCGCGGTTCGGGGCTTGTGAGGGCCGGGACCTTCATGATTCGCAACGACCAAGTAGCGGATCTGATGAAGGCCCCGGTGACATGGACTGTAGCGATGGTGGCTGCCGTACGGCAGCGGTGATGTTCGGTATTTCCGGCGTGGGGGTTCTTGCCGCGGGCGAGCTCGGCGGTGAGCTGCACCTGCTCGTCGAAACCACCCGGCAGGTCGAGGGGTGCCGATCCTGCGGTGTCGTCGCACTGGCTCACGGACGCCGCGAGCACCTGTTGCGCGACGCCCCGTTCGGGCACCGACCCGTGGTGGTGATGTGGCGCAAGCGGATCTTCCGGTGCGCCGAGCCGGCCTGCCCGGTCACGACGTTCTCCGAGGACCACCCGCTGGCCGGGCATCGGGCCGCGCTGACCCGCCGGGCGATCATCTGGGCGGTGGACGCCTTGGAGGCCGACGACACCACCGTCTCGGCGCTGGCCCGGGGCTTGGGGGTGGGTTGGCACACCCTGTGGCGCGCGGTGAAGGTCGAGGCGGCCGCCCGGGTAGCGCGCCCTGGCCGGCTGGACGGGGTCGAAACCCTCGGCGTGGACGAGCACGTGTGGCGGCCCGGTCGCTTCGGGGCCGGCCGCGACGTGACCGTGATGGTCGACCTGACCCGCGGCGCGGACGGGGTGCTGCGAGCACGGTTGCTGGACATGGCGCCTGGGCGTTCGGGCACGGTCTACAAGAGGTGGCTGGACGCCCAGGCGCCGGCGTTCCGGGCGGGGGTCAAACACGCCGCCCTCGACCCATTCCGCGGATACGCCAACGCGCTGCGCGACGGCCTCGGGGACGCCGTCGCGGTCCTGGACGCGTTCCACGTCGTCAAACTTGGCACCCAGGTGATGGACGAGGTCCGGCGCCGCGTCCAACAAGACACCCTGCACCGGCGCGGACACCGCGACGACCCGTTGTACAAGATCCGTGGCCTTCTCCGGCACGGCGCCGAGAACCTCTCCGAGCGGCAGATCGCCCGCCTGGACGCGGCCCTTGACGCGGGTGACCCGGACTACGAGGTGACCGTGGCCTGGCAGTGCTATCAGCAGCTGCGCTCGATCTACCACGCCACGCACCCGGCGACCGGGCGGGCGATCGCCGAGAAGGTCATCGCATCCTTCGCGACCTGCCCGATTCCCGAAGTCGCCCGCCTGGGCCGCACGCTACGTGCATGGCGGGTCCAGGTCCTGGCCTACTTCGACACCGGCGGGGTGAGCAACGGCGGTACCGAGGCCATCAACGGGATCATCGAGAAGACCAGAAGACTCGGACACGGCTACCGCAACTTCACCAACTACCGGCTCCGAATGCTCCTGGCCGCGAACGGCCAACGTACCTACCGCCGTGCCCGCCCTACAAAGCCATGACCATCCTCAGCGGCGTAGAGCCGAACTCGCTCTTGGACGCCTGGTTGATGCCGCAGACGAATTCGATCGTCTCACGTCCGCGGGCGATCTCGCCGCGAGCGTCGTCGACAGTCTTGCCGTGCTCGGCTGAGATTATCTCGCCGAGCTCCTGCTCATGAGTGATCATGAGCTCGCGC
>Ga0209747_1000774_pt1 | contig 17481 bp, 19 predicted proteins | sample BarGraNGADG00311_FD_184498 | JGI IMG/M metagenome (GOLD analysis project Ga0209747, IMG submission 184498) | Arctic peat soil microbial communities from Barrow, Alaska - Barrow Graham LP Ref core NGADG0011-311 (SPAdes) (version 2) | ecosystem: Environmental > Terrestrial > Soil > Wetlands > Peat...
ATGGTGCTTTCGAAGGGGCAAGCACAAGCGCCTGCTCGCTCGCTCGATCAACGTATGGAAGCGTTGCAGCGAGCGAACGAGATCCGCGTCAGGCGAGCGAAACTCAAGCGTGACCTCAAAGAAGGGGACGCGCGGATCGAGGACATCCTCGGCCAGCCGCCGGAATACGTCGAAACGGCGAAGGTTCTCGACATACTCATGGCGGTGCCCAAGTTCGGCCGCGTCAAGGCAGCCCGCCTGCTCAACCAGTGCCGCATCAGCCAGTCGAAGACGGTGGGCGGCCTGTCCGATCGTCAGCGCGGCGAGCTGATCGGCCTCTTTAGCCGCAGCTGAAAGCCTTTAGCGCCCCGTGGACAGTGCTCACACCGTCGGTAACGGCGACCAGGTCACGACCGCGGCCGAGGAAGTAGGTTTCGGGCAATGAGGCCGGCTCCGGTCATTGTGGTCACGGGCCCTTCCGGCGCCGGCAAGGGAACGCTCATCGCCGAGCTGCTCCGCCGCCTTCCGCGGCTCGAGCACTCCATCTCGGCCACGACGCGCGAGCGGCGCCCCGGCGAGCAGGACGGGCGCGAGTACTGGTTCCTCACTCCCGAGGAGTTCGAGCGCCACGTACAGGCCCGAGATTTCGTAGAGCACGTTACTTACGTCTCTGGAAACCATTATGGAACGCTTCGGTCCGAGCTAGAGAGAATCCGCCATGCGGGTCGCGTATGCGTTCTCGAACTCGAGACTGCGGGAGCACTCTGGGTGAAGCGCACCGTCCCGGGCGCAGTCACGATCTTCATCCGCGCACCGGTCGAAGAGCTGGACCGGCGCCTGACGCAGCGCGCCACCGAAACCCAGACTGAGATCGGGGAGCGGCTCGAGCTCGCCCACCGTCAGCTCGAGCAGGCCGGCGAGTTCGATCACGTCGTCGACAACGACGAACTGGAGCGCGCCGCCGACGAGCTGGAGCGCGTGGTTCAGCGGGAACTTGCGCTCGCAGCTAGGATTGAGACGTGATCGATCCACGCGTAGATACCCTGCTCGAATGCGTTGACTCGCGCTATGCACTCGTTATCGTGGCCGCAAAACGAGCCAGGCAGATCAACAACTACCACCACATGCTCGGCGAAGGCTCCTTCGACGAGGCGCCGCCGCCGATGATCGAGTCTCGCTCCAAGAACTATCTGACGATGGCTCTTGAAGAAGTCGCCCAGAACAAGCTCTCCTACGAGTACAAGCAGTACTGACCCGGCTCGTCGGTCGGTGGGTCGCGCACTTCTTCCGCAACACGAACGTCTGATAGCTCGCGCGTGTGAGCGCTATTCGTCCGATTCCGAGTTGCTCGGGCTGATAGTCGGCGGCTCGGTCGCGCACGGGCTCGCAGCGCCCGAGTCGGACCTCGACGTGATGCTCGTCTACTCCGACGCGGCGGCCGCGCCGCGTCTCGAGCAAGATCGGCTGACGGTCTTCGACGACACTCTGGCCGACTACGAGGGTGGCTACCTCGACGGCAAGGTGATCGAGCTCGCCTTCATCGACGAGGTGGCGCTTCGCGGGAGCGAGCCCGCGCGCTGGGCGTTCGAGGACGCGTTCGTCGCCTTCTCCCGCATCGAGGGGTTGGAGGCGCGGATCGCCGCGGCTGCGGCCTATCCCGAGCACGAGCGCGAAGAAAAGCTGCGTGACTTTCTCAGCCATGTGATGCTGATGGAGTGGTTCATGCGCGAGGCAGACAAGCGCCGAGATCGTTATCTGGCCGTTTTCTCCGGCTCACGACTGGCTCTCTACGCGGGGCGTGCGGTACTGGCGTCGAACCGCATGCTCTACCCGTACCACAAGTGGTTCTTGCACCAGCTGGAGCGTGCTCCCTCCAAGCCCGACGACCTGCTGGCGCAGATCGATGCGCTACTTGTGACGCCGAGCATCGAGACGGCCAGCGAGCTCGCCGCCGCCGTTACGGCTTTCACAAATCTCGATTTGACGATGCGGGAAGCCGTCACGCGCTTTATGCGCCGCTCGGAGTGGAACTGGCGCGACGGCCGTCCGCCGCTCGAGGATGCGTAACCCCTCGAGCCCGCTCGGTGTGCGAGCTGGCGGCGCGCTCCGAGCTTCTCACACGGGCCGGTTCGCCCGGCGATTTGGTCTGATCACGCCGGAATGAGCCGCGTTACGGCAGAATCCATCTCGATGGCTCGTATCCTTGTCGGTGTAAGCGGAGGCATCGCCGCCTATAAGGCGTGCGAGCTGGTGCGCCTGTTCGTGAAGGCGGGGCACGAGGTGATCCCCGTCCTGACGCCCGCCGGCGAGAGCTTCGTGAGCGCCCGGACGCTGAACGCGTTGGCGCGCCGCTCGGTCCCGGACAGTCCCTATCCACACCTCGAGCGCGCCGATCTCTTCGTTATCGCCCCCGCCACGGCCAACACACTGGCCAAGCTGGCCGGCGGCATCGCCGACAACCTCGTCACCGAGAGCGCTCTCGCACACCGCGGGCCGCTGGTATTGGCGCCGGCGATGAACTCGCGCATGTGGGCCAGCCCGGCGACGCAGGAGAACATGCGCGTCTTGCGCGAGCGCGGCGCCCAGATCGTCGGCCCCGAGCAAGGTGAGCTGGGCGAGGGCGGCAGCGGCGTGGGGAGGATGAGCGAGCCCGAGGCGATCTTCGAGTGTTGCCGGCGACTTCTGGCCACGTCCGACTCGCTGGCCGGGACGCGAGTTCTCATCAGCGCCGGCGGAACGCGCGAGCGGCTCGATTCGGTGCGCTTCCTGGGCAATCGTTCCTCCGGTCGCATGGGCGTTGCGCTGGCGGCCGAGGCGGCGCGACGTGGCGCCGAGGTGACACTCGTTGCCGCGAACATGGCCGTCCCGGCGCCCGCGGGCGTCGAGCTGATCGAGGTGGACAGCGCCGCCGCGCTGGCCGAGGCCGTTCTCGGCCGCGAGGCCGACGTGATCCTCATGAGCGCCGCCGTCGCCGACTACCGCCCGGCCGCGCCCGAAAATGGAAAGCGCCGCAAGAGCGAACAGAACTGGACGCTCGAGCTGGAGCCGACAACCGACGTGTTGCGCGAGCTCGGCCGGCGCAGGCGCAAGGGACAGCTGCTGGTTGGATTCGCAGCCGACGAAGGCTCTGCGGGCCTGGAGCGCGCGAGAGAGAAGCTAAAGGCAAAAAAGGTCGACCTGATTGTCTTCAACGACATCTCGCAGCCCGGCATCGGTTTCGACGCCGACGAGAACGCGGTCGTCCTGATTACCAAGTCGAGCGAGGTTGTGCTGACCAAGGCGCCGAAAAGCGAGATCGCCGCGGGCATCCTGGACGAGATCGAGCACCTGCGTAGCGCTTCCGGCTAGCGCCCGGCGCCGTCTCCGACTCAGCTCAGCTCGAAGGAGTCGATGATCTTGTCGCAGGCGCGCTCTATCTCGGGCTCATATCTGCCCGTGGTGTCGTGCTGGCAGTTGAGGTAGTACTCGCTCTTGCCGTTCCAGACGAGGAGAATCCGGCTCTGGCTGCTCAGGTTGTCGCGCGTCGTCGCGCTGATACGGAAGGCGTAGCCGGGCAGACCGCCCATCGAAACCATCGTCGGACCGGCGAGCAACGAGCCGCCGGCTCGCATGGCAACGGTCGAGACCGAGGAGGCGACTTCCTCGCTGTAGATTGCGCGGTTCCGCTTGGTGATCGCAACCGGCGTCCGGTACTCGCTGATGAAGATCATGTTCGCTTTGGACGATGACGAGCGCGGCTTGAACGCCTCAGTCCAGAGGCCGCTCGCGTTCTGTGCGTTGTGCCCCGTGAATGTCGCCGGCTCCCAGCTCTTCGGGTAGCGGAAGGAGACGCCATGGCCTTCGTAGCCGTTGTCGACCGGCGCGCCGCAGCCCGAAGCCGCGCCCGCCAGGATGCCGAGCGCGAGCGCCGCCGCCACGAGATGCGAACCGCTTCGTAGCATGCCGGACGTAAGTTACCCGTCCCCGCGGCCGTCGCGAAGGCCGTTGACGCTCGACGCCGGCATCCTCGCCGCTTCAGCTCGCCCGGAAGAGGAAGAAGCGCCGGGCGGGCGGCATGCCGGCTCAGCCCACCTTGAACGAGCCGACGATCATCTTGCAGCCACGCTCGATCTCGGCTGCCCGCGTCCCACCGACGAGGTGCTGGCAGTTGAGCGAGTACTCGGTAGCGCCCTTCCACACGATCACGAGCCGGCTGGCGCTACTACGGCCGCGAATGGTCTTGGCGCTGATCCGGAATTCATAGCCGGGCAAACCGCCCATCGTCACTTCGGTCGGACCGGCGAGCAGCGAGCCGCCTGCCTGCCGCGCAAATCGCGCGACTGACGCGCTGATGCTGCCTGAATTTGCAGCCAGGCTCTCTTTGCTGATCGCGAACGAAGTTCGGAACTCGGTGATAAAGGCGATGTCCGCAGTAGTGCCCGGATCCTTGGCTGCAGCGGTCGGAGAGAACATCTCCGTCCACAGCCCGCTCGAGGTCTTGGCGTTGACGCCTCTGGATTCGGCCGGCGCCCAGTTGCGCGGGTAGCGGAACGAGATGCCGTGGCCTTTGTATTCACGGTCGCTACTACCGCAACCAGCGAGCGCCCCGACCAAGACGGCGAGAGCGAGCACCGAGACCAGGGGATGGAACCGCCGTCGCGACATGTACGAAGCAACCTACCCGCGCTCGTCACTTTCGGCTAGTTGGAAAGCTCCGATCTCACCCCGGCCGCTTTCTCTACGCTTGATCTCGACAGGAACAATCCGTTCTGCACAGCGTGAGATGTCGGAGACCTTCGAGCTCTTTCAAAAAGGGAAGCAGTGCCTCGCCGAGGGCATGCCGGCGCAGGCAACCGTGTCACTCGAGCGGGCCAAGCGCCGCGAGCCGCGCAAGGCCTCGATCCGCGAGGCGCTGGGCATCGCCTACTTCCGGCTCCGTCGCTTCGAGGAGGCCGAGGCCGAGTTCAGGGCCATGATCGAGATCACGCCGGCCGATCCTTATGGCTATTACGGACTTGGCCGTTCGCTTGTTCGCTTGGGACGAAGCACCGAAGCACGCGGCCAGCTCAAGCTCGCGCGAATGCTCTCACCGCTGGACACAGTGCCCGGCGGCGACAGCGGCGATTCGTAGCTCGGGCAGGTATGCCCTCAGCGGCCGTCGCCGACTACTCGCCGAATCTCTTCGATCGAGGTTTCGCCGACGAGAACGAGACGGTGACCATCCTGCCGCAGCGTGACCATGCCTTCCTTGACCGCGTGGGCATGGACTTTCGCGGTTGGATGGCCAACCAACTCTCGTATCTGATCGGTCATCGGCAGCACTTCGTAGATCCCCATGCGCCCCAGATAACCCGTGTCGTTGCAGTGTGTGCAGCCTTTCGCGCGATAGATCGTCGCGTCCTGGCCCTCGACGATTCCGAGCTCGGCGCACTCGTCCGCGTTCGGCGTCGACTCACGCCGGCAACTCAAGCAGAGCTTGCGCACCAGGCGCTGTGAAACCACGCAGTTGATGGCATTCGCGAGCATGAACGGGGCGACGCCCATGTCCTGGAGACGAGCGAAGGTGCTCGCCGCGGTCTGGGTGTGCAGAGTCGTCAAGACCAGATGCCCGGTGAGGGCCGCCTGCACGGCAATCTCGGCCGTCTCGGCGTCGCGGATCTCGCCGACCAGTAGCACGTCCGGATCCGAGCGCAGGATCGTGCGCAGGCCGCGCGCAAAGGTCAGTCCGCGCCTCACATTCGCCTGCACCTGCGAGATGCCCGCAATCTCGTACTCGACCGGATCTTCGATCGTCGTGATGATGCGCTCTTCGCTGTTCACGTGCTCGAGCGCCGCGTAGAGCGTCGTCGTCTTGCCGGCGCCGGTCGGCCCGCAGGCGACAACGCAGCCGAAGGGCTGCTCGATTGCACGCCGGAAAACCTCGGAGGACTGTTCGCTCATGCCCAGATCGCTCAGCGAGACGCGCGTCGAGGAGCGTTGAAGGATGCGAATCGTCACCTTCTCGCCGTGGCTGATCGGAATGATGGCGATTCGCAGATCGATCGATTCGCCGGCCAGGCGAACCGGGCAACGACCGTCCTGCGGCAGCTGGCGCTCGGCTATGTCCAGCTGGCCCATCACCTTGAGACGGCTGATGATCGCCTGCTGCATCGTCTTGGGGATGGAAGCGAGCTCGCGCGCGACCCCGTCTACGCGGGTGCGCACGATCATCTGCCGTTCCTGCGGCTCGAAGTGGATGTCCGAGGCGCGGTCTTGAATCGCCCGGATGAGAATCTGGTTCACGAGCGACACGGCCGGTGCGGCGTCGATTGCGATCGCGCTCAGATCGGGCGCGCGATCGATCTCTTCGTCCAACTCGATCGGCTGGTCGACGATGCGTAGAGCCGGGCGTTGTGTGTAGACCTGATCGATCGCGCTGTCGAGATCGCCCGAGTCGGCCACGCAGAACTTGAGATTGATCCCGAGCGCGAGCTTGACGTCATCCAGGGCGACGATGTCGGTTGGATCGGCGATCGCCACCAAAACCGAGTTCTCACGAAGGTATTTGACGGGCAGGGCGTGGAAGCGACGCACGAAGCGTTCCGACAACAGCTTCGTCACTTCGGGCTCGATCGGTGTCTCGAGGATCTCGACGAACTCCAGGTTGTGTTGCTCGGCGAGCGCGCGGGCCAGATCGCGCGTCGTCGCCCAGCCGTGGCCGACGACGATGTCACCGATTCGCCGACCGTCTTGCTCCTTCTCGCTGAGCGCCTGCTCCAGCTGCTCCTTGCTTATCTTGCCTTTGCGGATCAGCAGCACTCCGAGCGCATGCTCTCGGCTTGGATTCGTCTTGTTTTTGTTCGCCACCTAGAGAACCATCGATCGAGTCTGAGTCCAGCGTTGAAGCTCAGAGTATCGCGCCGACCGCGAACGGTGAACGCAGAGCTCGATCTGGCTACAGGCTGTTCCCGGCCACGCGCCGGACTTCCTCGAGCGAGGTGGTCCCGGCCAGGGCGATTCGGTAACCGTCTTGCTCCAGCGCGACCATGCCGGCCTTGACCGCTTCGTCGTGGATCTCCTCGGTGGTGTGGCCGATCAGCTTGCGGATCTCGCCTGTGACGGGCAGAACCTCGTAGATCGCCGTACGTCCGTGGTAGCCGCTGTCGCCGCAGGCGCGACAACCAACCGGGTGGTAGAGCTGAGCGGGCGTGTCTGAGTTGAGCCCGAGTTCGGCTCGCTCGGCTTTCGTGGCTTCGGCCGCGACGCGGCAGGAGGGGCAAAGGACCCGTACCAGCCGCTGGGATACGACGCAGTTGATGGAGTTGGCGAGCATGTAGGGCGCAATGCCCATGTCCTGCAGCCGGGCGAAGGCCGCGGCAGCCGTCTGGGCGTGGACGGTCGTGAGCACGAGGTGGCCGGTCATCGCGGCCTGAACGGCGATCTCCGCCGTCTCGGTATCGCGAATCTCGCCCACGAGCAAGGCATCCGGATCGGCGCGCAGGATCGTGCGCAGCCCGCGCGCGAAGGTTAGTCCGCGCTTGGGGTTGACCTGGATCTGTGAGACGCCGGCGAGCTCATACTCAACGGGATCTTCAATAGTGGTGATGACACGCTCGGTGGAGTTGAGCCGGTCGAGCGCGGCGTACAAAGTCGTCGTCTTGCCGGCGCCGGTAGGCCCGGCGGCAACGACACAGCCGAACGGCTGCTCGATGGCGTGGACGAAACTTGTCAGCGACTGCTCGCTCATGCCCAGCTCGCTCAGCGAGACGTGTTTCGAGGAGCGTTGAAGGATGCGCACGACGATCTTCTCGCCGTACGTCGTCGGTAACACAGCGACGCGCAGGTCAACCGGCTCCCCGTTCAGCTTCACCGACGAGCGGCCGTCCTGCGGCAGATAGCGCTCGGCGATGTCGAGTTGTGCCATCACTTTGAGCCGGCTGAGAGCCGCCTGCTGCATCGTCTTCGGCACGCTCGCCAGCTCGCGCATCACTCCGTCGATACGCACGCGCACGGTCATGTGGCGTTCCCCAGGCTCGAAATGGACGTCGGAAGCCCGGTCTTTTATCGCCTGCGCGAGCACCTGGTTGACGAGACTGATGGCGGGAGAGGCTTCGTCGGCGGCGGGCGCCAGGTCGAAGCGCTCCTCGCCCTCTTCTCCCGATTCGAGCGTCTCATCGACCACGTGTAGTGACGGACGCTGGCTGAAGACCTGGTCGATCGAACGCTCCAAATCGGAGGGATCGGCCAGGCAGAACTTGAGGTTGACCTCTAGCGAGAGCTTGACGTTGTCGAGGCCGAGAATGTCGGTGGGGTCGCTGATCGCAACCAGAACCAGGTTCTTCGACAGGTAACGAATCGGGAGCGCCCTGTAACGGCGAACGATCGGCTCGGAGAGGAGCTTGATCGCCTCCGGTTGAATCTCGGTCGTGAGGATGTCGACGAACTCGAGGTTCCACTGCTCGGCGAGGGCGCGCGCGAGATCGGCGGTTGTCGCCCAGTCGCGCTCGACGAGAATGTCACCGACGCGCCGGCCGGTTCGATCTTTTTCGACCAGCGCCTCGTCAAGTTGCTCACTAGTGATTACGCTGTCTCTTATGAGCAGCGAGCCAACCTGCATCCAGGGGAGTCGCGAGGCTTCCATAGTCTGGTTTTCGTCAACCTCGGAGGCCTGATGAGATCTGTCGTGCAGCGGGTAGCGCAAGCGCGCGTTTTGGAGGATGGGCACCTGTTGGGGGAGGTGACGGGAGGACTCTGCGTGCTGCTCGGTGTCGAGCGGAGCGACAACGAAAAGGTGGCCGGGGCTTTGGCGCGTAAGCTGGCGCGCCTGCGCATCTTCCCCGACGACGAGGGCCGCTTCTCGCACAGCGTCCGAGACGTCGGCGGCTCGGCGCTCGTAATCAGCCAGTTCACTCTGATCGCCGATACGAGCAGGGGCAATCGTCCAAGTTTCTCGGACGCAGCCCCGGCCGATCTGGCCGAGCCTCTATATGAGCACTTCTGCGACGCCCTGCGGGCGGAGGGAGTGCAGGTGGCAACCGGGCGCTTCGGCGCTCTGATGCAGGTCGAACTGGTAAACGACGGGCCCGTCACCATCATCCTGAGTGCCTAGAGCAGAATCCGTTCTGCGCTCGTGGTAGCCGGGCGGAGTGACTCCAAGGGCCGTCCGACGGCCGCTCGGCCAGGTACCGCGGTAACCCTCTCGTCTCCCCGTCCGGCGCTCGGCCTTCAGGCCGTAGGCTGCTATCCTGCTATTAACCACATTTCACCAGCTGGCGAAATGGGCGCTTCGGGCGCCTGTTTTCATGAGAGGGCAGATTGGCGAGCACCTACGACAAGGAGAAAGAGCTGACCGGCGAGGTATCGCTCCTGGTCGAGCGCGCTCTGCCGGAGGTCGACGTGCTTGCGGTCGAGCTGGTCTCGCCGGCTCGCTTTTGCGTCTTTGTCGACCATCCCGGCGGGGTCGACCATGCTCTCTGCCAGCGCGTCACCGACCTACTGCGAGGCTATCTCGATCGCTATGCGGTCGAGGTCTCCTCGCCCGGCACGGAGCGACCGCTGCGCACGCCCGACCACTTTCAGCACGCGCTGGGGCGCAGCGTCGCCTTGCGCACGGCGGACGCCATCCACGGGCGTAAACGCTTCCGCGGCCGTGTCGTCGCCGCCCGCGACAGAACCTTTCGTCTGGCAACCGAGACGGATGAATTCGACATTCCCTACGAGAATCTCGTACGGGGCAACCTGATCGACGAGGAGTAGGAGCCAATGAGCCAGGACATCATCGACGCCGTCCGCGAAATCGAGCGAGAGAAGGGCATCGAGAGCGGTGCGCTCGTCTCCGCGCTCGAAGACGCGCTCCTCGCCGCATACAAGAAGACGCCCGGCTCTTCGCGCCATGCCGCGGTCGTGCTCGACGACCTGGGCGATTTCCGCGTTTTCGCGATCGAGATTCCTCCCAAACTGGAGGAGAAGCTGCTCGACGAGGCCAGAGAGAAGAAGCTGCAGGAGTTGGAGGAGCTCGAGGTCGAGACCGGCGAGCGCTCGCACCTGCTCATTTCCGACGACGATCTGGAGCTCGACTGGTCGCAGGTACCCGAGGGAAAGATCAAGCGCACCGACGTCACGCCCGAGAACTTCGGCCGCATCGCGGCCCAAACGGCCAAGCAGGTCTTCCTGCAGCGAGCCCGTGAGGCCGAGCGCGAGATCATGTACGAGGAGTACGTCGACCGGGTCAACGAGGTCGTGACCGGGATAATCCAGCAGGCCGGCGATCGCAACAACGTACTTGTCGATCTGGGCAAGGTCGAGGCACTCCTGCCGCGCTCCGAGCAGGTCGACGGCGAGCGCTACGAGCAAGGAAGCCGCATCAAGGCGGTCATCACCGAAGTCCGGTCGGGCACCAAGGGGCCGCAGGTCATCCTCTCGCGCCGCGACCCCGAGCTGATCAAGACGCTGTTCGAGCTGGAAGTCCCGGAGATCGCCGACGGCCTGGTCGAGATTCGTGCCGTTGCGCGGGAGCCTGGGTATCGCTCCAAGATCGCCGTCGTCTCGCACACCCAGGGTGTCGACCCGGTCGGCGCCTGCGTCGGCCCGCGCGGCTCGCGGGTGCGCATGGTCGTCTCGGAGCTGCGCGGCGAGAAGATCGACATCATTCCCTGGAATCCCGAGCCGGCGCGCTTCATCGCCAAGGCACTGGCGCCGGCGCGCGTGCGCGAGGTCCTGGTCGACGACGAGACGCGCGAGGCAACCGTGGTCGTGCCCAATGACCAGCTGGCGCTGGCGATCGGCAAGGAAGGTCTGAACGCCCGTCTCGCCGCGCGCTTGAGCGGCTGGAAGGTGGACATCGTCTCCGACAGCGAGTTCGCCCGGCAGGAGTCCGACGCGGCCTACGCCAGCGGCGAGGAAGAGTTCGTCGGTCGCTGCGCCGCGAACCTCGCCAACGGCAAGCGTTGCCCGAACGCCGCGTTGCCGGGCTCGCATTACTGCGGAGTGCCCGCGCACCAGAAGCTGGAAGGCCTGGCGCCCGAAGAGCGCGCCGCCGCAACGGCCGCAGGTAGCGAAGAGGCCGAGAGCGCCGAGGTCGAGCTGGAATCGACCGAAGCGCAGGAGGCACAGCCGCCCGTGCGCGAAGCAGAACCGGAGCCGGAGCCCGGAGCCGTCGAGGGAGACGGTGCTGAGGCCAGTTGATGGCCGTTCCGATCCGCACCTGCGCTGGTTGCGGGCGGAAGGCGCCACGAATCGAGCTTCTGCGCTTCGCCGCTGTAAACGGCGAGTTGAGAGCCGTGCCCGAGTCGCGCGGCCGGGGCGCTTATACCTGCGCTCTGGCGCCGTGCTTCGAGCGCGCGCTGGCCGCCAAGTCCTTCAGTCGAGCCCTGCGAACGGCAGTCCGAGTCGATCCCACGCTGCGCGACCTCTACACTGACGCCGATGGCTAGTTCAGGCTCACAGCGACCCAATCGTCCAATTCGCCCGCGGCAGGGGGCGGTAGGACCGCGTCGTAAACGCCGCGTCGTCATCGACAACCAGGCTTCTCGTGCGGGAGGTGCCAGGCCCGGATCCCCAGGATCACGCGAGCCGCGCGCCGATGCGCGCCCGCCCGGCAAGGCGCCGCCGGCTCCAACCGGTCCGGTCACCGTTCCCTCGGGCGTCAGCGTCAGAGATCTCTCGCAGGCGCTCGGCATCCCGGTGGCGCAGATCATCAAGATCATGATGGGGATGGGCGAGATGGTCACGATCACGCAGTCACTAACCGACGAAGCGGTGGTGCTGATCGGCGCGGAGCTCGATCCGCCGCGTGAGATCAAGATCAAGCACGCCGCCGAGGAGGAAGGGGAGCTGGAGGCGCAAGAGACGCCCGACGCGCCCGAGGATCTCGAGCCGCGGCCGCCAGTGGTCACCATCATGGGTCACGTCGACCACGGCAAGACGACGCTGCTCGACGCCGTGCGAAAGACCGCGGTCGCCGCCAGCGAGGTGGGCGGTATCACCCAGCACGTCGGCGCCTACCAGGTCGAGCACGGCTCGCGCCGTATCACCTTCGTAGACACGCCCGGCCACGAGGCTTTCACGGCGATGCGCGCGCGCGGCGCCAATGTCACCGACATCGCTGTCCTGGTGGTCGCGGCCGACGACGGCGTGATGCCACAGACCAAGGAGTCGATAGCCCACGCCCGCGCGGCGGACGTCCCCATTGTCGTGGCCGTGAACAAGATCGATCTCCCCGACGCCAACATCGACCGCGTCAAGAGCGATCTCGCCTCCGAAGGCCTGCAGCCCGAGGAGTGGGGGGGAACGACTCAGTTTTCCGAGGTCTCGGCCAAGAAGAACATCGGGCTGGACGACCTGCTCGAGAAGGTGCTCCTGGTGGCCGACCTCGAGCTGGATCTGAAATCCAATCCCAACGTCGAGGCTTCAGGATCGATCATCGAGTCGCGCCTCGATATCGGTCGCGGCCCGGTGGCAACCATGCTCGTCCGGCGCGGCACGCTGCGAGTCGGCGACGCCTTGGTAGCCGGCGGCTCCTGGGGCAAGGTGCGGGCTCTCTACGACTACCGCGGCACTCGCGTCAAGGAAGCTCGTCCCGGCGATCCGGTGGAGATTCTCGGTCTCGACAAGCCGCCGGCTGCCGGTGAGAGCTGCCACGTCGTAGCCAACGAGCGCCAGGCTCGCTCGCTCGCGCAGCAACGCGGCCTGCGCCTGCGCTCCGAGCAGGTGGCACAGCGCTCGCGCCGCCGCGTCTCGCTCGAGACGCTGTTCAGCGAGCTGAAAGAGGGAGAGGTCAAGGACCTCAACCTCATCCTCAAGGGCGACGTCGTCGGCTCGGTCGAGGCCGCCGCCAGCGAGCTGCAAAAGATTCAACACTCCGAGGTGCGCGTCAACGTCATCCAGTCGGGTGTCGGCGGCATCACCGAAAACGACGTCATGCTCGCGTCGGCCTCCAACGCGCTCATAGTCGGCTTCAACGTGCGTCCGAACTCCGAGGCCCGAGTGGCCGCCGACCGCCAGGGCGTCGATATCCGCACCTATCGCGTCATCTATCAGCTCACCGATGACATCGAGAAGGCGCTCGTGGGCATGCTCTCAGCCGTCTCGAGCGAGCATATTCTGGGTGAGGTGGAGGTACGGCAGACCTTCCGTGCCTCTCGGGTAGGAACGATCGCCGGCTGCTACGTTCGCAGTGGCATCGTTCGCCGCGGCTCGCTCGTGCGCCTACTGCGCGACGGATCGATCGTGCACGAGACGACCATCGGCCAGCTCAAGCGCTTCAAGGACGATGCCCGCGAGGTGGCCGAGGGATTCGAGTGCGGCATTCTGCTCGAGGGTTACAACGACGTAAAGGAAGGCGACGTCTTCGAGGTTTTCGAGATTCGCGAGACCGAGCGAACCAGCCTCGACGAGACTGTCTCGCCGTCGGCCGCCCAGTCCAGCGAGAAGTAGTTTTACCCTGCGCCTCCTCAGGCGCTTGAATACAGGTTGTGGCCAGAGGCTACGTCGGCATCCTCGCAATCGAGCTGCGCTTTCCAGAGGCGGGCTCGCTCAAGGACAAGCGCCAGTACCTGCGCTCGACCAAAGCCCAGTTGCAGAACCGCTTCGGCGCCTCGGTGGCCGAGACCGGCTTCCACGACGTCTGGCAGCGGGCTCAGCTCGTGATCGCGCTTGCGGCCGCGGAAGCCGGAGCGCTCGAGCACCTGATGGACGGCGTCGAGCGCTTTCTCTTCAGTCAGGCCTACGAGTCGACGCTGGTCGAGCGAAGCATCGTCGCCTCCGGCGACGAGTAAGAGCTTGATTCAATTGACGACCCGCCGACTGGGTGCGATCGCGGCGCCGGATCAGCTGGAAGAGCTCGCCATCAGCTCGCGCACCTGCTCGAGCGTCGGCGGATTCACGCAGCCCGGCGTCGTGGTGCAAACCAGCGAGGCGAGCGCGCTGGCGAAGCGCACCGTCTCGTCGTCACTCCAGTCCTGAAGAGTGCCGTAGATCAGGCCGGCACGGAAGCTGTCGCCGGCACCCGCGCTGTCGACGATCTCAACCTGGATCGGGGAGAGCTGCCTGCGCTCGCCGGGCGGAACCCGACCAGGCGCCGGACCGTTCGCACCTCCGCGCGCGTACCAAAGCGGCCGCGCGCCGGCCGTGAAGACGACCAACCCGCAGCAGCGCTCCAGATACTTCTCGAAAAGCTCTTCCCTCGCTGCCTCCGCTTCGAGCGCCTCGGGGTAGTCGCGCGCCATCAGTTCGCCCGATATCGCGACCACGTCGGCCAGCGCGGCGAGCTCCGATTCGTAGGGCGCATCCGAGGTGACGAGAGGAATGGCGGCGGCCCTGGCGGCGCGGGCGGTCGCGAGCGTCGCCTCGCCGAACGAAGGGTCTACACAGACGACCCTAGCCTGCTTGACACGGACGGCATCCGGCTGCTCCCACTGCGGCGTCGTATTTAGCAGGTCGATGTAGCGGCCGAAGACCGTGCGCGACTCGCTGTCGGAGATCGTGATCTCGTTGACGCCCTGGTAGCCGGGCTTGACGACCAGGCCCGAGCAGTCGATTCCGCGCGACTCGAGAAACGCGAGCGTGCCGCGGCAGGCCGGCGTATCGCCGATCCAGTTGCCTTCGAGCACAACCGAGGCACCCAGCCGGGCCAGAACGATGGCACTGCCGGTGGCCTCACCGCAGTGGTTCTCGAGCGTCTCGACGATCTCGCCGTAGCCGTCCGGCTGCGGGAACCTTCCCTGAATGCGGACGATGATTCCCGTCGATACGTGGCCAAAGAGATAGACGTCGGTCGCCGGGCGTGCTCCTGGTTCAGCGGGCATGCCAGAACCGTAGTCGAACTCCCGCCGGTGCCAGGCACTCGGACCTGGCCTGATTGGCTCATATTCCGCGATTTGCAGGTATTAACAATCGGTTCTGTCCGCCCGGGACATGTCCCGGTGCCAGGCACGGGGACGTGGCCGTTACGGACATAAAGCGGCGTCACAGCGCGCGGCGTCGCCCGAAAACGCTTGAATGGGGGTGATGTCCGGAAGAATGCGCCGAGTCAACGAGTCCCTGCTTCAGGCTTTGAGCGAAGCGATGCCTTCGCTCAAGGATCCGCGCATCGGCTTTGTGACCATCACCGCGGTGAGAACGACCTCCGACCTGAGCAGCGCGCGCGTCTACGTCAGCGTGCTCGGCTCCGATGCCAAGATCGCCAAGACGGTCGAAGCCCTGAACGCCGCCCACGGGGTGCTCCAGGCGAGACTGAATCGTGAGCTTCGCCTCAAGCGAATCCCGCAGCTCACCTTCGAGTACGATCCGACGGCCGAATATGCGGTTCGCATGATGAAACTGATCGATGAGCTAGTTCCGCCCGATGACGATCACGAGGGCTGATCTCAAGGCGGTCGCGCAAGGGATTCGCGATCGCGACGATTTCGTCGTCTCGGTTCACGAGAACCCCGATGGCGACGCGCTGGGCTCGATGCTTGCGCTCAAGTTGGCGCTCGACCAGCTCGGTAAGCGCGCCACGATGTTCCTCACCGGCTCGGCTCCAATCCCCTTCGAGTATCGCTTCATGCCGCTCGACGACCTCGTCCGAGGCGATCCGGGAGAGCTTCTAGGCCGCCCCTTACTTTCGCTCGACGCGGCCAACGAAGCCCGGCTGGGTAGCGATCAGCGCTTGCTCACGGAGGCGCCCTTCATCGCTGTCATCGACCATCACCACGACAACAGCCGCTACGGCACCGTCAACCTCGTCGTCGCCGAGGCCTCATCCACGAGCGAGGTTCTGCGCGACATATTCGCCGAGCTGAAGGTGCGCCTGACGCCGGAGATCGCCGAGGCGCTGTATATCGCTCTCGTCACCGATACCGGCCGCTTCCAGTACGCGAACACCTCGCCCAAGACGCTGCGCCTCGCCGCCGAGCTGATCGAATCGGGCGCCGACGCGCACCGCATCTTCCAGCACGTCTACGAGACGATCGAGCTCTCGAAGCTGAAACTACTGGCGCGTGCGCTCGAGCACGTCGAGGTGTACGAGGGCGGACAGCTGGTCATCTCCTTCCTCGGGCGCACCGACTACGAAGAGACAGGCGCCTCGAGCGGAGCGTCCGAGGGTGTGATCGACTCCTTACGAGCGGTCGCCGGTGTCGAGATGTCCGCTCTGATCTCGGAACCACCGGAACGCGACAAACGCCGCGTGAGTCTGCGCTCGTCGCGCGATCGGCTCGACGTCTCGGAGATAGCTCGTGCGGGCGGAGGCGGTGGCCACAGACAGGCGGCCGGTTTTGCGAGCGATCTCAACGTCAAGGAGCTGATCGCCTTCCTGCGTAAGGAGTTCGTCGCCAAGACGTCGGGCCAGGCGGGATAGGCCGTGGCGATTCCGCGGGCGCTCGAGCCATCCGGACTCGTGCTCGTGGACAAGCCCGGCGGGCCATCATCGTTCGCGGTCGTGCGCGATCTGCGCACGAAGACCGGAGCCCGGGCCGGCCACGCCGGGACGCTCGACCCATTCGCAACCGGGCTTCTGCTCGTGCTTCTGGGCGCGGCGACCAGGCTCGCGCGCTACCTCGTGGGTCTCGACAAGCGCTACGAGACCGAGATCGACCTCTCCTCGCGCACCTCGACCGGCGACCTGGAGGGTGAGGTCATCGAGCGTGGAGAGGCGCCCCGGCTCGAGCAGCTCGAGCGGAACCTCCAGGAGCTGCGCGGAGAAGTCGAGCTCCGCGTTCCCGCAGTTTCCGCGATCAAGATCGGCGGCGAGCGAGCCTACCGCCTTGCTCGGCGCGGTGAGGCGCCGGAGATGCCGCTCAGGCGCTCGCGAATCGACGAGCTGCACCTACTCGACTACTCCGGTGGCGTCGCCAGGCTCGATCTCCGCGTCAGCTCGGGTACCTACGTGCGCGCGATCGCCGATCGGCTGGGCGGTCACTGCGAGAGCCTGCGCCGGCTCGAGGTCGGCCCGTTCTCGCTGGCGAGCGCCGACAGCGAGCGAATCCATCCGGCGGTCGAGGCGCTTCCCTTTCTTCCCGCTCTCGAGCTGAGCGAGGAGGAGGCCGCCTCCGTGCGCGCCGGAAGACAGTTGAAACGGAGCGAGGAGGGACTTCTGCGACTGTGCCGGGAGGGCGGATTGATCGCCGTGGCGCTGGGCAAGAACGGTACGGTGAGGTCCGAGACTGTGATGCCGGTATGAAAGTCGTTCGCGATCCGATAGACCTGCCCCGCACCGCGCGGGCGGTCGCTATCGGCTCCTTCGACGGCGTTCACCTGGGCCATCGCCGCGTTCTTGACACCGCTTTCGAGACCGGCCTTCCTGTGGCCGTGCTCACCTTCGATCCGCATCCACGCGTTTTGCTCGGGCAGCCCGTCGAGCTCCTGACCACGCTCGAGCGCAAGGTCGAGCTGCTGGCCGAGTACGGCGTGGAGGAGATCGTGGTGCTGCGCTTCGACCGCGAGCTGGCCGCGATGACGCCGAGAGAGTTCACCCTGCGCTACCTGAACCCGCTCCACGCGCAGGTCGTCGTCGCGGGGCCGGATTTCCGTTTCGGTCACGATCGCGCGGGCGACCTCGAGCTC
>Ga0209747_1000776_pt1 | contig 17469 bp, 20 predicted proteins | sample BarGraNGADG00311_FD_184498 | JGI IMG/M metagenome (GOLD analysis project Ga0209747, IMG submission 184498) | Arctic peat soil microbial communities from Barrow, Alaska - Barrow Graham LP Ref core NGADG0011-311 (SPAdes) (version 2) | ecosystem: Environmental > Terrestrial > Soil > Wetlands > Peat...
AACCAGCAGGAGAGCCGCTACGTGCGGCCGATCGAGCGTCGCGTCGAAGCCGAGACGTACCGCATGGACCTCGTGGACGCCCTCGCCGGCGGCGTCTACCGGGTGTCCATGCTCACCGCCCGGCTGGAGCGCCAGAAGACCGCGACACTGGGCGCCATCAGCCGGCGCATCCCCCATCTCGTGCTGGAGCGCGCCTACTTCAACACCCACGACGAGCAGCCGCCGGCCGCCAAGCGGCGCATGATGCGCGACCTCATCCTGCCCGACGGGATCGACCCGGCGACGTGCTTCGCCATCGAGTCGAACCCGAAGACCCGACAGATGTACGCGGGGCTGGGCGTCGCGTCGACGCCCTACTCCGCCCGGCTCGTCGCACGCCTCGAGGCGGTCAAGTAGGCGCCGCAGAACTTTCGGGACCCATTTGGGACTGTGCAGCCCGGCGGCGGAGCTTGGAGTCTCCCTCGTGCGGAGCAAGAGTCTCGACACGATTTTGACACGCAACTGCGGCCCCACCGTCCTGCGTAGGGTCAGCGAGCTCTCACAGGCTCGCCTTTGCCCACCGCCCGAGAAGTTATGGCGGCCAAATAGGGGTCTGGTAGCTCACAACGCCGCCCTCATGCGCTCCTGTCGCAGAGGTTGTGACACGGTCTTGACACAGAAGATCGTGGTACTCATTCGGTACCCTCCAGCCTGTCCGGCGCGCTGGCCCACCGCCGTCTTCACCCCGTCCTTGACCGCCCTTCCGAGGCTAAGTGGGCCGTTTGGGTGACGCACCGAGGACACTTGACGTGTACTGACTGACTACGTCGAGGAGGTCAAGGTGTCCAGACAAAGCAAACGGGGCCCGGCGCTTGCAGGCAGAGGGGCCCCGACACCCCACGCGAGCGGGTGCGCGTGCAGCGTAGCCGACCCGGGCCCGGCCGACAACGGGCCGAGCCCCTACCGGTTGCTAATGAACATGGGCGAGATCGCCGAGGCCAGCCACGTCTCGCTCTCCGTGGTTCGCCGCTGGGTGTCCGCCGGCTACCTCAAGCCGGTGGAGCTGCCGCTCTTGACCCGGCGCAAGCTCTTTCACCGCGACGATGTGCTGAGGTTCATCGCAGACCCCGAGGCCGGCCATGAGCGGCGCGAGGTCTAGTGAATCCGAAGGCGGCGTCCGCGTCTTCGGATTCCCCCAGGTCACTGAAGCGGAGAAGAAGCACCTGCGCGGCTGGGCGTCGCCGGTGCTCGCTGTCTCCACCAGTGAGCGTCACGTGCTGGTGGCCGCGCAGATCGAAGTCCTCGACGCGGTGCGTATACTGTGACCGCGCGCGTCGCCGGCAAGGCACCCGCCGCATTGCGTGACCTCAAGCAGTGGGTCATCTGGCGCAAGTTCCGCCGTTCAGGCAGGCCCACCAAGCTCCCGTACTGCGCCGCCGAGCCCCACCGCTGCGCATCGTCGACTGACCCCGCCACCTGGGCGACCTTCGACGAGGCGCTCGCCGCGTGGGATGGAGACCCCTCCGGCGGCGTCGGCTTTGTGTTCACGGGCACCCCGTTCGCGGGCATCGACCTCGACCACGTTCGCGACCCCGATACGGGCGTTGTGATCGCCGAGGCCCGGGCCGTCGTTGACACGTTCGCCACCTACAGCGAGGCGAGTCAGTCCGGGACTGGCATCCACATCTTGTTTGCCGGCGAGATGCCCGGCAAGGGGCGCAAGGGGACCGGCGGCCCGGGATGGCAGATCGAGGCGTACTCATCCGGCCGCTACTTCTGCGTGACCGGCGAGCGCCTGGGCGACATCACCGACGTTCGCGAGTGCCAGCCCGCGCTCGACGCCTTGCTCGCAAGCCCCTACTTCACCAAGCCCGGCAACGGCAAGCCCCGCGCGGAGGCTACCCTGGCGGGGCCGGCCAAGGCTCTGGAGCTCGACGATGCGGCGCTTATCGAGAAGATGCTGCGCAGCAACCACAGCTTCGGGTCGCTTTGGGCCGGCGACTGGAGCGCCTACGACAGCCAATCGGAGGCCGATGCTGCCTTGCTCACACACGCTGCTTGGATGACGGCCGGCGACCCCGAGCGCATGGATCGCCTCTTCCGTCAGTCTGGGCTCTACCGTCAGAAGTGGGAGCGCGCTGACTACCGCGAGCTCAGTCTGAGCTTCGCAATCGAGAAGAACAGCGGCGCTTGCTACAGCGGCACCGGCACCAGACCCGCACAGGTGCGCCAGCCGGGACAGCCGCGCCCGTCAGAGCCCACGATCGCGCCCGCCAAGGCAAAGCCCGCCGGATCCTTCCACTTGACCGAACTGGGCAACGCCGAGCGCCTGGCCGCCCGACATCACGGCAGTGTGTACGCCGTCCGCGGCATCGACGAACTACGCGGCTACGACCCCGCCAGAGGCATCTACAGCGCCGACCACGGCTTGCTGGTGCGCTACGCCAGCGACACGGTGCGCAGCATGTACGCCGAAGCGGGCGATGCTCTGACGGACGAAGCAAAAGACCTCCGCAAGCACGCGGCGCGCAGCGAGGCGAAGCGCACGCTGGACGCCATGCTGGACCTGTCGAAGTCGCTGGAATCGCTGGAGGCGGAACCCGAAGACTTCGACGCCAACCCGGAGATGCTGAACACCCTCAGTGGGGTGGTCGACCTCGCCAGCGGCGACATGCGCCCCCACGCCGCGAAGTACCGCATGACGAAGATCGCCGGGTGTGGATACGCCCCCGGCGCCGCGACCCCCAAGTGGGACGCCTTTCTGGCGCGCATCTTCGACGGCGACGCCGAGCTGATTGCCTTCCTGCAACGGCTCTTCGGCTACGCCCTCAGCGGCTACATCGGCGAGCAGATATTCGCCATCTTCCACGGCGCCGGCGCCAACGGAAAGAGCGTGCTGGTCGATACGTGGCACGCCGCCATGGGCGACTACGCCGGGACCGCTGCGATGAAGACGTTTCTGCCGCACTCGACTGAGGCCGTGCGTACCGACCTTGCCTCGTTCTGTGGTCGCCGTCTCGTCTCCACGTCGGAGTCCAAGCCGGCGCAAGTCATCGACGCCGCGACGATCAAGGTGATGACCTCGAAGCACGTCACCGCGAGGTTCCTCTACCAGCGGAGCGAGTTCACATACAGCCCGCAGTACCTCGTCATCCTTGACACCAACTACAAGCCGCTGGTGCAGTGCGATGACTACGCGATCAAGCGCCGGGTGCTACTCGTGCCCTTCAACGTGCTGATACCCGACGAAGAGCAGGACAAGAAGCTCACTGACACACTGATTGCCGAAGAGCTGCCCGGCATCCTCGCCTGGGGTGTGGCCGGCGCCGTCGACTACCTCAAGAACGGCCTGAGAATCCCCGAGGCGGTGCGCGCCGCCACTGACGAGTACCGCGACGAGATGGACGCCCTCCACGAGTTCTGGAGGCAGTGGCTCACATTCGGGGAGCCAGACGTGTATTCAACCGCCAAGGCCATCCGGGACGCCCTGGAGGTGTGGGCCGGCGAGAACGGCGTCGACCCGAAGGACCTGCCGAAGGGCTCGGAGTGGGGCCGGCAACTGCACGAACGCGGCGCCCGCAGGGACAAGAAAAAGATCAACGGCAAGAACACCGCCGTCTGGTTCGGCGTCAGAATCGTCGGCGAAGAGGCCCAAGAGGCGATGATATGACCCGTCTCGGCGCCAAAGGTAACCGACCTCTAGGCTCGGGTAACCGAGGTAACCGGCTATATAGAAAAGAACCTCATGCAGGGTTCCTTACGGAGAGTCTCTGGATGGTCGGTTACCTCGGTTACTCGGTTACCTCAGAAGATCATCACTGTGGATGCCGGATGCACGCTCGGCCTGTCTTGCGTGACGCGTACCGCCGCGAGACGGACGCCCTGCGCGGCTTCTTGTTCCGCGTGCTGGCGTTCGGCGAGCCGCAGAAGTGGACCACCGCCGAGGTGGAGATCAACCGCGTTCAGTCAGACGTGAACTACGGGTTCGTTTACATGGGACAGGATGGCTTCGACAGCTACCGCCCCGCGTCCTTCAGAGAGCTGCTTGGCGGCTTCACGGAGTATCAAGCGGAAGCCTGACTGGAGCGGCTGACGGCTGACTAACTGCGCAAGGCGCGGGAGGGCCGCGGTCCTTTGCAGCCGGCGCACACATGAAGCGGCCCCGTCCTGCCACGTCTGACAGGAGCGGGGCCGCGTCGCCAGCGGGCCAAGCCAACTATGCATCGAGGGCTGCCCTTCCAGCGCCTCGTCAGTCTGATCGCCGAGCGCAGGGCCGGCAAGGGTGACGATGGGGTGGAATGGGTGACAATGCGGAAGAGCCCGCCAACGCTCCAGCGGGCTCCCGGCGGCTCGGGCTGACTGCTGCGGGTGACAGCAAGTGCTGCCGCTCATCCGGGGCCTCGCGACGTTGATGAGCCGTCGCGGGGCCTTCGTCATTTCTCCTGTCTGTGGACGTACTTGCAGACAGGGTGCCGCGACGAGAGATAAGCTGAGAGGACGGCGCCAGCAGTTTCTCGGGGGGCAGACGTGGACTACACAGAGAGGACCGCGCTTCTCGGCGGTGTTGTGGGCAACTTCCAGGCGCTTGAGTTCTTGCTGAGGCTGTTCTTAGGTGGCGAGAACGAGATGTTCCGGCTTCCTCTGAAGCGGGCGAAGGAAGGCGACACGTTGCCAGAGTGCCAGTTCACCGACTGGTCTTCGCTTGGTCAATTGATTGGCAAAGCCAACGTGCGATTCCTGCGACTTGGCTTGCCGCAACGGTTGGACACCTCGCTCAGCAACGTCCGTGACGCCCTTGCCCACGGACGTGTCTTCTCACCTGAGAACGAGCCTGATGCTCTGCTGTTCAAGTTCAGCCATCCGAAGCGGGGCAGGGTGACAGTCGAGGCTAGGTACACACTAGATGACAAGACCCTCACGGACTTTCGAGGCAGGACGTCCGACGCCATTGAGATGGTTGCCGCTGGCGCGGGCGGACGCCCATGGCAGCCCGACTTGTCTGAGCGTTGAGCCTCCAGAAGCCACACGGGAGGCTGGGTCGGGTCGCCTCCGTGTAAAGGTCCTCTTGTCCGGAGGGAACGAAGGCCCCCGGGGCTCCAGACCGCCCCGGGGCCTTCTACGCCCCTCAACGTGCGTCAGAGCGCCAGCTGGTCCTGTGTTTCGCCCGGTTTCGCTCCCAGCCTCGAAGGGCTTGCCCATTGCCGCGAACGGGAGCTGTGCTAGAGTCCACACCGAGGTGACTCGTCGTCCGCAGCGTGGGGGAGGTACGTGGTGCGTGTCGACCTGGCGGTTCTTGCCGACTACGCGACTGTGACCGCCGATCAGAAGCTCGTGATCGTCGGCGTCTTCGACGTCATTCACGCCAAGAAGGTTCCGGTCCGCTATCCTTCAGTGTACGTAGCCCTCCGCATCTGCTCGGGCGCCATCGACAACGGTGAGCACGCTGTCATTGTTCGGCCTGTTGACCCTGACGGGAAGGCGCTCGGACCTGAGTTGAAGGCCGATTTCACCGTACAGGTGCCCTTGGACACTGACGGAGAGGGCGCGCTTCAGCTCGTGATGGGCCTTGGCAACGTGGAATTCAAGGTCTTCGGTCCGTATGCCGTTGATATTCTCATCGACGGTCGCTTTGAGGACACGGTAGCTCTGAGGCTGCAGGAGTCGTGACCGTCCATCACCCCCATCGATGACGGTCGAGGATGGCCGCGGGGAGGTTCATCCCCGCAGCGCCCACAAGCTGCTCGACAAGATGCGGCGCAGCCGCTACGGCTGGGGAGAAGGGCAACTGCGCAAGCTCTACGAGGGCTTCGGTTTCGCAGAACGGGACGTGGGAAATCACGTGTGTTACCATCATCCATCCCATCCCGATCTGCGCGGCCAGGTGCCTCGTCATCGCTCGCTCAGGGAATACGTGGTGGCTGATGCCATCGAGGCCATAGAGGAACTGCTTCGGCGGGAGGGGGAGGAGACTGACGATGAAGGACCTTGACTACTACCGACAGCAGCCTTATGAGCGCATCCTCGAGGTTCGCTTTGAGGGTAGTGATCGGTATCTGCTCTATCGCCTCAGGGAAATCCCGACCATTGCGGGCGACGGAGTGACGAAGGATGAGGCGCTCTCAAACCTGAGAGAGGCGTTCGATGACTACGTCACGTGGGCGCTTGAGGAAGGTCTAAGAGTCCCTGAGCCGGCGCGCGGTCTCATGCGTACTCCCAGCCAGACCGAGAGCACCACGGTGACGTCACAGGTGCTTCCTGGCGCCTCGGTGGCCGATCTCACGTCAGAGGTCTTCACGGCGGGTCCGGAGACTCGGCTCGAGTTAGCTGAGGTCGCGTAAGCCCTTGCGAGCCTAGGCGCGCGACGCCGGCCCCTGCTTCTTCCGGATGCGCGCGATTCTACCGTCGAATCCCGCCTTGGTGCCGTCTTCCAGACCGTAGTACTTGGCCAGCTCGCAGACCCAGATCGCCCGGTCGAAGTCCCCTTGCTCCGTGAGGAGGGTCGCGTAGTGCTGAAATGTCGGCACTCTCGGCAGGGTCCCGTCCATGTCAGCTTCGAGGGCCGGCGCAATCGTCTTGAACTCCGCAAGGTGAAGCTCCGAGAAGTGGGAACATTTGCTCGCCATGTCCGACTCGGAGCGCCGCCTGTAGGTCTCCTTCACGATGCCCGACAACAGAAGATGGCGATCAACGAGGTTGGTCTGCAGGCCGATGGCCCTCAGCATCCGCTCCAAGTCGCCTGACACCCAAGCATCGCGCACCTCGTCGGTCGGCACGAACTTGCCGAAACGAAGCATGTAAGACTCGCCCATCCCGACCTCCAGAGTCGTCACCATCTGACAACCGTCCTCAACGCGCGAGTCTATGCTCTATGCGAGCGCAGCAAGCGTATTGCCGGTCGACCCGGACGCAGGCCAAAGTGGCGCCACGATGTGGGCTGACTGAACGGGGCCAGCAAGTGTCGGAGCTTCTCCGTGGGCCTCGCAGTGTGATGAGCCGTCGCGGGGCCTTCGTCATGGCGGGATGGGGGTCGGATCATAGACGCGCTGCAGTGCGCACCCTGACTCCTCCCGTCCTCGCGCGCCCCCGAAAATGGGAAATCAGGGAACGAAACGGCGCACGCTGGAACGGAACAGCGGTCACGCCGTCCCAGACTGCTGGCTCTCGCAGTCTGCCCATGACACCCGCTCAGCCTCGTGGTACGGTCATGTGCGGAAACCGGCAGCCTGTGCCGACATCTCTCACAGACTGTCTACTTCTTGTTAGCTTGCCTCAAAGAGGGAGGGTGCCATGAGCGAGTTTGAGCATGTGCCACCTCGCATAGAGCCGTATCTTCAGACAACCGCTCCGAATGAGCAGGTCGTTCTTGTTCCCGGCCCCTTTGAGCTGGTGGGCACTACCTCGGGCACTCTCGACGCCGACCTTGTTTTCGAGTGGGTGCCCTCGACACAAGTTGCATTCGATGGGACCTGTTCGGCTACGCCTTTCGATATCGACGACGACTGGGTGCTCGAATCACAAGACCCGCCCTTCAAGGTGCCCGTCCTGATCTCAAGTGCCACCCTGACGACGACCCCGGTGCCTGTCCGGGGCATCGCCAACAAGCCTGTAACTTACGGATGCGACTCCTTTGAGAAACTGCGTTTCTGTCTTGTGAACTTCCCGGACTACCTCGGAGAGCCGGTCCGGTATCAGACAGCGGATGGCGAGGGTGTCATGAGAGGGCGCCTGACGGTCAGCTGTGATCTTGGCGAGTGCCGTATTGATGAGATCCGCGAGGCCAAGGACGTGCTCAAGCTAGCCAGGAGAGAAGGTGGCTTCGTTATCTCGCATGTCGGGGAGTGGCTACCGTCTTCGGGCACGCTCACGTCTTCTGCTGCGGAAGCGGTCCTCGAGATGCTTCGTGTGTGGCTGTGCCTAGTTTCTGCCTCCTGGTCCGTCCCTGTCTTTCCGCAGGGTGTCGTCGATGGCAGCGCCGTGTGGTGGAAGCACGCTTCGTGGAGGTTGGGTGATGGTAGCTGTGTAGCAACGTGGATGCCCCAGAGGACACCCCTCAATCTCACAGACGCCTTCGACGGTTTCGCTAGACGGTGGAACGATTCTGCCTGGCAACGCCCTCTTAGATCAGCCGTATCTTGGCTTGTGGAGGCCAATGCCCCTGGCAGGGCGATCGAGAGCAGGGTCATTCTGCCTCAGGTGGCCTTGGAACTGCTGGCTTGGGTCTTCGTGGTCGAGACCGAACAACTCCAGAGTCGTTCGGACTTCAAGCGCATATCGGCCGCTGGGAAGATACGGAGCCTACTTCAGAGTCTTGACATACCTACCGCCATTCCTGGCTATATGACCCATCTCCCTCAGCTGACCGATAGCGACGCCTTCGATGGACCTGGAGTCGTTACTCGTGTGCGAAACGCTCTCGTTCATGCTGGAGAAGACAATCGGAAGACGATTGCCTCGATGGACTCGAAGATGTGGTACGAGTGCTCTCAGCTCGCTCTCCAGTACGTCGAACTCAGCCTCTTGGCTATATGCGGGCACAGTGGCCACTATGCCCGTCGTGGCGGTAAGTGGTGGAAGGGTGATGACGAGGTGCAAGTGCCATGGGTGCCCAACAAGGCGTTCGAGCAGACGTCCAGGAGACGTGAAGTGCCGTCCGTCCGCGACGGGCGCAGCTCAACGCCCGGACGTTGATCATGGGGTCCGGTCAGAGAAGCCCGACCGGACCAGTGCCGCAACCCGGGTCCTGACCCTTCGCCTTGCCGGGCGGCTTCGTCATGGCGGGGCAGGGTCGAATCATGAACGCGCTGTGGCGTGGACTGCCTGCCTCTTTCCGCGTAGGTCTCTGCTGGAAGTCCCGCCTCGACCTTGAGCTCGCCCTGGTGACCTACATCGGCTGGTTCAACGCCCGCAGCCGGCACCGCTCGCTCAAACACACGCACGGCGGGCGCACGAGACGACAAGCGCCGCTGCAGGTGCTCGAGCAGTACAATCAGCAGGCTTCAGGAAGCTTGGTTCCCAAGTAACCGAGCCGCCGCGGAACCCGGGGCGTGCCAGAAGACGGAGGGGCTGCTTGAGCGAACTCGTCACAGACTGTCCGCGCTGCGGAGCACGGAGCATCACGTTCGACGTGCTTAGCGAAATAGTCGTGGAACGGCAGTACAACTGGCAGAACTGGTACGAGGCGTTCACGGTATGCAGGCATTGCCACAAGTCGACCGTCTTCGTCCTCAGTGAGAGGCATGACGGCGACTACAACGCCCTTCATCGCGTCGGGCTGCTCGGAGTTGATGGATCGATCAACTCCTTCGTGAGCGTGGAGCGTCACATCAGCCTCCGAGACGTCGCCAATGTGTCCGCCCCGGAGTACGTGCCGGAGGACATCGAGGCAGCGTTTGACGAGGGGGCGGTGTGCCTCACGGTTGGCTGTCCGAACGCTGCGAGCACCATGTTTCGCCTTTGCGTTGACCTCGCAACCCAGCCACTCCTGCCGGAGGAGAGCGTTGATGGGCTCAACGCCACCGTCCGCCGCTCGCTTGGCCTTCGGCTCAAGTGGTTGTTCGACAACGGTCACCTTCCTGAGGCGCTGCGTGATCTGTCGACCGCCGTGAAGGAGGACGGCAATGACGGGGCACACAGGGGCTCGTTGTCGACCGAGGACGCAGAAGACCTACTTGACTTCACCGAGGCGTTGCTCGAGCGGATGTTCACCGAGCCTGAGCGCCTCCGTTTGGCCAAGCAGCGCCGGGACGAGCGCAGGGCAAGCGACTAGCGTGAATCGGGACGTGGTGTGAGGTTGAGGTGTCGGACCTGACCGGTATCGAGAAGCGGAAACTTGAGCATGCCCTCGGCATGGGCAATGGCTACCTCCTCAACTTCGGAAATCGCACCTTCGGCGAATTCTTCCTCGACTTCTTCGGCATCGATATCTGGGACGCCAAGTACAACTACTCCACGGGCTCGAAGGCGAATCGCATGAGGGCGTTCTGGAGTCTTGAGACCAACTACCTTGTCGGGCGCGTGCTTGGAACGATCTTCGATGACTGGCAGGAGTTTCGCGAATCCGACTCTCCTGACGAGCCGCCCGAGGAGTGCCTGCAGATTGCTCAGCGACTGATCGAGAGTGCTCCTGCCCCCGACCTTGCCGCGTTCGTTCCGGTGGGGGATGACCAGTCGTTCGATCGCCTTGCGCGCTCAGTCCGCGAGTCCATAGAACGCAACGAGCCCGAAGCTGGATTGGACCGGCTGCACACGTTCACCGTCAAGTACTTTCGGGCGCTGTGCGAGAAGCGCGGGATCGACACGCCGCGCGACAAGCCGCTTCATAGCCTCGTAGGCGAGTACGTCAAGGCACTCCGGTCCGCAGGCGAGGTCGAGTCGGAGATGACCGCGCGTATTCTCAAGTCCAGCATCTCGGTCATGGAATCCTTCAATCTGGTGAGAAACGAGCACAGTCTCGCCCACGACAACGCGATGCTGAGCCCCGACGAAGCACACCTCATTTTCAGCCACGTATCCAGCGTGTTCCGGTTCGTTCAGGCTGTCGAGGCCAAGCGGGATGCATCGACGTCTGACCCTGAGCTCGATGACATCCCGTTCTAGCCGCTATCCTCTCGCCTTTCGGGGCGGCCTTGTCCCGGCGCGAATGTCATCTTGCAGGCTGACTGGGACGCCGGGTAGCGTGCTGCCCACTGCGCGGGCTGACTGCAACGGGCGCCAGCCAGTGCCGCAGCTCATCCGGGGGCCTCGCGACGCATGATGAGCCGTCGCGGGGCCTTCGTCGTGTCCGATGGGGGTGGGGGGCAAATCATGCGGCGTGCGCGGTGCGCACCCTGACTGCTCCTCCGCTCGCGTTCTCCCGAAAGTGGCGTTTTCACGTTACGTTTCGCGAACTCGACCGTGACGAAACGGGTGACGCCGGCCTCAAGATGCTAGCATGGACACGCTCTGTGAAGGACTCCACTGCAGCAACCGTGTGACGGAGACCGCGACCGGCCGACATCGCCGCTTCTGCTCGCCGGCGTGTCGGCAGGCCGCGTACCGTCGCCGGCGCGACGAGATCGTATGGGAGCCGCTCGATGACGCCGGCGTGGAGCCAGCTGCTTTCACCGTGCAGCCGCTGCCTACGCGTCCTGACGGTGCCGTCGCCGGCGCCATCCTCGAGGCCCGCACGATCGCCGGCACGTTCACACACCTTGGCCGCCACGCACGTCCTCAACTCGCATGGCGCTGTGCCAAGGCGGGCGAGGCGATTCATACCGCGCTCGACGACTACTTCGAAGGGGCTGATCGATGAACGACATGCCACCGCGCTGTCGTATCGGGTGACGAGCTGCCTGGCGAATCCCGCAACGAAGACCGCTCCGGCGTTGGAGGTCCGATGGGTGGTGCCCATGTTCGGGTTCGGAGACCGAACGTCACATCATTGGCAGTCACCGTCTACCTCCTTCGCTCGCCATTGCCTCGACAAGCGGCAGTCTCGGAATCCCGGCACAGCCTCAGGACAGGCCGCACAATGATGCACCCCTGAACTCCAGGTAGCCTCTCAAGTACTTGCTCAGCAGGGCCGCGACGTCGGACGCGGGCAGATCCGCATCGTCAGTCACGTCCCCATGATAGAAGCCATCTCGAGCCGCCTTCGCCTTGCAGAACCGGTCATAGTCTTCCGCCCCTTCTTCGCGCTCGGCGTCCGGGAAGACCAGGGCAGCGACGCCTGCGAAGCGGGCGGAGAGAGAGTTCGCCTCTCCGCCTCTTCCGGCTCCGTCTTGGCCAAGACAGTGTCTCTGCACCGCCCCATGCGTACTGCCGCTCAGGAGTGCCTCAAAAGCGCATCTGTTGGCCTTGAAGGCCTTGTGCACAAACACCTCAAGCGCGGCCCAGCCGTATAGGAACTGCCTCAGGAGGTCGCTCTCTGCATCACCCTGCAGTGCGGTGAGGTGTCGCACGGTCTCCAGATCCCCAGACTGCAGGATCCTCCTGTACCGCATGTCCACCCGGTTCGGCGCGTCGCTACTTAGGGGCGTCATGACGCTCGCCCTCGCGCTGATCCTCTGCGAGAAGCTGTAGACCGTGACCCCGTCGTCTGTGGTGAGATAGACCTCGCTCGTCAGCTTCCGAAACCGCGTCGACGACCGGCTCTCAAGGGCCAACGCAGTCTTCATCGCCTCCGTCTCGGCCTCGTGCCGCCGGGCGATTGCCTCCTTGTCGAGGGCCTCGAACAAGATGATGCGTCCATGACGCACCGGGCTGCATTCGCGGTCTATCTCAACGTCCACCTCGCCGCCGGCTACCTGCACCAGCAGTGTCTCACGTCGCTTCCTGCGCTTCTCTATGATCTCTGGAATGCGGGACTCGGCATAGGCGTGGAGGTCGCCGACGTTCTCGCCTATGAACCCACGGGCAATCGCATCACGAAACGCAACACTCCGATCGACTGGCTCCAAGAGGCTGTTGGGGTCGCGCGTGAGTACGAATCGGCTGTCCGCTGATGCCTGAAGTTCGATTGTGTCCACATCTTCGGGGAGACCCACCCCGTCGATCACGGACCATGAAGCTACATACGTGTAGTGCATGGCACCTTCTTCCCGCGAGACGAGCCCATGGAGTGCGGCATCACGCCTCTTGACTGCCAGTTGGCAACCCTTCGAGAACGGCCTCGGATTCCAGTCGCCTCATGACTGGCCGTCCTGGGGCCGCTGTCGCGCGCTCTGCACTACTCGTACTCTCGACACGACTCTGCCCCGAGCTGACGGGACGGTATCCGGGCCCGTGTGGCTCAGTGCTTTCACTTCTCAGCCAATGGTGCCGGCATGGCGTCCTGTATTGCCGTTCGAATCTGGGCGAGTCCGTCGGCAACCGAGGCGGCCACTTGCCACCATGCGACCTCGTAGCTCCCGGTCGGCGGGTAGGACACGCCGAGCGTGCGCAGTGCTGCAACTAGTTCCTTCTGGTCGTTGTGAGAGAACCGGTTTCGCGCCTCGTTCAGGGCCTCGAGCATGACTATGCTGCTATGCCCAGCCCCGGCAAACCTGTCGTCGAGAACGAGAGATAGCGCGGTGATTCCATTGACAGTGTGACCGTCAGTGCTCTTCCGCCTCTCCGCCGGGAGTTGGCCGTGCGGCTTCATGGCCAGGAGCATCTGGCAAAGAGCCACGACGTGGGCCCTGAAGTCAGGAAGTCCGGTGCATGGGTTTCGAAGGGAGTTGACGGCGCTCTCGTCGCTCTTGGGCCAGAACTCCTTGGTCTTGCCGCGCGTAAGCTCGAATCGATCCGCATACACGAGACGGAGATAGCCGATTTCGTCGACCACACGACGTGGAGAGTCTGGGTTCGGTTGAGGTGCCGGGCGGCCGGTGGCAACTGTGCGCCGCCAGCACTCTCTGCCGCCGGGTCGGCACGAGGCCCCAGCGCCGACGTCACCGGCGGCTTCGCATCGCACGTTGACCACTTGGCGATAGCTCTCCTCACCGACGCCCTTTCCTGCGACGACCTCCGGGAATACGAGTGATCCGCAGATGAGCCGACTGTCCGGGACCTGGCACCTTTCGCATCCGATGGGTGTGGTGACACGTGCCGAACTCGCGGTCGCGGCCAGGCAGACGTGCCCCCGCGGTTCGGCTTCGCGGAGCCATAAGCACTGCTTTGGACTCCGGAGGAGGGCCCCCAGCGCAGGAACATCGGGAACGTCGTACGCGAGCGTCGTCAGGAAGCCGGACACTGTCCAGCTCTCAGGAGGGAACCCCGCAGAAAGCCGCGCTTCGATCTCCTCAAGAACAGCCCTTCGCAGGAGTTCCACCACGCTCACGTCGTCGTCGTGGAGGCTCCCGTAGGCCGCCACAGTCCCTGATGCGAATCCGTGAACGACGAAGTGCTGGTCATCCACGCCGACGCCGTAGACGACCTTGCGAGTCGTGTCGTCTCCTGGCAGATCCTCACCCGTGTAGGTGATCGCGTACTCAGTCACACCTTGGTCTTCCATGGCGCACTCCCTTCACCGCGCATCTGGCGGGATACCCGAGACTTGGCGAAGTGGTTGCCAGTTGGCAACTGCTCGACACCCTGTCGTGGCCGGCCTCTGCCCCGTCAGCGCAGCAGGTCGTCCAGTTCGTCACTTGACGGAGCCGGTGAGGCAGGGGTCCCGACGCTCACCTGCCGCAGCTTGGCGGCCAACTCGGTTGACAGCTTCGCCAAGCCCTCCGAGTTCGCGAGGTACTTGAGCACGCGATGGTGTCGCATATCGAAAGGCACATCCTCGAGTGCCTGCGACACGGGGACTACGTGTTTCCCCAGCGTGTGAGCGATGCCTGTCTCGTACATGACATTCGGATTCCTACCGGTGAAATCGACGACCACAATCTGTGCGCGGAAGATGAGGCTGAAGATGTCCTGGATGACGGTGGCGTCCTCCCAGATGTCGTCAGCTCTGAGGCATCTGAGATCACACTTGGCCGTCGCTTGCTTGATGGCCGCGTACACGCCGTCGAACTCGGCGGCAAATGGCATCATCACGGCCACCAAGTCCGACTCGACCCGGGCGTCCGGGACTTCGAACACGTAGGGCGCGAATGTGATCCGACGACCCGAGGGCTTCGCGGAGATGTATGTGGAGTCTCCCGGGAAGTGTTCGGCCAGGTACGCTTCGATGATGGGGAGCGCATCCAAGTTCTTCTCGACGATTCGCCGTAGGACAGCAAGGACGTTGCCCGCATAGTCCTCGTCTCCCCAAGCAAGGCTCCGAAGAAGTCGTGCGTGCCCGTCGATCACGTTCGACGTGCCCGTCAGGAGCCCCAACTCCTCCCAGTTTCCGGAATCAAAGCCGTCCACGATTCGGGCGCGGACCTCAATCAGGCGCTTCCCCGTAGCGATATCCACCCGGTATCCCCCTGTGCGTCCAACGGCGATTCTGCACTCTGCACGGCTCGATAGGCTGACTACCGGACCAGGTCTCGGCGGCTACGGCTACCCTAGCCCGCTCTCCCTGCGGCGTCCATGACGGCCGCGATCAGAACAATCTGATCCCCAGTCATGCGCTCGCATGATCGGCGACGAAAGCAGCGGGGGCGCCCTTCTTGGAGCGGCCCCGGTGGGCTCACTGAAGATGGCACCCCATGGGCTTCTGTTGGGGTCGCTGGCACGGTTGGGGCAGACCTTGAAGGGCGGGCTGGCGTCGCAGAGAACACCAACGCGAGCGGCGTCACGCGTCGCTGCTTGAAGTACGACCCACTCCGACAGCAGATGGAGTACCCATCAACAACGTCGTCTACGAACGCGAGAAGCTCTACGAAGAAGTCTGGGCAGAGCCCGTTCTCAAGGTGGCGGGGAGGTATGGCGTCTCCGGCGTGGCGCTGGCCAAGACTTGCCGGAAGCTCGGTGTCCCGCTGCCGCCGCGCGGCTACTGGGCGAAGGTCAAGGCTGGCAAGGCGTCCAAGCGCCCTGCGCTCCCAGTGCGCGGGGCGGGCGAACCCGAGAACCTCGTCTCACGCTATCGGACCCGACCGACGCAGCCGCCGCGTCCGCCCGAGCTCGACGCGGTCGCTCCGGTGCCCGTGATCGGCAGAATCGTGGTCGCCGATGTGCTCAGCGATCCGCACCCCCTCGTGGAGCGCACCAGGAGGCATCTTGCTCAGGCGAAGCCGGCCTACACCGGCCTGCTGCCCTGGACGAACAAGCCTTGCCTCGACATCACCGTCTCGCCCGACTCGCTCGATCGCGCGTTGCGCATCGCTGACGCACTGCTCAATAGCATGGAAGCCGCCGGCCTCCGCGTGGAGGAGCGGATTCTGAAACCGAAAGGCAAGCGGCCGCCCCGCAGGTCCATCTGGGAGACTCAGCAGCCGTGCGAGCCGGAGGAGCGCGTAACGCGAGTACTCTGCGATGACGAGTGGCTAGAGTTGGCGATCTCCGAGCGGGTGGAGCGGCACGAGCGGCCCAAGCCTGATCCGCCGCCGCGCAGGATCGCCTGGGACGGCACCTTCTACGACGAGCACGTTCCGACGACATACACCTGTGAGCCCACTGGCATGCTCTCTCTCGCCATCACCAACGTTGGGCGACTCGGCGTGCAGACGACCTGGAACGATGGGAAGCGGCAGCGCCTCGAGTCGCGTCTCACGGAGTTCGTCAGTCGTCTCAGCGCCGTCGCCCTTGCCGTCAAGCTGCGGCGGGTAGAGGAGGAGCGCCAGCGTGTCGCGGCCCTTGAGGAGGCGGAACGCAGGCGCATCGCCGAGATCGAGGATGAGCGCCGCCGCTGGGCGCGGCAGCAGCATCGATGGGCTGAGCAGGAGCGGGAGAAGTAGCTGCTCGGGGAACTTGACCGCTGGCGCCTCGCCTGCGACATCCGCGAGTACGTCGCCGACAAGGTCCGACTCGTGAATGAACACCGTGACGTCGCGGAGATGAGTCTGGCTATGCGATGGGAGCTTGGCTGGGCCATGCGGTACGCCAAGTCCGTCGATCCTTGCACGCCCCTCAGGGAGGAACTGCTGAGCTTTGCAGCGGATACGACGACACATTATGTCCCCCAACCCGCGGCTCACCCAGAGGACTCAGAAGGGCAAGGCGATCACCATGACTGAGAGTGGTCGGCATGGAGCAGTCGCAGCACCTCAGTCTCGGGCCAACCCTCATGTCCCACGTCTTTCTGACTGGTCGACGTCGGCGGAGTTTGGAACCAGTCGTCCCACTCGTGGCGTCAACCTCGACACGGGAGAGATCGAATGATGGACGTGGAACCTTTTACCGTCGACCGGAACGAGTCAGTACCGGTGAGCGAGCGGATTCTTGTATCAGAGGCCGTCGCCGCCAAGCTCTGCTCCGTGAGCCTGTCGACCTTCGGCAAGTGGGTGCGAGACGGCGTGATCCATCCTGTCGCCCTTCCCGGCGGCCTGCGGCCCTAGCTGTATCGGCGCGCCGACCTCGAGACGTGGGCGGCCGACCTCGAAGCAGTCGCGGCCGACCGCGAGATTGGGTCGACTCGTGACACCTGAACAGACTGACGGATGCAGCGCGGTAGGACGGCCAGAAGCGGTCACGTGTCGGTGGGGGACCGAATGGAGCGCGTGACACTGAGCTTCGCGGCCCGCTGAAAGCGGAAGCGCGCATACTACCGATCGACCCGGGGAGAGCTCTGCCCGGTCGTGCACGTGGAGAAGAAGCGGCCGAACTGGCGCCTCGTCCTCGATGACGGTCGCGACTTCCTCGTCGATCCGAGGACCATGCTGCTCGCTGACTGACATCCCGGGACTTCGCGGCGGAGGGCAAACTGGGCTGGCCGCGTGTGGCCGGTCCTTGCGTGCCGCGCAAGCCACCCTCGTGGCGGGAGGCGGCGCGCGACTAAGGCCAACACAGCACGTCCAGCTCGTCCGACCAATCGTGTAGCATCATTCTGGGTGGACGAAGGGTCCGCTGCTGCTAGACGTATCCGCCGGAGGGGGAGGCGTGAAATGACGGTCTGGCTTGTGCGTGCCGGTCGGCATGGTGTCCAGGAGTCGTTGGCTC
>Ga0209747_1000777_pt1 | contig 17463 bp, 10 predicted proteins | sample BarGraNGADG00311_FD_184498 | JGI IMG/M metagenome (GOLD analysis project Ga0209747, IMG submission 184498) | Arctic peat soil microbial communities from Barrow, Alaska - Barrow Graham LP Ref core NGADG0011-311 (SPAdes) (version 2) | ecosystem: Environmental > Terrestrial > Soil > Wetlands > Peat...
TACGGCAGCAGATACGGAAAGCAAAAAAACCCGAAGAGAAAGCGCTCCTCGAGGAGGGGCTATATAGAGGCGCCGGTTACCTCTCCGGCGATTTGGAGGTGGTCTGATGGATAAGATAGCGAGTGTTGAAACGGCTGGGTTCGGAAGGCTGGAGGACGGCAAGGTCGAGTTCGGGGCGGGGCTGAACTGTGTTCAAGCCTTGAACGAGGGCGGTAAAACCTTTCTGACCGATGCTCTCTGCGTCGGCCTCTTTGAGGACGGCGCAAACAGCTCCGAGAAGTTTCAGAACCGGTATCGAAAGTGGAAAGATGACGGAGATTTCTTCGTCAGACTCGAGCTCGAGCACGAAGACAAGCATTACGTCCTGACCAGGGATTTCGGCGAGAAGACGAACACCCTGGTGATGCCCGATGGGGCAGTTGTGAAGGACAAGAGAAAAATCGCAGCCGTCGTCGAGAGCATCATAGGCCTGCCCACGGCAAAGGCGTACAGAGCAACGGCATTTATTCCCCAGGAGGAAGCCGCCCTGGTTTGCGGTGAGACATCGCTTCGGGAGATGCTCGAGAAGCAGATAAACGGGGCAGGCTCAGATACCAACCTCATTCTCAAGCGACTCGATCGCGCTTCAGCATCAATCCTCAGTAAGAACGGTAAGAACGGGGAGCTGGAGGACCTCCGGACAGTGGCCGACGAGTTGAAGGACACGCTTCTCGACCAGGAGGGCAGGCTCAAGGTCCTTGCCGCCGACAAGCGCGAACTCTCCTCGGTCGAAACTGAACTCGAGGATAAGCACCTCGAGCTCGACAGCGATGAGGCCGCGGGTGCGGGTTTCCGCAGGTACCTCGAGGCCAAGGACCAGCAGGACAAGGCGGGCTTCGGCTTCGAGGTCGCTGAGGAAGACCTCGATATGTTCCGGCAAACCACGAAAGATGTCGCCCAGTACAAAGCGGCTCTGAAAGAAAGCGAAAAGAAGGCTACGGCTCTCCAGGATGAAATCGAGAAGGCGGCGCGGGCGGTGGAAGCCGAGGAGGCGCTCCAGAGGCTCCAGAAGGAGGCGGGGAGTCTTGGAAAGAAGCTGGAGGCCATCGGCAAGCTCGACACTCGGATGGCCGCACTCGACAAGAAGTTGGGAAACATCACCGCTGTTCCTCCAGGCGACCTCAAGAAGGCGAGGTCCCTTGCAAGCAAGGTTGAAAGCCTCGAAGCCGCGCTCACGCAGTCTATTTTCAATATCAAGGTGAAGCCGGAAAGCGGTGCGGCGTTCACCCTGGAAGCCGACGGTGAGTCAATCAAAGGGAAAGAGGCCACGGCTCATGTCGCCGCGACCGTTGGATTCCCGGGAAGCGGCACGGTTTACATCTCGAATCTGACCGGCGAGAAGGAGCCCCTTGTCGACCAGGTCCAGCGAGCGGCGGAGAAGCTTGAAAGTGTGCTCAAGAAATATGGAGTAAGTGAGGTCAGTGAGCTCGAGGAGCTTCACTCCCGGCGCGAAGCCCTTGAGACTGAACGTCAGCGCCGGGAAGACGCGAAGGTCGGTCTCCTCGGTGATGACGACCACAGCGAACTGCAGGCTTGCCAAAGGGACCTGAAGGCGGAGCTACGCAAGGCGGAGAGGACCCGTGACAAATACAAGTCGGCGTCTCTGCCAAACGACGTCATCAAGTACAAGAAGGGGGAGCTCAAAGCCTTTCAGGGCGAGTGCAAGCGGCACGAGAAGGCCCTGAGCGAGTGCGTGGGGGCATTCAATGTGCTGGGCAAGGACGAGCAGGTCTTGCAGAAGGCCAAGGCCGCGGCCGCCAAGAGGCTTGCCGTAGCCGACGAAGCTATCCGCGAGAACGCGCCGTTCGCCTGCTCCGGCGCCGACTACGCGCGCAGACAGCGCGGCCTCGAGAGGCTTCGCCAGAAGGTGGACAGCCTGAAAGCGAGCAAGCTCATCCTCGAAACCCGCATCTCAGCGGAGGCCATCGGCCAGGAGGATGTCTCTGCGACGGCGGAACAACTGGCGCAGAAAGAGGCCGCGGTCGAGCGTTTTTCCAGGGAGCACGATTTGCTGACGACGATTGCGGAGAACATCCGGCGGGCACGAGAGAAGGCCATTGCCAGCCTGTCTGGCGGTATGCAGAAACGAATGGGGACTGTCCTGTCCGAGATAACGGACAAAAGATACAAGAGCGCCAGTGTCGACGGGAACCTGAGCATGCGGGTGTACTCGCCCGACAAGGGGGAGTTGATTGACATCGGAAACGGTGACGAGCCTTTCTCGACCGGTGCCTGCGACCAGATGTTCCTGTCTGCCCGGCTCGCGCTGCTGGAAGCGATAACGGGGGATTCGAAGACGCCCCTCATACTCGATGACACCTTTGTCAACTTCGACCCGGAGCGAAAGGAGCGCGCTCTCGAGATGCTCGAAGCGCTCTCGGCAAACCGTCAGGTTATCTACTGCACGTGCAATCCAGTCCCGGACCACATCACGCGCACAGACGTGATGCTCGCCGGGGGAACGAAAGGGAGCAAGAAATGACACGCAAACTTCTGCTGGTGATGGAATACGGGTTCAAGAATAGTGAGAAAATCAGCCGCGTGGAGTTGTGGCGCGGGAATCATTTCACCGTTGAGGAATGGACGTGTAGACGACGGTTCAATTCATGGCGTCACGTCGGGGAGACACTACACAGAGACGACTTGAAATCGGGTCTGGAAGCCTTCGGATGGTACGTCTACAGCAATGGGATAGAGAACGCCCAAGCGGTGCCGCGGGGCATCGGTGCTTGCGGTAGCGTAGAGAAGGAGACGAGAGACCAACTCACTGCGCAGGTCGATCAGACTCTCCTGGAAATCTACGAGTTCGACGACAACTACCATGAAGACGACACTCCAGTTCTTTACTATGCGTACGTTGGAGTGTTCTCTACGAAACTGCCGCGCGGCGCAGTAGGAGACGGATGCTGGGCAGTACAGTTCGCAGGTCTCAAGGCCTGTAAGAACTGCGAGTTCGATGACAGCCAATTCTGTCTGGGCAGGGAAACGGTCCTGACTGGAAGGAACAGCCTGGGTCTGGAGATACCCATAATGAACAATCTGTTTTGAACTGACCCACCGGACGCTTGAAGCCACAGCGGTGTTCCGCCACCCTCGAAACCCTGACTTCCAACACAGGTCTCTCCATTTTGGCCGTTCTACGGGGCTCTCAAGGCCTCGCGCATGTTGTCAATGTTAATAAGTGTTAAGTATTGTTTATTTGAGAACGGCATTTGCTTGTGCCGACGAGAACAGGTGTACGATCAAGTCTGATACACAGATGACCAACTCCCCCTTACATAAGTCTCTCGGGCGCCGTTTTGTCACCGGGTTCCGCGACCAATTTCTGTTGCCGGCGTGTGCTAATATTACTTCGGTCAGTCCCTGAGATTTTTCCTATCAAGCGACTGTTCAGACAGGCACGGCGGCAGATGAGTTTCCAGTGGCATGGTACATCGATTCAGTATTAAAGGCAGGGGGCAATTTCAACAAAAGGGATATGTCCAGGGGTTGACCATGGCTTCCGGTGCCGACGGTCAAGAATACCGACGCTCAGCTAACATATCGTGCGATATAGCTTCTGATATCCTCAGATACTCTGCCAAATCCAAGGCGTCTTGCGACCTCTTGGATTAGATCGTCGTCGCTTATCCCTACGTGCATCTTTCTGACATCCGCAGATGCAACTTGAATCTCCTCTGGGGGAATTAAGTCCACCTTTTTCGGCGCCCCATCGACGGCTCGATTCCTTACGAGTGGCTCCCTCATGCCAGAGGGCCACATGAATTGCCCTTTCCTCTTGATGGAAGAACTCTCCAATGCCAGGCTGATTCCCCTCTCCACGATTTCTCTTATTCTGCGGCCAGATCTTTGAAAACCCCATAGTTGGCTGCATCGCTTCACGATCTCATCGACATGAATCGGCCCTTCGCAATTTACTACATCGATGACGGTAAAAGCCGCCACTCCCTCGTCAATATAGGTCACATCCACCTTGGCAGGACGTTTGCGACAGAATGTCGTCAAGGCATACGGATTACTAGAAGCAACCTCCGCTTCGGCCATTCGATGTTCAGCTTCTCTGACAATTACAGTGGCGTCTTCATGGGTGTTTGGCTTGTCGCCATTCGGAACATGTGATCTTTTCGCTAGCGCCAGCTCGTACGCATCCAGCGCTTTATGAATCTCGCGTTCTCGGTTGTTGAACCAATCTACAGACCAGATGCGGTGTATTGTCCAGCCCAGGTCCTCCAGAATGGCCTGCCGCAATTTGTCCCTGTCCCTTGCTGATTTCGCGCTGTGATAAGAAGCCCCGTCGCATTCGATTCCAAGGACATACTCGCCAGGACGGACTGGATTCTTTACTCCAATGTCGATGAAGAATCCAGCCACGCCGACCTCGGGGTCAACCAACAATCCATGCTTCTCCAGCTCTACTGTAACTGCCGCCTGGAACTCAGACCCGATTTCTCGTTCTGAAGGCTGTGGATAGTAGATGTTCCCAGTCTCAGCGAATTCCAGGTAGGATTTAAGGACTCGGACGCCCATTTGGGATGTTCTGCTTGTGTCAATATCACCGTACCTGATACTGCTGAAGACCTCCACACGGCGTCGGGCACGAGTCACAAGAACATTCATTCGGCGCCAGCCGGTGTCACTGTTGATAGGGCCAAAATTCATCGAAAGATTACCATTTGCATCCTTGCCGTAACCAACGCTAAGAAAGATTACATCTCGTTCGTCTCCCTGGATATTCTCAAGGTTCTTTACGAAAAAGGGCTCATGGTTCGTGGGGGCAAAGAAGTTCTCACAACTGGCGTCCTCGCGTCGCAACACTTCGATTGCGTCTTCGATTGCTTCCTTCTGCGCCAAACCAAATGTGCCAACACCCAGTTTCAAGTGAGGGCATTCTCTTGCATGCTTCATGACAGCCCTGGCGACTGCCTCGGCCTCAACACCGTTCTTTCTACTGCGGCCACGGTCATATATTCCGCCAGGAACATAGTTGAATCTGACACCGCATTCATCTTTTGAATTGTCCGGGCTGGGGAAAAGAACTAGTGAATCATCGTAGAACTCGTGGTTGGAGAATTGAATGAGGCTCTCGTGACGGCTCCTGTAATGCATCTTGAGACGTCTCGAGTTGCACGAGACGCTGCACTTGTCGAGAATGCTCTCATAGTCTGTGATGTCTTCAGTGTAGCCTTCGTCGTCATCGTCCGACCCTAGCATTCTACTGAAGAATGTTGTCGGCGGCAGCTGCTTTGGATCACCCACGACTACGAGTTGGCTTCCCCTTGCAATGGAACCCAAGGCATCTTCAGGTTTGACCTGGCTCGCCTCATCAAAGACCACTAGATCAAAGGTCAGGGCTCCAGGCACCAGGAATTGGGCGATGGACATCGGGCTCATCATGAAAACGGCTCTTAATTGCGCCCAGTCGGAGTGAGGACCGCGCCATTGTGAACCGAACGCCATCTCACCAGTATCCTTGCTGGCTTCCAACCATCGATGTTGATCCTGGCATGACTGCCATAGGTCAAATAGAGCAATCCTATCTTGATAGTTGGGCGCGAATTTGCCTATTACATGTTCATTCAGTTTTTTGACGGCATTCCTGTAATCCTTGTTCAATATGCGTGCCTTACTTGCTCCCGTTTCACGAATCATAGGCGCAAATGAAGACAGATCAGCCAGAAATGCATCACCATTGATTTGTTTAAGAAGCGCGTGGACCTGAGACGAGTAAGATTCCCCGGTCGATATCAGTTGATCTATCGTATCCGCATTCTTAAGCCATACTTCGCTCGCACGCGCGGTCGAATCCGCATGAGGTGCCACCGATAAGTCCAAGTAGGTTTGTGAGAGCAAACCTGCGGCTGAGATGGTCAGGGTCGGTTCACAATCTAGCAAGCCCCATGCCTCGATAAGCTGCGTCCACAGAGCTTCTGTCTCCTGCTTTGCTACACCAAGCGAGGCAAGAATTCGTGGCTGATCCGAAGGCAGCAAATGGGCCAGCCCCACCCCGCGCCAAGGATGTTCTGAAGGATTGCCCACCTGTGCTAGCTGTACCGCCAGCGCATGTACCAAGTCATGCAGTTCTGCATATTTCTGTGGGTCCCATTCCAGCGGTTTGGGCAAATCGAGCAGTACCGGTTCAAATCCCTGACTTCTAAGTTGTTCGATTCCACCAATCGCTTTGAACGGCGTAACACCCGTGTTAGCGACTGGCGTATTTATCGCAGACGCATAATCGTTCAGCTGATTCCTGGCGCCCAGCAATTCTGATGCGTGCCTGTCTGTCTGTTTTGGGCGTGTTTCATCAAGTGTTCTGCGAATCTCGTCAAGAACGGTGCTCTTCCTTGCTTTGTGACTATGCAGTTCGAGGCATGCATCTCCGAGGCCAATTTCGTCAAGCCTACGTTTCACAACTTCCAACGCTGCCATCTTTTCGGAAACAAACAGGACCGTCTTGTCTCTCGCAAGTGCCTCGGCGATGATATTCGTGATCGTCTGCGATTTGCCCGTTCCCGGGGGTCCTTCGATTACCATGTTGCTATCTGAATTAACGTCCAGAATGGCCAATGTCTGGGAGCTGTCCGCCTCTACCACGTTGTAACAGTCCATCGGATTAAGATGTTCGTCGACATGTTCTTCATCAGAAAACATCAATGCGTCCTCTGGTGGCAGACCCTCGAGGATGCTTACGATCACGGGGTGCGAAGAGATCTTTGAGTCTTCTGGCCAGTTTGCCGGGTTAAGATCCAGATACATCATTAACTTGCCGAAGGAAAAGAGCCCCAGAAACATCTCGCGCGTTACCGACCAGCGGTCATCGTTCGACACAGCATTGCTGACCGCGGAGAAGTAGCTCTCAGGCTTCAATGCGTTCGTATCATCATCAAGGGCAAATGATGGCAAGTCTATCCCAAAATCAACCTGCAGTTTCTCATGCAACGAGAGATTGGGCGTCAGCTCTTCGCCAGAATACTTGATCTTAAAAGGCGAAACGGCATTTTCTCGTGTGAGTTCAACAGGCATCAGCAGGAGTGGTGCTTTCATCAGCTTCTCTGAGAATGGGGACTCATACCAGTTCAAGAAACCCATTGAAAGGTACAAGACGTTTACGCCCTGCTCCTCAAGAACCGTGCGAGCATTCGATGCAATACGAAGCAGGCGTTTTTGAAGGAGTTCTTCGCTGTGGGCTGTTTGGAGTTTCTTGTCCAGGTGCCTTGGTTGTGGTTGGTCTCCAATGTCGGCATCAAATATGGGTTCGTCATCTAATGTAGGAAGGAAGGACATCTGTTTTCCCTCTGAAACCAGGATGCGGAATACCTCATCAGGAAACTCATCAACAACTTTTATGGTTGAACTGGCTCCCTCCCGAAAGTTGAGTAGGCGGTTGCGTAATGTTAGGTCAAGAAGACTGCGCCTTGCCTGTTCCAGCTGCGCTTCGACTGTTTCTCCCAAGGCTACCCCCACCGATGCCTTTACGAATATCCTGCTAGCAGGATTCTAGATCTGAGTTGCAACACTGCGATTCGGGCATCTCAGTTCTTCGAAATTTATCCCAAGCTGCCCACACGCATTAGAGAATATCACAAGGATAGAGCTTCGCAGGCAGACTCGTGACGCTAGGATCTAGATTGAAAGCTTGAAAGCCATTCAACCGCTCCTCTCACATCGAAGTGCCGTGCGCCGTATCCCAGGTCTCGAAGGTCGCGAGGAAGGAACTGGTCGTGTTTCTCCTCAATCGTGTTAGGTATCTTAGAGGCTAGCTCGCTAGCGGAAGGCGCTTGGCTGGCGTCTATCGAAGCTACGATCTCCCTGACCTGGCTCAGGTCGGTGTCTGCAACCTCGACAATAATCCCGAAGGCGGTGGCGTCGAACCCTTTCCATCTCAACAGCGCCGCGATCGTCCCAGTCTTCCTGTCCCCAAGCCAGGGAAAGAGTAGCACGCGATTGCCCACCTGCAGTGCTCGATTCCTGTCAAGCTCAAGTTCGCGGAAGTAATGGACTCCCTCCTCGAAGTGCGCCCGCGCAGTTTCGTCCAGATAGATAGGCTGGGTTCCATCCAGGTATGTGTTAAGCATCTCCTGGCGCACGATGTCGTGCACCATCTGGGCCTCTCCGGAGAACTTGGGCGGCCGTCCTCCGGCGGCAGGTTCAAGGGTGATGACCTTCCTTTCAGCGTCCACGTCAACCACCCGCCACCTTCGTCCTGAGAAGGCAAGGTTCATCCCGACCGGGACAGGCTTGGTTATGGGTAGTGACCCGAGCGGCCGTCCGCCCACCTCAAGGCGGTACTCCTCTGGCGTGCTGAACGCCGCATAGAAAGTGTAGTGCTCAACGACTCGCTCGCCCTTGCTGCCGAGCACCAGCTGGCCATCTTTCATCTGAGTGATGAGGTCTGCTTCGCCCAGCGCTCTCAAGAAACGGACGTAGAGGTCGGAATCGATCAAGGCGAAGGGTCCGCTGTTGCACAGCAGTCCCCAGAGCTGCTCTGCCCGCACTCCTCCATACTGCCCGATGACCGAGAGGGTCTGCTGCACCAGGGTAGAGAAGTGGTACTCGTCCGGCGGAGGTGGCTCGTACCACTTAGAAAGCAGAAGCGAAACCATCGCCACGCACTGGAATGTCTCTACCCTCAGTCGGTCGAGCACATCGCTGTTCTTGGTGACCTCATCCTCGGTTATGAACATCCGCAGCACTGCGGCCTGGCCTCGCCTGCCGGATCGGCCCAGCCTCTGTCGCAGAGAACTGACCGAAGGCGGCGCGGTGACCTGGGCGATGGAATCTACAGCCCCGATATCTATGCCGAGCTCAAGGGTGACCGTGCAAACTGCACTGGTGGGCCGGCTCTCTTTCTGAAGCCGGGACTCCAGATCCTCTCGGATCTCCTTTGAGAGGTTGCCGTGGTGCGGGAAGAACTCGTTGGGTACCCCCTCGGCCTCACACTTATCGCAGAGATATAGCGCCAGTCTCTCGGTGGCGTTACGGCTGTTGGCGAAGATGAGGTTCGACTTGCCCCGCAGTAGCTTGTAGACATCGTCTGCCATCGTGCGGAACGCCGTTGTCTCCTCCTCCGAGTCGGGCTCCTTGAATAGCTCCTCGTAGCCCCTTAGTTGAAGCTTTAGGTCGTAAGGCGAGGCAGTGGACTCGATGATGTCGCAGGGCAGGCCCGCCTCGGGTCTCAGGTAGCCAGCTACGGTTTGCATGTCGCCCAAAGTTGCGCTGAGAGCGATGCGGGGAGTCGTCTTCTTGGTAAGGAACTCGAGGCGGTTAAGGAGGGACTGCAGCTGGCATCCCCTCTCAGTCCCCACGAAGGCATGAAATTCGTCCACTATGACGTAGCCCAGGTCCCCTAGGGCCTCCGCGCACCATGCGCTCCTGTTGAGCAGCAGTGATTCGAGCGACTCGGGTGTAATGAGCAGTATCCCGTTGGGGTCCTTGCGGAGCTTCTGTTTCTTGGAAAGCGCTACGTCCCCATGCCAGGGCGTTATTGAGATGTCGACCAGTTCGGCCAGGCTCTGCAGGCGGCGGTACTGGTCGTTTATAAGGGCCTTGAGCGGGCTCAGATAGAGGATCCCTACCCCTGCGGCCCTGTCAGAGGATATCTTGGTACAGGCCGGGAGGAACGCCGCTTCCGTCTTGCCCGCGGCGGTCGAGGCGGCAATGATGACATCCCTGTCTGCGGCCAGAATTGGACCTATGGCCATCTCCTGGCTGTCGCGCAGCTCGCTCCAGTTCTGTTTCCAGACCCACTTCTTGGCGCCGGTACAGAGAAGGTCAAAACCTTGAGACTCGGCCATCGGTTTATTAAAGGGTAAAGGAGGCGAGGCCACCCTCGTCCTCGTCTACTATCTCGACGTCCGGCATGTCGCTGTTCTGCTCCACATCGATGTCGACTTTGACAATAAGGTCCTCCCACGAGAGGTTAGGATTTTGTTCCAGTACAGACATCATGTCTACAAACACCTTGATAGTGTTCCGCGGGGTGCGGAAATAGGCATCTCCAATCTTGTTATGGCAATGGGCCAAGAAAGACGTGAGTGCCTCGTCAGGTACCAGGTAGCCTACGTTGTCGCCTGAGGCAAAGACGCGCCGGAGGTTACGCAGCAGTATGAGGAGTTCTTCTGGAGTGAGGTTTGCAAGGTGTATGACAGGCCCCGAGAAGTCCATCACGCCGGCCGCTTTGGCAAACGTGTTCTCTGCTAGCCGTGACTGCAGCGCCTCATAACTGTAAAGACCCTTGCGGGCGTCCAGCAGGAAGTCCGGGGTACCGCACAGCAGGAATCCCAAACTTTCAGCTGTTCCTTGCAGGCAATCGTTGAGCATACGTAGTATCTGTTCATAGTTGGAGACGCGCGATCGCTGGCTGGCCAGTTTATAGAGATTAACCATCTCGTCCAGCATCACAAACAACCCGGTGTATCCCGCCTGCTTTACAAAAAGGCTCAGGAGCTTGAAGTGGTCGTAGACGTTAGCATCGTCCACGAAGGTCCGCACCCCTAATGCATTTCTTGCATCCGTCTTGGTAGTGAATTCCCCCCGGAGCCAGCGCACCGCGTCCGACTTCAGCGCGTCGTTATCGGTCTCGTACCCCTTCCAGTACGCCTCAATCACTTGCGCGAAATCGTAGCCATCTACCAATTCGGCAAGCCTGTTCAGGCGTGCGGCTATCACTCCCGAGACACTAACCCCCTCGGAGTCCGCCTGCTTGCGGGCCTCAGTCACGAACCGCTCCACGACACTAGTGAGCGCCCCTCCGTCCGGCTTGGTCCTGGTCGACATATTGCGCATGAGCTCAGCATAGAGATTTCTGCCCTGCCCGCCTGTAGCATAAAGTCTCCGGTCAGGTGAGAGGTCGCCGTGGACAGTGACTAAGCCCTTCTCAAGGGCAATGCTGCGAACGAGCTGCAGGAAGAAGCTCTTTCCCGAGCCGTATTCTCCGATAATCAGGCGGAAGGAGGCACCTCCATCGCATACGGTCTCAATGTCGCCCAGGAGTGCCTTCACCTCCCTTGCCCGACCAACCTGGATATGCTGGAGTCCGGTCCGCGGGGTCACCCCCGCATGCAGTGAATGTATGATCGCTTCACGATCCCTTGGACGAAGCTTAGGCCCATCACTGCTCATCTATGATCCCCCTAACAAGTTCAATGTCGATGTAGACTGGCTCTCCGTTCTCTATGAGTGGCGCATCGAGGTTCTCGAACGCCCACTCGTTAAGTGTCTCCATGGCTCCGTCCGGCATCACCCCGAGCTCGGCGCACACCGCCTCGATTGCCGAGCGCTCCCACTCCGATTCAGCCAGAAGCCTCTTGAGTAACTCCCTGTAGGGAGTCTCAAGCTTGGCTAGGGGATGCTCGAACTCGTCATACTCGACCTCCTCCTCTACGACCTCTGCAGGCTCTTCCTGTCCAGTGAAGATTTCGGCGAGTACATCCCCTACCTTTGCGGTCTCCATCTCATATCTTGCAATGAGGTCAGTATCGAGAGTAAAGCTCTTCGCCGCCTCTTCCTGCTCAGACGGTATGGCATACGTCGGGGCTGCGTCACCTCGGCTGACCGTCACCGGTCCAGCAGATGCGACCACCTCGTGGATGTCGCTTGCCACCTGCTCGCGCGCAAGGCCGAGTGATATATAAAGCTTCTCGAGTTGGTTAACCTCGCGCGGGTCTATTCGCCCGTCTGCACCCGCCACCGCAATCAGTATGCGTCCTATGGCCTGCTTTTCCTCCTGGCCCATCGATTCGAACGTCTTCTTGAGCCCGCTCGCCGTCTGCCTGGTGCCTAGGCACCATAACAGGAAGGCAGACAATGATCGCTTTTCGGCGCCTGACAGCTTCTTATTGTTGTCAATCAGCCTCTGTAGCACAGCGGCCTCCGAGCGCGACACCTCCATATCAGTTTGGGCCACAAGGGCTCCGAGGCGTAGCACGGTCCCCATGACAAAGAACTCCGGGGAGTGTTTGAAATCCTTGCCATGTCCGCCTGGGAAGACAACGCCTACCCCGTCGGATCCGATTTTCATGTAGTGGTAGCGCACATCGGGCGCTAGCCCGAAACCAGCAGCCTCAATAGTCTCGGCCAACTCCTCGCACTCTTTCTTGTTGAACGCCTGCGGCTGCTCCTGCGCGAACGTTTCGTATATGCCTTTGAGCACTATTCTTGTGGGACCGTTTGTGCATGTGCTCTCAAGGTGTCCTCTGAGGTACTGTACCTCTGGCAATTCGCATGCAAGTACTGCCGGCAGTTTCGCGGCCGTGCTCATCTTTGAGCTTTCCGCCGGCTTCTTGCCAAGCATCCGGCTGTACGCCTCCATCTCGTCCGTGCACTCGTCGGCAAGCTTGCAGAGTTTCTTAAACTCTGGACTTGAATAGTTGAACGGATCGGGAAGACCATGCAATGTCACAGGCTTGTCCATTCTCACAGTTGAACTTGCAGCATGGTACTGGTAGCTGAGCATCCGCTTGCCGGGCTTGACCACTACCCCTTGTCCGAACATCTCCGCATAACTCACTGCAAACAGCTTTGCAAACTCTTCTCCACACCGTCGGGCAGGGGTCCTTAATTTATAGTCCTGTCGAGCCCTGAGCCAGCTCAGTGCGACGTCAGCTGGAAGCGGCTGGCCCGATTGTGCATACTGTGCAAGTCTGATCCGCGGACCCCAATAGTCATAGCGGTCTCCAATGTCCGGCGCCGGGTCGCCATTGTGGTAGAGGACCCATTCTGCGTTAAGCAGACCGGCACTGTAGCTCATGAACGAATTACTACTTGTATACACCTGGCGAAGGCGCATGATCTCGGCTACGATCTGCCCCCTCTCTCCAGGTGTCACCTTGCCTGACTGGCCGTCTATCAGGAGACGGTGCTCAAGTCCGTAGAAGAAAAGGAATACCAGGCCAATATCTGCATTAGGATCTGTTCTTCCTCCAGCAAGCCATCTTAGATACCTGGCCCGTGAATTGGCCGAGATGCTGCTGTATCCTGGCCAATACCCCATCTGCTCTGGATGCACCTGCGAGCCAGGCTTTGTGACATCAAGCCGTGGATCGATTAGACAGGCATCGTTTCCGTACCCCCCTTGGCATGTAAGATTGCTGCCGACATAAATCAACCCAGCCGTAATGTTGTAGCCTCTAATTGTTGCGGGCTGACCAGCGGGAATCCAAGATGCTGCTTTTCCTGATGGCTTTAAGGGCGGTGTCCAGGTCGATATCCTCGGTCCAGGGGCTACTCTTTGTATCTGAATTTCAACAGCGGGTGAAGCCGGTTTGGGTGCTGGAGGAAAGTTCTTCTTCATCCAGTCTTTAAAAGACATGGCTGGCATCAGGACGACCATAAACCTAAGAAGACCAAAGAAAGCGTTCATCTAGTGAGCTCCCCGCGCTTGTTGCTCAGCCTCAGAATCTTATCACAACATACGACTAATACTACTCGCCATCAGTGACATAGAATCATTGCCAATTGCAGCTATTATTGAAGAAGCACGGCGAAAAGATTAGCAGATCTTGGATACGTCGCTGGGTAGGATTCGTGTGGCGAACTACTAATGTCGAATACTCGTTACAGTCGCAAAATAACAAGTTGTCAAGAATAGATTTCTGCCTGTTATCGACGTGTTAGCCACCGGTGATTTCGACGATGCAATCTGACCAAGTACATTCGTTCTGTAAACCACATACTGGGCAAGTTGCGGATATACTTCCACCGGGGCCGTAGCCCGTTGTCCCCTCCACTCTCGTGATTTCTAACGGTATCGAAATGATGTATAGTTTCTCGCAGCCCTCACAAGAAACCTCAACGGTCTCCATCACGGTTTTTCCAACAAAGGATTGGTAAGGATCTCCTACCATCTCCTACCCCTTCCCCATAAAAGAACAATAGCCACCTGCACCATTGTGTCTCATCTCAGGCTATCAGCGAAAGCGGGTCAAATCCAACTCCATATATATCAGCAGCGGCAAGCTGACTCTCATCAACGTCGTGGTGCGCGACACGGTCAATGCGAACCACTGGATAATCGACGAGGTCGGGACGGGGCCCTGAAAATTGTGTGGTCGGGACAGGGATGCCAACATGTGTGGTTCTGCCTGGAGTATCTCACTTACTACTTGATCTTCTCCCCTTTGGTGGGCCGTATAGGGATCGAACCTATGACACCCGGATTAATAGGCCGTTTCTGCCACTCTTGGGAGTATTCCAACATCTCCAACAAATCCCTATTTGAAGGCATTATCGGGACATCTTGTGTCATTTAGTTACATCCAGGTTCGGCTAGTTTGTGTGGACGATGTGTGGACGCAGCAGCGGTTAGAAAAGAGGAGCCAGCAAAATACGCATCGTATTTGCAGCCGTCCTACTCTTCGAGATCGACACATAGTAACAGTCAGCTACTGCGTTTGTGTCCTGTAATACGAGTTAGCTCTGACACAGCACTCTTTGAAAAGTGTTATTGGGGCATCAATTTCATATTCTGATTCGGAGCCTTTGATAGCGGTTAGCCGATATCATCCTCAAGACGACGGTGGGCCTCAAGAAGGGCTTCTCCGACCTCGTCGCTGAGCAGCACAAGTATCTTGAGCGTCACGAGCGAGTTCACGGTCGGGCGCAGGAGGCCTAGTGCCGAGGAGATCTGCATGAGCGATATCGCAGCCGCGTGTCCTGGGTCGGCAAGCCCCATGTTGCTGGGCCCGGCCAGAAGGCAGGCTGAGTCCTCAATGAGCCCGATTTTGAAGAAGATGCCCTTCGGGTTGGCGTGGACGTTGTGGCTCGCCATTCGATAGTGCCCTCGCAAATGGTCGACCGAGGCCTCTTTTTCTATATTGGGAAATGTCGCGTCTTTGAGACCGCCCTCGCCGCCGGCCCACCCGTAGGGCCTTTCGAAGCCAGGACCATACTTCTTCATGACATCTTCGAATGCCCGGTCCTGGGCCTCGACTTCCTTGGCGCTCATCTCTTCGTAGCCCAGACGCTCGCAATAGTCCTGATATTCATGCACGGCCTTGTGAGACTCTACCGCCTGGTGGTCGATGTAACGTTCAGCCATCCCCTCGCCACGCTCACGGAGGAACATCGCGACGACCGCAATCTCGTGCAGCGTCCTCCACCGGGCCATCGCCCCGTCGGCAAGGCCAGCCGACATGAGACCGACGATCTCTTCTGCCACCTGGCACCCACGAGCATGCAGCCTTGCAAGGACGTCCACAAGATTAGGGCAGGCGATGTTCGACTCGTCCTGAAGTCGCGAATGCGTGCTCTCTCCAAACTCGCGCGCGACGTCAAGCAACATCCGCATCTTGTCGAGCCCGACGCCCCAGCGCTTTTGTAACCGCCGCTCAAATCCGCGACGCCTGCGGTCCTCGCGGTGCCGATTATGCGGCCACGACCTCTTGAGCGCGAGAAAGCCTTCACCGGCAAACTCATCGGTCAGAGACCCCATGAGTTCTTCGAGCCCGTCCTCCATGAATTTCGAGTACAGCCGGTCAAAGACGCTCAGGTCCTCCTCGGTTGTCTCTATGACCACCTTCCTTCCAAACAGGCGAAACTTTCGAAAACGGAAATTGCCGGCCGGATCTGTTTTCAAGTGATCAACTAGCTTCTGCCTCTCGCGGGCAGTAAACTCAATGCCTTGCGATGAGGATTTATCGGCAATTATTCCCGCAGCAATCTGGTACGGCGTGTCCTTAATTATGTCTTCAATAGACTTCCCAAATCTGTCCATTACCCCTAAGAGCCTCCTACTAGGCAACGTTCAAAAACATGCCGGCCTGAAACGAGCACAATCACCATGATCTCAATCCCCGACTAATACTACTCTCCTACGCCTCTTGAGACACACAGACGAGTTTTGAATCAAGTGTTATTAAGAGCGTGAAGAAAGGAACTAGAGATGAGGTGCGGCAAATCAAGTGGCGCTGAGCCGCGAGTGGGTTCACTAGTTTGCTCAGCTAGATCGGGCCTATTAACCAGCTAGACCACGGAGTATTTGGACGCAGGAAGGTAAGTGAATAGCTGCTACGGGGGCGAGTGGCAAGTAGCTACATCACTTCCTTTCCCAGGCGTTGCCATCCTCATCTACCAACTGACGTCCATTGACCCCAAACTTCTGAACCCCGCCCCCGGGAAGATCGGGGTCATCCTCGAAGAAGGATTTTATGTCATCGGTCGTCAATATGACTATATTACCTTTGACTTCGTAGTGCCCTTCGGCGGTGTAATCTGCTATACGCGTGGTGGAGCCTTTATCCTTGTTGAGTGACATGGTCATTCCAGAGAAAGGATAGACTCCGCTAACGTCAGGGCTGCCTGTGAAAGCGAACAACAGGCCAACAGTGAGGCCGGCGATAACGGCAACTGCAAGTGCGGCGTACCACCACCGGAACCACCTGAATCGCGTGTAGCGTACAGGCTGACGCTGGAGCCTGACATCGTGTGTTGCCGGATGCGAAGGTTGGCCGAGTGCTGTTGAAGCTAGAGGTAGAAGATCTTGATCGCTCAGTTGGAATCTTTGACCAGTGGCATTCGAATATACAACGTATTTGTACTGTGGCCTTGTCGCATTCGGCAGAATGTTCTCGACTATGACCTGTTCCCCTTGCGTGAATGCAATAGCTGTGTCAATTGCGATGTTGTGAGTTATGTAACAAAAGTCTCCGGCAATAGCCATTTTGCCGCGCACCTCCTAGCTTGCCGTTGAACCGGCACCAGTGTAGCAATCGGCACACTAGCTACGTCCACTTCAGTTTGCGAATGAACGTGAATATTGTCTGGGCCAGTGATTGGAAAGGGGTGGTGAGTTGTGGCGTCGCTCTCGATGGTTGTCTTCTTGAATCAACTAACTTTGTATGGGCCATGGCGCAACTAATCGCAAAGAAGCCGTTCAACATTTACTATGAAGTTCTGGGCACGGTCGTGGTAATCCTTAATGGTTGCTAAAGAAATGCCACTATTCCTACCATGTGCAATCAGATGCCTGATGGCAATAATGCTGTCAACAGCTGTCTTCTGTTTCTCGTCAAGCGAACGTTCAACTTCGATAGATTTTTCCTTATCGAACGCTCCGATCAGCTCAAGTATCTTAGTTGTATTGGGGCTTCTTAGCCTATCAACATTCTGAACTACGTATGACAGGACAGGTTTTTGGCAACGTGTGCTTGCATATCTGTGGATAATTCGGCGGCAGCTTGCTTCAATAAATCCTGAAGATAATATACATACGTACTTCGCCAGTTCCGCGCGGAGTTCATCATTTGTCATCGGTGCGGCATTAGTTAGAGTTTTATTAGTCGCTTGACTTCACTCTGGCAGCAGCGAACGACTAATAAAACAAGACTTGACCCCCAATATTAGGTCACGGTGTTCCTTAGTACGCCGATCTTCTCGACCTCGAGCTCGACCGTGTCTCCGGCTTTGAGATACTTGCCCATCTCCAGCCCG
>Ga0209747_1000780_pt1 | contig 17448 bp, 12 predicted proteins | sample BarGraNGADG00311_FD_184498 | JGI IMG/M metagenome (GOLD analysis project Ga0209747, IMG submission 184498) | Arctic peat soil microbial communities from Barrow, Alaska - Barrow Graham LP Ref core NGADG0011-311 (SPAdes) (version 2) | ecosystem: Environmental > Terrestrial > Soil > Wetlands > Peat...
AGGCAAATCTTAAATATTGAACCGCCTCTCCCCTTCTCTCTTGTTGGGTTGGAACAAAAACAGGAATACTATTTTTCTCTGGAAAATAGTTATACCTTACTCAAGGATTTTATACTTAAGTATCATAAATAAGCAGGCCATGTACATTGTTTGTTCGGACCTTGAAGGCGTATTTGTACCTGAAATATGGCTAAATGTTTCCACGCATACGGGAATAGATGAGCTTAAGCTTACAACAAGGGATATAAGTGACTATGATGTTCTCATGAAGAGAAGGTTAGAATTATTACAAAAATACGGACTGACTCTCAGGGATGTTCAGAACGTAATATCATTGCTTAAGCCACTGCCAGGAGCTTTGGAATTTGTTGACTGGCTTCGTTCAAAAACTCAACTTATTGTGGTATCAGACACATTCAGTGAATTTGCAGATCCCCTTATCAGACAGCTTGGAAGACCTACACTTTTCTGCCATCATCTTACAACCGATTCTGAAGGCAACATCACAGATTATAACCTGAGACAGAATGATGGTAAAAAACATGTTGTGGAAGCTCTTCAAAGTCTCAGATATAAGGTAATCGCCGTCGGAGATTCCTATAACGATATTTCTATGCTACGAAAAGCGGACCATGGTATTCTTTATAATCCGCCTCAGAATGTGGCTGACGAACACAAAGATTTACAGGTTGTTAAAACATATGCCAGTCTGAAACGAACAATTTCGCATCTTCTCAATGAAGGAGAATAAGTTGATTCCGTTTTTAAATAAATTCAAAATCCATTCCTTTTTCTGAAACCTAAGGTCTAGCTGAATAATTAATCTATATTCATGGACGAATAATCCAATAATTTCCTATTTTTACCTCTGCTCTAACCTAATCAACCGATCGGCACTATGAAACTTCCACCATCCTCTAAAAACTGGTTAACAATTATCGGTTCAATTATTGCCGTAATCAATCTGGCTTTAATTATTGTACTCTTCATTATTTCAACCATATTCAACAAAGGGAACACTAACCTGGGGCTATTTATCTATATCATTCTACCCGGATTTCTGCTTTTAGGACTCCTGATGGTTCCTACAGGAATGATACGTGAAAGGAGAAGGGTCAGGAGAAGCGGCGTAAAGGAAGAAGCCAGGTTCCCCAGGATCGATCTGAATGATACCCGTCACAGAAATGCTTTTATCATTTTTACGATAACAACAATAATTGTTCTTTTTCTTTCCACGCTTGGTAGCTTTCAGGCTTTTCATATAACTGAATCAGTAGAGTTCTGCGGTACTTTATGCCATCAGGTTATGGAACCGGAGTATACTGCATACCAGAAGTCCCCTCATGCTAATGTTGCCTGTGTCGAGTGTCATGTCGGATCCGGTGCATCATGGTATGTAAAATCAAAACTTTCAGGATTACACCAGGTATACGCGGTAATTGCGAAAGCCTTTTCAAGACCAATTGAAACTCCCCTGCATGATTTGCGTCCTGCGAGAGAGACTTGTGAAAAATGTCACTGGCCTCAAAAATTTTATGCACGTACACTCTGGACCAACAAATATTTTCTTGCCGACTCATTGAACTCAGAGTGGGATATAATGCTCGAGATGAAAACCGGGCCGGAATATAGCGGTATGGGTCTGAAGGAAGGAATTCACTGGCATATTAACCCGGCCGTAAGTATTGAATACATTTCAGAAAATGACAAGCGTGAAAATATAACGTATGTTAAGTATACCAATAAGTCTTCCGGGGTTGTCAAAGTATTCCGAAATGACAGCAATCCAATCTCCGACAGCCTGTTATCAGCATCGACAACAAGAACAATGGATTGCATTGATTGCCACAACCGTCCGTCGCACAACTATAATTCCCCGCCTGTCTATTTCGATAAGGCTATGCTGACAGGTGCAATATCCAAAGAGATTCCATTCTTCAAGAAAGTTACCATGGGAGTTTTAAAAGATACATTCAGCGATAAGGATACCGCATTGATTAAAATAAACGACAATATTACAGAGTTTTATAAATCCGGATATACTGATTATTATAATAAAAACAAGGATCTCATAAATAGCTCAATATTGGCGGTTCAGAAAGCATTTAGTCAAAATACCTTTCCGAAAATGAAAGTAACTTATGATCATTATCCAGAACATATTGGGCATCTTGAATCTGATGGCTGTTTCAGGTGTCATAATGATGCTTTCAAAGCTGCTGATGGCAGCATAATTTCGCGTGACTGTAATCTCTGTCACAGTATTGTCGGACAAGGCAGGGAGGGAGTAATGGAATATACGAACCTCAGGGAAAATCTTGAATTTAAACATCCTGTTGATATCGGAACTGCCTGGAAAGAAGCCAATTGTTCTGAATGCCACAAATTCCTGTATTGAAATAAGACAAAAGACAAAAGACAACCACCTTCGCTAAAGCTTCGGTGGTCAAAGAAAGTAAAAAGATAAAAGTGGATTTGTGACCACAAACAAAGACAATTAATTCCTTAAAAAACCCAAATTAGCCCCCCTTTAGGGGGGTTGGGGGGCCAACAGGTGAAAAATTTAAAAAAACGCATATGATTTCTGATACTTTCAAAAACAAGTTAGTCCCCTCTTTCCTTGCTGTTCTAAGAATAGTAATAGGCTGGCATTTCCTTTATGAAGGAATGGTAAAATTATTAAATCCGGCCTGGACAGCCAGGCCTTTTCTTGAAGGGTCCCGCTGGATCTTCGGGGATCTTTTCCGGTGGATGATTTCGGGAAATACCGGTATGTGGATTATTGATACACTCAATGCATATGGCCTTACGATTATTGGACTTGCCCTTATCTTGGGGCTCTTTACCCGATGGGCATTATGGGGTGGAGTTTCCCTCTTATTAATGTATTATATAGCTTATCCCCCGTTTGGTGGTTTTAGTTATGGAGCTCCATCCGAAGGAAGTTACCTTATTGTAAATAAGAATCTTGTTGAGTTTTTTGCAATGATACTACTTGTCTTTACTGAATCAGGTCAGTTTTTCGGACTCGATAAGTTACGAATAAAGAAACCAAAAGTTATTCAAAAAGAAAAGGTTCTAAATGAACAAACTGAAAATAATGAAAGGAATCCGCGAAGAGAATTAATCAAAGCTCTTACCGGAATACCTGTCCTCGCCATTTTTGCAGGAGCTTTTTTCAAGAACTTAACAGAAGCCGGACCTGATGCTGTTTCCGGTGCAACTATTAAAGTTGATTATAAATTAATTAAGGATCTCAAGGGTAAATTACCATCAGGTAAACTCGGTGACCTGACAGTAAGCAGGATGATTATGGGTTGCAACCTTATTGGAGGATGGGCGCATGCACGTGATCTGATCTATTCAAATACACTATTCAAAGCTTATAATAATGAAAGAAAGATAATTGAGACATTCCGGCTCGCGGAACAGGCAGGAATTAATACGGTTTTTATGGTTACTCAATATTACGATACTTTTAATAAATATAAAAAAATATATAATAGCAAGATGCAATCAATATGCCAGGCCATGTTGCCTGACAAGGATTTTTTCTCAAACATTAATGAAGCCATAAAAAGCAGGCCTGATGCTATTTATATACAGGGAGGTGAGGGTGACAGGTATGCACAGGCAGGTAAATTCGATATGCTTAAAAAAGCTGTTGACTACATAAAACAACAAGGATTTACTGCTGGTATCGGAGCACATTCGTTAGAAACAATAAAATCATGCGAAAGAGAAGGCATCAATCCGGATTTTTATGTCAAGACTTTCCATCACGACAAATATTGGTCTGCACATCCGGTAGATAATCGTGAGGAATATAGTGTAATAGGTCCTGGTTCTCCTGACCACAACCGATTCCATGAAAATATGTGGGACCTGTTTCCATTGCGCACGATAGAATATATGAAAGAGGTGAACAAACCCTGGTTCGCATTTAAGGTTCTCGCTGCAGGTGCAATAGAGCCCAAAGATGGATTCCGTTATGCGTTTGAAAACGGAGCTGACTTTATTTGTGTCGGAATGTTCGATTTCCAGGTCATAGATAATGTAAATACTGCTACTGAAATCCTTGGAACTCTGGGGAATCGTGAACGAAAATGGTTTTCATAGATGCTACCTGAGAATTTCCGACGTATATTTATCTGCAATATCTGACTGATCTTTAGACAACCCGGAAATAATAACAATTCTGTTTTCCTTCCAGGCCAGGAAAATTATTCCGTTATATCCGTCTTTTAACATATAACGTCCCGTTTCAGAGCTTACTTCTTCTGTTCCGCCTCCGGTTCCGGTCAGATATGATTCCACTGTTTTTCGTGTCTCTTCCAGTGTATTATTTTCTATAATAAAGATCGAAAAAACATCAGTTCCGGATTCATAAGTTGCTTTGAAGGCCTTATTCAGAAATTTATGCCCCAAAACACTTTCATTAATATAAGTCTCTTCATTAACCTTTTTCCCGGCGTCAGGAAACAAAGAAAGAGCAGAAGGCATCTCCTTCCCTCCTGTAAGCATTTCTGAAACTTTTGCAGCCAACGATTCAGCTGATTTCAAAGTACTCTCATTCTTTGAATATGTCCTTATTTTGACGTAATAATTGCCCTTAAAGAAGTTAATTGCTCCATCTGCAATATATCCCTGTGAACCCAGATTAATGAAACGGAATGACGGAGAACGTTCGGTTGAATATATTCCAAAGGCCATTGTATTATTACCCTGCCTGTAAATTTCCAGTTTAATCACATTTTTACCCTTTTTATATTCGGCAACATGCAGATCAACAAATCCATAGGCAAGATAAGTATCCGCTGCACCATTAATATAGTCCCAAAGCTTTTCAGGAAGATAAACAGGATAATTTGCAGTTTTTTTATAGCCTTTCAGTTCAGGCATTTTAATATCCTGTGCAAAAACAGAACCTGAAAGAATAACCAGGAGAAGTGCAAAGAGAGATTTATTTTTCATCTTAATAATCAGTTAAATAATAAAAATCGGATATCCTTAACAAATTGTATAAAGAAGCTCGAAAATCAATTTATTCACCCCGTTCCGCTTTGCGGAAGTAAATTGATTTTGACTTCGTCGAGCTCCTCCACTTCGTGTCGTCGGTTCTTCGCTCCCCTTGGGGATGGGGTAAATTATTATGCCAGAAAATCTGCCGGAACATTAACAAGTCTTGAAATATCCGCAATTTTCTCTTTTATGTCGAATTTTTTAATGCATTCTACTTTGCAAGAACTGCACTCTTTGCATGGATCATCATTTGTCCCAAGTTCACTTAACAGAGACTGAGCTAAAGCAGGGTTTGAATAACCATAAGCGTACATATAGGCTCTCATGAGATCTGGTACGGGAAGCTTCAACGGACAGGCACTGAGACAAGTCGTGCAGCCAGTACAATAAAGTCCTTTTTCAGCTCTTGCTATTAAAAGATCATTTTTCTCCTGGTCAGTTATTGAAATATCTGACAGGATCTTAATATTCAGATCAAGCTGGTCGAAGTCTGTCATACCCGGAATTGTAGTAGTGATGTCAGGATTCGACAATACCCATTTCAATGCTGCAGTAGAATTAATCGGTTTGTTTTTTTCTTTATCAAGAAACCCTCCTCCTGCCATCGTCTTCATAGCCACGATCCCAATTCCGGCATGATTGGCCTTTTTAACGGCACTATTGAGTTCATTGATATAAGTCTGTTTAAAATTATATGAACTCAGAATTACATCCCAGGTATCCATTCCGGCAGCTGCATCTATCACTACAGGTTCATTTGCATGAGTGGAAAAACCGATAAACTTTATCTTACCTTCTTTTTTAAGGTTTTTAACTGCATTTATAATCGGCTTGTATTCAAGCAATTCCGGATTCCTGATATCATGAATATACAGAATATCAACATAATCCATCTTTAACCGCGAAAGACTTGTACTGAATTTTGAAAGAAAATCTTCAGCTGTTGTAAGGTCCGAAGGTTTGCCTTCCCTGTCAACACCGGCAGGTTTAACTTTTGTGGCAAGGTAAAATGAGTTTCTCGGGTAATCTTTAAGAAGATTGCCAAGCATTATCTCATTATTTCCATTCTGATACCCATTGGCAGTATCAAAAAGTTTAATCCCTTTTTCGTATGCAGCTTTGCAGAGGTTAGGATTATCTGCTCTCATTACTCCAAAACTTATTACAGGAATCTTCATTCCTGTCTTTCCGAGTGTTCTTGAGATAATATCTTTCTGTTCATTAGATGTCGCAGCTGATGTCAGCACCGGTGATAATGTCACTATTCCCGCAGCCCCGGCAATACCTGTTCTTAAAAACCCTCTCCTGTTAATATTTTTCATAACACATTATTATTTGCATGATACAATCCACCATCACAATTCCCGGGCAGGTTAAGCAGGATTCTCTTATTTCAGGCTTCTGATGCGTACCTCAATGCCTGAATCTTTTAATAATTTTACTATTTCACTGGTATCAGTTTCACCAAAATGGTAAGGATAAAGGATCTTTGGTTTAAATGCAAGCGCTGCATCAGCAACCATAGCCGGAGTCATTGTATAGGGAAGATTCATTGGCAGGAAAGCTACATCTATATTCCTGAGTGATTTCATCTCCGGAGTATTCTCAGTATCACCGGCGACATAAAATCTTTTTCCACCTATTGTTAAGATGTAGCCAACGCCTAATCCTTTTGGATGAAATGGATGGCCCGGAGTGCTTTCATTAACAATATTATATGCAGGTACTGCTTCAATAATAATGTTATTGATCTCCTGCCTGTCGTCAGCTTTCATTGCCATTCCCCATGGAATTTTTGAAAGAGAGTTTTGGTTACAGAACAACAGAGTTTCGGGTTTTTTCAGATCTCCAATTAACGCCGGATCAAGATGGTCCCCATGTTCATGGGTAACAAGAATAAGGTCGGCTTTAGGAAGGAAATCATATTTCCCTGAACTTCTTGAGGGATCGATATAGATGACAAAACCGTTCAATTTAAACATTAAGGATCCATGTCCGATAAAGTGCATCTCTACAACTCCTGCTGATGTGACTATCTTGTCAAATTCAGGAGACTCCTGAGAATATCCAGGAATGATCATCGCAGTAAAACTTAAGGTAAGAAGAACTCTTTTTAAATTGGCTAAAGAACAGTTATTCATATTATTGATTTTTTAGTCCGACAATATACAAAGATTTGAAAAAATTCAGCAATTATTAACTTTCTTTAAGATAATCCGTAACAAAAATACTATTAAAAAGGATATTCTGAGAATCCATCATTTCAAGATTCGACTGGAGATCCCTCGCTGGCGCTCAGGATTCCGAATGAATCCGCCAGTTGGCGGAGGAATTAGGAACCGAGTCCCGCTTTGCGGGACGAGCTCACCGAAGGTAATCTCCTGCTAGAATATTGTTAATATTTGGTGTTTATTTATTATTGTCAACAAATATATATTCAGGTCATATTCAAATTATCTTGAAATTTTAATAACTTGGCAGCAGAATTTAGGTCATTGTGTTAATATATTAATATTGATGCGTTTAGGGAAAGATAAACAGGCTATTACCTTAGCAGTTTTTCTATTTTTTGCAGCATCAGTCAAAGGGCAGACTGGAATAAGTTACAAATTCCATCCTGATGCTAATCTGCAGAATAGCGATGTCATTATTGGCAATAAATCTATTATTATAAACTATTCAATATCAGAGCTTAATATTGAGAGTGTAACGAATCCCTCAGGCTCTTTTTACCGGATATCCATTCCCGGCCACATGCCTTCCTCAGTGCCCGGGAAACCTGAGCTTCCGGTTTTCTCCCGGTTGATCTCAATTCCTGAAGGATCAGGATTCAAAATAAAAATTTCTGACGTCAAATCCACGAAGATTAATCCATCGGGTAAAAAGATTAATGGTCTTCTTTATCCTGCACAGGAAAGTGAAACCAAGGGAGTTCAGCAAACAAAACCTGAATTTAAAATTGATAAAGCAACATACGCTTCAAGAGGAATTATTCCGGTTGATACAGTAAGAATTGAATCACTTGGTACAGTAAGGAATGTTAAACTTGCCAACCTCTATATTTCACCAGTAAGATACAATCCGCGTGCAAATTCAATGGAGGTTATTACATCAATGAAAATTGAGATTACATTTTCAAATTCTGTCAGTATAGCGGCACAAACTTCTTCCTCTCAACGTTCACTTTTCAATGAATCACTTAATAAAGGGGTGATCAATTTCAATCCGGGTGAGGTAATACCCGGGTACTCTGACCAGCCCGTCAAAATGGTAATACTAACAGATACTGCATTTAAAAAGCAGCTCGGTCCATTTATCAAATGGAAAACTCAGAAAGGTTATAAACTTAAAATCCTGTATAAAGGAGCCGGGCTGGCCGGAAACGATTATACTCATATAAAGGAGACACTAACAAATATTTATAAAGCTTCATCGGCAACCGACCCTCCACCGGAATATCTGCTTATTATCGGTGACATTAACAGGATTCCTTATTATGGTGCAGGAGGTTCCGGAAATGTAACCGATATGTATTATGGTGAATTTGATGGTAATGGCGATTACATTCCTGAAATGTTTATTGGCCGGCTGCCTGTTGCCGATACTACTGAACTAAAGACTGCCATTGCTAAAATTATTCAGTATGAGAAGTTCCAGTTTGCGGACACTAATAAGTTTTATTCACGGGCACTCGTTAGTGCAGGTTATGATGCAGGTTACGCCAATTATATGAACGGACAGATTAAGTACGCGGTTACAAATTACCTCACAAAAGCGAACGGGATAGATGAATTTCACTTTAATTATCCGCAATCCTATACTGCAAAAGATTCGATTGTAGAACTTATAAATAAAGGCGTATCATTCATTAACTATACCGGGCACGGTGAGGCTTCAGGATGGTTACATGTTAATATTAAAACACCGGATATTCAATTATTTCAGAATAAGAACATGTATCCCTTTGTTATTAGCAATGCCTGCAGGACAGCACAGTTCGACCAGATGACTTCCTTTGGAACGAGAATGGTACTTACACCTGAAAAGGGTGCAATCGGATTCATTGGTTGCTCAAACGACTCATATTGGGATGAAGATTACTATTGGGCTGTGGGTTCAGGACCCATTTCTGCTGATCCTACCTATGCTGGATCCGGTCTTGGAGCTTATGACAGGTTGTTTCATACTCATGGTGAATCACCTGCAGACTGGTATTTTAGTATGGGTCAGATTAACTATGCAGGAAATCTTGCAGTAAGTGCAAGTACCTCCTCAAGGAAACAATATTATTGGGAGACTTATAATCTAATAGGTGATCCAAGTGTTACTCCTATTCTTGGAAAGCCGGGATCATTTAATATAACCTTACCCGATACACTCCCAAACGGCATTAAATCGCTCTTTTTAAATGTTGATCCTTTTGCATATGTAGCTGTATCACATTTTGATACACTATGGGATGCCTCATATGCGAGTAATTCAGGTACTGTTAATCTCGATCTGCCGGGTATTTCAAATGATTCATGCCTGGTTGTAATAACCGGTCAGAACAAGATCCCGAAAATAAAAACTATCTTTTTCTCAAATATCAATAAAGAGTTTATAAATCTGACTGCCAGCGGAATAAATGATAGTCTTGGAAATAATAATAACCTTGCTGATTTTGGAGAATCTTTTTACCTGAAACTAAAGTTAAGTAATCTTGGACTTACTGATTCTCATAATCTGTATGCAAAAATCTCCACCAACTCGACCTGGGTAACAATCGGCAGCGATTCAGTGTCAATAGGGACTTTACATGCGCGAGCTGATACTGTACTTCCAAATAACCTGGCGTTATCTATTTCCAGAGATGTACCGGATATGGGAGTAATTACACTTAACCTTCTATTAAAGGACGATTTATCTGAAAAACATTATACAATTGATATCCTTATTCATGCCCCGGAGCTCCAGATTGTCAATTGCGTAATTGATGACAAAAAAGAAGGAAATGGTGATAATATTCCTGATCCCGGAGAAACATTCAAGCTTGTCTTCAAAGTTAGCAACCAGGGAAGCAGCAACATAGACGGACAATTTAACGTTTCCAGCCCGAGCGAGGATATTTCAATAATAGATCCGAATCTAAAATCCGGGATATTAAAATTCGGACAAATTACTGAAATACCCGTGCTGGTAAAACTTGCTGAAACGGTTCCATCCGGCAGCCTGATTTCAGTCTCATCAACACTTGATGCCACACCATATGTTGTAAACAAGGATTTCTCATTCAGGGTCGGAAAAATAAGGGAGAGTTTTGAAGCATCATCTTTTAATGTTTTTCCCTGGATTAATACAAGTTCGATCCCATGGATTATTACTTCGGCAAGTTCTTACGATGGCAGTCTTTCTGCCAGATCAGGAGCTATCGATCATAGCGGATCTACCTCTCTGGCTATAAGAACACTATATGCTAAAGATGATTCTGTGAGGTTCTATTACAAAGTTTCATCTGAACCAAATTATGATTTCTTTGCATTCAAATTAAATGATGCAGAGATCATAAAGAAATCGGGAGAAATTCCATGGACTAAAAAGACTGTAGCTGTACCAGCCGGATACAATAAAATGGAATGGATATATAAGAAAGACAATTCTATTTCACAGGGTTCAGATTGTGCATGGGTTGACATGATCGATTTTGCTCAATCAAGTACTGTAAATTATATCCAAAGAGATCTTAAGGTTGCCAGAATTGTAACACCCGTCGGAAATGATCAATTAGGTCAGGAAAGTATTACAGTGAAAGTCCTGAATCTTGGAAAAGATACTCTGAATGGATTTAATCTTGCCTATGAAATCAACAACCATTTCCCACCGGTAAAACAATATTTTGATACCAAGGTTATTCCTTATGGTGATTCAGTGGAGGTATCATTCAAGACAAAGGCTGACCTTTCAAAATATGGCATTTATAATATTGTTACTTATGGTGTGGATAATAACGACGACTATTTATTAAATGACACTTTGAGAGCCGATATTGAGAATACCAGAATCAACGAGACATTAGGTGTATACCCGAATCCGTTCACTGATAAATTTACAGTTACTTTCAACTCAGAAATTGCAGATAAGCTTAAGATATCTATCTCCAATATATCCGGAGTAAAATTATATGAAACTGAAAGAGAAGTTATAAAAGGAAGCAATTCATTTACAATAAGTGATTTCAGGTTTATTCCTACCCTGTATTATCTCAACATACGTGGAACAACGATAAATAAAACAATTCCTGTTATAAAAATCAACAAGTAAAGTATGATTTTTCCTGTTTTAACAAATTCATGTTAATATGTCAGCAATTACACCAACCAGGGATAGAGCTCTCGAATTATTCAAAAGATACAATAAGTCGGAAAGCCTTATGAAGCATGCACTTTCTGTGGAAGGCGTTATGCGGTATATGGCAAAAAAACACGGAGAGGATGAAGAAAAATGGGGAATAATCGGATTGATTCATGACCTTGATTATGAGATGTATCCGGATCAGCATTGCACAATGACTGAAAAGATTTTAAAAGAGAATAACTGGCCTGAAGAATATATCAGGGCTGTATTGAGCCATGGTTGGGGTCTGGCATCTGATGTTAAACCAGTTTCGTTACTGGAAAGAACAATATACGCAGTAGATGAATTGACTGGTCTTGTTGCCACCAGCGCTCTTGTAAGACCTTCAAAAAGCGTTATGGATATGGAAACAAGATCGGTAAAGAAAAAATGGAATGACAAAAAATTTGCTGCCGGAGTGGACCGGTCAGTTATAGAAAAAGGGGCAGAAATGCTAGGGGTAAATATCGATGACCTGATTACCGATTGTATAATGGGTATGAGGACAGTGGCGAAAGAGATTGGGTTGGCGGGCTAAGAAAAAAGCCTGATCAATTGACCAGGCCTCTTCTGATATCATTCAGAGTATTATTAAAGAACTTTAAGCTTAATATTTCTGAACCATACATCACTGCCATGGTCCTGAAGTCCAATATAACCCTCTTTTGCGGGATTTGCAAACCATTCAAAATCTTTAAATTTCGAGTCGGCTATCATCTTTTTCCAATCCTCTGTCCAGAGGTGATATTCAACAACATTTGCACCATTCTGGGAATAAACGACTGTTCCCTGGTAAACCAGGATATGAACATGGTTCCATTCTCCTGCAGGTTTTGTGTTCTGTGGTTTTGCAGGTATCAGGTCGTAAAGTGAACCAGCCATCCGGTTACCGTTAACACCAAGCTTTGCATCTGGATGTTTGTCATTATCAAGAATCTGCATCTCGGGAGATGATTTCCAGATCGGTTCATTTGGTATCTCCTGTGCGAGAATAAAAATGCCACTGTTCCCGCCTACACCAATTTTCCATTCCAGATCGAGTTCGAAGTTGCCTAATTTCTTGTCATAGATAACGTCACCACCATTGCCTGCCTCTCCGGTTCCGGATTCTATACAATGCAAAGTTCCATCAACAACCACCCATCCCTCTGCTGGGAATGCTGGTTTGTTATAACCACGCCAGCCGGTAGTTGTTTTACCGTCAAAAATTGAGACAAATCCGTCGTCTTTTGAGGTTGCTTTAGTGGCGCCGCCTTTTGATCCGCATGATGTTGCAAGTCCCATAACAAGAACACATGATAAAATAATGTTTATTAGCTTCATAACAGGTTATATATTAAAAGTTAAAAGTCACAGGTTTATTTTAACCTGTGACTTATATATAAATTATGCAGGCATATCAGGTAAAGTAAACCCTTTACGGTATGTATGCTTAACCATTTCAGCTGCAAATTCTTTTGCATTAAGTTTAACGTCTGGTCTGTTAAATTTAGGATCACCATCCACGATAGTGAAATTATCTGAGATAGTGAGTCTTACTGAGTCCTCGGCACCAATGTTTGTGAACGCCATTTTCTCGCCATTCCACTCAAGTACTTTGTTAAGTCCCTGAAGCCTGACAGCAAGAACACCCATAACCACCATTTCGTTGAATGGTCCCGATTCAGAAAAATCAGATTTAGTTTTAACTCTGCTTTCAGGGCTTTCTTTACAAGCGCGTACCCAGTCCATTTCATGGCCGCCGTTCATAGCTTTTTCAATTCTTCTTTCAGTTTTCGGAACAACAGGTTTACGGCCTGACAATAACCATGGGTCTTTACCATAGCAACCGCAAATGAGTGTATCTTTTGAACCGTGGAAAATAACACCTCCACCGCCATCATTCATATTTTTTCCGGCAGGCCAGCCAGCTGGTTTAGGAGGTTCCAGACCACCGTCATACCATATTACTTCAACCTCAGGATATTTCATTTTTGATCCCTTCGGAGCAACTCTTTCAGGAAAAGTAAGCGTAACCATCTGTGCATTTGGTGCGCAGTCGGTCAATAACAGTGTTGAACTTCCCTGAGCTTTTGTCGGGTATCCCAATTTAAGAGATTTGAATATAGGATGCATTATATGGCATGCCATGTCACCAAGAGCTCCGGTTCCAAAATCCCACCAGCCTCTCCAGTTCCATGGAGTATAGATGCTATTATACGGACGCATCTTAGTAGGGCCGATAAAAAGATCCCAGTTAAGTGTATCAGGAACCCATTCGCCTTTGGGTACATTGAGTCCTTGCGGCCAGATTGGTCGATCAGTAAATGCTTCAACTTTTTTGACATCACCGATTTCACCATTCTGCATCCATTCAATTGTAAGGTTTACACCTTCATCTGATGAACCCTGGTTACCCATCTGTGTAGCAAGTTTGTTTTTTGCAGCGAGTTTGGTTAATAACCTTGATTCATAAACCGTATGCGTCAATGGTTTCTGGCAATAAACATGTTTGCCAAGCTGGAGAGCATTTGAAGCAACTACTGCATGTGAATGGTCAGCTGTTGCAACAATAACTGCATCAATTGATTTGGCCATTTCATCATACATCTTTCGCCAATCCCAGTATGCTTTTGCATTCGGATTAGCAGCAAATACTTTTTTTGAATAACCCCAGTCAACATCACAAAGGGCAACTATGTTCTCTGTACCAGATACATTCTTTAGGTTCGAGTTTCCCATACCACCAATACCTACGACAGCGATATTAAGCTTGTCGCTGGGAGCTTTGCGGCCTAAGCCACTAACTACTGAGCTCGGAAGTATAGTCAAACCTGCAGCAACAGCACCGGTTGTTCCAAGGAACGTTCGGCGTGTAATGTGTTTTGAATTTTCTTTCATTTCAGGTAAATTAAAATTTATAATCGATCGATAAAATTAATTATTTAATATTAAGTCAGTCACATGATATGCCATATTTAAAAACATATCCGGAAATCTACAATTCTCTGATCCAGATGTTTCTATATGCAACAGGATTTCCATGATCCTGTAATTCGATACTTCCCGGTCCTTGCTTCCTGATAAAATATTCTGGTATTCCTATATATTCTGTCGGACCTCTTAATACTACATTATTCTGAACCACCACTCCATTCTGAAGTACTGTAATTCTTGGAGGTGTAACATATAGAGTGGAGTCAGTTCCGAAAGTTGGCGCGGTATAGATAATGTCATATGTCTGCCATTCACCTGGTTTCCTGCATACATTTACCAGAGGTGCATATTGTTTATACATAGCGGCAGCCTGACCATTACGATAAGTCCGGTTATTGTAACTATCAAGAACCTGTACTTCATAAAGTTCCTGTAAAAACACACCGCTGTTACCCCTGCCCTGGCTTTCACCGGTCACTTCAGATGGTGTTTTCCATTCAATATGTAACTGACAATTATTAAATTTGCGCTTGCTTTTAATGAATCCGGCTCCTCTGGTACTGATCAGAGCTCCATCTTTAACAACCCATTTTGAAGGGTTTCCCTGGAGATCTGTCCACTCGGCACTCAGTTCAGTTCCACTAAACAAAACAATAGCATCAGAAGGTGCATCCGAATTGGTGACTCCGGGCTGAATTATTTTTACCTCAGGTTCCCATATCTCGGTCATACCGGGGGTCATCTTCTCAAGTTCCGGAAACTTCGAAACTGCAGGTTTTGTCGTCTGTTGTGTTTGTCCAAAACCAGAAACATAAATGAACAACATTGAACTGATAATCATCAATTTTCTCATTTTTTAACTCTAATTAAATTAATTAATAGCTACGTGCAAAGGAATAACAATTCACCTGAGCCGTTGTTGAACACAAATATAATTCGGGATTTTTAAAAAACCTAATGATATCTTCCTCCATAACTATATGAGATTCCTCATGCAGCTCTGCTCCAATCTAAAATATTACTCTTGCAAGAAGTGGAGATTACCTTCGGTGAGCTCGCACGCATGCGTGCTCGGTTCCTCATTTAGCTGCGCTTTATTCGGAATGACAATTCCATTTTTTGACTTTCAAGCTCCGGGAAAAGGCTTTTTAAACCTTGTTTCAATTAAAATTGTTTTTTTTAACTACTTTAGCAAAAGGGATAAAAAGAGAATGGAAAAAATGCATAAAGGACAGATAACAATAAAGGATATTGCCAAAGAGCTGGGAATTTCTCCATCGACTGTATCAAAAGCTCTGAAAGGGCACCGCGACATCAGTAGTTCAACAAAGGAGTCAGTCAGGGAGCTTGCCGAGAAATGGAATTATAAACCTGACCAGGTTGCATTAAGTCTTAAAAGCGGTTTGAGCAAAATAATCGGGGTTATTGTTCCTGAAATAGTCCACTATTTTTTTTCAACTGTAATCAGTGGTATAGAAGATCTCGCATATGATTCAGGATATCATGTAATGTTTTGTCAGTCAAGTGAATCATTTGCCAGGGAAGTAAAAGCTGTTGAGACACTCCTTTCCAGCCGGGTTGATGGAATACTCGTATCAGTTTCCAAGGAGACAAATAACTTCGACCATTTCAGAAAAATACAGGATAATAATATCCCTCTTGTTTTTTTTGACAGAATCTGTGAGGATCTTGATACGGACAGAGTACTTGTCGATGATGAGTCAGGAGCATATGACGCTGTCTGCCATCTCATAGCAATAGGTTGTAAAAATATTGTCCATCTCTCAGGTCCTCCGAACCTTTTAATTGGAAAAAACCGTAAAGATGGCTATAAAAGAGCTCTTAAAGAACACAATATGACTGTAGATGAAAACAATATTATAAGGTGTGATTCCAGAGAGGATGCAACCTTAATAGTCCCCCGGCTATTAAAAAGAGCTGATAAACCTGACGGGGTTTTTGCAGTAAATGATCTTACGGCTGCTGCTGCAATGAAAATTATTATAGATAAGGGATTTAATGTACCTGAAGAAATTGCTGTAGTCGGATTTACAAGCGGATTGATCTCAGATATTACAAATCCAACTCTTACCTCTGTAGAACAACATGGATATCAAATAGGTAGGGAAGCAGTCAGATTGTTAATTGATCGTCTCGAAAAGAAACATGACTTTCCATCTCAAACAAAAATCATTAAAACGGAGCTTGTTGTAAAAGGGTCTACATTAAGAAAGGGATGAGAATATATACATTCAGCCAAGAGCTGATTGTACTCAAGCGCGAAATTCAACCTTTAAATCTTGTAAATTATAGCATGAATAGACCTTTTATTGACAGTACTGTTCCCCATTCAAAAAAAACTATTATTCAGCCCTGAATTTCTTTCATCAAATTGTCATTTTTTACCGGGAATACATATTATTTCAGCAAACGTTTGAAACAAAGTCACTCAAGAATTTATAACTTAATTAACTCAGGTTTTATTATTCACTATCACTGAGTTATGTTAATAATTATTTTTCACAAATCGTGAAATTAATTTCATTTTAATATTGTTTTAATCAGAATTTAATATATACATTTGTTTGTCGGAAATCAGCAAAAAGTACAATTAGCAGAATCAGTAACAAAATACAAATCTGAAATTAGTTTATTTGATGTCTACAAATTTGATTTTTATGTGTCCGGAACGTAATTATATGCTTAAAATAGTATTTTTTTCCTTTAATTATTACTATTATTATATTACACCTAAAAATTAGCTAACCTAAAAAAAACCAACTATGGCAACATTGCGAAATTTTGTTTTTTTATGGAGGAGAGGCATCCTTACGCTTCTTCTTTTTGGCTTTGCTATCAGTTTCGCCTGCGCGCAGGGGATAACTGTTAAGGGCAAAGTAACATCCGTAGCTGAAGGACCACTTCCCGGAGTAAACATTGTGCTGCAGGGAACCACAACCGGTGTTATGACCGATGCTGGTGGTAACTACAGCATTAATGTTCCAGGTCCCCAGGCAGTCCTCGTCTTTTCATTTATCAGTTACACCACTCAAAACGTAACTGTCGGTACCCAATCAACAGTTGATGTTGTTCTGGCTCCTTCACTCAATGAACTGAACGAAGTTGTTGTAACAGGAT
>Ga0209747_1000785_pt1 | contig 17310 bp, 18 predicted proteins | sample BarGraNGADG00311_FD_184498 | JGI IMG/M metagenome (GOLD analysis project Ga0209747, IMG submission 184498) | Arctic peat soil microbial communities from Barrow, Alaska - Barrow Graham LP Ref core NGADG0011-311 (SPAdes) (version 2) | ecosystem: Environmental > Terrestrial > Soil > Wetlands > Peat...
CGAATCTTTCTGAAAACGGAAAATGGGCGGTTTGTCAAACCAAGTGCAACAATTCTTCTGCCAAAGCCTGATAAGGCGTTTCCCAGTTGAGACATTTCTGCGGACAAATGAAAAAGGCCTCCGGCTGCTACGGAGGCCTTTTTCATCTCTGGGAAGGAGGTTGGTATGAAGTCTGTTTCGCCACCTCTAGTACGCGGATGCCGGAGCCAACGTTCGATCCATTCTTCACAGTGTATTCACTCGTGACGCGTCCAGGTTGGCCAGACTAAGAACCATTTGTAACTTCCGGCTTAAGACCTACAAAAACGCTTATACTTGGCCATGGTTTCCTGATTAAGAAGGAGGTAAGGAAAATGGAGCATGAGGGTTTTGCTGAATATCGCAACAAGGTATACGAACTCTATTTACAGGGAAGGTACAGCAAAGCGTTAGAAATTGCCGAGAAAGCCTATGCACAGTTTAAAGACAAGATTTCAGAAACTTCTTACTGGCTTGCGTGCCTTAACTCAGTCCTTTATAAAGAAGATAAGGCTATCGAGATTCTAATAAATTCATTAAACGATGGTGTTTGGTGGTCACCTAAGATGCTTGAGGGAGAAAAAGACTTAGATCCGCTGAGGAATCGTGAAGAATTTGAAAAAATAGTAGAAAAGTGTTCACGAATATTTGAAGAGAAGCAAAGAGAATCAAAACCCCAAAGGCTTGTATTTTATCCAGATAGATTTGATGAGAAGAAGAAGTATCAACTTTTTGTTGCGTTGCACCGAGGAGGAGATAATGCGGAAGAATTCAGCAAATACTGGAAGCATGTTCTAAAGAGAGGTTATATTCTCCTTGTTCCTCAGTCATCGCAACTTTATGGGCCTAATGCATATTGCTGGGGTGATTGGGAAAAAGCAAGGGATGAAGTAATGAAGCATATTATCGAGATGAAAGAGAAGCACAACGTAATTGAAGGTGGCATTGTTGTTGCAGGTGCTTCTCAAGGGGCAAGTCTTGGCATAGTTGATCTCGTACTTGAAAACACCGCTCTGGATCTTAGTAGATTCATTGCTGTAGTTCCTCCGATAGATGATGTTTCATTTTTCATTCCATTGCTTAGAAACGGGGTAAGAAAGGGAGTAAAAGGGTATATTCTTGCAGGCGAAAAAGATCGCTTCACTAAAAACATTAAAGACCTTTGCTCAGAGATGGGAAAAGCAGGCCTTCTATACAAACTTACTGTAGTGAAGGGGCTCGGTCACGATTTTCCTTCCGATTTTGACGTTTACCTTGATGAAGCACTGGATTACCTGGAAGCGAAGTAGTCTCATGGCATCTCCTGCCGGCGGCTTGCCAAACCAAGTGCAACAATTCTTCTCTCAAGGCCTGATAAGACGTTTTCCAGTTGAGACATTTCCGCGGACGGTTATTAGGCAGGCGGATTGTATGATCCAGATGTTCCCGTGTCAGCGTCAAAAAGTTCGTGTACTTCGGAAAGAGCTGACGTAACAACCCATTCGTATTTCCATTGGTGGGCCTTTCCCACGGGCTATGCGGATGAGCGAAGAATACCGGCACTTTCGATTCTGCTGTTATGGCTCTAGGGGCCGCAAATTCTTTGCCGTTGTCTACCGTGAATGTATGACAGGGGCAACGCCTTTAAGCTATCGCAGATTGATTCCTTCAGGATTTCTGCGCGGTGATCATCAAGGTTCTTTCCAACCAGGAACCGTGCTTTTCTGTCGACCAACGTCATAAAGCACCGGGTTCGCCATTTTCCAGCGACCGTATGACCTTCCCAGTCGCCTGCACGACTTCTGGCAGCAGCTTCCCTTGGCCGCTCACCCTTGGATATGCAATCCGGGATCGTATCTCTGCGTTCTTCGCCTTCCGCTTTGCGGGATTTTCCTTGCTGCCTGAGTTTTTCTCGGAGAACGGTTGGTAACATATCGCTCTTCAAGACCCGGTAGATAATTGCGGTGCAAAGGCTCATGCCATGATGGCCAATAATCTGCTCAGGATACCAGTACTGCTCCAGTCCACTGATGATATGCTTGTGATTTTCTGATCTCATGACCTTCGGTTGAGGCTTGCATGTCCGTCTTCGTACGTATATGAATTCTAAGCTTCGTAGGCACTGTAGCCGTGCCTCCTGGTATTTCCATGGAGTTCTCGGCCGACAGTACTCTTACCCCGACCAAGCGCTTGAGCGAACTGTGTGACGTCTTTCTGATTGTAATTCAATAGCAGTATGCACTCTCGTTCACTCATGGTAGGATGCTGGTAGCTCACCCTGTAACCCTCCTATGCCAATGGTTGAGTGTTACTTCCATTTTACCGCATTGGTTTGTCTCGATGGGCTTCCTTTTTCAGCTCAGGTCGTTGCACTTGGATTGTATATCTGCCTGATGAAACTGGTGGCCAGTCCTGCCAGATTGAATGTTTTTGACGAGGCCATAGATACAATGCTATTCTGTTCTAACTCAGGACTGATAGAGGCGAAGGGGGTGTGAACGGAACCATTAAGCATTAATTCGCAATGAATTTCATCAGAGACGACAATAAGGTTGTTAGCTAGAACGATGTTACCAAGCGTACAGAGCTCTTCGCGCGTCCAGACTCGCCCGGCTGGGTTATGAGGGCTGCTGAGGATCATTATTCTTGCGTGAGCTGGATTTTGTACACTATTGTTAGGGAAACGGAGTGAACTTTGTAGGCCATCAAGATTCATAGGATTCCGTTGCTCATTCCACAAGAGCTGATTATTAACGACCTGACAGCCATTCTCGCGAACAGCCGACCAGAACGGAGTATATACGGGGCTCTGTAAGATGACGCCATCTCCAGAACTCGTGAAAGCGCGGACTGCGGCATAAATAGCCGGAACAACGCCTAGTGTAAACAGGAGCCACTCAGGATCGACTTTCCAGTGATCCTTGCGCCATAACCGTTCAGTAACAGCGTCAAGAACCGAGTGCCCGGGGTCAGACTAGCCATAGCATTCGTGTTGAATTCAGCGCATGAGCGCTTCAGTGACAGGCTTGGAGATAGGAAAATCCATATCTGCTATCCACATGGGTAATAGATCGTCACTGCCGAAAACTTCGTGACATTCATCCCACTTGATACAGTCGGTGTTATACAGCGCAAGTCCGTGCTCCAGATCGTAATTCATTTTTCTCTCCTATTCGTAGAGATGGCGTCCTCTCATTCATGAACCACTCAGAGTCAAATATCTATCTCAATATAAGATATTCTTGATATGGCGGTTTTTTGGGGGAAATGACACAAGAGATATTCTCCAGGAAAAGGAAAAGCGCTACCGAATATACGTTGAGTGAAGAAGATATTCATAGAAGTAAGATGTTATAATCGGGTAGCGTCGAAGATCTCAGGTTAGACAAGTTTTCCTTGCGGAAAGAGCCGAGGATTAGCGACAAATAGGAGGAATAATGGATGACATGACGTTAGAGCAGCAAGCCGGACAATTACTTATTGCCGGATTTGATGGTCCGTTGATATCAGATCAAGCTCGCGAATTGGTGAAAGGCCTTAACGTCGGCGGCATAGTCCTCTTTTCCTCCAATGCAGAAAATCCTGAGCAAGTATCTGTATTGACACGTGATTTGCAGCAAATGGCAAGAATTCCCTTGTTGGTGGCAGCCGACCAGGAAGGGGGAATTGTCACGCGGCTGCATACCCCCTTCACTGAATTTCCCGGAGCCATGGCACTGGGCGCAGTAGACGATACAGGATTGACACGAAGAGTCGCTGCTGCCATGGGGACCGAAATGAGGGCTGTTGGCATCAATTGGGATCTTGCACCAGTTGCTGACCTGGCGTCGTATGGGGGCGGTAATCCTGCAATTTCCGTGCGCAGCTTTGGTGACAGTCCTGTCCGGACAGCAGCACACGTAGCTGCTTTTGTCCAGGGGCTCACAGACGCAGGCGTGGCTGCGTGTGCAAAACATTTCCCTGGCATCGGCGATTCAACAACGGATCCTCACAAAACAATGCCGATAGTCAATACAAGGACAGACCTTCTTGCAAAGAGAGAACAAATACCCTTTAAATCCGCGATAGCGGCGAACGTTGCCACTATGATGCCCAGTCACATTTGGTACGCTGATCTTGATCCGGGGAGATCCTGTCCTGCGACATTTTCCAGCACCATCATGACATCTTTGCTACGTCAGCAGCTGGGTTTTGATGGCGTCGGTATCACAGATGATCTTATGATGGGAGGTATTACAGAGCGCAGTACGCCTGCTGAGGCGGCCGTTAGTGCGCTGGCAGCCGGTTGTGATATGGTCATGGTTTGTCACGATCTTGATGCTCAGCGTAACACCATTGCTGCCATAGCGAGCGCGGTACGTGCTGGTGCTATTCCCAGAACGCGGTTCGAGGAAGCCCTCTTTCGCGTGACAAACCTTAAGAGAACAACTGCTCACGATAGATTGTCTCTCGATACAGTTGACTGGAAGAGCCATCAGAAGTTGGCGCAGAAAGTGGCGTTCAATGCAGCAACTCTCGTTCACGATAAATCATCATTGCTAACAAACGAGTTGCTTGCCCATACTATCGTCGTTGTATACCCCCAGAAGCCTGAACTGACCGGTGTGGAAGATAGCGAAGGCCCTGGTTGCACTTTGAGTAGTGAATTGCAGAAGCTCGGAGCTCATGTCGTATGTGTCACTTATGGTGCGACGCCTGATGTGCAGGATATCCAAAAGACAATGGCAGCAATTTCCTCTGACAGTATTGTGTTTCTGTGTACTATCAATGCTCATAGAAGTCCTCAACAACGAGCTTTTGTCGAGATTCTCGAGAATAAAGTTCCCAGTGAAAGGTTGCTTCTGGTGGCATTACGTGATCCACAAGACGCTTTTCTTGTGGCTTGTGGTACATGCGCCATTGCTCTGTATAGCCAATTGACGGTCAGCCAACGTGCCTTTGTGCAACATATTGCCTCTGGCAAACCCTATACAGGCGTGGTACCGATAGCAATGGAGGCCTGACATGGCACGATATATCGGAATTGACGGAGGCGCGTCGGTAACGCGATTTGTTGTCTGGGATAGCGCGGAGGGCGTTATTGCCTCTTCGAGAATAGAAGAACCCTCTGCCTACCGGCTTGTGGGTGTAGAGTCGGTAGTTGCAACGTTTCGAGCAGGTATTTCACTGCTGGGACAAAACCTAAATGTAGATGGTATTGGAGCCGGTCTCTCAGGTGCTGGACGGCCTCATGATAGAGAGGTTCTAGAAGGTGTATTGAGAGGACTTGGAGTCACCAATCATATTCTGGTTGCAAGTGATGCAATGGCTGCCCTGTATGGAGCTTTACCGGATGCGGTGGGGGTTCTAGTGATTGCAGGGACCGGGTCAATTGCGCTTGCGCGAAACGCTGATGGTGAAACCGGCCGAGCCGGTGGGTGGGGACACTTTTTTCCTGAGGCTGGCAGTGGCTTTTGGTTTGTAACAGAAGCATGGCAAGCCGCATTGGATGCACGTGATGGAATGGGAAAAGAGACTGCTCTGACCGAACGTTTGTGCAAGTATTTTGGTCTAGAAAACTGTGATAATGTTGTTTCCTTGTATTACAGCGGGTTTGAGAAGCGGCGCGTTGCTTCAGGTTGCCCTGTTGTTTTGTCTACCGCGGCCGATGGAGACGTTGTGGCACAAGAGATTGTCATGAAAGGCGCACGACGACTAAGTCAAATGGTACAGGCTGCAGCGTCATCAGTTGGCTTCGAAGGGTCGGTCGGGGTTTCTACAGCGGGCGGTGTCTTCCAGGATCATGTTTTTATGAAGGCATTTCAAACAACATTAAGAGAGGTAGCTCCCCGGATCTCCATTCAGCCCCCTCTTCATGAGCCAGTAGTTGGCGCCGCTCTTATGATTGCGGCAATGTCTAGTATTGATCAATTTTCTGAAACATAGCACATAAGCGTTCATACGGGGTTGGCCTTATCACAAAGCCCCGTTGGATCTGATGTCCACGCCTTGCTCTTGAATAAAATGTGAATGCCTATACTATCGAGATTGTCAGGAGGTTGGTACATTGGGTGCGCAAAAATCTAACATAGACAAGAACGGAGTTGTGCCTTTCCATTACCAGCTTGAAACCATTTTGCGCGAGCGTATCCGTGATCATGTGTGGAATCCCGGAACGAAGATCCCTTCCGAGCTTGATCTCTGCAGAGAGTTTGGGTTGAGCCGGAACACAGTGCGGCAGGTATTGTTGAATCTGGTTGACAAAGGCGCTATCTACCGAGAGCAAGGGCAGGGGACATTTGTGTCACAACTCGTGTTTGATTATTCTACAGATCGACTTATGGGTTTTACTGAGGAAATGACTAGGACAGGAGTTGCAATTGGTGCCCGTATTCTGATAGCCGAAACAACTGCTGTCCCCTCACAGGTGGCAGATGATCTTGGGCTTCAAAGTGGTGCTGAAGTGTATCGACTCAAGCGATTACGTTTTGCCGACGAGAAACCAGTTGCTTTGGAAGATGCCTATCTTCCAGTCACGTTATTCCCCGAAATCTTGGATGGTTTCTTGGCGAGCGATTCGTTGTATGAAAGAATGAAAGGCATGTATGGATTGGTTCCTGCATTTGCAACGGAGCGAATTGAAGCATGCAGGTCTTCTCCTGAAGAAGCGAAGTTGTTGCAGATAACAAAAGCTACGCCTGTGCTGCGTATTCAAAGACGTACCTTTCTCAAGAACGGCGCTCCGATTGAGTCGGTCGAGTCGGTCTATCGGGGTGATACGTATCGTCTAGTTTTTAACCTGAGGAGGTTATAATGGCACGCCCTTTGGATACCTGGACTACGACAGAACTGGTGGATGCTATGACATCGACGTCCGAGAGAATTCCTGTTTTGATGAAAGGGGCGGGGCCTGCAATCGTTCCTGTTGTTGATCGTATGGTAACCACCATTGAAAATGGTGGGCGCATTTTTCTGGTAGGCGCCGGCACATCCGGAAGACTTGGTGTGTTAGATGCGTCCGAGGTCCCTCCAACGTTTGGCGATCGCGACGTTTTTGTGGCGGCGATGGCGGGCGGCGATGAAGCACTGTTCGCTGCTCGTGAAGGGGCCGAAGACTGCGGAGAACTTGGTGTTCAGGAGCTTGACGAACGGTCCTACTCGCCTCGTGATTTCTGCGTAGGTATTGCAGCAAGTGGCATCACTCCGTTTGTCTGGGGAGCCCTCAAACATGCGCGGGAGCTGCATGGTGGAACTGCGCTTATCTCATGTCGATCTGGAAGTAACTGCCCATGGGCTGATTTAGTCATCGAGGTTGACACTGGAGAGGAATTCATAAAGGGATCAACGCGGTTGATGGCAGGCACCATCGAGAAAATGATTCTCAATACATTATCGACGGTGACGATGGTGTGTCTGGGTAGAACTTATGGAAATCTTATGGTCAGTGTCGTTCCGTCAAACAAGAAGCTTCTGGCACGGGCGGCATCTATTGTCAGCACCATAACAGGTGCTCCAGAACCGGTTGCGCGTGAAAAGGTGACTGCCGTACGCGACGTGCGCATTGCGGCGCTCATGCTTGGACGCAATTTGACAGAAGAACAAGCCAGGAATCGTTTGTCTGAGTTTCATAATAACTTCCGCCGTGCATACGATGGTTGAACTTGGCATCGAAAGGCTTGATCCTTCGATTCTGAAGGGTCGATGTGGAATCTTTACGAACGAATCTGGACTGACACATCAATGGCAACGATCGGTTGATGTTTTGGCTGAGCGGCTTTCTGTAATTTTAGTGGGAGAACACGGTTATTTTGGTGTCTATGCTCCAGGTCAAGATGTTCCGGATGAACGGGATTCGCACAATGGTTTGCCTATTGTGTCGCTCTATGGTAACGCGCAGGGGATAGATATTCTAGAAACGCTCGACACGCTTGTTATTGACATTCAAGATGTCGGTATGCGTTGTTTTACGTATCTGGCAACGATCAAGGATTTGATTGAGAAGAGTGCATCAACGGGGACCCGTATTGTTGTATGCGACCGGCCGCATCTACGATCGGCTCTCTCGGAATTCGGAGCTGTCCCGGAGGATGAGCATACGTCGATCGTCGCGCCTGCTGGCTTACCATTTGTGAGTCCACTGACGATCGCTGAGACGAGTCGGTTATTTGCAGCGCAGGCAGGGGTTACTCCTGTTATCATTCCAATGGTTGGATATAGACGATCTATGACGTTTACGGAAACGAGTTTGCCATTTGTAGCTCCTTCACCAAATTTACCTTCATTACAATCTGTATTACTTTATCCAGCCTTAGTACTACTTGAGGGACTTGAGGTTTCTATCGGGCGCGGTACTCCTCGCCCGTTTACCACTATTGGCAGTCCAACATTTGATACATGGGAGGTGATATCGGCCCTGGATAATGAAAAGATACCCGGGTTATTGGTACGTTCTGCGATGTTTGTGCCGCGAGATGACCAATATGCAGGGAAAAGATGCCAGGGGATCGGGTTCTGGGTCCAGGATCCTGTAGTGTTCGATCCGATGAAATTGGCTATGGTGCTCCTTGTCCTACTGCGCAGGAAATGCGGCATGATCTGGAGGAACATGGGAGACTACATGGTAATTGATCGTCTTTGGGGGAGCACCCGTTTGCGAGAGTCAGTAGACGCTGGTATGGCGCCGACGGATCTTTATCAGAGGGAGGCTTCTCTCGGAGCGAAAACTGTGTGCGAATTGCAACAAGTATATCTTTATCAGTGACAATCATCGAGGAGGATTGCTTCATGAGATTAATGCGGTATGTTGCACTTCTGCTTGTTGTTGCTCTGTGCTTGGCACTTGTTCCAGTGTCAGCTACATCTGCAACAATAGGATTCAAGGATGTCCCTGATAGTTATTGGGCATATCAGCAAATTCAGTATCTTGCCGCGAAAAAAATTCTTTCCGGTTATGCCGATGGAACCTTCCGTCCGGAGAATAGCATCAAACGCGATGAGTTCGCCAGTATGCTCGTTACTGCTCTTGGACTGAAGCAGTATCGTCCTGCCAAACCGACGTTTACGGATGTTTCTCCCAAGGCATGGTCCTATGGATATATTGAAGCGGCCGTCAAGGCAGGGTACATCAAAGGTATTACTACCAAGACCTATGGACCATCTCAATATATTAAACGTGCAGACCTTGCTGTCCTGATGGTCAGGGCGGGTCATAAGACGGCGGAGGCCGCCAAGATCATAGAAGCGGTATGCTTTGCAAATGATGAGGCAAAGATCCCTGCCTATGCGCGTGGGGCTATGACCGTTGCATTCGATACTCACCAGCAGTACCTGGTGTATCGCTCGGGTCGTATGGTTGCGCCACTGGCTGCGGCAACACGCGCTGATTGCGCAAAGGGTGTCTACATGTTGCTCGTTCCACCGACCGAATCCAGTTTGCTGACTCTTGCGGTTGCGACTGAACCTGACACATTGTTTGCTCCGCTGGCTACGTCTGGAGTTTCTGTCGATGACCTGGCATACTGCAGATCGCCACTTGTCGGCCTTGATAACACGGAAACGCCTTTCCCATATCTTGCTAAGGAAATTCCTTCCATCGAAAATGGCAGCGCCAAGATTTATACAGTCAACGGAGTCCAGAAGATGAAGGTAACGCTCCATCTACGCAAAGGCTTTAAGTGGTCTGACGGAGTTCCAATAACGTCTAAGGATGTCGCGTTCACGGAAGAAATGATCAAGAACCCCAAGGTACGTGTCGTTCGCGCGTCAGCAACGTACACCGACGATATCGAGAAAGTCGAAACGCCAGATGCTTATACAGTTATTTATTACTATAAGATACTGAGCTCGCAGTATGTTCTTGCGCGCGATGTGCAACCAGAGCATATCCTGCGTCCTATTTATGAGAAAAATCCTGCAGATCTTAATACTTGCAGCTTCAACACCGCTCCCATTACGAACGGACCATACATGCTGGAAAAATGGGTGCACAATTCCTATGTCAGCTTGGTAGCAAATCCTTACTACCCGCTTGAAAAACCACTTATCAAACGGATTGTCATAAAAAACATCCCGGACAACAACACGGTTCTTGCTGGAGTTATCGCAGGGACGATCGATCAGGCAACATTGGATCCGCAGCAGGCCAAGGTTATCGGTTCTAATCCAAAGCTTACAATCAGGTGGTGGCAACGTGAAAGTGGGTTGACGTACATGGGGTGCAACCTGCGTAATCCTCTGCTTCAGGACAAACGCGTACGTCAGGCCATGGCGTATGCCATGAACCGTGAGGAGTTCAACAAGAACATCTATGGCGGCAAAGATGGCCTTGCCGTTGGTCCTATTATGAAGAGCAGCTGGGCATTTGATTCAAAAGCAACTGTCTACCATTACAACCCGGACAAAGCCAAAGCATTGCTCAAAGAGGCTGGTTACACTGCTGGTTCCGATGGTATCATGACAAACAAAGAGGGGAAGAAGCTTGCTTTTACTCTTACCTCAACAACTTATTCGGGCAGCATCCAGATTGTCACTTTTATTCAGGCCCAGCTTCGCAAGGTTGGGATTGCTATCACCCTGGCATCCTATCCTTCGGCAACATTCTACAGCCGTGTTGTTCCGCAGGGCTTGTCTGACCTGTACTGGGCTGGCTGGATCGAGGATCCCCTCTTCCCCGGGGTTATGCTTTCGTATCGTAATGATCAGATTCCTACCAAAGCTAATGGCTGGTCTGGTATCAACTGGAGTTGCTGGAACAACCGGGAAGCGACTGATGCTATTAAGACTGTGAGCACCATCATCGACAAGAATCAGGCCAAGGAGTATTATGCCAAGGTCCAGGAACTCTTTACCGATGAATTGCCCGAGATTCCATGGAATGAAAACATCGACATCGACGTACAGCGGTCTAACCTGCGCAACATGGGTGGTCGCAAGGGCGGTGTCAACCGTCTTGGCTGGAACTCCGCATACTGGTACTTTGAAATAACTCACTAGATTATCGACTTTTGTTCATCACTCCCCCATTGGGGGAGTGATGAACTTAGTGTCTAAGAGGCATAAACATGAAGAATTATATTATGCGGCGGTTGCTCATCATCATTCCAGAGTTCCTCGGCATCGCCCTTCTCTCTTTCGTTTTATTAAACCTGCTAGGTGATCCATTTGCTGAGCTGAAACTGAATCCTTTTATCAGCGCAGCCGACATTACACATCTGCAGCACATGTATGGGTTCGATAGGCCGGTTCTGATCCGATTCTTTGTCTGGATAGGTGCTGTTTTGCGAGGCAACCTTGGTATTTCGGTTATCTCCGGAGAATCTGTTCTAACGATAATCGGTCGTTCCCTACCTGTAACTCTTTCACTTGCACTCTTTGCTTTTGCGCTTTCGGTGGTTATTGGCGTCTTGATTGGTTATTATTCGGGTGTGCACCAGTATTCCCTGGTAGATCATTTTACAACCGGGTTCAGTTACTTCGGAATTGCTATGCCGAGCTTCTGGTTTTCGCTGATGCTCATGATTCTTTTCTCGGTAAAACTGCCGTTGTTTCCTCCCGGAGGATATGGAACTGCAGGGATGGATTCTGCGCCGCTTATCGCGCGCTTTGCAGATAAATTGCGCTACATTGTCTTGCCCACTCTTGTCATTGCAGTCGGCAGCATTGCCGGCTGGGCACGTTACACCCGCTCTTCTATTCTTGAATGCCTTCGCAAAGATTATGTTCGGACAGCAAGATCCAAAGGGCTTTCCGAGCAACGGGTATTAAGGCGTCACGTATTCCGGAATGCTCTTAATCCATTGGTCACACTTTTTTTCATGTCGTTGCCTGGTCTTTTTAGTGGCAGTGCCGTTACTGAGTCTATCTTTGCAATACCAGGTATGGGGCGTACGACTATTGATGCTGTTCTCAATAATGACTACATGGTCGCAATGGGTTGCATTATGATGTATGCTTTATTATTACTTGTCAGCCTCGTTATCGGCGACCTGATGTATGCGGTCATCGATCCGCGTGTCAAGTATTCGTAGAGGAGGATGGCAATGGCAGATACGGATACGATGACCACATCGGAGATCGCTGCACGGGAAAAAGGGACGGGGTATTGGGCGCTTGTCATACGCAGACTCCGAAAGCGTCGTCTTGCAGTAGTCAGCATGGTTTTGCTTCTATTGATGATTCTTTGTGCATTTATTGGGCCCAAACTGATCAAATGGGATCCGAATGATGTTGAGCTGTCACAGGCGCTACAACCGCCGTCACGGCAACATTTGCTTGGGAAGGATAATCTGGGCCGGGATGAGCTGGCACGGTTGCTTTATGGTGGTCGTATTTCTCTCATGGTGGGGTTTGTTGTGACGTTTTTGTCTGGAATTTTGGGTGTGTTGGTCGGTCTCTGGGCGGGATATGCCGGGGGTATCGTAGATTCGATTCTCATGCGCATCAATGAGATCATGATGACAATTCCGGAGTTTCCACTCTTGATCATTGCCTCCAAAATGAAGTTCCTTGCGAACGGGCCTCTCAAGCTCACCATCATTCTTACTGTTTTCGGCTGGGTCGGAGTTGCTCGCTTGATTCGTGGAAACGTTATTTCCCTCCGGGAAGAGGAATATGTGGAAGCGGCAAAAGCAATAGGGGCGAGTAGCTGGCGCGTTATTACTCGTCATCTACTTCCCAATACAACTGCGACAATCATTGTCTGGGCGACGTTGCGTGTCGGGGCGGTCATTGTCGCCGAAGCAACGCTCTCCTATTTTGGTCTCGGAATTCAACCACCGCTTGCAAGTTGGGGTAACATGCTCCAGGGTTCTCAGACGTATATATGGAGTGCGCAGTGGCTAGTGTGGTGGCCGGGACTTTGCATCCTACTTATCACCCTTTTCCTTAATTTTATTGGAGATGGATTGCGTGATGCCATGGATCCAAAGCTAGTTTTATAAATGAAAATTGGCTGTTCTACCATAGCGTGGGTACTTCTCTGCAAATCAACAACTGAAGTACTGGGTGTCAAAACTGCTGATACGATCGAATGGGTGTGGGATATGGGGCAGGTTCCCACACCTGCAGACCGAGACAAAGCGACTTTGCATGGACCGTTTTATTATACTAATGTTGCAGCCCTCGAGGATGCAGCCCACAGCATGACTGTTCAATCAATTACGCAGGCGTTGCAGATTGGATTGCCGACTGTCGTACACGAAGGACGGCCCGTAACCTCGTTTGGTGATTGGTGGCAACGTGGAAAGGTGCAGCAGGAGCATACATTAGACTGCCTTGCCGATTCAGGCATCGTACAGTTGGAAAATGTCAGTGGTTGGAGCTACTGTCCACACCTTTTGGACGTGTTTGCGCTTGCCCGTCCATTGGCTACCAACGGAGTACGTGTCTGTCTTGATCTTGCTCATGTATGGGTAAAGGAAGGAAGTTTAGATCCGGTGTTAAGACTATCCGATGCCGATCTTTCACTTATCGGCAAAGTTCACGTTAGCGATTGTACGACAGGGCATGATGCTCATCTACCTATAGGCTCCGGAGAACTTCCCCTGCAACAGGTAGCGCCGCTACTTCGAGACTTGAATGTCCCCGTTATTGATGAGGCTATTCCGCGTACTCCATGTGATATAGCGGCCTTTTTTGAAGTTGAGCTGGAGCATCTTCGTAAGTTGCTGTGTGTATAAGGAGGATGAAGAACTATGGACGATGAAAACATTCGAGCAGTTACTGGGCATATTCTGACAACCGATTCATACCCAGGGTTGGCCTTCGGCGTCGTGAGCAGGGAACAGGTTCTCTATGCAGGCGCTGCAGGGCTCCTGGAAGATGATGGGGCTCCCGCAACACCAGAAACCATATACGACCTCGCGTCACTCACAAAAGTAGTTGCCACAGCTCCCGTTGTGCTGCGTTTAGCTGAGCTTGGACAGCTTTCTCTCAAGGATCAGGCCAAAACGTGGATTCCGGAATTGCCCGAAGGGCTTCGTTTATATCATCTACTGACACACAGCAGTGGAATCATTGCATGGCTGCCTCTCTTTGAGGGGGACCTTAGTGAGCAAGGCATTATTCGTCATATTGTGAAAGATGGAATGAAGTATGGAATCGGCGAACACGTGGAATACAGCTGCATGGGGTTTATCCTGCTGGATATTATTATCAAACGTGTTACTGGTCACACAGTGGCGGAGCTTGCCCAACAATGGATCTGGGAGCCGCTCGGGATGAATCATACGCGGTATACTCCACCGGAGGAATGGCTTCCGCTGATCGCCCCCACGGAAATAGTCAACGGTGCCCATCTCAGAGGAGTTGTGCATGACGAGAATGCGCGTTTCCGGGGCGGGGTTTCTGGGAATGCCGGCGTTTTCTCCTCAGTGGCGGATCTTAGCCGGTATGTGGGAATGCTTCTCAACAGAGGAACATTGGATGGCGTGCGCGTTCTTTCGCCTTATAGCATTGATCTGATGATGCAGGACAGGACACCTGGAAAAGAAGAAGATCGCACGATTGGCTGGATTCTAGGTCCCACGTATTCGATGGCTCCCGACTTCATCTCCACACGATCTTTTGGGCATTCTGGCTTTACAGGTACATCAATTGTTGTCGATATGGAACGGAATATTGGAATTATTGAACTTGGGAATAGTGTTTACTACGGAAGGTCTCTGGGAGACGCGAGCATCCATGCCCGCCGTTTGTTGGCGAATGTACTATATGAGGCATTTGCGTGAAAGCAATTGGACTTATGAGCGGAACCTCGCTTGACGGGGTGACAATTGTTCTGATTTCTTCAGACACAGAAGGAAACAATTTCAAGGTTCTGGCAGAAGAGACAACATCGTATGATGCAATAGTTCGTGAATCACTCCGAGCGCTTGAAGAGGGTGGCACAACGCATGATGTTGCTCTTTACAACATGTATCTTGGTCGCCTCTATGGCGAATGTGCTGCAAGTTTTATGAGGAAACAGGGTCTAACGAAGAATGATGTGAGCGTTATTGCTTTGCATGGTCAGACGATTTACCATCACCCGGACCAGGAACTTGTGGTGGATTCCCCTGTTGCTTATACGCTGCAAATTGGTGAGCCCTCCTTCATAGCAGAGAGCACGGGAGTTCCAGTTGTCAGCAATTTCAGAACTCGTGATATGGCCGCAGGTGGGCAAGGAGCGCCACTCATACCATTTTTTGATTACCTGATGTTTCATCGACTAGGGCATGTAGCCGTTGTGAATCTTGGCGGTATTGGAAATGTGACGGGCGTCTATGACTCACTCGATCAAGTCGTGGCTTTTGACACAGGTCCATGCAATATGATTCTCGACCGTGCTATTCAGCTCTTAACGAATGATCGTTTCACCTATGATCGAGATGGTGACTGTGCCCTGAAAGGGCATCATAATGAAGAATTGTTGAGATGGCTGCGAACAAGCGATTCTTTCGTACAGTGGCTTCCACCTAAATCGGTGGGAAGGACGACGTACGGGACATCGTTTGTGCAAGCATTCTTGGAACAATCCAGAAATCGGAAGCTAGACATAGAAGACGTGTTGGCTACATTGAATCGTCACGTTGCATGGACAATTGCCTATTCCCTGCAGTCGTATCTTCGACCGGTCAATCGTGTTATTGTTGGTGGGGGTGGCGTCTGCAATGCAGCAATTATGCATAATCTTGCTGATTTGACTGGTGTGCCCGTAACCCGGTGTGATGACTATGGCATACCCTACGAAGCAAAAGAAGGTGCAGCTTTCGCTCTCTATGGACTGCGCACGATGGCGGGATTACCCTCTAATGTTCCGTCTGCGACGGGTGCAAGTCATGCGGTAGTACTTGGGCAAATTACGCCAGCAAACGTCTAGCTTATCTTAGAAGTCTAAGATTCCGGTTATGGCAAAAGCAATCCGAGCAAGAAGCACTGTCGTGTCACTACCCGCGTAGAGTTGTCCCACCGTGTTATCCTTGACGTCTATTTTGGCAACAGTGATCAGAACGAGCAAGAAATATGACACAAAGCACCTACCTCCGCATCAACTCATCCAAAAAGTACGTGAAGGATGACAGAATACTGCTGGCCCTTGGGATGAGAATAGAGCAGCGGGAATGGATCTCACGATGCAGGAACGGAAAAAACTCACGATGGTCAAGGCACAAGCATATCTGAAGGCAGGAAAGGGAAAGAAGTCAGCAATGCTGGATGATTTCTCTGAATCGACTGGATAGTGCAGGAGGTATGCCGTCCGTGTCCTGCACTAGGCAGGACAGAGGTATTTCCTGGGAGAGACGATCCTCAACGAAGCATGTGTACCGGCACCGTTCTCCCCGGTACGGCCCTTTGATACAGCAACACTGATCACCACCTGCAATGCAAGCACGTTTCTGGGCCCTGTCCATCTGACAAGAGACGTGCCGCTCTCCTCGGAGAACCTCACGGCATATGGGTATCCCCATCTGGAGAACGAGACCCGGCGACTTCTCAGATGAGTTCTGCCACGACTGTCCGGCTCCTGGTGGGGGAGAGACGGACGTATCGTCTGCATGGGCTGTGTCATGCTCGTAGCACTCTACCGGGAGGCAAGATCCTCCGTTCAGACATGCATGGACCCTCTGCTGGATACCCCTGACGTGCTGGTCGTGGATCTGGTGGGTCATGACGGAGGATAGGCAGCGGGAGAATTTAGCTGGACACTTACTGTCACCGACTGTACCACCGGATAGACCGAGGCGGGGACCGTACGCGCGAAAGCAGAAGCGTATGTGGTCGCTGCACTGGCATCCTGTCTCCATCGATACCCGAGGGGACCATCTCCTCCTACATACTGATAACGGGGGGCGAGTTCATTGAACGAACATCTCACCCACTTCCGTGGTTCTCTGGTCATCACGAAGTGTGGCAACTATGCGACCATTTCTGGTGAGTTCACGACCCGATGGTTCACCTCCATTCTTACGTGAGTTGACACGAGCAGCAGTTCAAAAAAGTGGCAGTTTATCAAACCAAGTGCAACAATTCTTCTGCCAAAGCCTGATAAGGCGTTTCCCAGTTGAGACATTTCCACGGACGGTTATTGAACAGGTGGATTGCATGATCCAGATGTTCCTGCGTCACCGTCAAAAAGCTCGTGTACTTCGGAAAGAACTGACGTAACAACCAACAACCCATTCGTATTTTCATTGACTGGCCCACACACTGAAACGCAGTACGCTGAGTCGATGATGAACGGAAAAGGCCTCCGGCTGTTACGGAGGCCTTTTTCATCTCTGGGAAGGAGGTTGGCATGAAGTCTGTTTCGCCACCTCTAGTACACGGATGCCGGGGCGAACGTTCGATTCATTCTTC
>Ga0209747_1000787_pt1 | contig 17308 bp, 16 predicted proteins | sample BarGraNGADG00311_FD_184498 | JGI IMG/M metagenome (GOLD analysis project Ga0209747, IMG submission 184498) | Arctic peat soil microbial communities from Barrow, Alaska - Barrow Graham LP Ref core NGADG0011-311 (SPAdes) (version 2) | ecosystem: Environmental > Terrestrial > Soil > Wetlands > Peat...
ATGTTGTAAGGGGCGGACCTGGTCTCGGAACGATCCAACCTGCCCAATCAGATTATTTTCAATCAGTTAAGGGGGGTGGGCATGGTGATTACCACCTCATTGTGCTTGCTCCGGCGTCAGTACAGGAGATGGCTGACTTTGTTGATCTGGGTTTTGAGCTTGCCTTTAAATACCGAAACCCTGTTCTAATGTTGTCTGATGGGGCGATTGGTCAGATGATGGAAAAGGTTTATCTTGGACCGCAGAAGGCAAGATCTACAGTATTTCCTGACTGGGCTACTACAGGAAAACCGTCAACCAGGGAGCGAAATATTATTACTTCGCTTGATCTTGATTCAAACGGAATGGAATTACATAACCAGAAACTTCAGACTAAATATAATATTATTAAGGAAAATGAAGTTCGTTTAGAGGAATTTCAGACAGCCGATGCTGAATATCTCCTGGTGGCGTATGGAACAAGCGCCAGAGTATGTCAGAAAGCTGTTCAGCTTCTGAGGGCTCAAGGGATTAGAGTTGGCTTATTACGACCAATAACACTCTTCCCCTTTCCTTCAAAACGTATAAGTGAGCTTGCAGGAAAGGTAAAGGGAATCCTCTCAGTGGAAATGAGTGCTGGACAAATGGTTGAAGATGTTCTTCTTGCAGTAAATGGGAAAGTGCCTGTCAAACATTTTGGAAGAATGGGAGGTATTGTGACTACACCTGAGGAGGTTGTGGAAAATTTGAAATCAAATATTATTGGAGGGTAAGATATGCTCGAAGCTACTGGTATAAAAGAAATAATTAAACCTGAAAATCTGGTTTATCGGAAGACAAACATAATGACAGATAATACTCTGTCATACTGCCCCGGCTGTGGTCATGGAACTGCACATCGGATACTCGCTGAAGTTATTGATGAAGAGGGTATTCAGTCTAAAACCATCGGGGTGTCTCCGGTTGGATGCTCAGTTCTGATGTATAACTATCTCGATGTTGATATTCAGGAGGCTGCCCACGGTCGTGCTCCGGCTGTTGCAACAGCTATAAAGCGTCTCTTACCTGATAGGTTTGTATTTACTTATCAGGGCGATGGAGACCTCGCCGCGATTGGTACGGCAGAGACAATTCATGCTTGCAACAGAGGTGAGAATATTCTTATCGTCTTCATAAATAACGGTATTTATGGAATGACTGGAGGTCAGATGGCTCCAACAACACTACCCGGTATGAAATCTTCAACATCTCCTTATGGAAGAGATGTTAAAACTATGGGTAATCCACTTAAAATGACAGAGATTGTTGCCACTCTTCCAGGTACTTACTTTGTTACCCGACAGAGCGTTCACACTTCTGCAAATGTGAAAAAGACAAAAAAAGCTATCAGAAAAGCTGTTCAATATCAGATGCTGGGAAAAGGGACCTGTTTCATTGAAATAGTTTCTAATTGTCCCTCAGGTTGGAGAATGACACCGGTTCAATCAAATAAATGGATGGAGGAAAATATGTTCCCGTATTATCCACTAGGTGATATTAAAACTCCAAAGGAATAATTACCCCCTTTCTTATTTCCCTCAGGGGGGAAAGGATAGCCTCGTCTCCTTCCTCCGCCAGCTGGCGGAGAAGGTTGGGTAGGAGGTCTAAAAAGCAAAAGAGATTAAATTGACTAATCATTGAAAAGCGAAATCACTAACAAAAATTCTCAAGAAAATGACTGAAGAAATAATTATAGCCGGCTTTGGAGGACAAGGAGTTCTGTCGATGGGTAAGATAATGGCATATTCGGGAGTAATGCAGGATATGGAAGTTAGCTGGATGCCTTCATATGGCCCCGAGATGCGCGGAGGAACAGCAAATGTAACCGTAATTATAAGCAGCGAAAGGATTAGTTCTCCGATTGTAAAGAATTTTGATACAGCAATTATTCTTAACCAGCAATCGCTCGATAAATTTGAAAGTTCTGTAAAACCGGGTGGTGTTCTTATTTACGACAGTAATGGTATTACACGTCATCCTGAGAGAAAAGATATTACAATATACCGGGTTGATGCAACTGAAGAGGCAGCCAGAATGAACAGCTCCAAAACATTCAATATGATTGTACTTGGTGGATTTATTAAGGTGAAACCAATTATTAAACTTGAGAATATTATTAAAGGACTGAAGAAATCTCTTCCTGAAAGATACCATAACCTTATTCCTATGAATGAAAAGGCGCTGATAAGGGGAGAAGAGATTATATCTGAGGTGCAGAAGGCAAAGTAATTACGTATTTTAATATTAAAACTTCTTTTAATTCCCACAAGGAGAGTTTTTCTCTTATCCATAAACCCTCTTTTAATTTCCCCCAAGGGGGAAAAATACTACTGTTCTATTGGTTATCAAATAGATGAGGAGATTTTGCCCCCTTGGGGGAGATGCCGCGCAGCGGCAGAGGGGGTTTACTCATAAAAATGCATCTCTTTTATGTACTTCCATACCGGGGCGGAGAGAAAATACGACATATCCTTACCATTCTTAATACCGTCACGGATGAAGGTGCCTGAAATATCCATAAGAGGTGCCTTTACCATGTGAATTTCAGCTTTTGAAAGGATCTGATCGAGCAGGGGAGAGGGCGGTTTTATGGCATCCGGACGAGGATAGACGTAGATAGGACACTTTTGTATCAGTTCATTTACATTTTTCCATTTATGCAGCGTAAACAGATTGTCTTCTCCCATAACAAGATTAAACTCATTATTTTGGTATTTCTCTTTTAGATATGTGATTGTGTCTATAGTATATGAAGGAACTGGTAGTTTGAATTCAATATCAGATGCTTTAAGTCTGGTGTTGTCACCAATCGCAAGTTGTGTCATATAAAAACGCTGATGATCAGCCAGAAGAGTTTCCTTCTTTTTTAACGGGTTCTGAGGACTCACCACAAACCAAACCTGATCAAGACCGGCAAATCCTGTCATGTATCCGGCTATCGCTATATGGCCGATATGAACCGGATTGAATGATCCGAAATATAGTCCGGTTTTTATCATCCGGTTATTTAAAATTACCCACAAGAAATGATGAAACTAATTTCAATGACTCTTCTTTTGCCTTATCCAGCTGATGGTTAACTATCACCATATCGAATTCTTCCGCAAGACTCATTTCTTGCTTTGCTTTTGCAACTCTCATCTTTAAATGTTCACTACTTTCTGTATTCCTTTTTAGAAGTCTGTTCTCCAGTTCTTCAATGGTAGGAGGCATAATGAAAATCGCAATAGATTTGTTGCCAAAGATTTCTTTTAGTCTGATCCCTCCATGTACGTCAACATCAAATATTACATGATTGCCTTTTGCCCATATTCTTTCTATTTCAGATTTGAGTGTACCATATAAAAGATCTTTATATACCTCTTCCCATTCAACGAATTCATTATTTTCAATTCTTTTTTTGAATTCAGGTACACTAATAAAGAAATAGTCTACACCATCTATCTCGTTACCCCTTCTTTGTCTGGTTGTTGCAGATACAGAAAACGAAAGTTTTAATCCGCCGTCGAGAAGATGCTTCACAATTGTTGTTTTCCCTGCCCCCGATGGCGCTGATATGATTACAAGTTTACCTTCCATTTACAGTACATTAAGAGTCTGTTCCTTAATTTTTTCCAGTTCATCCTTCATCATTACAACAAGTTTCTGAATAGAGGCGTCGTTAGCTTTTGAACCTATTGTATTTATTTCGCGACCAATCTCCTGAGCAATGAAGCTAAGTATCTTTCCATTTGGAGATGGAGTGTTGAGCGTTTCCACGAAATAGTCGCAATGTGTTCTTAGCCTTACTTTCTCTTCGTTGATATCGTATTTCTCTATGTAGAAGATAAGTTCCTGTTCAAATCTGTTTTTATCTATGTTTTCAGAGCCTACGTTATCTTCGAGTATTGTATTTAGTTTTTCCCTGATTTTAGTTAACCGGCCTCCCTCAAATGTCTCAGCAGTTTCCAGAAATGACAGAATTTTCGTGATACATTTCTTAAGATCAATCATTATAGAATTTCCCTCCTCAATTCTATAAAGATCAAGCATGGTAATTGATTCGATAACTTGATTTTTGACAATCTCCCATTCGCCCTGCGGCATCTCAGCTTTTTCTGTTTTCAGAGTATCAGGAAGTTTCATAATAGCAGTAAATATCTGATCATCAAGGTCTATATTCAGATCAGCAGCAATCTCTTTAAACTGGTTATAATAATTTCTGACGACTGATTTGTTGATTATAGTAACTATCTCGTTATCAAGCATATCGCAATATATAGAAAAATCAATTTTCCCCCTGTCAAGCAACTGGCTGATCAGGTTCCTTATTTCAGGCTCCTTTTCCTTATACAACCAGGGCATTTTAGTACTCAAATCAAGCTGCTTGGAATTGAGCGATTTAATTTCGATCGTTATCTTTTTCTGAGGAGTCTCTGCGATTGCCTTACCGTAACCTGTCATGGATTTTATCATATCCCTTTTGTTTTTTTAACCGAATTATAATATAGATTTACCTGGTCTTCAGGCTTAAGGAAGCAGGTCTTTCTGATATATCCTGAACTTTTTCACAACAGAGCAACCTATTCTTTCCCACTCGCTCCTCATTCTGGTATTATTTTCCAGAATCAGGTGGCTATCGATCATTGTCATTTTATGTTCTATCCCTGACTGGAAAATTTTTACTCCTAACAGGACTTCCAAACCTTTCCCTCTGTATGCTTTTTTTACGCCACCAAGCATCATCAATAATTTCTTTGACCGCTTCGAATCCCTTAGTATCTTAAAAATCCCAAATGGCAATAATCTGCCTCTTGCGTTTCTTATCCCTTTGCTGAAATCCGGCATCCCGATTGCAAACCCTACCAAAAGGCCTTCTGTTTCAATAACTTTGATGAATTTAGGATCCAGGATGGGCAGGTACCTGGCAGCAAAATCGGTCTTCTCCTTATCGTTGAGCGGAACAAAACCATAAATTTCCTCAAAAGCCTCATTCATAAGCTGTAGCACGCCTATAATATAGGGTTTTAATTCTTTTTTAGAATTAAATTGAATGATTTTATATTCTTTATTATTATCAACTCTGGTAAGAACTTTTTCATAAATAGGAGGAAGTTTTTCAGGTAGTTTTCCGAGATAATTTACAAGATCGACTTTTTTCTCATATCCTTCACCATCCATCAGCTCAGGCATATATGGTGAATTGTTTGGACTAGTCATGAATTGTGGGTATTCAAAACCTTCTATCTGAAATCCCTGAGGGTCTTTGTCAGAGAATCCAAGGGGACCTATCATACTTATCATTCCATTCTGAATTGCCCATTCTTCAACTTTTGTCAGGAGTGTATGAAATACTTCTTTATCATTGTAACACTCCATAAAACAGAACCGGCCGTTCCTCTCATCATGAATTGAGTTATACCTTTTGTTAATGATCCCCATAATTCTTCCAACAGGTTTTTTATCTCTGTAAGCCAGAAGAAGAATAGCGTCGGCATACTGGTAAGATTTGTTTTTCTTTTTGTTATATAACTCCCATTCATCCATGTAGATGGGAGGAAGCCAGTCTGGTTCATCCTTATGAACCTTTTCCGGAAGATAAATAAAATCGCGCAGGTCCTTTTTTGTAAGTACCTCTTTTATAACTAATTCACCCATAAATTCAAATTTTATATACGTAGCAAGAAACAAAAAAACATTAAGATCAGCAAAACCTATGATAAGATAATACAAATTATCATTACTAAAATAAATATAAAAAACTACTATTTTGGATAGTCTTGACCCCCTTCCCAACCTTCTCCGCCAGCTGGCGGAGGAAGGAGACGAAGCTATCCTTTCCCCCCTGGGGGAAACGGGAAAGGGGGTTTAAAGAAAAAAATAATAATTTTAAGAGTTTATTATTAAACTTAATCGATTCTTTTTTAACTTTATTAACCATTCAGAAAGTATTAATTCAAATTACCCCATTCTGAAAAACAGATCAAGAATTACGAAAACAGCAAACAAAATGCTGGCTATTCCATTCGTTGTGCCGAAAGCCAGTGTTACCCTGCTAAGGTTGTCATGCTTTACAATCGTGTGTTGATAAATTAATAAGAAAATAAATACAATTGCACCTGCCCAGAAAAAAAATCTGCCTTCTCCAATATATCCTGCGATTATAACAAAAAGTATTGTTATAATGTGAATAAAAACGGAAATGGAAAGTGCTTTTTTCTTGCCGGCAGAAGAAGGGAGTGAGTATAGTTCGTTCGACCTGTCAAACTCGTCATCCTGAAGTGAATAAATTATATCAAAACCACTAACCCAGGTAAGTACAATGATAGAGTACACGACAGGTATAATGCTGAAAGTACCTGTTACAGAGATGTATGCACCGATTGGTGCAAGGCTGAGCCCCAAACCCAATATGAAATGACAGAGTGCTGTAAATCTTTTAGTAAGACTATATCCCAGGATAATAACCAGAGCGACCGGTGAAAGAAGAAGAGTCAACCTGTTTATAAAAGCTGTTGTCAGAATGAACAGGATGGCATTTACAATGATAAACCCCGTTGCAGCTCTGGTTGCGATTATACCGGAGGGAATCTCTCTGTTTTTCGTTCTGGGATTAAGGGCATCAAACCTTCTGTCGGCCAGTCTGTTAAACCCCATTGCTGCGTTCCTGGCGAAGATCATACAAAGTATTATCAGCAGGAGCAATCTGATATTGAAATCATAATCTTCCCTTGCGACCGCAAGTGAAAATCCTATCAGAGCAAAGGGCATTGCAAAGACTGTATGACTGAACTTTACAAGGGATAAATACTTATTAACTGATCTGATAATTGTAATCATTTATCTAAAAGCTTCCTGTAAGTTTCGTAGTTTTCAGAACCAAATGTTACAAAGATTACTTTTTCCGGGAAATTGTTTTTTTTAAGAAACCTTTTCGTTTCATTAACAGCTATCATTGCAGCAAGATCTTTCGGGAAGCCAAATACCCCGGTTGAGATTCCGGGAAATGCAATTGTCTTAAACTTCTTTGATTTTGCCAGAGCCAGACAGGTTTGGTAACACGATGCAAGTAATTCAGTTTCATTAGAGCAACCACCATGCCATATCGGACCTACAGTATGCACAACATGTTTGGCTTTAAGTTGGTAACCCTTAGTTATTTTTGACTGACCAGTTTCACAACCATTTAGACTCTCACATTCATCTAGCAGTTCAGGACCCGCAGCACTATGTATTGCTCCATCTACACCACCCCCGCCAAGCAAGGAGTTATTGGCCGCATTAACTATGGCATCAACGTCAAGCGAAGTTATATCTCCATTTATCAATTCAACTCTTGTTTTTTCCATTACCTGATCTGTGCGTTAATCTCTTTTTCAAATATCCTGATAAGATTATTCATAATCTTATCGATATTCTTGTCAGTTAAAGTCTTAAGGTCATCACGAAGGATAAAGCTGACTGCATACGATTTTTTGTTTGTACCCAGATTGTCATTCTCATAAACATCAAAGAGACTAATGTCGTGAAGAATGCTTTTTTCCGTTCTGAATGCAATTTCCCTTATACGCGAGAATGAGATACTTCTGTCTAGTAACAAGGCCAGATCGCGTCGTACTGAAGGGTATTTTGGAAGTTCCTGAAAGGAAATAGTATGATTCCTGATCAGTTTCAGAAGAAAATCCCATTCAATATGACTGTAATATACATCCTGCCCTATATCAAACTGTACCAGATATTTTCTGGAGATACGTCCTGTTTCTGCAACTAATTTATTATTAAATAGATATGTTGTGGATTCTGCGAAATATTTTTTGTCACTTTCTGCAGTCGATAAGGATTCAGGTTTTATTCCAAGCCTGGAAAGAATCATCTCAACTGAAGATTTCATATTGAAGAAATCGGTTGGATTAGTTTTATAATTCCAGTTCTGACGTCCTGTATTACCGGTCAGAAACAGATCAAGTGACGCTTTTTCAATATAATTGTGAGCTTTGGGTATTGATTGCTCCGACTTATTAAAAAAGTAGCAGTGGCCGAACTCATATAGTTTCAGATCGGGATTTTGTCTGTTCAGATTCCTGCTAACAGAACTCAGTCCTCCAAAAAGCAGAGATTGTCTCATTACATTAAGGTCTAAACTGAGAGGATTGGCCAACATAACGAGATGTTCCTTGTTAAAATCATCATTCTGCTCATACCACGACGCAGGATTAAGTGAATTACACATAATTTCTGCAAAACCATTTGCTGACAGAAGATCAGATATAATATTAACAATCTTTTCCCTGTTTGGTTTTTCGGGATACGACAGTGTGGAATTAACATGTTCGCTGATTTCGACATTATTGTACCCGTATATTCTCAGGATTTCTTCAATTACATCTGCTTCCTGTTTCACATCCACACGATAAGTAGGAATCTCAACCGTTAAGTTATCGCCGTTTTCAAGCTCAATCCTTATATCGAGAAGCCCCAGAATCTTTTTTACTACAGGCCGGTCGATATTCTTACCAATAAGCCTGTTTATGTTATTGAAGTTAATATTTATCAATTCAGGTTTCAGAGGTGTGGGATAAATATCAACAATATCGGATGAGATTTTTCCACCAGCGATCTCTTTAATCAGCATTGCGGCTCTTTTTAGAGCCCATGGAGTAATATTTGGATCTGCACCTCTTTCAAACCGGAATGAGGCATCAGTCTTAAGTCCGTGTCTTTTAGATGTTTTGCGTATTGAAACAGGGTTGAAATATGCACTTTCGAGAAAAATATTTTTCGTTGAAGCAATCACACCTGATTTTATGCCACCGAAGACACCCGCAATACACATTCCTTCTTTAGTATTACATATCATAAGGTCTCTTTTGGAGAGGCTTCTTTCGTTACCATCGAGCGTAATGAATTTGCTCTTCTCCGGAAGGTTTTTGATGATGACTTTCCTGCCATCAATTTTGTCAGCATCAAAAGCATGTAATGGCTGACCAACTTCGTGCTGAACATAGTTAGTGATATCCACTACATTATTAATAGGATTGAGTCCGACTGCCCTGAGTTTGTTCTTAAGCCAATCAGGTGATTCTCCAATTGTTACATTGCTTATTGTGATTCCCGTGTATCTGGGGCAATCGGTTGAGTTTTCAATTATTACTACATAAGGATTATCGTCGTTATCAGTCTTGAAGCCAGATACTGAAGGAAGTATTGCTTTTTCTTTCATGCCTGAATTCAGGTTCAGGTATGCAGCTAGATCCCTCGCAACCCCATAATGAGAGCCGCTGTCTATCCTGTTTGGTGTGAGTCCGATTTCAAATACAAAATCTCTTACAATATTAAAATAGCTCCCGGCCGGAGTTCCGGGTTTCACATCTTTATCCAGTACCATAATACCATCATGAGAATTGCCAAGACCGAGTTCGTCCTCAGCACATATCATTCCCTCAGACAGTTCTCCGCGTATCTTCGATTTTTTTATCTCCAGACTTTCATCTCCTTTGAAAACTATTGTACCAACAGTTGCCACCGGAACTTTCTGACCTGCTGCAACATTCGGCGCTCCGCAAACTATCTGAAGGGGCTGGGATGAACCAATATCTACGGTTGTAACAGAAAGTTTATCTGCATCAGGATGTTTTTTACAGGTAAGTACTTCACCTATAACGACACCTTTTAGTCCTCCCTTTACAGATTCCCATTCATCCATGCCTTCAACTTCAAGTCCTATGCTGGTTAATATCTCTGCCACCTTTGCAGGTTCAAGATCAATCTTTAAATAGTCCTTAATCCAGTTATATGAAATCTTCATCCCTTGGTTTATCTTAGATAATTATTTTTCAGAGCAAAAGTAAGGAATTTTAAAATACGAGTACGGTTGTGCTCTGATAAAACATGCTCAAACTTTCTCGAATTTTTCTATATTTGTACTCCAAATACATAATATAGATGGTTATTGAAACTGAAGACAGACTGATCCTTTTAACAAATGATGACGGATTATATGCCGGTGGATTGAAAACGCTTCTTGAAGTGATGGAAGAGTTTGGAAAAGTTGTTCTCATTTCTACTATTGAGAGTATGTCAGGAATGTCACAGGCTCTTACAGTAAAAACACCACTTCGTGTTAAACTTCTTGAAGAGAATAGCAAGCACCGTATATATGCTATAAATGGCACTCCGACTGATGGTATTAAACTGGCTATCAATCAATTACTTGACAGGCCTCCTGATTGGGTAGTTTCCGGAATAAATCATGGTTCAAATGCCTCAGTCAGTGTACTATACTCTGGTACAATGGGCGCTGCAATTGAAGGATGTCTTTATGGTATCACCTCAGTTGGCTTTTCCCTTAATAACTTTTCTCCAACAGCCGATTTTTCTACCTGCAAAAAATATATCAGGATTATAATGAAAAAGCTTACAACAGAAGGATTGCCACCTGGTATATGTCTGAACGTTAATATCCCGGCTGGTAAAAAGACTGAAATAAAGGGAATTAAAATTTGCAGGCAATCGAAAGGAAACTGGAAGGAGGAGTTTGAAAAGAGAAAAGATCCGATGGGCAAAACATATTACTGGCTAACAGGTATGTTTCAGAACCATGAACCAGATTCTGCGGATACCGATGAATGGGCCATAGCCAATAACTGGGTTTCAGTGGTACCTGTTACCGTTGATATGACTGCACATTGGTATCTCGATAAACTTAAATCAAAATTTAAAAAATGACAACAGCTGAAAAATATGACAAGGTAATTATCGGATTGATTTCGGGATTCATACTTCCTTTAGTTGTAGGAATTACTATATTTTTATTTACTCATGGTCATAAAACATTAAGCTTATACCTTTCGGAAATTGCACAGTCAAATATTATTACCCATGCAATAACTCTCTGCGTGTTCCCGAACATTGTTATATTTCTGATATTTAACCGTTTCGACATGCTCCGTTGTTCGAAAGGAGTGCTTGCCATCACAATAGTATGGGCCCTCATCGTTTTTGGCGTTAAGTTTTTGTAATGAGGTTTTTCATTATTGCCGGTGAACAATCGGGTGACCTTCATGGTTCAAATCTCGTCAGGGGGCTTCTTGAAGCTGACAAGGATGCAGAGATATTTTGCTGGGGAGGTGATCTTATGGAATCAGCCGGAGCCAAACTGCTTATGCATTACAGAAAACTGGCTTTTATGGGGTTTGTTGCCGTAATAAAAAACCTCGGTGCTATAAGAAAAAATCTATCTCTTTGCAAACAACAAATTATTGAATATAAGCCAGATGTAATAATTTTCATCGATTATGCAGGATTTAACATCCGGATTGCTGAATTTGCCAGAAAAGCCGGGTATAAAACTTTCTATTACATCTCTCCTAAGTATTGGGCATGGAATGAAGGAAGGGTAGAAAAGATTAAGAAATATATCGACCGGATGTTCATAATCTTTCCTTTCGAAGTAGAATTCTACAGAAAGCATGGGATTGTTGTTGATTACAACGGAAATCCTTTGGTAGATGAAACCGAAAAACGTATTGCAACATTTCCTCCAAAAGAAAATATTTATAAGTTACTTGGCATTAAGAAGAAACCAGTTATTGCTCTGCTTGCAGGCAGCCGGAGACATGAAATTGAGCTTGTGCTTCCGGAAATGATTAAGACGGTGCATCATTTTCCTGATTACCAGTTTGTTCTTGCCGGGGTGAAAAATATTTCAAATGATATTTATCTGAATGTAATTGGAAATGAGCCTGTTATTTTAATCAAGGAGAAAACTTATGAGATATTATTTGTAGCTGAAGCTGCTCTTGTAACTTCGGGAACAGCAACCCTTGAAGCAGCCCTGATGGGTACTCCGCAGGTGGTGTGTTACAAAGGCGATTTTTTGTCTATGATTATCGCTTGGATGGTTATTAAAGTGAAGTATATCTCACTCGTCAATCTTATAATGGAAAGCGAAGTTATTAAAGAACTGGTCCAATACGACCTGAAAGCGAAGACTCTTATTAATGAACTCAAAGCTATTTTGCCTGCTGGAGCTAAAAGAGAGAAGATATTGTTGGACTATGAGGTTCTGAAAGATAAATTAGGGCCGGCAGGAGCTTCCGCAAGGATTGCAAAGGAGATGGTGGAGGAGCTGAAAGAAAGAATGGGAGAGGGGGAGAAAGGAAGAATTGGTGAGGAGTGAGGTGTGAGGAGTGAGGCGTGAGTAAGAAGTAATCCACGATGTTCCCTTCCCTGGAGAGCTTGCCCAGAGCGAAGAGAAGGGGGCTAGGGGTGGGTTAAAAGGAGATTCGACAAAAAAAATATGGGTAGATTAGGGATTTTATTTGTTTTGTTTTTAACTGTCAGTTTTACAGTCGCTTCCGGGCAGGTAAAGATTCGATTATTCTCCAATCAGTCTCCTGAATCAGCTTTGTTTTATGTTACTGAGGGAAAATATGAAATAAATGCTTTCAATGGTGAAAATCTGATTGCAGGAAAAGGAGAGCCGGTAATTATTACCCGATTTAACGGGAAACTGGCTGTTAAAACCAGAGATTCAAAAGGTATCTTTTGCGATTCTGTTTTACTTAAGGGAACGACAGGTAACGATTCATTCTCACTTCGCACCATTGGAAATTTCCCCGTCAGGCAATTTTATTCAGGCGATCTTGTATGTTTTCCCGACCTCGGGACATTAGTGATAATAAACATTTGCGATATTGAGAATTATGTAGCTGGCGTGGTAAAAGCTGAAGGCGGAAGCGGTAAGAATGAAGAGTACTTTAAATCGCAGGCTGTTATTACCAGAACCTACCTTTATAAATATTTTGATAAGCATATTACCGATAGGTATAATGTATGTGATAATACCCATTGCCAGGCATTTAATGGGTTATCATCCGATACGATTATTAATAATGCTGCCATGGAAACACGTGGCCAGGTTATTCTTGCCCAGGATAGCACGTTGATTATATCAGCGTTTCATTCAAACTGTGGTGGTGAGACTGCTTCAGCTGAAGATGTCTGGTTAACAAGTCAGCCATACCTCCTTGGTAAGATAGATCCATATTGTATCTCCTCGAGAAATTCAGTATGGGATACGAAGATAAGTCTGTCTGAATGGCTGAAATATCTGAAAAAATCGGGATATAAAGGACCAACGGAAGATTCAACCCTGTTTGGGTTTTTACAAAAGTCGAGACTTCCCGATTACAGAACAGGTACCTTTACTATCCCTTTGAGAACTATCAGAACTGACTTTAATCTCCGGTCAACATTCTTTTCGGTTATTATTGATGGTGACTCAGTAGTTTTTAAAGGAAGAGGCTATGGTCATGGCGTAGGTCTTTGTCAGGAGGGTGCAATGGTAATGGCATCAAAAGGATTTAATTACAAACAGATCATTGATTTTTATTACTTTGGCGTTCTGATTGCGGATATAAAAGATGCAAAACTTATGCCACCTGATAATTGGCAACCCCCCAACCCCCATGAAGGGGGGCTAATCCGTTGGCAAAATGCGATGAACCCCCTTTAGGGGGCAGGGGGCAAAAAGGCTGGGGGGCAAGGGGGGTGAAAGCTTGGGGTGATGAAGAATTTATGATATAATATATTGAAAAATAAACAAATATAACGTATTGAAAATTAATTAATTACATGTTTGCGATTTTTATAAAAGAAATAAGCGGGTTCTTTAGCAGTCTTACTGGTTATATAGTAATTATTGTCTTCCTGCTTATTAACAGCCTTTTCATGTGGATCTTCCCGGGTGAATGGAATATTTTCGACAATGGTTATGCAGGGCTCGATACTATGTTTTTGCTCTCCCCATGGGTGTTCCTGTTCCTGGTGCCGGCTGTAACAATGAGGATGTTTGCGGAAGAAAAAAGATTGGGTACAATTGAATTGATTTTCTCAAAACCAATTACTGAGAGAGGGATAATATGGGGTAAGTATCTGGCTTCAGTTTCTCTTGTCCTTCTTGCCCTGCTTCCGTGTTTTATTTATTACATTTCTGTTTACATGCTTGGAGAAACTCCCGGTAATCTGGATAAAGGTGGTACCTGGGGAGCTTTTATAGGACTGTTCTTTCTGGCATCAGTATACGCTTCTGCAGGTTTATTTGCTTCATCGCTCACAGATAATCAGGTAATTGCATTTATTGTTGCAGTCCTACTCTGTTTCATAATGTTCATGGGTTTTGATTCATTCGCTTATCTGCCTGTATTGAAAAACCTGGACGAATTTGTAATCAGACTTGGAATTAACGAACATTATAAGTCAATCAGCAGAGGTGTTCTTGATATCAGGGATGTAGTTTATTTTGTGGCTGTTGTAACTATTTTCAATGAAGCAACCAGACTGGTTTTGTTATCGCATAATTGGAAGAAAAAAAGCTGACCCATGACTGCTGACTCAAATAAAAACATAAAATTCAGAAGCTGGATACAATTCTTTACGGTTGTTGCCGCCATCATCATTTTAGCATATGCAACCTCATTAATCCGACTTAGATTAGACCTTACAGAAGATAGCAGGTACACTCTTTCCAAACCAACCAGAAAGGTGCTTTCGGGAGTAAAAAATGATATCTATGTTCAGGTTTATCTCGACGGTGATATTCCCATTCCCTTAAAACGACTTAAGCGCTCTGTAAGCGAAATGCTTGACGAGTTCAGGATTGCTTCCGGTCGTAAGATAGATTTTGAGTTTATTAATCCCTCCGAAGGTAAAGATTCTAAACAGCGGGAGACTCAATATCAGACACTTGTAAATAAAGGATTGACACCAATTAATATTCAGTCTGGTGATATTGAAGGTGGTTCAACTCAGAAAATAATATTCCCGGGTATGATCGTAAATTATAACGGTATTGAGATCCCTGTAAATTTTCTTGAAAATAATCCCTCTATACCTTATGAACAAAATATTCTGCATTCGGTTGAGGGACTTGAATATGAGATGATTCAGACAATTTCCACCCTTAGCTCAGATACTATCTATAAAGTAGCATTCCTGGAGGGACAGGATGAAATATCTGAAATTCAGACAGCAGATATTACAATGAATCTCGCTAAGTTTTTTACAATAGACAGAGGTGCTATTGGAGGAAAAGCCGGTATACTGGACAAATACGCTGCAGTGGTTATTGCAGGTCCTGAAAAAGAGTTTAATGAATCCGACAAACTGGTTCTGGATCAGTACATTATGAATGGAGGCAAAGTTATGTGGCTTTTTGATGAAGTGGCAGTGAATGCTGATAGCCTGGTTTATGGCACAACAGTAGGACTATACCGGCCATTAAACATTGAGGATCAGCTTTTCAGATATGGTGCAAGAGTAAATCCGGTGATTGTTCAGGATATTGAGTGTATGATCATAAGGCTCACAGTTATGAGCGCCGGTGCACGCCAGCAGGTTGTTCCGGCCCCCTGGGTTTATTATCCTTTGCTAAACCCTTCTCAGGATAACCCTATAACCAGAAATCTGAATAAAGTGAAAGGTGAATTTGTAAATTTTATTGACACTGTGGGACTTGATCCGGCAATTAAGAAAAGAATCCTTCTTACCACATCAAATTTAAGCCGTACTATTTCACCTCCTGTATTAATAAGTTTAAAAGAGGCTGAATTAGCGCCTAAAGAAAATGATTTTAATAAGTCAAATCTTCCGGTTGCTGTTTTGCTTGAAGGAGTTTTTCCCTCTGCTTTCAGGAACAGGATGACTGACAAACTTACGGAGGATAAAAATTTTAGAATCAAGACAGAAAGCAAAAAAAACAAAATGATAGTTATTGCCGATGCTGATATTATAAGGAACGAGGTAAGAAGGGTAGGATTGAAAGAAACTCCTTTTCCATTGGGTCAGGATAAATATACAGGACAAGTTTTCGGGAATAAGGATTTCCTGGTTAACTGTCTTAATTACCTGGTGGACGATAATGGGATAATGGAATTAAGATCGAGAGAACTGAAGTTAAGGCTCCTGAACTCAGCCAAAATCAAAACCGGGAAATTGAAGTGGCAGCTTGTAAATACTGCCGGCCCCATTTTGATAGTTGTTTTGGCTGGATTGATTTATAGCTATTTAAGAAGAAGAAATTACACAAGATATTGAAAATGAATAGAATAATTGTCAGAATTGGTGTGTTGTCTGCTGTTGTAGCACTAATTCTTTTCATTATTTTAAAAAACAGATCGCCTTTTGGAAAAAGCAACAGCTCCTTCCTCTCAGAACCTGACCAGCAGATAACAAAGATTGAATTTTCAGAAGGTAGCAGGAAGTTGTATCTTGAAAAAGATAAAGATACGTGGTTAATAAATGGAAAAACTGAGGCAAGAAAAAGCGGTGTTCTCTTTATTCTCAGGGTTTTGCAGGAGATAAGGATTAAGTCTCCCGTTTCTTCAGAATTGTTTAAAAGTGAAATAACAGATAAAGGAATTAAGCCCGTCAGGGTGAAAGTCTTCGAAAAGAGAAAACTGCTTAAATCATTTCTGGTTTATAAAACCCAATCGAATATCTATGGAAATATAATGAAAGTAAATAACAGTTCAAAACCGTTCATTGTATCTGCGCCGGGTTATGAAGGCGATATCGGATCGGGATTTACCCTTAACGAGTTGTTTTGGCAGACTTATAATATTTTTAATCTGATGCCTTCAGAAATAGCTTTAGTCAGACTGGAGAATATGTCCGACACAGCATCCTCATTTTCAATAGTTAATAATAATCACCATTTCATTCTTTCCGATTTGTCGCGGGAGCTTATTGGGTGGGATTCAGCCATGGTTACACGATATCTTTCATATTTTGCACGGATACCATTTGAATCGTGGGCCCTCGATATGAGCGAAGACCAGGTAAAAAATGTCGAATCGCAACGTCCTCTGTATAAACTAACTGTTGAAACCGTAGGGCAAAAGAAAATAATACTTACTCTATGGGAACGTACGAAAGATGAAAATGGAGTTAATTCAGTTGACACCGACAGGATGTTCGGCAAAACACAGGAGAGGAATGAGCTATTTATAATCAGATACTTTGATATTGATCCTCTCCTTAAGAAGTGGTCATATTTCTATCGTGAATAATATTCCTGGCAGATAATTTTATCTTATTATCTTTTGAAAGGCTTGAAAATCAATTTATTTACCCCAGCCCCAAGGGGAGTAAATTGATTTTCTTCGCTCCCCTTGGGGTCGGGGTTAACGAAGAAAATCAATTTTAGTCTGTTTCTGAATACAGATACTCTTTATTTTTTGTTTGATGTAATAGTTTTTTTTTTGTAATATTGGTAATTAAGAAATGAAGATTAGTTATCGTTTAATTAATT
>Ga0209747_1000788_pt1 | contig 17300 bp, 15 predicted proteins | sample BarGraNGADG00311_FD_184498 | JGI IMG/M metagenome (GOLD analysis project Ga0209747, IMG submission 184498) | Arctic peat soil microbial communities from Barrow, Alaska - Barrow Graham LP Ref core NGADG0011-311 (SPAdes) (version 2) | ecosystem: Environmental > Terrestrial > Soil > Wetlands > Peat...
CCGGCGGCCGCTTGCCGTAAAAGTGGAAAACGATCCCAAGGCGAGGCCCCAGAGCGGGATCATCGACGCCGACCTGGTTTATGAGGAACTGGTGGAGGGCGGTGTCACCCGCTTCATCTGCATATACCTATCGAAGGACCCCCAGGCTATCGGACCGACCCGCAGCGTCCGTATCTCGGATATAGATATCAATTTCTTCCTCAATCCCCTGCTTATCTGCAGTGGAGGGGCAAGCAACGTGATAGCTGCGGTCGCGGCTTCAGGCATGCACTATATAGAGGAGGATGTGACGCACTTCTGGAGAGACCGCTCGCGGCCGGCTCCCCACAACCTCTACACCAGCAGCGCGCTGCTCCGCCAATATCTGGCGGAGAAGAGCGATGGCTATTCTGGCCAGCCGGTGAGTGGCCTGGTTTTCAAACAACCGGGCGAAGGCGATGGGCAGGATACGTCCGGGACGGAAACGTCGCCGGGAACGCCGGCCACGATCATAAAAATACCCTACAAGGTAACCATATGCGCAGCCGAATACCAGTACGATGCCGCCTCGGACAGCTACCTTCATTCCATTAACGGGACTCCGCACACGGATCAGACGACGGGCCGCAGGGTGGCACCGCGTAATGTAATCGTGCAATTCATAAAGGTCGTGGATAGCGGGCAGAGGGATGTAACTGGAGCTCCCGTCCCTACAACGCAAGTAATCGGAAGCGGCAAGTGCATGGTATTCAGCGGTGGCAAGGTCTATAACGGCACCTGGAAGAAGTCGGATCGGTCATCTCCGACCGAATTCGTTGACTCGGAGGGCAAAGCAATTGAACTCGAGCCGGGCCAGACCTGGATCCACCTGGTAACGGACGACATCGGGGCCACCTACCAGTAGACCTACTTAGTACCCGGGTACTTGATTTCAAGCCGGCCCGAGTGTGAGGCCCTGCGGTAATAGAAGCGGCCGTGCAGGTTCTGGTATCCCCAGGCGAAACGAAGGAGCAACGGCAGCTCGGGTATCCAGAAGCGATCGGGCGGTTCTTCTGAGGGTTCAATTCTACCCGGCCGCACATCGGCGATGGCCAGTCCTTCCCCCTCATCTCGGTTGCGATGGACTAAGACGCTGCCATCGCCATCGACGATCATAGCGTCTCCCAGGAAGCAAGAACGATAAGGGATTCCGGGCACTAGGGGCATTCGGCACTCAAAGTCCGATGCGTGAGCGGCATGCACGACGGGTACTCCGAGCATTTTCGCCAGACGAATCGGAGTCTCGTTCATGATGGCGAGATTGCGCCGCTGCGCGTTTTTCTTGCCCGGCAAAGGCAGCAGCTTATCCGGAACGTCCCACCAGCACGAGCCCCCGACCACCAAGCTTACACGACCTCGCAACCGCTGCACGGTCCGCGTGCGCACCATTTCCCAACAGAGGGCGGAACCGACGGGTCCCAGCGGAGTATCCATGACACCCTGGTCGTTACCGCCGATGTAATAACAGTTTTCCCACATGGTAGGCTGGTCCTTGTCGTGTGTGGCATATCCGCCGTCAGGGAAAGCAAGGACGAAAGTGTTGTAGTTATTACCATCCCGGGAGGCGATGAAAGAGCCGCCCGCATAGCCACCGTGCCGCTTGGCGGCATCCCTCAACAAATTGAGGGCGGGACCTTCAAAGGGAAGTGCCGCCTTCAACATATCGTGATGAAAAGCGACGGCGGAGGTGAAGAACTCGGGCAGGATTACCATTTCGCAGCCCTGTCCGAAGGCCTCTTCAAGCAGCTTCTCCGCCCGCTCCAAGTTTTCATCAACACCCGCCAGCCGGGCCTTCATCTGCACTGCAGCGACTTTCATTTGGCAGTCCCCCTTTTTTAGAAGTTATTACCCTTCGCCGCGTATGATCTCGGGCAATTCGTAGAGCGTCTCTATCACCCGGCAATCAGGCTTGGCGATCGCACCCTTCCTGTCCAAGAGGATAGGGTAAATTCCCGCCGACCTCGCCCCCATAACGTCGGCATAATAATGATCTCCCACGTGGGCCGCCTCGCCGGCCGCGACGTCTATCCTTTCAAGTGCGGTTCTGAAGATGGAATGCTGAGGTTTTATGCGGCCGAGGTTGGCGGAGCTTATGACGAATTCCAGGTAGCGGCTGAGGCCGAGGTGGTGGCAGAGCTCCGGCAGGCGCACATCCCAATTGGAAATAATTCCCATAAGAATTCCCGCCGCATGCAGCTGCTCGACGGCGGGCATGACATCCGGGTAGAGGGACCACCTGTCGCCCTTTCCGAATTCATCGTAGAGAAGCCGGCCCATGGCTTCCGAATCGTTGACGCCGGCCTCTTCCATGGCGAGAGCGTACATGCTGCTCCACATAGCAGCGGCCTCACTCTCCGATGCCCAGAAGGTATCGTCTTCCCGATATCTCTGCTCGTAATAGCGCTCGGATCGATCGAGCCCGCGCTTTATATCAGCAAGCGGCGGGAAATATCCCTGCTCCGCCAATACCTCCGCGCAAACTTTTTCCACCGAGGGCTTGGGAAGCAGAAGCGTATTCCCGGCGTCAAAAAATACCGCTCTGAAACGCGACAAATCGGTTCACCTTCTTGCTACGAAGTACTCTAATGCATTGTATCAAAGGGGAGATGCGGGTTATAAGCGCGAAGCTACTCAACCGGTTCGGGAGAGTCCGCCTCTGCGACCTCGATACCTTCGCCCCGTTTTTGCTTTCGATTGCGAAGATAGGCAATGAAAAAAGGCAGGACGGAAATGAGGATGATGGCGATTATTACCATCGAAAAATTATTCTTAACGAAGGCAATATTGTTAAAGAAATATCCCAGGAGGGTGAAGAGGGTAACCCAGGCCACCCCGCCGATCACGTTATAGATAATGAAGTGGGCATAGGTCATTTCACCCACACCGGCTACGAAAGGGGCCACCGTACGGATGATGGGGACGAAACGCGCCAGGATGATCGTCTTCCCCCCGTGCTTTTCGTAGAAGCCGTGGGTGCGGTCGAGATATTCGGGTTTCAACACCCTGGCGTTTTCCTTATGGAAGATCTTATCGCCGAGGAAATGTCCCACCCAGTAATTGACGGTGTCACCGATTATGGCGGCGGCGATGATAATGGCGAGCAGCAGGAAGACGTTGAGCCTCCCCGCGGCTGCGAAGGCGCCGGCAGCGAAGATCAGTGAATCTCCGGGAAGGAATGGAGTGACTACGAATCCGGTCTCGCAGAAGATCACTATGAAGAGAAACAGGTAGGTCCAGGCGCGATAACTATCGATGATATTGCCCAGGTATTTATCGATATGCAAGAAATGTTCGATGATCCAGTGCATTTATTCCCATTCTCTCGGATTATGGATTCAACCATTATCCACAATATGCACCGCCGTTTCAATGAAGGTGTAATGGGGTCAGGCCCCATTACACCCGCCATTGTATTTGTGCGACAGACCAATAGAATAGTTCCATGAAGTTTCGACTATCTACGGCGGTCGCGGCCGGCAAGGCTTTGACCATCCTCTCGCGTCGCCTGGGCTTCGGAGCCGGATCCAATTTTCCCGGTAAGGTAATCCTGCAGATGAGACCGCAAACCCTGGAGGAAATAGCTTCGCTGCTCCCAGGCGGCTGCGTCCTGGTCAGCGGCACCAACGGCAAGACGACGACATCAAACCTGTTAGCCGGGATGCTGAGGGCGGGCGGGCTGCAACCGGTCCACAATAAAGTGGGGGCGAACCTGATAACCGGAATCACGGCCGCGCTGGCCCAGTCCAGCGACCGTCGCGGCAAGCCACGGGGCGACATCGGTCTTTTCGAGGTTGATGAGGCCACCCTTCCCGCAGCCATAAAGCGGCTCACCCCCCGCCTGGTAATTCTTACCAACCTGTTCCGCGACCAGCTTGACCGCTACGGCGAGTTGGAAAGCCTGGGCCGCAAGATTGAAGGCGGCCTTCAAGAGCTGGGTGGCGATGCCTGCATATTGCTCAATGCGGACGATCCCCTTGTAGCCTCTCTCGGCAACGAGAGCAAGGCCAAGAAATACTATTATGGCATAGAGTACGAAGAGGTGGCCGAGGGGGGCCTTCGCCATGCGGCCGATTCCAAGAATTGCCGGTCATGTGGCGAAAAACTCGCCTTTTCCGTGAACTTTTTTGGTCATATGGGAAAATATTCCTGCCCACAATGCGGCCTCGAGCGACCGACTGTAGATTTCGCGGCAACCGGGATCGAACTGAAAGGGGCCACCGGATCCCAAGTGGATGTCTCTACCCCGCAGTCGAGCCTGCGCCTTGCCCTCGGCCTGCCCGGCCTCTACAACGTTCAGAACCTGCTTGCGGCTTTGGGGGGCGCTGAATTGCTGGGTTTGGAAACCGGGCATATCGAAGCGGGAGTCGAGGATTATAGCACCGCCTTCGGCCGGGGGGAACGCATTCCGATACGGGGACGCACCCTTTTCCTGGTGCTCTCCAAGAATCCGACCGGTTTCAACGAAGTAATCAGGACGCTCCGGGCTGAGGGGCGGGACCTGGCAATTATAGTCGCCCTGAACGATCGTATCGCGGACGGCAGGGACGTCTCCTGGATATGGGATGTCGATTTCGAGGAACTGGCGCCGCTGGCGCGCTTCCTCATCGCCTCCGGAACCCGGGCCCCGGACATGGCCCTTCGCATGAAGTACGCGGGCCTGGATACGGCGAAGCTCCAGGTCGAGGGCGACCTCAAGAAGGCCCTGGATAAGGCGATCGAACGCTCTCGAGACGGTGAGACTATTTACGCCCTCACGACCTACACGGCAACGCTCGATATGCGGCGCCTGCTGACCAGGATGGGCGTCGTGGCCGACTATTGGGAGGACTAACGGTATGGCGCAGATGCAGCTTCGCATATGTCACCTCTACCCGGAACTGATGAATATCTATGGCGATCGCGGCAACGTGATTAGCATGGCAAAGCGCTGCCTGTGGCGCGACATCACAGCCATCGTTACCGACATCAGTCTCGGCGAACCTATCGAGCCGACCGACTTCGATTTTTTCTTTATAGGCGGGGGGCAAGACCGCGAGCAGATACTGGTGTCCGAAGACCTGAGCCGGGAGAAAGGGCAAGCCATACGGCAGGCGGTGGAGGAAGGGGCTGGCTTGCTTTCCATCTGCGGCGGCTACCAGCTCCTCGGGAAATATTTCCTGACCTATACCGGTGAGGATCTGCCGGGAGTTTCACTCTTCGACGTCAAAACAGTAGGCGGCGACGCGCGCTTTATCGGAAACGTCGCGGTGGAGTGCGATCTCGAAGGCGCCCGCGGCATGCTGGTCGGGTTCGAGAACCACTCGGGCCGTACCCGCCTGGGTTCCGGCTGCCGTCCCCTGGGGAAGGTCCTCAAGGGCTATGGCAACAACGGCGAGGACGGCACCGAGGGTTGCGTTTACAAGGCAGCGTTGGGGACATACCTTCATGGAAGCCTGCTCCCCAAAAATCCTCAGCTAGCCGACTGGTTTATTCTGCACGCGCTGCAAAGAAGGTACCAGTTGGAAGAATTACCCAAGCTCGACGACTCTTACGAAAACACCGCCCACGAAGCCGCTTTGCGTCTCACCCTGGGGTTCAGGTCTCGAATATCGAGCTTTATGCCATTATCTGGTAAGTAATCATATTTGGCGCCATGCCAACCTTCCATCCGGCGGGCGATGCCCGCACGCTATACTCCGGCCGCGCTTCGCACCTCGCTTTATAAATACAGCCAGGCACCGGGAGCTGGTGGACAGCCGCATAAATACGGTCATGCACCGAGAACGTTGATGCGCCACACCGGCAAGGCGCACGACTGAGGCGTACTCAGTGAGTGCGTCGCAGGGAGCGGAACGCAGCAGGCGGGGATGCAGCGGCGGTCGAATACGACCGTATTTATGAAACGAGGTGCTTTGGGTAAAATATTATCGGCTTGTGCCGATTTGCGGTCCTGGCGGGGAAAGGAGTCATGAATGGATTACCTGATAATAGGAAACGGTGGAGCCGGACTGCGGGCGGCGCAGACGATTCGCTCCCGCGATCCGGAGGCAAGAATAACCATGATAGATAGCGAGCCCCATCCCTGTTATTACCGGATGAGGCTTCCTGATTATATAAGCGGCTGGAAGGACCGCGACTCGATTTTCGTTGTAAAGGACAACTTCTACACCGAGCACAACATCGATTTCATCCGTTCGGCCAACGCTCTCAGCGTAAAGCCGGCTGAGCACAGCGTCCGGCTCGATAACGGCGATTCCCTCTCCTACGACCGCCTGCTAATCGCTTCCGGCGCCAAAGTGCGCAAACTTTCCTGCCCGGGATGCGACCTTGACGGGGTTGTTTACCTGCGCACCCTCGACCAGGCGGACGATATCATTCGCAGGGGAAAAGACGCCGAGAACGCGGTCTCGCTGGGAGGAGGTCTGCTGGGGGTCGAGATGGCCCGCTGCTTCAACGAGATGGGCCTCACCTCTTACTACCTGATGCGTGAAGACCGCTTCTGGCCGCAAATGCTCGACATAACCGCGTCTCGGATAGTTGAAAGGGTGCTCGAGGAAAAGGGTGTAATTCTGAAAAAGGAGGACGGCATCGAGGAGACCCTGGGCGAAGGGGGCAAGGTGGTTTCGGTGGTCACAACCGCCGGGGAAAACCTGCCCGCGGATATGGCGGGAATCGCTATAGGCGTGGAATCCAGGATCGATTTCCTGCAAGACAGCGGCATCGAGACCGACAGGGGCATAATCATCGACGACCACCTTTGCACCAACCAGCCGGACGTCTACGCGGCCGGGGATGTGGCACGGGCCTTCAACGTGGTGACCGGCAAGCATGAGGTGGTCACATCCTGGCTCAACACGCAGCGGCAGGGAGATGCCGCGGGCATTAATATGAGCGGCGGCGATAAGGCGCTGGGAGGCGTCGTCAATTTCAATGTGATCGTCATATACGGAATTCCTGTCGCCTGCATCGGCCTCAACCTGCCGCCGGAGGGAGGGGGCTACGAAGAGCTTACCGGCGATTACCCCAAGGGCAACGAGTATCGTAAGCTGGTGCTTCGCGATGGCGCCCTGGTCGGTTGCATCCTGGTCGGAAAGATAAACGAGGCGCAGGCCATGGAGAAGCTCATCAAGATGAAGGCCGACGTTTCAACCTACAAGGACCGTCTCTTCGAACCGGGCTTCGACGCCAAGGTTCTCGTGGAAGAGCTGGACAAGGCTAAAACGGCCGGTTGACGGGCGTTTATCAGTTGGTCGCAGTGACCGGTATTTTTTTGGCGAGCGGCATTGCCTTGTTAAAATCTCTATGCTATGAATATGAGGGATTTCAAAAGCCCCCAAAGCTCAAAGTAGAAAAGGAGGAGTCCTGATGGGAGAGCCGAGCGACAAGAGGCCCAAGGTAGATGACGACGAGTGCACCGGGTGCGGGCTGTGTGTAGATGAGTGCCCGAACGATTGTATCGAGCTCAACGATGACGACGTGGCTTTCGTGGCGAGGCCGGACGACTGCGACGGCTGCGGCACCTGCTCGGAGGAGTGCCCGTCCGAAGCCGTGACAATGGAGTGAGTCCCAAGGAGCTATAAATCGGGGGAGCGTAGGCTCCCCTTTTTCGTATAGGAATAATATGGCAAAAAACCAGGGTGAGGCCGCAGAGGCCAATATATTCTCCAAAATCCCGATGTTTGAGTACCTCGACGCCGGGGAGCTCGAGCGCCTTTATTCCCTCTGCGCCAAAGAAAATATTTCCAAGGGGGATTATATCTTCATGGAGTGTGATTCCCCACGCAACCTCTATGTCGTTTCATCCGGTGAAGTGAAACTGCTCAAACAGACAGAAGACGGCCGTGAAACCATCGTGGAGATGGCCTACGAGGGCGAGATATTCGGGGAGGAAGCTATCTTCGACGGGCAGCCATACCCCATGACCGCTCAGGCACTGTCCGATGCCGAATTACTTTCCATCAGCCGAAGCGATTTCTTCAGCTTTCTCAGGGACAACCCCGATCTGGCCCTCGAGATCATCACCGAGCTGGGGGAGCGGCTGCGCGAAGCTCAGAACACCATCCGGGCACTGGCCATGGAGCGGGTGGAATGGCGCATCGCCCGCATACTGCTCATCCTCTCCAGGAAGGCCGGAGTGGTTGGGGAGGATGGGGTAAGCATCAATCTGCCCCTCACCCGCCAGGACATAGCCGACATGGCGGCCACCACGGTTGAGACGACCATCCGCGTGCTGTCCAACTTCAAGAAAATGGGTTTGGTGGATACCGAAAAGGGCAAGATAATACTGCGCGACAAGAACCAGTTGGACAACATGGTCAGCGAGGGTTGCCGGCAGCACTGACCCGGGTAAACATCGCAGCCCGGGGCATCAATTTTCGTTCATACAGAAATCCGGCGCTTGCTGCTTGATCGCTTTAAACCACGGCCATAACCGTTGGTGCTTCGCGGGATGGATGCGGTGTGTGAAGAGGAGGTTGATGTTGGCAGACGTAAAGCTTTTTGTCACGCCCACCTGACCTTACTGCCACATGGCTCAAGAGTTTCTTGAGAAGGAGGGGGTTGACGTCGAGGTTGTCGACGTAGCCCGGGACGAAAAGGCGGCCAAGGAACTGGTGGACAAGAGCGGCCAGATGGCAGTGCCGGTCATGGAGTTCAAGAACATCGTGATGGTGGGGTTCGATCGCGACGCCTACAAGAAAGCGCTGGAGGACGCGGGGATACCTTCGCGGAAGGATTAACGGGAAACCCGATCGGAAACCTCCGGGCGCGGGCGGCGATTAAGGGATGGTAAATTTTGGAACGAGGAGATAATGTCCTCCGTTTAGAGGCCGGCCTCCTTACCACCGCCATGGGCATCATGCCCCACCGTGACCCGGAACGCGCGCTGGATCTTGCCTTCTCCCTTGATATCCCCTTCTGGCCGCAGCTACCCAACCTCTCCTTTAGCGAGGATACCTACGTGCAGACCATCTCGGGGTTCCCGGGCGCCGAGGTAGATTACGAGGGCCTGAGGATACTCTTCGATGAAGACCGCTTTTATGAAGGTCTGGAGGAATATCTCTCGCTGGAAGCGCAGAGCGACTTTTTTGCCGTGACGCCGGGGCAATCGGCCACCTATGGAGGATTCCTCGAGAGGGCGTCGGGTGATTATCCTGCCTTGAGGGGACAATTCATGGGGCCGATATCGCTATGCCTGATGATAAAGGATGCGGACGACAAGCCCATAATCTATCGCGACGATGCGCGCGAGATCGCCATCCGCCACGTGGCCGCCAAGGTAAACCGGCATCTCGAGGACCTGCGCCGCATCAATCCCCGCTCGTTCGTATGGGTGGATGAGCCGGGCCTCGAATTCCTCTTTGCCGGCATCAGCGGATATACCGCGGAAAGTGCGCGCGAGGATCTCGCCCTCTTTCTTTCCCTGGTGGAAGGACCTCATGGAATCCACCTCTGTGGGAATCCCGATTGGGACTTCCTGCTGCAATCGGATGTGGACCTCATATCCCTCGATGCCTACAACAACCGGGAGATACTCATGGGCTACCGGCGGGGGTTCGCCGCTTTGCTGCGGCGCGGAGGAGCGGTAGCCTGGGGCGGAATTCCCACCCATACCGCCATCCTGGAGGAGGAGACGTCAGCGAACCTGGCCGCCCGGATTCAAGAGTTGTGGCTCGGCCTCGAAGAAGAGGGTCTCGAGAGCCGGGAGATAATCGATCACTCCCTCATCACGCCCGCCACCTGCTGCCTGATCAACCCCGACCTCACCGCCACGGTTGAAAAGGCCTATGCGACGACCCGAGAGGTAAGGGATATCCTCCGCAGCTGAACCTCCGTGTTGGGACCCTGTCCCTTTGTGGAGGCTTTAGTGGTTGACCCTTTCCAGCGCGGGCTGAACTCAAAATGGGCGTCACTGCCGGAGGGTAGAATAGACCTAGGTTGATAGTGTAATCAGCCACGACCCAAAAAATATAAAGGGGGACAAATGCCCTTGGATCAGATTCGCAAGAGGGACCGATCGGTCGTCATCTTCGAGCCGGCGAAGATTGCGAACGCCATCCGGCGTGCAATCGAAGCGGTGGACGAAGGCTCCGCGGAATCGGCGGATGATTTAACCCGAGAGGTGGTGGCCGGGCTGTCGGAGCGCTTTTCGAACAGGATTCCCACCGTCGAGGATGTGCAGGATCAGGTGGAGGAAACGCTGATCGAGAGAGGGCTTCCGCAGACCGCCAAGGCCTACATCCTCTATCGGGCCAGGAGGGCCGAGATCCGGCGGACCAAAGACTTCATCGGGGTGAGGGACGAGCTCAAACTGACGGTGAACGCGGTCAACGTACTAAAGAAGCGCTATCTGCTGAAAGACAAAGACGGCCAGGTGGTCGAAACCCCGGACCAGATGTTCAGGAGGGTGGCCCGGGCGGTTGCTTCCGCCGATCTGATATATGATGCGCAGGCCGACATCGCGGGGCTGGAGGAAGAATTTTATAACCTGATGGTATCGCTGGAATTTCTTCCCAACTCCCCCACCCTGATGAACGCCGGCACGGAGGTAGGCCAGCTATCGGCCTGCTTCGTGCTCCCGGTGCCCGATTCGATCCCGGGCATTTTCGACAGCGTAAAGGACATGGCCCTGGTGCATAAATCAGGCGGAGGCACCGGGTTCTCCTTCTCACGACTGCGCCCCAAGGGCGATGTCGTGCAATCGACCATGGGCATAGCATCCGGTCCCATCTCCTTCATGCGCATCTTCGATGTCACAACCGAGATAATCAGGCAGGGCGGGCGCCGGCGAGGCGCCAACATGGGAATCCTCAGGTGCGATCACCCCGACATCCTCGAATTCATCACCTGCAAAAGCAACGAAAACTTCCTGACCAACTTCAACCTGTCGGTAGGCATAAGCGATGAGTTCATGCAGGCCCTGGACAGCGACGGGGTTTACTCACTACGCAATCCGCGCGGCGGCGAAGTAATCGGAGTCCTGCACGCCCGGGACGTCTTCAACCTGATAGTCACCCAGGCCTGGCGCACCGGAGATCCGGGACTGGTTTTCCTCGACACCATCAACAAAAACAACCCGACTCCCCTGTTGGGCGAGATAGAATCGACCAATCCCTGCGGCGAGCAACCGCTCCTGCCCTGGGAGAGCTGCAATCTCGGTTCGGTAAATCTTAAAGCCATGGTGGAGGACGGAAAGTTCAATCTAGAAAAGTTTGCCCGCATCATCCAGCAGTCGGTCCATTTTCTGGATAACATCATTGATATCAATCGCTGGCCTCTACCGCAGTCTTCAGAAATAACCAAGGGGAATCGCAAGATAGGGCTAGGCGTCATGGGCCTGGCCGATGCCCTGATCATGATGGGCCTCCCCTACGATTCGGAAGAGGGGCTCGAGGCGGCGGAGGAGATAGCCGCCCTGCTGAAGGAGGAGGCGCACAAGGCCAGCATGGCACTGGCCGCGGAGCGTGGGACTTTCCCCAACTACGAAGGCTCCATCTGGCACGAGAAAGGGATGCCCATGCGTAATGCCACCTGCACGACCATCGCCCCCACCGGCACCATCAGCATCATCGCCGGCTGTTCATCCGGGATCGAGCCCCTCTTCGCCGTCTGCTTCGTACGCAATGTACTAGAGGGCACGCAATTGATGGAGATAAATCCGGTATTCGAGGAAATGGCCCGGGATAAGGGATTTTTCAGCAATCAACTGCTGATGGACATCGCCCGCAGTGGCACCCTGCGGCACGTGGATATGGTGCCCGAGGAGATCGCCCGGCTGTTCGTCACGGCTTTCGATATCAAGCCGGAATGGCACGTGCGCATGCAGGCCGCCTTCCAAAGACATTGTGATAACGCGGTCTCCAAGACCATCAACTTCCCCTCGGACGGTTCGATCGAGGACATCGAGGAAGCCTACCGTCTGGCCTATAGGCTGGGATGCAAGGGAATCACGGTTTACCGCTACGGCAGTAAGCGAGAGCAGGTGCTCTACCTCGGCAGTAATTCGCTCATGCGCTTGCTCGAGAAGCCGGAATACACCATGGCCGATTCGGAATACGCCGGAGGATGCCCCAGCCCCCTGTGTTTCTTCTAGTAGCCCACCAGGCTCGAATGGAGGCCCTCATCCTTGAAGCTCTTAGTCATCTATAGTGGCGGACGTATTCCGGTCAAAAGGGACAGCTTTTCGGTTACATTTGACGATACCTTTGCCTTGCGCTTCCTTCGCCACATAACAAACGAGGAGGACTACTGCAATGGATGCGGAGTGTTATGCGATCACTGCCGCGATACCTACGGCATCGATTTCTCCGGCGACATCGTCGACATAATTCAGTTGCCCCCCACATTACCCTACTACGTTGACGACCCCCTCGATATCATAGGCACCCGGCTGTTTCCGCACGATGCTACCCTGGCCATCAACGTTCACCAGGAGGTCTTGCTCGCGCTCCCCGACCTGGCCGCGAAAGCAGGATCGAGAGCCCTGATAGTGCCGTCGGAGGCATCGAGCTGGACGAACCGATGGCTCAAGGGGCAGGTAAAAAAATCATGCCGCCAACTGGAGATGGGATGTGCCTTTCCCAAGCCCTTCTGCTCGCTCGCCCCGGGCCTGCATCCCGCTATCGACGAATTCATGGAATATTTTCACATCGGGAAACCGCGAATAAGCTTGGAGCTGGGCGACGGCTACATCCGCGAAGCGAAGGTGCTGCGCAGCGCCCCTTGTGGCAATACCTATTATGTAGCCTTCAATTTGAGGGGAGCGCCGATCGATGCCCGGGTGGCCGAGGCGGTGGCCAAATATTGGCATAGTTTTCCTTGCGTGGCTTCAATGGAGATCGACCGCGACCTCGGGGAGACCCTGCTCCACATGGGTGGCTTCATGCATTATCTGGCCGTGCAGGAGGCGCTCTCAGATGTCGGCATCGAGGTCGAGTTGCCCACCTCACCCGCACTGGCGCGTTTCCCGTCCGGCTGAAAAGATGCATCAAAGCAGCGCCTGCGGTAGATGAATCTAAACCAGCGGCCGGAGATGACCGAGGTATACTGGTGATAGTACTATGACGGGAGACCATATATGGCTGAGAAGAAGATTCTGGTAGCGGATGACGATACCCATATCCGCCGTTTGATAGCCGAGTTGCTCATAGCGGAGGGGTTCAAGGTCATCATGGCCGAAGATGGGGAAGAAGCGCTGCATATTTGCCTGGAGGAACACCCCGACCTCGTGGTCCTCGATATCATCATGCCCGGCATGGATGGCATGGAGGTTTGCCGCAGGGTTCGCGATGAAACCAGCGCTCCCATAATTTTCCTGACCGCAAAGGACGACATAACCGACCTGGTGAGTGGGCTGGCAATCGGCGGCGACGACTATATCACCAAGCCCTTCAAGGGCGCGGAGTTGATCGCCAGGGTGAAGGCCGCCTTGCGGCGAGCCGACATGGTGCATAACTCGAGTGAGAAAGAAGAGTACGTATCAATCGGCGGCCTGGAGATAGACCGCAAGAGAAGGGAGATTTCGCTGGAGGGCAGGCCGGTAGACCTCACCCAAACCGAGTTCGACCTGGTTTGGCTCCTCGCGAGCCATCGCGGCACGGTTTATTCGCGCAAGGACATCGTGAAAGCCCTCTGGGGTTATGAGGACCCGGGCATCTCGAGGACCATCGACACCCACGTAGCCAGGCTGCGAAAAAAGATAGAACTCGATTCATCCGCCCCGGAATTCATAAAAACGGTAACCGGAGTGGGGTACAAGTTTTTTTAAAATAGTGGAGGGATGCAGAGAAGGCGGGCACCTGGCCCGCCTTCTTGCTGCCTGCCCGCGACAGCAGTCCAAGCGATATGCCGAGCATGAGGATTCCAAGGCCTCCTCCCAAGCCGCATGGGCTGGCGACGGTGACGGAAAAACCGCCGGTAAGGGTGGTGCTGTAACCACCCGGGTTGCTTACCGTCACGTCATAAGTTCCAACCGCGGCATCGGCCAGATTGAATTTGCAGGTGATCGCGGTAGCGGAATTCCAGGTGGTGCTCGCGGGATTTATCATCGCCGGAAAGTACATCCGGCCGCGCATCCCCGCCGTCCGTCGTCCTCGTGAGAAACCTCGAGGCTTTCACCTCGTAATTTATTTTGCTAGTATTTATCGCGGTACCTGCCTTCATAAATACGGTGATGCACTGAGGGCGTCGATACGCTGCGCCGGCATGGCACGCGACTGAGACCTACTCTAGCAGTACGCCGCAATGAGCCGATGCAACGGCGATCGAATGCCAGCGTATTTATGAAGCAAGGTACTGAGGGCGCTTAGCTCAGTGGGAGAGCGCTGCCTTCACACGGCAGAGGTCATGGGTTCAAATCCCCTAGCGCCCACCAAATTCAAGGCCGGCTCAGCCGGCCTTTTTTTATTTAGCAGGGGCGCAGCTTGATCAGCTATTCTCTAAACCGTCCCAGGCGCAAGAAAGCACAGCACTAGAATCCGGCTTTTGGGTCAAGTCTCACAATAAGGGCTTTCTATCGTTCCGTTCCAAATATACACCTCAATGGGGTCAGGCCCCATTGACGCTGGAACGCTAGCGCCACAGGAACGAGCCTGGCTCTACTTCGTCGAGCCAGGCCCCGCTAAAAACACCGGCTATAGAGCGGTTGAAATCGGCGGGAAATGAAAAGACCGCCGTCCTCACAAGCCCTTTCTCGAGCGAGATATGGCAACAGATTTCACCCTGAGGGCCCTCAACCCGGCCGAAGCCCTCCGCTTTTGCCCTACCGCCTCTCTTTTTCAGGAGCGGGCCGCCGGGAAGTTGGGCGAGCAGCCGCATCAACATTTCGAGAGACGAGGTAACTTCCAGCACCCTGATCTCCAAGACTTTCCCGAAGATCCCCTTTCTACGCCGCGCTCTTGTGGGGCTCCATCCCAGTACCTGGTATGGGCCGGCTTCCTCCGCCCTGGCGTCGGTGGCAAGATCCGCCGCCCTGGCCAAGGGCCCGACCCAACCTTCGGCCCTGGGCTTCAAAGGTAGGGAGACGAGCTTCCGGCTGAGCCATCCGGGAGTGGGAAGAGCGAGCGCTTTCCCTTCCATTCTTTTCCATTCCGCCAGAATGGGCATTAGCGATTCACTTATCGCCTGGGCATCGCCCAGCACCAACTCCTCCCGCAATCCTCCGGGAATCAACCACCCCCCACCCTCTGCGTCACCCAACCAGGGCTCGACGGCTCGAGCAAGCTTTTCACTCACATCCTGGCATCGCCCGGCGAGACCGGCCCTGCCAAACACGTCGCAGGCCTCGCTCAGCCATGACAAATGGCTATAAACCCTCTCGAGTTCGAGCAACACCGCGCGGAGGACAATTGCCGTTGCCGGCACACTCAGGCCCCTGGCTTCTTCCACCGCCTGCAGGAAGGCCAGCATTCTCGCCATGCCATGGGCCGACCCATTCCCGGCAAGAGACTCCAGCCCCTGTACAGGCTTTTTGGCGAGCACCTCCCCGGGCCATTCTCGAGCTGCCTCATAGAGGCCGCATAGCCTTCCCCCCCTGGTGATCAGCAAGTTACCATGATCCTCGAAACAACTTTCGCCCGCTTCCTGATTGATGATGGGGCCGCCCTCAATACCCAGCAGCTGCAGCCAGCGGGAAGTCTCCGGGAAATATTCTGAAGCGGTAAGCAGCAGCTCTTGGCCCCGTGGTGACTTGATGTGCAGGGTTTCACAATCAACCGGATTGCTGAAGTGAAGGCTGCCGGCGCCTCGTGCATCGATATCGGCGAGAATCAGGCGCAGCCCATGCTGGGCGAGGAATTCCAGTCTTACTTTCGGATCGCTTCCATCATCGCTCATCCAGACGCGATTCAGGTTTCCCAGTTTATTCCAATCGAGCGGCTCTTGCTGCAATTGTCCCCCCGGAATCGGCATTTCCCGACTGCTTGGCTCAGCCCTTCAATTATCCGTATAGCCGGCCGCCTCGTCTATGCAAAAACTGGAATCGAGGCGCTAAGGAGATTTGCGCACATCGGCCGCCTCTCAAGAAAGGAGAGGAATAAGAAATAAGCAGACGAAAAGCGTGGTTGGGGTTACTTGAGGGCCAGAAATATCAATACGGCCGCCCAGGAACCAAACAAAAGCGCAAGGATTGCCGCACCGAATGCCCGGTTTTCGAGTATCTTCTGTCCGGGAAGGACCAGGGGACCGCCGCCGGCGAGGAGCGGGAGAGCGCCCGACGAGAAAGCGTCTCTTCCCTTCTCTCTTCCCCTGTGCAACAGGTAAAGGATGAGGATCGCTAGAGACGAACAGATGAGGATGGCCCAGCCGAGGGAGGTCCAGCCCGGGAAGGGCAGATTCACGGAAATACCATACTCGCGCATTAAGAGATCGAGGAAAGACCCGGGATAAAGCCCGAGCGCCAGCCCGAAAACAGCAAGCAGAATGCTCGATGCGACGAGGGCAAACCCGGGCCCCTTTTCCGTTTGCCCGGAAGGCCATGTAAGGGGTCGAAAGCCTTCGATGAGGACGCCGGCGAATACCAGCGGAAGCGCCGCAACGAACAACAGCCTCGAACCCGAACCGAAGGCCAGGATGAGGACCTGGAATTCCATCCAGCGCCATGCGAAACCGGCGAGTGGAGGCAAGCCCCTCAGTCCCATACCTCCCGTTGCCCTGGCCCAGGCATTCGAGATGCCCGAATCGCTTCCCATCTCGACCAGTGCGAGCATAGAGATGGCGGCAAAGACACCGAAGCGTACGGCTACCGCCGACATCTGGGTTGCCGGCGAGGCGGAGAGAGCGATGTGTGCGCCGGCGGCCGCGCACAAAAGACCCCAGGCCTCAGACCCGCGGGATGAATTGAGCAGTCCCCGCAGCACGACTACCAGGGTAAGGGCTCCCGCGCCGAAGCATATCCATACCCAGGCTCCGGACCACTTGAAGAAGACCTGCGTGGTCATGTAGAGCAGATACGCGCCAAGCACGAGGTCCACCGCCAGCAGGTGGACGAGCCTTATGTCTTTGCCTCCCTCCCCGGCACGGGATATCCAGCGATGTAGGGGAAAGCCGCCGAGCCGCAAGAGCGCGGCCGCCAGCATGAGGGCACAAGCGGCGGCGAGCTTGCCGTTGGGGTTGAGGGGGACGGTCGGGAAAAACAATCCCCTGCCATAATCATCCAGGTAGATAAACAGCACGCCGAGAGCCAGGCAGAGGTCGGAAATCGCGAGGGGGATGAGGGCGATCGACCGCAGCCGGCGGCCTTTTTTGCGCAGGACGGTAGAGCCCCCCAGGCAAAGCGTGGCTACGGCGAAGGACCCGATCAGGAGAAA
>Ga0209747_1000789_pt1 | contig 17294 bp, 17 predicted proteins | sample BarGraNGADG00311_FD_184498 | JGI IMG/M metagenome (GOLD analysis project Ga0209747, IMG submission 184498) | Arctic peat soil microbial communities from Barrow, Alaska - Barrow Graham LP Ref core NGADG0011-311 (SPAdes) (version 2) | ecosystem: Environmental > Terrestrial > Soil > Wetlands > Peat...
GCAGTCGAGCGCTTCCTCGGGCGAGCCGGTGAAAACTGCCGATGGGCAGGACTTGACTGTGCCGTAGCCGGGTGAAGCTGGCCAGGCTCCCTTCCTGTCGTGCGACGTCCCCCACGAACTTACGGCGTCGACCAGTTAGCCGGGGCTGACCGTCGCGCCGCCGGCGCGGGCGGAGGCGAAGGCGTGATCACCGGGTCCGCACCGGTACGCCGATTGAGGCCGGGCGATCAGCGCCGCAATAGGCGACCGGCAGCGCCGACCGGCGTGTCCTGACCGCCGTTCGTGACAATGCCATAACGCTATGCAAGGTTGCCTCCGTCCGATCCGCCGCACGACAGGGAGCCCCGCATGTCGGCAACGAGAGCCGGCTGGAGTCGTGCCGGCGCCCGCATGACGATCCTGGCTGTACCCGCTCTGGTCCTGGCAACGTCCGCTGCGACCGCGTCCGCTCGCCCGGTTTCGACTACCGTCCCGGTCGGAGCCACCATCGCTGTCGTGTCCGGCAGCGGTCAGAGCGCGACCGTCGGAGCCACGTTCGCGCAGCCGTTGACGGCGCACGTCACCGTCCCGTCGCTGCTCAGCGCAGCTTCTGATCCAGCAGCGGGCGCCACCGTCGTTTTCGCCGTCGTACCGGTCGGCGGGGCCAGCGGTGCGTTCGGTGGTGCCACCAGCGTGACGGCCGCAACGGACGCGAGCGGTAACGCGACCTCGCCGCCGGTAACCGCAAACGGCGTGGCGGGCGCCTACCAGGTCACGGCGACGCTGACGGCCGTCGCAGCGAACAATTCCGGGAGGGAGGCCAACCCCCACCCCAGCACCGTTTTCGCCCTGACGAACACGGCCGCTGCGACGCCGACGCCGACACCGACTCCGCCCTCCACCGTGCCGGCTCCCGGCAGCTCCGCGCCGCCGACTGCCCCCACCCGCGGCCCGGTGCGTTCGGCCACGGCGCTGCCCCGCACCGGGTCGTCGTCCGGGCCGCTGGCAGCAGCCGGGATCGCGCTGTGCGGCATCGGCGGCACCTTGCTGCTGGTGGCGCGCAAGTCGCGGCGGGCGAACGAGGCGACCGACTAGCCGACGCTGACCGTCGCGCCGCCGGCGCGGGCGGAGGCGAAGGCGGCATCGAGCACAACGGCGGTCGCTCGGGACTCCGCCAGTGGAAGCACCCAGCCGTCCTCGCCCTTGATCACCGCGGATACCTGCTCCACCATCAGCTGGTAGGGGTTCACCGCGGGTGTCGGCCACCGCCGCGTACCGGTGCCGTCGGAGACCTCCAGCACCGACTCGGTCAGCAGCGAGGCGTAGGGCTGGTCGGGCAGGTCCAGCTGTCCCGCTTCGCCGGAGATCCGCAGCCACTGCCGCGACGCCTCGTCGATGCCCACGTGCACCTCGGCGTCGCCGTCGAGGAAGCCGAGGATCACGTCGCTGGTGACGTCAACGCGACTGGGACCGAACCGGGAGCGCGCCGCGACCTCGACCGGCAGTCCTCCGAAGGCCCACAGCGCCGCGGAAATGGCGTAGCAGCCGACGTCGTACAGCGCACCCCCGCCGTGCCGGGGGTCCAACCGATAGTTACCGGCCGGTACGCCGGGAAAGGCGAAACCCGCGGAGACGTGCCGCACCGGCCCGATCGCGCCGGCCGCGAGGAAGCGCTGCGCGCACTGAACCCGCGGATGCCAGCGGTACCAGGACGCCTCGACCACCAGCCGGCCCGCGGCACCGGCCGCCATCGCCATCGCGTCCACCTCGGTCGCCGAAAGCCCGAGCGGCTTCTCGCAGAGCACGTGCTTGCCGGCGGCCAGCGCTGCCCGGGTGCACGGCAGGTGGGCGTCGTTGTGCAGACCGATGTAGACGGCCTGGACGGCGTCGTCGGCTAGCAGCGCTTTGTACGAGCCGTACGCCGTGTCCGCGCCATGCCGCTCCCCCAGCGCCCGCGCCCGATCGACGTCCCGCGCGGCGACCGCGTGCAGGGTGGCACCGGTCGCGGCCTCAACCGCCGGGCCCAGCGCGACGGTGGAGATGGTGCCGGCGCCGAGGAAGCCCCACCGCACCGGCTCGATCGCCGCCGTCACGGCACTGCCGGGCGCACCGGCACCCCGCCAGCGGCGGCCGAGGCCGTGGCCGCCTCCATGATCGCCACTCCGCGGCGGGAGTCGTGGGCCGTCACCGTCATCGGCTCCGCAGAGAGCAGGTGGTCGGCGAGCTCGCGGTGAAACGGGTACACGGGAGCAGGCGGCACGGCGAGCAGCGTCTCCGACAGCCCACCGCCGGCGCCAGGGGTGAACAACCGCAGCTGCGCGGGCGCGTCCGCCGGCGCCAACTCGTCCTCCACCAGGGTGCCCACGGGACCGCGGGACAGCACGGACGCCTGCCGCCAGTCGCCCCGCACCGCACCGTGCGTGCCGAGCACGTACCACTTGGGCTTCAGTGCGGCGGCCAGGTCGGAGTGCACGAACTGCGCCTCCACACCGTCGTCGAACCGCACGGTCACCCGGGTGTGGTCGGCGTTGGTCACGTCGTACCAGACTCGCTTGTGGCTGTTCGCGGTCACGTGCGCGACCGGCTGGCGGAGCAGGTCGAGGATCCAGTCCAGGTAGTGCGACCCCCAGTCGTAGACCGCCCCGCCGGAGACCGCCTCGTCCGAGTGCCAATAGTTGCAGGGGTGAGCGTAGCCGCCGACGAAGGACTCGTAGTGGAACACCTCGCCGATCGCGCCGGCCCGCACGGCGCGCTTGAGGGCGAGGTAGTCGGCGTCCCAGCGCCGGTTCTGGTAGACGGCAAGCGTCAGCCCGCGCTCGTCGGCTGCGGAGATCATGCGGTCGGCCTCGGCGACGGTCAGGCACAGCGGCTTTTCCACCACCACCGACCGCCCGGCCATCAGCGCGCGCAGCGCCTGGTCGGCGTGGCTGTTCGGCGGCGTCGACACCAGCACCAGGTCGACGTCGCTGTCGGCGAGCATCGCGTCGGAGTCGGCGTAGGCGCTCAGCGGCCCGGTCGCCGCCGCCCGGGCCGCCTCTCGCCGGACCGGATTCGGGTCGGCGGCCGCGACCAGCTCCAGCCCGGCGGTGGCCGCGATCGCGGCAGTGTGCTCGGCGCCGATCGCCCCGTAGCCGAGCAGGCCCACCCGGACCGACGGCCCGTCCCGCCGTCCGGTAGCCGCCCGCAGCCACCGGTGCACCAGCCGCTGGTACGCCGGGTCCGCCACGGTCTGCGGCAGCGAGCCCACGGTGCAAGTGCCCACCGACGGGCCGCCGTTCGCCCGGCGCAGCGTCATCACCGGGTGGTCGAGGGTGGCGAGGTTGGCGGTGAGCAGCACCTCAATGTCGTCGGCGACCTTCTCGGCGGTGACCCAGCGGTCGGTGAGCAGCAGCTCGTCGCCCATCCGGGCCACCACGTCCGCACCGCCGGCACCCGGCCTAAGCCGAATCTCGTGCACCGGGGTACGCCGTCCCGGCCCCATTCCGGCAGCTTCCAGCAGCCTGGTCGCCGACCGCCAGGCGTCCACGGTGGGGCCGGCCAACAGCAGCGCGGCGCCGCGTTCACCAAGGGAGAGGAGCGCCTCCTCCCCCACTTCGTCGACCGGGCGATCGGCGTAGACCAGCACCGCCTCCGCCTGTTGGCTGGCGAGGGCGACCCCGGCCGAGCGAAGGCCGGTGGCAACGACGTCGTCGCCGCAGCGGCGCAGGTAGCCGGCCAGCCCTTCCACCGCCGCAACCAGGGCCGGGTCGGCACAGTCGATCACCACCAGTTGGACCGGAGCCATTCCGGCACCCTACGGAAGCCGCCGCGGCCCCGCGCGATCGCGGCTAACACTCCTCCGGCGTGGTCCGGCCGACGCTTGCGCGGCGTACGCTGACGACTGCGCGGGAGCCCGGTGCGGATCGGGCTGAGAGGGGGGCTGGCAGCCCCCGACCGTCGAACCTGATCCGGGTAATGCCGGCGCAGGGAGCCGCCCGCGCTCCCGAGCCGGCGGGTAGGAGTGCAGTGCCGGGGAGCAGCGCAGCGCGGACAACGGACGTCGTCGTCGTGGGCGGCGGCGTGATCGGCCTGGCCATTGCCTGGCAGGCGGCGCTGCGCGGACTGACCGTGACCGTCCTCGACCCGGCTCCGGGCAGCGGCGCCTCACACGCGGCCGCCGGCATGCTGGCGCCGGTCACCGAAGTGCACTATGGCGAGGAGCGGCTACTGCGCCTCAACCTGGCCTCGGCGCAGCGCTACCCCACCTTCGCCGCCGAGCTCACCGAGGCCACCGGCCGCGACGTCGGCTACCGGCAGACCGGCACCCTGGCGGTAGCCACCGACGCCGACGATCGGGCGGTGCTCGCCGACCTGCACCGCTTCCAGCTCTCCCTCGGCCTGGCGGTCGAGCTGCTGACCAGCCGGGACGCCCGACGGCTGGAGCCGATGCTCGCACCCGGGATCCGCAGCGGGCTGTTGGTCGCCGGTGACCACCAGGTCGACAACCGCCTGCTGGCCGCCGCGCTGCTCGCGGCCACGGTCGCCGTCGGCGTCGACGTCCGGACGGACCGGGTGGCCGGCATCTTGACCACGGCCGAACGCGCGACCGGCATACGCCTCGGCAACGGCGACACCCTCGCCGCCGGCACCGTCGTACTGGCGGCCGGCTGCTGGTCTCCTCAGGTGGCCGGGGTGCCCACGGACGTCATACCGCCGACGCGGCCGGTGAAGGGGCAGATCGTCCGACTCCGCGGACCTGCCGACTTCCTGGGTCGCAACGTCCGAGCGGTGGTCGGCGGCACCCACCTCTACCTGGTCCCGCGGGCCGACGGCGAGATCGTCATCGGCGCCACCACCGAGGAACAGGGGTACGACGTGACAGTGCGCGCCGGCGGCGTCTACGAACTGCTGCGCGATGCCCACACGCTGGTGCCCGGGATCGCCGAGCTGGAGCTGACCGAGACCTACGCCGGGCTGCGGCCGGGCTCACCGGACAACGCGCCCATGATCGGCCGCACCGCTCTGGCCGGACTGGTCGCGGCCACCGGGCACTATCGCAACGGGATCCTGCTCACCCCGGCCACAGCGGATGCGGTGGCCGACCTACTGGCCACCGGGGTCGAGCCCGAGGTGATCCGCCCGTTCTCGCCGCAACGATTCGCCCGCGAGCGGGTCTGGAGCATGAGGGTCACCACGTGAACGTCACCGTGAACGGCCGGCCGCGTGCGCTCGACGTCGGCACCACTGTCGCCGCGGCCGTCGCGGAGCTGGTCGCCGACCGGCCAACGTCGGGGGTGGCCGTCGCCGTCAACGACGACGTGGTCCCTCGGGCCGCGTGGGACGCGACGGCGCTGGCTTCCGGCGACCGGGTCGAGGTGCTGACCGCCATGCAGGGGGGCTGACCATGGACGACCCACTCGTCATCGCCGGCGAAGCCTTCGGGTCGCGGCTCATCATCGGTACCGGCGGCGCACCCAGCCTGGAGTCGCTAGAGCAGGCCGCGCGGGCCTCCGGCGCCGAGATGGCCACGGTGGCCCTGCGTCGGATCGACCCGTCGGCCCGCGGCTCGGTGCTCGACGTCCTGCGCGGGCTCGGGATGCGCATCCTGCCGAACACCGCCGGCTGTTACACCGCCGGCGAAGCGCTGCTCACCGCCCGGCTGGCCCGGGAGGCGCTGGACACCAGCTGGGTGAAGCTGGAAGTGATCGCCGACGAGCGCACCCTGCTGCCCGACCCGGTCGAGCTGCTCGACGCCGCCGAGCGCCTGGTCGACGACGGCTTTGTCGTCCTGCCCTACACCAACGACGACCCCATCCTGGCCCGTCGGCTGGAGCAGGTGGGCTGCGCGGCGGTGATGCCGCTGGGCGCGCCGATCGGCAGCGGCCTGGGGATCCGCAACCCGCACAACATCGAGCTGATCGTCGAGGCCGCCGGCGTACCGGTGGTACTCGACGCCGGCCTGGGCACCGCCTCGGATGCCGCCATCGCGATGGAGCTGGGCTGCGACGCCGTCCTGCTTGCCTCCGCCGTGACCCGCGCCCGGGAGCCGGCGCTGATGGCGGAGGCTATGCGCAAGGCGGTCGAGGCCGGCCGACTGGCCCGGCGCGCCGGCCGGATCCCCCAGCGACGGTTCGCCGCAGCGTCCACGCCGTCGGAGGGCGCGCTGCACTTTGTCCAACCGGCCCAACCGCAGCGCTGATCTGGCGTCCAGCTTGCCGGGCGGTTCGCCAGTGCACGAGGGTGAGCCGCCACATACGTCGTACGACGGGAGACTCGCGTGCAGCCCTTCGACTCGCTAGACAAGCTGGAGAACGCCGCTGAGCTGGACCAGCTGGCCAAGCCGATACGCGAGTTCCTGAACAAGAAGATCCAGCCGCAGTCACTGCGCGACGCCCTGCACGGAGTCTGGCTCGGGCACCCGCTGCACCCGGTGCTCGTGCAGGTGCCGGTGGGGGCGTGGCTCTCTGCCGGCGTGCTGGACCTGGTGCCCAGGACCGGTCCCGCGACCAGCGTTTTGATCGGCACCGGCCTCGCGGCCGCCGGTCCGGCCACCATCACGGGCTGGACCGACTGGTCGGAGCTCAACACGGCCGAGAGCCGACTCGGGGTCGTGCACGCGCTCGCCAACTACGCCGCGGTCGGACTCTATGGCGCATCGCTGTGGGCGCGGCTGCGCGGCCGGCGGATGCGCGGCAAGGCGCTGGCCTACGCAGGGCTGGCGATCGTGTCCGGCAGCGGCGTGCTGGGTGGCCACTTGTCCTTCCGGCGCGCGGTCGGCGCCAACCACACCGCAGATGTCCCGGACCTGCTGCCGTCGGGCTGGACGTCGGTCGGTCGGCTGGACGACCTGCCCGACGGCGGCCTGACCTGCGTCGATGTCGGGCCGGTGCCGGTGCTGCTGCACCGCGAAGGAGACCTGGTGCGGGCGATCGTGGACCGGTGCAGCCACCTGTCCGGCCCGCTGCACGAAGGCGAGCTAGTCCAGGCGGGCGGCGAGACCTGCGTGTCGTGTCCGTGGCACGGCAGCACGTTCCGGCTCCGCGACGGTAGCGTCGTGCACGGTCCGGCCACCGCGCCCCAACCGGTGTTGGACACCCGTGTCGTCGACGACGACGTCGAGGTTCGCCTGCGCGGCTGAGCCGGCGTGGCCTTGCGGGGCCGGGTCCGACGTACGCCACGGCCGCAGCAGACTGGCTGCGGAACTTCAACCGGAAGTGGCCGAACCCGACAGCCCGGCGCACTGGATCCCTCGGTAAACGGTCGAGCGCGCGACCTCGAACCAAATCGGCGAGGTCGAGGTGATGTGTTTGCCGCCGCGACACAGCTGGAGGGAGGGCTGCCGCCTGCCGGGTGAGCTCAGGCGTCGCCACCGGAAGTCCGTGGGGGGACTGGCTGCCGCCCGGAAGTGCGTCTGGGCACTTCGTCGCGGGCCTGCCGTCGCGGGCCTGCACCGGCGGGCGGCTGATTGCCACAATCGCCGCCAACGAGCGCAATCGAGGCCCGTCTGGCCACCTTGGTACTCGGTACATGCACTGCAGCACCGATGCGGTCCGCGCGACTGTGGTGCGGCGCCAGCGGACAGGGCGGCTCTTGATCCCACCGCCGTACCGGGATTGGCGGCTGCGCGATGGGTCCGTGCTTACTCATGGGAGCCCACAGCCGTCCGACGGCCTGCGCGGCGACGCGGCCGGCCCTGCCACCCGTCTTAGACTTCCGCCGTGACCGCGACCCTCGCCGATCCGGTAGTGGGCCGGTATCTCGACGGGCGCTACCGCGTGGACGGGCATATCGCCCGCGGCGGGATGGCGGCCGTCTACCGGGCGCTCGATACCCGGCTCGACCGCACGGTCGCGGTCAAGGTGATGCATCCGGTGCTCGCCGACGACGAGGAGTTCGTCGTCCGCTTCCGCGCCGAAGCCAAGGCCGCCGCCCGCCTGGCCCACCCCGACGCCGTCGCCGTCTTCGACCAGGGTGAGGACGCGGGCCGACTCTTCCTGGTCATGGAGTACGTCGCCGGCGGCACGTTGCGCGAGCTGCTGCGTGACCGCGGACCGCTCAGCCCGGCGCTGGCCGTGGCCGTGTTCGTCCCGGTGCTGCGGGCGCTGGCGGCGGCGCACCGGGTCGGGCTCGTGCACTGCGACGTCAAGCCGGAGAACGTGCTGCTTGGCCGCGACGGACGGGTCAAGGTGGCCGACTTCGGGCTGGCCCGCGCGGTCGCCTCCTCGACGTTGACCACCACAGTCGGCCTGCTGATGGGCACGGTCGCCTACCTCGCCCCCGAGCAGGTGCAGTCCGCGCGGGCTGATCCGCGCACCGATGTCTACGCCGCCGGCATCACGCTGTGGGAGACCCTGATCGGAGCCGCGCCGTACGCCGAGGACCGACCGTTGACGGTGGCCTACCGACACGTGCACGACGACGTGCCGAGGCCGGCCACGGCCCGCGGCTCGCCGGTGCCGCCGGCGCTGGACGACCTGGTGGTGCGGGCCACCCGGCGCGACCCCGCCGCCCGACCTGCCGACGCGGGCGCGTTCCTGAGCGAGCTGCGCGCGCTGTTGGCCACCGGTACGGTGACCGACGCCGAGGCCGCGCTGGCCGGCCTGCTCGCCGAGGTTTTCGCGGTCGAGCGGTCAGCCGCGGACGGCCCAGCCGCCGACGTACCGGGACAACGCCCGTGGCACGACACCCTGGTGGTCACCGGCGCGGCGCCGGTCCCGGTCGTCGACGGGACGGCTGCGCCACCGCCCGGACCGGCACCGCCCGGACCCCCACCTCCCGGACCCCCAACGCTCGAATCCCGGCCGCCCGTCGCCGGGGCGCCCACCGGCAGCCGGCCGCTGCGGCGCCGGCGTCGTCGCCGGGGATTCCCGATAGCCGCCGGCATTCTCGCCGTACTCACCGTGCTGGCCGCCGTCGGCGGCTGGTATCTCGGCGCCGGCCGCTACACCGGCGTCCCGTCGGTGCTCGGCCGCGACCGGGCGGCGGCCGACCAGGTGGCCGCTGCCGCCGGCCTGCACGTCCGCTACGGCCCGCCGGCCTTCAGCGAGACCGTGCCGGTCGGCGCTGTCGTAACGCAGGCTCCGGCGCCGCGCGGACGGATCCTGCGCCACGGCAATGTCACCGCTGCGCTGTCCAAGGGTCCCGAGCGCTACACCGTCCCAGACCTGGCCGGCCACTCGCTCGGCGAGACCAACAAGGCGCTCGCCGACCAGCACTTGCGCACCGGCGTCGTCACCGACCGGTTCGACGACACCGCCCCCGCCGGCACCGTGGTCGACACCGACCCGGGCGCCGGCACCGCGCTCACCCGAGACACCGCCGTGGCGGTCGTGCTGAGCAAGGGCCTCGAGCCGGTTGCCGTCCCCGACGTCCATGGCCAGTCGGCCGACGACGCGACCGCGATGCTGTCCAAGGCGCGCCTGCGAGCCACCATTCAAGAGGCGTACGACGACACCGTGGCCACCGGCTCGGTGGTCTCCCAGCGGCCGGCCGCCGGCACGAACCTCGGCAAGGGCGCCGCCGTCACACTGGTCGTCTCCAAGGGGCCGCAGTTGTTCGCGGTGTCGGACGTGACCGGGGAGTCGCGCGATCGGGCCGTCGCCGAACTAACGGCACTGGGGTTTCGCCCGCAGGTCCGCGCGCTGCCGGTCGGGCCGGGCACGGTGCGGGCCCAGGACCCCGCTGGCGGAACTCAGGCCCGACGTGGAGCCACCGTCACCCTGTTCGTCTTCTAGCGGTTCGCGTCCTGGTCGCCGCCCATGCCTGCTCGCAAGCCGTCGAAGCTCGGCGTGCACGTGCCGGTCGGGCCCGGACTGGCCCGCGGCGCCGTTCCCTACGCCCGGGCGATCGGCGCCGAGGCGCTGCAGGTGTTCTCGTCCAACCCGCGCGGGTGGGCGCCGGCGCCCGGTGACCGCACGCAGGACGCGGCCTTTCGAGCCGGCTGCGCCCAGGCTGGGCTGACGGTGTTCGTGCACGCGCCGTACCTGGTGAACTTCGCCTCGCCGACGCCCATCACGGCGCAGCGCTCGGTCGCGGCCGTCGAGCACGCCCTGCGGCGGGGCGCCGCGATCGGCGCTGTGGGCGTCGTGGTGCACGCCGGCTCGGCGGGAACGGGTGCACACCGGGACACCGCGCTGCGCCAGCTGCGCGAGCTGCTGCTGCCGCTGCTCGACGCCATCCCCGACGGTGCCCCACGGATCTTGGTGGAGCCCACCGCCGGCGGCGGTGAGCCGCTGGCGGCGCGAATCGCCGACCTCGCGCCGTACCTCGCGGCCTTGGACAACCACCCCCGGCTGGGGATCTGCCTGGACACCTGCCACCTGCACGCCGCCGGCCACGACCTGTCCCAGCCCGGCGGCGTCCGCACCGCGCTGAACGCGCTGCTGCGCGCGGTCGGCCGCGGTCGGCTCGGCCTGGTGCACGTCAACGACTCGAAGGACCCGGCCGGCTCGGGCCGGGATCGGCACGAGCGGGTGGGCACAGGCACGATCGGACTGGCCCCGTTTGCCGAACTGTTTCGGCATCCGGCCACCGGGGGGGTGCCGTTGATCCTGGAGACCCCCGGCGCGCGGGCTGAGCACCGGGCCGACCTCGCGCTGCTCCGCTCGCTGCGGGATGGCTGAGTCGGTGCCAGGCCCTGCGGCCGTACGCCGGCCGCCCACGCTGGCCGCCACGCTTGCGCTGCTTGCCGCGACCGCCGCCTGGGGATCGACGTTCGTAGTCGTCAAGAACGCCATCGCCCGGATGCCGGTGATGGAGTTCCTCTCTTGGCGGTTCGCCATCGCCACGGTGCTGCTCGCGCTGGTCCGGCCGCGCGCCGTGGCCCGACTGGACCGGGGTGGGCGCCGGGCGGGGGTGGTGCTCGGGGTGGCGCTGGGCGCCGGCTACATCACCCAGACCCTCGGGCTGGCGACAACCCCGGCGTCAGTGTCCGGCTTCATCACCGGCATGTTCGTGGTGTTCACTCCACTGATCGCCGCCTTGCTGCTGCGCCGCCCGGTCGGCCGGACCGCGTGGACGGCCGCGGCCGTGGCCACCGTCGGGTTGGCACTGCTGTCGCTGCACGGGTTCTCGCTAGGTTGGGGGGAGCTGCTCACGCTGGCCTGCGCGCTGGCGTTCGCGCTGCACATCGTCGGTCTGGGCGAGTGGTCGACGCCGACGGATGCGGTCGGGCTGGCCGTCGTCCAGCTGAGCACCGTGATGGTGCTGTGCGCCGCCTGCTCCGGGCGCGGGCTCCTACGACCGCCACCGGACGCCGGGGTCTGGGTCGCGCTGGCCCTGACCGCGGTCGCGGCGACGGCGGTCGCCTTCCTGGTCCAGACCTGGGCGCAGGCGCACCTTGCCCCGACCCGGGCCGCCATCGTGATGACGATGGAGCCGGTCTTCGCTGGCGTGTTCGGCGTCTGGCTCGGCGGCGACCGACTGGGATCGCGCCCGTTGCTCGGCGGGGCGCTGGTCCTGGCGGCGATGCTGCTGGTCGAAGTCGATCCGCGCGCTCAGGCGCCCGGTCCGTCGCTCGGGTCCTCCTGGTAGCTGTAACGCTGCTCCCGCCACGGGTCGGCCAGATTGTGGTAGCCGCGCTCCTCCCAGAACCCGCGCCGGTCCTCGGTCAAGTACTCGATCGCGCGGACCCACTTGGGACCCTTCCAGGCGTACAGGTGCGGCACGACGAGCCGGACCGGGTGGCCGTGCTCGGCCGTGAGCAGGTCTCCGTTGCGGTGGGTGGCGAGCAGCGAGTCGGCGGCGGCGAAGTCAGCCAGCCGCAGGTTCGCGCTGTAGCCATACTCGCCGTACACCATGACGTGGGAGACCCCGTCCGCCGGCGAGGCGGCGGCCAGCACCTGGGCGGTGGACACACCTGTCCACCGGTTGCCGAGCAGCGTGAACTTGGTGACGCAGTGGAAGTCGGCGATCACATCGACCCGCGGCAGCCGGCCGAACTCCGCCCAGGTCCAACACACCGGTCCCGGCGTCGCACCGCACACCCGCAAGGTCCACTTCTGTGGGTTGAAGTGTGGGATCCGGCCGTAGTGCAGCACCGGCCTTCGCTTCGGCACGTACTGGCCGGGCGGCAGCTGGTCGGGCAATGCTGATCCTTCCGGTCGGTCGGGCACGGCGAGTCGAGGTGGTTGACCTCACAGTTTGTCATCGGGGCGTGGCGGATTCGGCTTCGGGGCCCAATCCGTTTGGGCCGTGTCTCCATTGACGGATCAGGACCTCCTCGTGGCCGCGACGATCACTGACAACGTCATCGAGGCCGGTCCGCCGTCCTCCTGGTCGGGCTCGGCCTGAACAGCCTGTTCGGCTGGACCTGGGCCGATCCGGTCGCCGCTGCGGCGCCGCCTGCTGCGCGTCCGCATCTGGACGCGAGCTGGACCCATGTGCACGCCGTGCACGCCGCCCACAAAGCCGGCGTCCATGCCTAATCCGTGCCTAATCCGTGCCTAATCCAGTCCGGGACGGCGGCACTGGACAGCGCCCGGACACGGCCGTGCGACCCGCCGACCCGGCTTATCAGCGCAGGGCGGCTACCGCGAGGCCGGCTTCGCCGCTATCTCGACGAGCAGCCCCTCGACCCGGTCGCGGATCTCATCGCGGATGGGGCGGACCTGATCAACCGGCAGGCCGGCGGGGTCGGGCAACTGCCAGTCGAGGTAACGCTTGCCGGGGTAGATGGGGCAGGCGTCGCCGCAGCCCATGGTGATGACGACGTCGGCGGCTTGCACGACGTCGTCGGTGAGCGGCTTCGGGAACTCGTGGGACAGGTCGAGCCCGAGCTCGGCCATCACCGCGACCACGGCCGGGTTCACCTGGTCAGCCGGGGTCGAGCCGGCGGAGCGGACGTGCACCCGCCCGCCGGCGGCGTGATCCAGCAGGGCGGCGGCCATCTGGGACCGGCCAGCGTTGTGCACGCAGACGAACAGGACCTCGGGTACGTCGGACACGAGCACTCCTTCGGTGTGGGCGGTGGCGGCCAGCCGGTCGGCGGCGAACCGGGCGGCCAGGTTTGGCAGTTGATTCTGGACACGGGCCGCGGCCGCGGCCGCGTGTAGGAGTCCGCGACGACCGCGGTCACGGTCTGCGGGGAGAACACGCCGCCGTAGCGGGCAGTCAACTCGGCCGCCAGCCGGCCGAGGACCGCGCCGGTGACCAGCAGGCCGAGCTCGAGGGCAGTCGGAGTCGGCACCGCCGGCGGGCGAGTGGCCGGCTGCATCAGCTTCTCCCGGGTGGGCCGGTCAGGCGGTCGGGAACAGCCGGCGGCGCGCCCACAGCGCGACGTAGACCAGGGCGACCAGGACCGGGACCTCGATCAGCGGCCCGACGACTCCGGCCAGGGCCTCGCCGCTGGTGACCCCGAAGACGCCGATGGCGACCGCGATAGCCAGCTCGAAGTTATTGCCGGCGGCGGTGAACGCCAGCGTCGCTGTGCGCGGGTAGCCCAGGCCGAGGCGGCGGCCGAGCAGGAACGACCCGCCGAACATCAGCCCGAAGTAGACCAGCAGCGGCAGCGCGATGCGCACGACCGCGAGCGGCTCCCGGGTAATGGTGTCGCCCTGCAGCGCGAATAGCACGACGATGGTGAACAGCAGCCCGTAGAGCGCGACCGGGCCGATCCGGGGCAGTAGCACCGACTCGTACCAATGCCGGCCGCGATTTCGCTCGCCGAGGGTGCGGGTGAGGTAGCCGGCGACCAGCGGGATGCCGAGGAAGACCAGCACGCTGCGGGCGATGTCCCAGACCGACACGTGCAGCGTGTTCTGCGAGAGTCCGAGCCAGCCAGGCAGCACCTTGAGGTAGAAGTACCCGAGCGCGGCGAAGGCGACGATCTGGAACACCGAGTTGATCGCTACCAGGACGGCGGCGGCCTCCCGGTCCCCGCCGGACAGGTCGTTCCAGATCAGCACCATGGCGATGCACCGGGCCAGCCCGACGATGATCAGCCCGGTGCGGTAGGCGGGCTGGTCCGGTAGCAGCAGCCAGGCCAGGGCGAACATCAGCGCGGGGCCTACCAGCCAGTTCAGCACCAGCGAGGAGACCAGGAGCCGGCGGTCGCCGGTGACTGCGCCCAGCTCGCCATAGCGAACCTTGGCCAGCACCGGATACATCATCAGCAGCAGCCCGACGGCGATCGGCAGCGACACCGAGCCGACCCGCACGGCGTCCAGCGCGTCGTTCAGCCCGGGCACGGCCCGACCCAGCGCGAGGCCGAGGGCCATCGCGGCGATGATCCAGACCGGCAGGAACCGGTCCAGGGTGGACAGCCGGGCCAGCACCGGCGGGTCGAGGTCGGTGCCGGCCCGGGCGGTCCCCGTGGTCAGATCGCTCACCGAGACGTCAACCTCTTCGGTCGTAGTCCGGCGGATGGATCCCGGCGCGGGTTGGTCAGCAGCACGAGCGAACCGCGGAGGCGGCGACCGGCACCCCGTGGGTGGTCAGCTCGACCTCCCGGGCCACGGCGCCCGCCGTGGCGGCGGTGGCGTCGACCGGGACGCACTGGCCGTCCACGGTGGTGCAGCCGCTGCCGGCGGTGGTGGTGGTGGTGGTGGTGGTGGTGGTGGTGGCGTGCGGGGCGTCGGCCAGCACCGTGTAGACCTCCCACGGCGCCCCGTCCGGGTCGTGCACCCACACCTTGTCCTGGACCGCGTAGCAGCAGCTGGTCGCGTCCTGGGTCAGCGTCGCCAAGCCTTGTCCGGTCAGCCGCTGGGTGGCCGCCCCCACCTCGGCGGAGGTCTCCACCTCGACGCCCAGGTGGTTCAGCGCCCCGGCCACGCCGGCGCCGCGGGCGTCCGGGTCCTCAATGAGGACCAGCTTTAGCGGCGGGACGGCGATCGCGAAGTTGGCATAGCCCGGCCGGCGCTTGGCCGGCTCGACCCCGAACAGCTTGCGGTAGAAGTCCACCGCCGCGTCGACGTCCCGGACGTTCAGTGCCAGCTGCACCCGACTCATTCCCAGCCCACTCCCTCATCCGTCCGGCTTAGATTGACCCTCATCGATCCCGTCAGCATGGGCAATGCATGGACGGCTGTCAATGCCTGCTGCGACACTGTCGGCATGGCCACCTTGCCGCCGGTGCTGGACAACCCCGCGCTCGACGCGGCCGCGTGCTGCTCGCCGCTGGCGCGCGCCCCGCTGTCCGCCGCCGCCGCCGAGCAGCTGGCGGGGGTGCTCAAGGCACTCGCTGACCCGGCCCGGCTGCGGCTACTGTCGCTGATCCAGGCGCACGCCGGCGGGGAGGCCTGTGTGTGCGAGCTGACCGAGCCGCTCGGACTGTCCCAGCCGACCGTCAGCCACCACCTGCGCGTCCTGCTCGAGGCCGGGCTGGTCAGCCGCGACAAGCGCGGCGTGTGGGTCTACTACCGCGCGATTCCCACTGCACTCACAGCGCTTGCCGTCGTGATCAGCCCGGCCACCACGGGATAACGCACCCCACGGGCGCCGGGCGCCGGCGATGAGCGCTGGCTTGTGCCCACTGCGCGACCCAACACGCGGTCCGCGCGCGCTACCCGGCCATCAAGAAGGGTCGCCCCCTGCCGGATGTGCTGACTCAGCGCAGGGGCACGAAGCGGCACTGCCCGAACCGTTCGACCACCACGCGAGTGCCTACCGTCTTGCGTAGCCGCAGCAGTTGGCCGGCCACGGGCAACACCATGGCCCCGCGAGTGCCGAGCTGGGCAAGGAGCTCACCTGGGACCACACCTGCCTCGGCGGAGACCAGGATCCGATCGTAGGGCTGCTCGTCCGGCCACCCGAGCACCCCCGGACGGGCGGTCTCGATACGGGCCCAGCTGCGGTCCGTTGCCGCCAGATTGGCCTGCCCCCAGGCGGCCAGCGCCGGTTCGAGCTCCACGCCGACCACCCTGCCCTCGGGACCGACCAGGCAGGCGAGGAGCGCGGTGGTCCAGCCAGAACCCGCGCCGACGTCGAGCACGAGGCTCCCCCGCCGCACCGACAGCAGCTCGAGCATGCGCCGCACCGTCGAGGGCTGTGAGTTCGTCTGACCGTGGCCGATGGGCAGCGGCCGGTCCAGGCCAGCCCACCGGCGCTCGGCGGGGGGCAGGAACTGAGGTCGCGGCGTCGCCCGGAAAGCCGCCTCCACCTCCCGAACGGGGTCGACCCCCAGCTGGCTCATCCCGCAAGCTTCCACGGGTTCCGCAGTCCGTGGAACACCATTACGTGGTCAACGAGACCGGCTGCGGCAACGGGGGCCTCCAGGCCATCAGGCACGCCTTGCGGTGGGAGGTGCTGCGGTGCGAGTTTGGCCACGGCGTGGGTGGCTGCCCGACCAGTGGTGACCCTGGCCGATGCCGACGGCCGTGCAGTCGGCAGCCCGGGTGCAATGCCTCCTCACCGTGACGGGGTTGTTCGGCCCGGAAGCTCGGTCGGCACGGTACGGCCGCGTACCGCTCAACCCGAATTGGCCCGGTTCGGCGGTTCGGCAGCTATCCGCTGGTCGCAGTCGACGAAGTCCTGGTCGTCCAGCCTCCGGCACGCCCGTGCGCGATGTCGACCACCACTCGGTCGGGTGCCGACAAGGCGAAGATACGGAACCCGTTTCTCGCCGCGACAGTGACGTCCACCTCGAGCCCGTCACCGGAGTCCTGCGTAACGAGGACGCCTTTCACCTCGGGAAGGTTCGGGGTGTAGCGGAAGAACCAGGGAGGGTCGATGCGGACCGACCAGACCTTGACCCGCAGCGTGGTGTCGTTGAGGTACCAAGCGCGGTAGGCGGCGGTGCCGGGCGGAAAGCCGGAATCGGAGTAGAAGGTGCCCGACCGAGTGCCCGGCGGGGTCAGGTCGAGCACCATCCGGTCGTAACCGGGATGCCGGCCGAACCGGGCTCCGGTGCACGCTGCCATTCCAGTCGCACCGCCACCCCAGTACCCCTGTTGCTGTCCGATCGACCTGGGTCTTGGCAACTCCGCGGCAGTCCCCGCTACCCCCCCAGCCGTCACAATTACGACCGCCGCCAGCCCGACCGCAGCCACATACGCCCAGGCACGTCGCCCTGACATCGCCCCCAACCCTCCCGTCGGCGCGAGCGTCGACAGCGCGGGTAACGCTCGACAGAAGCGTTCGCCCCTGCTCTCGGCGGAGGTAGAGCCGAAAGTCCCGCCGACCGGGTCTGCTACGCGCGCGGCAGCCGGCCCGTAACTGGCCCGTTGTGACTGATCTCAGTCGTTTGGGATGGTGGAGGCCTCGCCGAGACTGCTCAGAACCAAAGGGTGGGTGGAACCGCGTGACGTGCCAACCTCACCCCGGAGGATCGGCGGTTTCTGGCGGCGATGGCCGTTCGGGCGCTAACCCGCCCGGCGCGCTCGCCGTGTAAGCGCGGGCGG
>Ga0209747_1000790_pt1 | contig 17282 bp, 19 predicted proteins | sample BarGraNGADG00311_FD_184498 | JGI IMG/M metagenome (GOLD analysis project Ga0209747, IMG submission 184498) | Arctic peat soil microbial communities from Barrow, Alaska - Barrow Graham LP Ref core NGADG0011-311 (SPAdes) (version 2) | ecosystem: Environmental > Terrestrial > Soil > Wetlands > Peat...
CCGTAGTGTACCAGGGGAAGTTTGGGTAATATCCGCTGGAGCTGATGTTGGGGTTAAGATAATCTCCGCTGGATCCCATGGTGTTAGTTTGACTATCCGATACGGGTTGTGCACAAGCCTGAGACGCAAGGCATAAGAGTGCCATCATACACAATAAAATTCTGATATTTTTGATATATTTCATTTTAACACCTACGATTAATTGAATTGGATGCTTAGATTTTCTAAGCTTATCAAAAGCTTCGAGGATAGTAGCGGTCTGAATCTGATTGCTAATTCTGTGACTGCCTATTTCAGAGCATCATCCATCTTTTTTCCTATATCGGCTTTCGCCTCAACAGTATCAGCTTTTGCATGTGCCAATTTATTCTCGACGTCAGCCTTCGCCTTCTTGGCATCAGCTTTTATGTCAGACTTAGCATAAGCTGCCTTCTTGACTAGCTCGTCATCATGCCCAAATCTTGCCTTCAACTTCTCCAGATCTGCAGTTACATCAGCTTCGGCATGTGCCATCTTGTTCCCTATGTCAGCCATACCTTTCTTTGCATCTGCCTTCGCTTTCTCTACCTTTTCATTTGTCATTTTTAGATCCTCCTTCTCCGAATCTTACTCTCATACGATGTCTTCAAATAATAAGCTTTTGGTATCAAAATATCAAAGCTTTATATGCTATGTGCATATAAAATTCAATGTTAAAGCCCATTCGAAGAGACGGAAACGGCCAGAAAGAGGCGGACAAGAAGCCACAAAAAGTCCTATTGCATTCTATCCGAGATGGAAACAGATTTGTAAGCTCACCAGAAGCCGCTCTTCTTATCTAGATGATCGAATTATAATATTTGCTCTCTAAATAAAATCCTACGTGGTTTATTTATATCGAATATGCGCTCATCTATTAAAAAGGTGATCTCATGGTTGATTTTGAAAACATGTTGCGGAAGATCAAAGATTTGGGCGGCGAGTATAAAGAGGAAATTGGCGCTGGAAAAGAAGAGAAATCTGCAATGAAAAAAGAGAATGAAGCTACCGCTGATATTGTTATGGCAAAGATAAAGAAATTGGAGGCCGCGCTAACCCAGGATATGCCATTCCAGGTCGAAAGCCCAATAGGAGAAATCAATGAAGGCGGATCATTGCCATCCGGCGGACGAGTCTTTTTAGTCAAGACTCCTAAAAACAAGATAAACGTACGTATGCATGATATGAGGACACGTGACGCACGGGAGACCTCCTATACGGATGCGCACCCAGATCTCTTAATTATGATAACAGATCTGAAGCTCGACGAGTTTTTAAATAATATCCAGGAGGAACTAAAAAAGAGGCTATCAAAATGATCTGACCAAGATATCATACTTCATTTTCTCTTGGCAGGCCATTCATAACAGGGTCTTCTCAGCCGTGCCAATGGCATTTGGTAGCGTTGAAAATTCTGACTATACCGGATTGACGCCATTTTATCTCCTGCGGCAGTAGCTCTCATAAGCCACCCGCGAGAGCTTGTCGGCCTCTTCATTCTCCTCTCGAGGCACCCAGGAAAGGCTTACATCCATGCCCTCCAGCAGCCTCTTGATCTCAGGCACGTACTTCTTGGAGGTGGCGGAGAACACTTTGTATTCGCCCTTCATCTGCTTGATCACCAGTTGGGAATCGCCCTTGATCAGGATCTTCTCTTTGATGCCCTCATCGACCAGCCACTGTGCCGCTGCCCTCAGCCCTTCGTATTCGGCCACGTTGTTGGTCATGCCCCGGCCCTCGCCCACAGCGCCGAAACCGCGCCAAATCGGCTCGCCGTCGCGATAGACGAGGTAGCCGTAAGCCGCCACGCCTCCTGGGTTCTTGGGATAGCATAAGCCGTCGAAGTAGATGGTGATCATATCATTACGGCATTATGATTGTGCCATTATAAAAACTACGGCCAGAATAGAAGGGGCTCGGAAAAGTCCTTCAAACAGGTCGATAGACCGTCAATTAAATCATTATAGAATAGCTTTAAAGCTCCTCAGTAGCACATACTTCGTTTGATCCGATAAAGATTCGTTCACATCAGGTCCATTTCAAGCCCATCCGAAAGCAGGACGGCCTTAATGCCAAAAAAGAGGTTCCCAATATCATGAAGGTAGCTGTCGTTGGAGGAGGCATCGCTGGGGCTGAGCTGATAAGAGATGCCTCGGAGGGTCCCCTGGAGTTCATATTAATTGAGCCCAAGAAACAGATAGAGATGCAGGCCCTGTATCCGGAATACCTGGGCGGGGTAGCCAGGCTCCAGGATTTGGCGGCGCCATTAAAACCTTTCTGCGAGCGCGTGGGAGCCAAACACATCCAGGAGAAGGCCATCGCCCTGGAGGGGAAGACCGTTATCTGTGAGCGGTCCCGCGTAGATTTTGATTTTGTCGTGATTGCCACGGGCGCCGCCCAGAACTACTTCGGCATAAAGGGAGTGGAAAATACATTCTCCATAAACACTCTGGAGGAGACCAAGAAGGCGCGAAGGTTCGTGGAAGACAGCTATCCGGAAAGGATCATGATTATGGGCTCGGGCCTGACGGGAGTGGAGGCAGCCTCCATCCTGGCCGAGAGCCTGGACGCGAGCATCTACATCATCGAGGCGCGTGAGCGCGTCCTGCCCCTTTTCTCGCCTCAAACCTCTGCCATGGTGGAGAAGGCTCTCTCCAAGAAGGGTGTGAACATCCTCACCTCGACGCAGGTCGCCGAGGTTAAGAAAGAATGCATAATGTTCACCGACGGCAGCTGTCTGGACTGCGACATGGCCATCTGGACCGCGGGAGTGAAACCTTCTTCGTTCATCCAGGACCTTGATCTGCCCAAGAAGAACGGTTGGATTCTGGTTGACCCGAATCTGCAGGCCAAAGAGAATGTTTTTGCTATCGGCGACTGCGCCTGGATTGAGGTCGATGGAAAGCTGGCTACCAGGACCGGCCTCGAAGCAGAGCGGCAGGCCAAGCATCTCGCCCGCAACCTGACCCATCTGGCGGAGGGAAAACCAATGGAGAAGTACTCTGTCCGCGCCAGCACTGACAGCCAGGTGGCGCTTATCTCCTTGGGCGCGGACTGTGCCGTGGGCGTGGTGGGAAAAACCTGCATTGGTGTGCCCACCCGGTTGATCTACTCTCTGAAGAGCTGGATAGATAAGTCGTTTATCAAGCGGTTCAAGTGAGATAACCCGTGATCTATCAAATTAGATCGATAATCAATAAACCATTTTTGCTATTATATTCTTACTATAATAATTACAGTAGGAAGAACCGAGAACAAAATCTCAAATCGCAAAAATAGATTTGTATAGGCGCATATCGCGCCTATATCGCTGCGAGCAGCGGTTTATCTCGCTGCCTTTGCTACGCGCTCCACACTATCCCTGTGGTTGATGGCGTAGCTCTTGACATCATGGTTCGCTGCCGCGATGATCTCATCCGCGAGAGCTACATCTGCCTTTTTAGCCTTCTTGAAGGAAGCAGCATGAGCGCCCTTGCTTATGAACATGAGCGCGGTATCTACTCTTCTCTGCGGTGCTGTATCCACGGCCTTCGGAACGGTAATGCCGCCGTACTTGAGACGGACAACTTCTTCGCGAGGTCCGGCGTTGGCTATGGCCTTGGCCAGGACAGAGAGTGGATTCTCCTTGGTCTTCTTGGCGACTATGTCGAAGGCGCTCTCTACTATACCATAAGCCTTGAGCTTCTTGCCTGTATTCTTCTCTTTGCGCATCATCTTATTTACCAGGCGCTCGACGATGTGCTGCTCAGACTTCTTGAACTGCTGCTTGGCATGTCTGCCGCCGGAGTGCATAACCGCTTTTGCTGCCAGGTTCATGTAACCCTTGACGCTCGGGTCTGTAACCTCTACTTCAGCCGGGTCCCATTTGCCGAATACCTTCATTTTAACTCACCTCACCGGCTTCTCTTTTCTGCCCCGAACAAGCTCATTCAGGGAGACGTTATTGACGGCGATAACCTTGAACCTGACTCCAGGGATATCTCCCATGGACCGGCCCTGACGCCCACCGATGCGGTCAACCAGGACCTCATCGTGCTCATCTATGAATCCGATGGCTCCATCGCCCGGGGTAAAAGCCGTAACCTGACGGCCATTTTTGATGAGCTGTATGCGCACTGCCTTTCTTATGGCCGAGTTGGGCTGCTTAGCCTCTATTCCGACCTTCTCCAGGACAATACCTCTACCCATGGGTGCACCGCCCAGGGGATCAGCCTTCATCTTGCTCCCCGACATCCTTCGAATATACTTAGGATGGCTCCACCTCATCTCCTTCCTATCACTCTCCAGTTTCCTGGCTGCATAGATTCCATTTCCCATTCATTTCACCTTGAGTAAATCGCGATCCGTCTCATTGAATAATGATATCGTCAACGCCATGATGCCTCTGCGCAAGCATCTTGGCTTTTAATATGTTGCGGCCATCTCTGCCGATGGCAATGCCTTTGTCCTTATTGGCTACCTCTACATAAGCCAATCGCTTACTATTCTTATTTACAACCATGACGTTCTTTATGGCTGCCGGCTGGAAGAGGTTCTCCAAGAACTCCTTTACATCGTCGCTGTACTCGACGATCTCGATCTGCTTGCCTACCGACTTTTTTACCCGGTTGATGTTCGAGCCCTTCCGGCCTATGGCTGCGCCCATATCTCCTTTCTTGATGACAAAAATGATGCGTTCATTCTCCGCATCTACGACGCAATCCCGGGCCATGCCGCCCGTCAGGCTCTCGAACAAAGCAATATATCTGATTCCTTCGGTGGTGAGCTTAAACTCACTCATGCCTCAACACCCCGGATCTCACGCTGCAGTGCCATTATCTCCGAGTCCCCTGGCTCGATGACGGCCAAGGCGGCCACGGAGAAGGGTTTCCCACAGGCGGATCCGAGGTCCTTGCCCTTACCCTGGTAACCATAGACTGGAAGGTCGAGGGTTTCCAGCTTCATCCTTACGTCTACAGGACAATCGAGAGCAAATACTATGAGCTTTGCCTGTCCTTCAAGTCCTGCTTCAACGGCCCTATTCGATCCTAGCACCACGTTTCCCGTTCTGATGGAACTTCTAAGAGCTCTATCTACATTTATCATTGTAATACCTCATCTTTTGCTTGCCACCAGAGTCACATCTCCGGTGCCGAGCTGTATAGGTTGGCCCACGATGACGTTTTCCGTTACACCTTTGAGATCGTCTACATCCCCGCGTATGGCCGCATCAAGTATGTGGTTGACGGTTACTTCGAATGCAGCTCTTGCCAGCACGCTGGCTTTCTCGCCCGAGACTCCGTGCCGTCCAATCTGCTTTAACTCCCCGTCTACGGTCATGATGTCCGCGACCAGCATGATGTGCCGAACATCCACGGAAAGGCCCTGTTCGCGCAGGGTATCGGTAGCTTCGTTTATGATGGCATTTCGCGCAGCTTCTATGCCCAGCACCTCTCCGATCTCATTTATATTGTTGGTCTTGATTCGAGTGGGGTCCACTCCATCAAACTGCATAACTTTCTTGAGGGACGACCCTTCTGTATAGAGAATATACTCGTCGCCCTCCTTGCGAATCACGACACGCTTGATGCCCTCTACGCCTTTGAGCGATAGCCTCTTGATCTTCTCAACCAGTTGCAGCAGCTCGCGGTAAGACGGCTCTTCGGGAACCATTACCAGCAGGTTCTCTTTCTGATCCACGGCAAGACCGGTCTCTTCCTTCAGACGAGCTGCGACCTCTTCGGCGGTGATCTTGCGCTGATCGAGGGCGCCCGGGTTCAGTTCAATGATCACATTCATCTCCGCCAGGTCGGTGGCTATTGACCCCAGGTGAAGAATGGAAGAGGACTCTATGGCCCAGGCCACTTCTCTTGCCAGGTCTCGGTCGTGCGCATAATCCTGATTAAGCTTTATGGTCATGGTTGGTGTCGAGGGAATTTTTCTCGCATCTACAATCTCGATGAGACGCGGAAGGCCCAGGGTAACGTTGATCTCGGCGACGCCCGCGTAGTGGAAGGTACGCATGGTCATCTGTGTGCCCGGCTCGCCTATGGATTGCGCCGCGACCACTCCCACTGCCTCGCAGGGCTCCACTCGAGAATGCTGGTAATCAGAGGATACCTGGGATACTATCTCATTCAGTTGCTCCGCGCTCACTTCCACCCCGTTCAATCCGGTCTGAATAGCTTCTTTCATACTTGGGGGAAGATCGATCCCTTCCAGCTTCTCCTGGATGTCCTTTTCTGATAGGCTCATGCCGACTCCTTCTTCTTCAGCACGCTCTTGATGATGCGCTTGACGTTATCCGTGCTGGCGTAGTCTCGTCTGGAAGCATCAACCCCATCTTCGCCGTACTGGAACTGGACAATCATGCCCCTCGTCTCCTTGACTGTGCCGTCGTATTTAACCTCCAAATCCTGCAGGGCATTAACCAGCCGACGCTGCAGATAACCGCTCTGCGATGTTCTTATTGCCGTATCAACCAGACCTTCGCGACCACCGATGGCATGGAAGAAGAACTCCGTGGGGTTCAGTCCATCTTTATAGCTCGACTCTACGAATCCATGCGCCTCTGCGCCCAGATCTCCTCGCCGGAAATGGGGAAGGGTTCTGCCGGCGTAGCCACGCATAATGCGCTCGCCTCTCACCGACTGCTGACCAACGCATGCCGCCATCTGGGTCAGGTTGAGCATGCTGCCGCGCGCGCCGCTCACGGCCATTACCACTCCGGAGTTGTCCAGGCCCAGGTAACGCCCAGCGATCTTGCCTGCTGTATCTCTGGCCTTGCCCAGAGTCTGCATGATTCTCATCTCCAGAGTCTCATCCAGTGTACGTCCGGGTAGGGGTTCCAGCTCCCCGGCGTTATAGGCTTCGATGAGCTGCTTTGACTTCTCGCGAGCCGTGCGCGTGGTATCTTCAATTTGCTCCGCCGCCGCCGCCGGGATGTCTTCATCATCTATTCCGAAGCTGAATCCGGCATACATGATGCCCCTCAACGCCAGACGGGTCATCCGGTCAAGGAACTCGCTCGCCACGGAGGGGCTGTACTCCTTTATTATTCTGTCTGTTATCTTGCCCTTGAAGGCCCCCACAGCCTCAGCGTCGATGGTCCCCATCATAAGCTGGCCGTCCTCAATGACAACATAGGCATCATTCTCGCAGTCCTCGCCCTTGCAGACGTCACAATTATAGCAGAAATCCGCCTTGAAGCTCAGGTCCAGGCCGCGAGGCAGGATGAGACTGAATACCTGTTTTCCTGTCCAGTAGGGTTTGCCGTCTTTGACACCTTCTGGTTCGGGCAGCTCGGAAAATTCAAACTTCTTTAAGAGCTCCATCACCCCTCGTCGGTCGATGGGCTTTCTCAGATGGGTCAGGAGGAAGGACCCTGTCACGTAGTCGTGTATGCCGCCGATGATTGGACCGCCAAACCTCGGCGAGAGGATGTTCTCCTGCACGCGCATGAGAATCTCGGCCTCTGCCCGCGCCTCCTCGGTTTGAGGCACGTGCATGTTCATCTCATCCCCGTCGAAGTCTGCGTTGTAAGGGGGACAGACGGCCGGGTTCAGCCGGAAGGTCTTGTAAGGCATGACCTTGACGCGATGGGACATGATGGACATTCTATGCAGAGAAGGCTGCCGGTTAAAGAGGACTATATCACCATCGGCAAGCTGCCGGTCGATCTTCCAGCCGATATCGATCTGCTCGGCAACCTCCTCGCAGTTCTTATCGGTTACCTTGACGCGTCTTTGGTCAGGCCGGGTAACATAATTCACACCTGGATGGCGATCCGGGCCGCGGCGCACGAATGTCTTCACAATCTCCATATTCCTGGAGTTGGCAATCATGGGCACGGAGAGCTCCATGGCTATGTCCATGGGAACGCCGACCTCGCCAATGCTGAGGTTGGGATCGGGGGAGATGACAGTTCTGGCGCTGAAATTAACCCGCTTACCGGAGAGCGAACCCCGGAAACGTCCTTCCTTGCCCTTCAGCCTCTGAGAGAGCGTCTTTAGGGGCCGGCCGCTCCGGTGACGCGCGGGCGGCACGCCTGAGACGGTATTATCCAAGAATGTGGTCACGTGATACTGCAAGAGCTCCCAAAGGTCCTCAATAATGAGCTGAGGTGCACCTGCCTCCCGGTTTTCCTGGAAACGCTGGTTGATGCGAATGATATCCACCAGCTTATGCGTGAGATCATCCTCGCTCCTCTGACCGGACTCCAGTGTAATGGAAGGTCGCATAGTGACCGGCGGCACAGGCAGCACGGTCAGAATCATCCATTCCGGCCTGGCTGTGGCCGGATTCATGCCCATGACCTGGATGTCGTCGTCCGGAACCTTCTCGAACCTGTCGCGAATATCCGAGGCGGTGAGCTTATGGCCCGCTTCGATATAGGAGAGCGGTCGCTCGAATTTGATCTCCTGCTGAGGCGCCCCGCAGTAGGGGCAGGTCTTGTTCTTCCGCGCCTCGGAGAAGACCTTATTGACGGTGTCGTCCGTCATCTGACCAAGCCGCTCCAGGGTCTGGATCTGCTCAAGATACATATTCTTCTCATTTTCTTTGAGCATGAGACGGGAACAATCCCTGCATACGGCCCGCAGGATTTTTCTTATAAGTTTAGCAAACCCCACATGAATCACGGGAGCGATGAGATCTATATGGCCGAAGTGGCCGGGACATTCTCCGGGCCGGCCGCCGCAGGATCGACAACGCAGGCCGGGATCAATAACACCCAGCCTTGGATCCATCAACCCCATTTCAATGGGAAAACCATCATCATCGTAAGTGTCTGCTGTAATGATCTTGACTACGCTCATCTTCCTAAATTCTTGCGGGGAGATGAGGCCGAAACGGATCTTACCAATTCTCTTGGGAACTGTCATATTTCCACCTAGACCGCGTCTTCCAGGATCAGCCGCGGCGCGACGCCTAACGATTTGATCTCGTCCAATAGAAGCTTGAAGGCATAGCTCATCTCCACGGGATAGATCTCCGTGTCTGCACCGCATGTCGGGCAGAAGTCCGCATTTCTGCGCCTGTCGTGTATGGCAATCATGCCACAATGGCTGCAGACAAGCTCCGTGACTTTATCCGATTCATCCACCAGGCGTTCTTTGAGTGCCAGTGCCGCACCATGGGCAATGAGCACATCTCTCTCCATCTCACCAAACCGCAGACCGCCTTCCCGGGCGCGTCCTTCCGTGGGCTGACGGGTCAAAACCTGCACCGGACCACGCGATCTGGCATGCATCTTGCCGGTGACCATGTGATAGAGCTTCTGATAAAGGATTACTCCAACAAAGAGATCAGCCATTATCTGCTCACCAGTGGCGCCATCATAAAGAATTTCACGACCGGTGTGAGAGAAGCCGAACTTCTTCAGGGCACCGCGAAGATCCGGCTCATTCTCGCCCAAGAATGCGGTGGCATCCACGAACCTTCCCTCAAGTGATCCGACCTTTCCGCCGATCATCTCCAGAACGTGGCCTACAGTCATACGAGAGGGGATGGCATGAGGATTAAGCAGTAAGTCAGGAACTACACCCGATTCCGTGAAGGGCATATCCTCCTGGGGTACAATCAAACCCACTACGCCTTTTTGGCCGTGACGGGAAGCGAATTTATCGCCCAATTCCGGAATGCGCTGGTCCCGGCTCTTGACCTTGGCCAGGCGGTTGCCGTTGGAGGACTCAGTGAGTATGACCATGTCCACCACACCCCTCTCATTGGAACGCATGGTCACAGAGGTCTCACGTCGCTGCTGAGGCGTCAGGCCGAACTCGGAAGGCTCTTCCAGGAAACGGGGTGGACTGGTCTTGCCGATCAACACGTCGTTCGGACCCACATAGGCATTGGGATTCACGAGGCCGTCCGAGTCCAGTTGATCATAAGCCTCGCTGCCCCGGGCGCCGCGCACCTCCACATCGGGAATCTCGAATTTATCCTCTTGACCACCGGGGTACTTTCGTTCCTCGGCCTCCGAGACGCGGAAGAAGTGGCTGCGAGCAAGACCGCGCTGGATTGAGCCGCGGTTCATGACCAGAGCATCTTCAATGTTATATCCTTCATAAGCAAGGACCGCGACCACGAAGTTTTGGCCGGCGGGCCTTTCGTCGAATCCCACAGCCCCCGAAGTCTTGGTCCTGACTATTCCTTTCTGGGGACTGTTGAGGTAATGGCCTCGCGTGTCGGGCCGCAGCCTCATGTTGGCTGTGGACATTCCGAGGCATTGCTTGACCATTCCTGCGCCCATGGTATTTCTGGGGCTGGCGTTGTGCTCAGGATAAGGCACAAGACCCGCAGCTATACCAAGGATCATGGAGGGATCAAGCTCCAGATGGGTGTGATCCGTGGTAATATCCTCTTCCCAGATGGCGATGAGGCTGTTCTCCTCCTCCTCAGCATCCATATACTCCACGAGGCCGGATGACACCAGATCGGCGAAGGTCATCTCGCCCTTCTGGATTTTTGTCACATGCTCCTCAGTGACCATTGCCCTGCCGTTCTCCACCACAATCAAAGGCCTTCTGGCACGGCCGGAGTCGGTATTCATGAAGATCTCATTGGTGTCCTCAAAATAGGCCACGTTCATCTGACTGCTGAGGCTGCCCGAACGCCTGAGGCGGCGCAAGTTCTCTACCAGTGTTTGGGGGTCTTCATGATGCCCTATTATCTCACCGTTTACATAAACGCGAGCGCCGCTAGTTAAGGCCTCAGCCAACGTTACCACCTACCGAAATCACGCCTAAATCCATCAATATCTTCTTGACACTATCCGAATCGTCCGTGCCCTTGGAGAGTTCAACTCCCTGGGCGAAGTTCTTTACCAGGCCGCAGTTTGGCCCCTCAGGCGTCTCGCTGGGACAGATGCGACCCCACTGCGTAGCATGCAGATCCCTGGCCTCGAAGTGAGGCTGTGATCTGGATAGAGGCGAGATCACACGGCGCAAATGGGAGAGAGAGGCCATGTAATCGGTCCGGTCCAAGAGCTGGGAGACGCCCGTTCTTCCGCCGACCCAGTTGCCCGTGGCCAGGGGATGAATCATCCTTTCGGTAAGGACATCCGCCCGGACTGTGGTCACCACATTCAGGTCTCTGTTCCTCATGCTGGCCCTCTCCAGCTGGTATTTTATATCTCTGGTAAGACGGTTAAAGGCCACGCGGAAGAGATCCTCCATCAGATCTCCGGAGAGCTTCAGCCTCTTGTTGGAGTAGTGATCTTTATCATCTTCGCCGCGGCGCATCAGCGCCAGCTCGAAGCAGGCTTCGGCCATGCGCGAGAGGAAGAGAGCTTTTGCATAGCGATCCTTCTCATCTACGCCAATATGCGGCAAAAGATACCTGTCGAGGACATAGGTCGCTCTCTTCTTCTGGTACTCCTTGGCCTGGCCAGCAGCCACGCGCGAGCCGATCTTCTCCAGGGCCTCATCATTGGTCGAGACCTCGGCTTCTTCCAGGTTTTCCAGCATGAACTTGATGATCTCCGGGTTATCCGATACGGCTTTCACAATATCCATATCAGTCTCCATGCCCAATGATCGAAGCAATGTCACGAAGTTCAGACGCCCGGAGACGGACGGGAAGGAGACCTCCAAAATGGAACGTCGGCCTCGTTCGACAATGACCAGGGAGCGGTAGCCCTGCCTCTGGCTGAAGACCTTGGCCACCTCGATATTCTCATCATAGCGCTGGTTGTATTCGACGAGGATCTTGTTTGGTGCCAGATCCTCCAGTGTCATGATCACTCGCTCTGAGCCGTTGACCACGAAGTAGCCGCCCGGATCGGATGGATCCTCGCCGTAGGATATCATCTCATCTGCAGTCAGTGCAAAAAGGTTACAGACTCTGGAGTTGAGCATGATGGGCAGCGTGCCTATGTCTGCCTCTACCGGGTCCTTCTCCGTCTCGCCCTCAATGATGGTCATCTCCAGCTTGATGGGCGAGGCGTAAGTTAAGTTGCGAAGCCTGGCATCATTGGGATAAAGCCTTTCCACGGAGCCGTCCGCTTCGCGTACCATGGGCTTTTCCACCCGGATCTTGCCCAGCTTCACGTACGTATTTTCGATGTTTGTCTCGATGATATCCACTTCGTCTATGACCTTCTGCAGACCTTTGTCTATAAAATCATTGAAGGAGTTGATATGATGATGTACCAGCTTATCCCTGGTAAAATAAGAGCTATAGAGAACATTTCTGTCGAGCAAAAGACCACCCTTAATCGATTACCAGCCGGTAAAAGATCGAATGCTTAGCCGTTGTACTTTTCCGGACTATCTTAATTATATCGCCTACTTTTGCCCCGATCTCTTTGGCAGCGGGGTCGTTTATGTGAATCTTGGGTAGCTGCGGAGCATCTATGCTAAATCCTTTCAGCACCTCAACGCCTTCTTCCGGAGTGAGCAGCACGTGATCCGGAACCATCTCATGATCTCTTACGGCAAACTTGGTCACTAGAACCACCTTCTCTTTAGAAGGAGCAGCAGACGGGCTCAAGGAAACTCCAAACGGGCTCGGGGGGATTTGAACCCTCGACCACCTGGTATCTTCATACAAAAATTTAAAAGCCAGACGCTCTGCCTAACTGAGCTACGAGCCCTCATGGCCTGGCATGCCTCAAGCCCAATATGCTGCACTGAGTGAGGAATAAAGGTATCCCACATAAAGCTTTTTCCCTTGTGGGACTTAAACAAGTCCCACTAGGCGGGCTATCTCCGAGCCTACCTCGGAGGTGGTTGAGCTTCCTCCTAGGTCGTACGTCTTTACCCTGCCTTCAAGCAGGTTCCGTTCAATGGCCGAAACGATATCCTTGGCCGCTTCAGCCTGGCCCAGATGTTCCAGGAGCAGGGCACCCGCCCAGATGGTAGCGACGGGGTTCACCTTGTTTTGGCCTTTGTATTTGGGAGCCGAACCATGGATCGGCTCGAACATGCTCGTGCCCTCCGGATTAAGGTTCGCGCCGGGCGCGAGCCCGAGGCCCCCCTGGATCATGGCGCCCAGATCCGTGATGATGTCACCGAACATGTTGGGAGCTACAACTACATCGAACCATTCCGGGTTCTTGACAAACCACATGGTGATGGCATCCACGAAGTTGAAGTCATGCTTAACATCGGGATAGCCGCGCGCCACATCCAGGAAGACCTCCCGCCAGAGGCCGTAGATATCGCTGAGCACGTTGGCTTTATCAACGCTGGAGACGGAGTGGCGGCGCTTTGAGGCCAGATCAAAGGCATACTTTATGACTCTCTGGCAGCCCTCGCGGCTGACCTCACCTATCTGGTATCCGATCTCTTCGCTATCGGAGTCGATATCCAGGTCGAACTTGATGTTGTAGAGACTGCGTTTGATCTCAAAATCGGCATGGCTCTTGCCCTGGCGTGCGCGACCGCCCATTCCGATGTAGAAGTCCTCCGTATTCTCGCGAACCACTACGAAATCGATATCCTTGGGAGTCTTATCCTTCAAAGGCGTCCAGACTCCCTCCAGGAGTTTGACGGGCCGGAGGTTCACATACTGATCGAGGTAGAAGCGCATGGCCAGAAGAACGCCCTTCTCCAGGATGCCTGGCGCGACGCGCGGGTCGCCGATGGCGCCCAGGTATATGGCGCGGTAATGGCTCAGATCTTTCAGAGTCTCCTCGCTTACCAGCTCTCCTGTCTTCAGGTAATGCTCCGCCCCCAGTGAATAACCCCTCCACTCGATGGCGAAATTGTACTTGTCTGCCGCCGCCTCCAGAACCTTTTTGCCCTCGGCTATGATTTCAGGGCCGATGCCGTCGCCTGCTATAACTGGTACTTTATAATTCATGCCTTCACTCCGGCCACCTGTCGCCTGGTATATTCTACAAGGCCGCCCACATCGACGATCTCTCTCAAGAAATCAGGAAGTGGCGTGGTTTTATACGATTCGTTGCGGGAAGTGTTGTGAATCACTCCGCGGGCCATATCAATCTCGATTGAAGAACCGTCCGAGACCCGATCTACCTCAGAGCAGATGAATAGAGGCAGGCCGATATTGATAGCGTTGCGAAAGAAGATCCTGGCAAAGGACTTGGCAACAACCGCGGACACACCTGCCCCTTTTAGCGCCAGAGGCGCATGCTCTCGAGAGGATCCGCATCCAAAGTTCTCACCTGCCACCACATAATCGCCTGAATGAACCTCTTTAACCATCTCTGGCCTGACGCCCTCGAAAAGATGCGCCGCCAGCTCCCGGGGATCGTTTATTACCAGGTAGCGTCCAGGAATGATGGCATCGGTATCGATATCGTCTTCAAACTTCCATGCTCTGCCCGCCAAAATATTTCAACTCCAAATGGTGAACTACTCATCAATGAGAATGAAGTATATTAAAGTAATGCACGAAAAATTCTGGAAAAGAGACGGGGCTTTGTGCGTTTGTGACGAGACCATTAGTATGCCCGCCCGGAGCTGCGCCGCCGATAATAGGACCTAAAGCCCGGGCACATACAGCCAGATATACATAAATGAAGATCGAGATAAACATGCAATTCGGGGCCCTGTCGTTTGCCGGGGGTTGAGCAGATTTGAGCGGCCGGACGGTCGTGGGAAGCCCCGGGAATTGATTTAGGCTTCGTCGAGCCTGCGCTCAGGAAGGCATAATCTTTATCGTGGCGGGGATGAAATATTGTAAGGACGAGGGATGACCAAAGGTACTATAACTTTGCAGGTAAGGCCAAGGTTCTGCCGGAAGCCAGGAATGGGGATGGGTGAGATTATAATTATGTGGCGGGAAATAATAAAAAGCATAAGTCGCGACCTTGGGAGGGAAATGGAAATGGGGAGTTCTGTGTATGATAGGGTCATCTTGATAAATCGGGATGGAAATATGAGGGACCAACACAATTATTTTGAGGTGCTCTGACTTGATCGATCGCAGCAAGGTTCTGGAGGTCTTGGAGGGATATGACCTCGAAGATCTTCGAATCGGGATGATTGCATCCCACTCTGCCCTGGATACGGCAGACGGCGCAGTGGAGGAGAATTTCAGGACGCTGGCGGTATGCCAGGAGGGGCGGGAGAAGCCTTATGTCAAATATTTCCGTGCCGACCGGGACAAGAGAGGCAAGATCGTTACCGGCATGATCGATGAGGTGATGATGCTCAAGAAGTTCCCGGAGATTTTAGAGCAGGAGAACCAGGATATTCTCCGAGAGAAGAATACTCTATTTGTACCCAACCGGTCGTTCACCTCTTACTGCGGAATTGATGCCGTCGAGGACCAGTTCATGCTTCCCCTTCTCGGCTCACGGAATTTGCTGCGTTCTGAAGAGCGCGGCGACAAGAGGGACTACTACTGGCTCCTGGAGAAGGCAGGACTGCCTTTTCCCGAGCCGATCGAAGCCGAGGACATCAATCAGCTGGTCATGGTCAAGCTCCCCCATGCCGTGAAGACACTGGAAAGGGGATTTTTCACTGCCGCCTCCTATGAGGAGTACTGCCAGAAAGCAGACCTGTTGCTCCGCCAGAATGTGATCGACCAGGATGGAATTGAGCTGGCCAGGATTGAGCGCTACATCATCGGGCCGGTCTTCAATCTGGACTATTTCTACTCGCCCATCACAAAACGCATCGAGCTCATCGGCATAGACTGGCGCTTTGAGACCAGCCTGGACGGTCACTGCCGTCTTCCTGCCACGCAGCAACTGACGTTGAACGAACGCCAGATCAACCCGGAGTACACGGTCTGCGGCCATAATTCTGCAACCCTGCGCGAGTCGCTCCTGGAGAAGGCTTTCGGGCTGGCGGAGAAGTACGTCGAAGCGACGCAGGAGTACTATGCACCCGGCATCATCGGGCCCTTCTGTCTGCAGACCTGTGTGGATAAAGACCTGAACTTCTTCATTTACGACGTCGCGCCGAGGATCGGAGGCGGCACCAATGTGCACATGGCAGTCGGGCATCCCTATGGAAATGCACTCTGGCGCACCAACATGTCCACGGGACGCCGCCTCGCTCGCGAGGTGCGCGTAGCTCTGGAGAACGACTGTCTCGATAAGATTGTGACTTGAGGCCCCAAGAGAAGATGACAGAGACCCCCGAGATCGAAAGAGAGAACGAGACAGGACCCACCGTACCCAAGAAGCTGAACCGTACGGTCAAGAAGCTGCTTAAATTAGGCGAAGAGCCGGTGCTCATTGCCCCCGCGCTCTTGCACAGCCAAGCCTCGGAGACAATGCTTGCCATCGCCAGGATGGGCATGCTGGACAAGACCCTGGGCTATCTGGTTACGACCAGGAAGAATGTGCACTTCGTGCGGCCCGGGTTCGCCTGGGACAGTGTGCAGACTTTGCCGCTAGAGAAGATCGATGATGTCGAGTATGTGGCGGAGTTTCATACCAACACCTTGAAGGTGAAGTTGGGCGAGCGGGCCGAGAAGATCGTCTTCTACGACGACCTGGACGGCATCAGGTTCTACCAGTACATCAAGAGCAAGCAATGGATGGATAAGTCCACTTTTTGAGCCGCTTTTCATTTTATAATTGTAGGATCATAACCATATTGTAATCTTTACCAGCGAATGAGCGTGACCTCGGATGCCGTCGACGACGAAGCTAAAAGAAGATGGTACATCGGGCACCACCAGGGGGCCGGAAATCACTGTCCTGGCCCACTGCCTGCTCAATCCATCTACCAGAGTCAAGGGCCTGCGACCTGTGCCGTTCCAGCCGGAGGGCCCCCTCATCCAGTTGCCCTGCCCGGAGGCGCTCTACCTGGGACTGGATCGCTGGGCTTCAACCCGAAACCAGCTGGATGTGCCGGAGTTCCGGCGCTTTTGCTGGTCGCTGATCACTCAGTACGCCGACATTCTGGAGATGCTGGCCCGTCAAGGCAAGCGGATCAAAATCGTGGGACTGGCGGGGAGCCCGAGCTGCGGCGTCGATACTACGAGCAGCGGCTACGCGGGCGGGCGCGTGCGGGAGTGCGAGCACGAGCATGTGCCCGGGCAGGGGATCTTCATGGAGGTGCTGCTGGCGGAGTTGGAGAAGCGGGGCATCTCTTTCGAGGCGGTGGAGATGGGAGCTAAGGAAGCGCTCGATTGAATCAGATTTCGGAGCATGCCGAGGATAGCGCTTTTCCAGAGAGAAGAGACAGGTCGGTTCGATTAATTGCTCACGTCGAGTGGAGCTGGTGCGGTGGTAAGAGAAGCCCATCAGCTGTCGCACTCTGCTTTGTTGCGGGGTATCTGCGGCTGACTTTGGGGGACCGCGCGCGGTGAGACGCGAGGATGCACACGGGGTGCCCTCAGCGCCGGGCAGGCTTGGA
>Ga0209747_1000793_pt1 | contig 17264 bp, 15 predicted proteins | sample BarGraNGADG00311_FD_184498 | JGI IMG/M metagenome (GOLD analysis project Ga0209747, IMG submission 184498) | Arctic peat soil microbial communities from Barrow, Alaska - Barrow Graham LP Ref core NGADG0011-311 (SPAdes) (version 2) | ecosystem: Environmental > Terrestrial > Soil > Wetlands > Peat...
GTCTCGACCATCTGGCGGTGCCTGCGCTCCGCCGCCGCGAACGACCCGCCCGCTCCGACACCCACGATGTAAGTGTCGCCGGGGCCTGGCGCCGTCCAGCCGATGAACGACGGGAAGCTGTCGACGCCGCTGCGCCCGGGTCCCTCGAGGTCTTTCCAGGTCTCCATGTAAACGAAGATGGCGTCGGCGTCCGTCACCGGGTCGTTCTCGAACCATGGCGCATGGGGCATCCTGGTGCGCACCGCACCGGCGATGCCCGACGCGTCGATCACCAGCCGCGCGCGCCACTCGGCCTCGCCCTCGGGCTTACTGGCCCTGACGCCCCGCAGCATCCCGCCCTCCATCACCAGCCCGGAGACGCCGGCTTCCTCGACGATGTCGACCCCGGCCTCTCGCGCGTAAGAGTGCAGGCGCTGGTGGAAGAGCGGCTTGTCCATCACCAGCGTCGGGAAAGATAAGGTGAGCGAGCGGCCGAGCCGCGGTGACCACGTCGTCATCTCGCTGAAGCGATGCAGGAGCTCGGGCTCCTCCGGCAGCGGGATGCCGAAGCGCTCGAACGCTATCTCCTCCATGTGGAACGGGCCGATGGCGGACCCCAGGCTCACCAGCGAGTCCTTCTCGAGCATAATGCAGGAGAAGCCGAGCCCGGCTAGCTTCCAGGCGATGTAGCTGCCGGCGGTGCCGGCGCCGATCACGAGCACGTCTCTCGGGATTCCACTCATGTTGCCTCCCGGGTCAATAGCGAAGGACGTAGGTCCTGGCGATCATGTCGTGCAACGCGCGCTTGTGCGAATCGAAGCCCGCCATGAAGAAGCCGACGTAGCAGATGATCGCGGATAGGATCATCGAGAACTCGCGCACCGCCGCGACGCGGTAGTCCACCGTCGTCATGTCCTGTCTGACCACCTTCAGCCGCATCGCCATCTGGCCGAGCGTCTGGCCGAAGTGGCCGGTCATCAGTATGAAGTAGGTGAAGAACGCGCCGAAGTACAGCACCGCGGCGAAGGCGAAGACCGCCTTCGGGAACGAGCCGACGAACCTCAGGGGCCAGGAGAAGACCAGGCCGATGATGAGGACGTCGATGGCGAACGCGACCAGCCGTATCCAGAAGCCGGCGTACACCGGCGGCCCCGCCGGGACGCCTCTGGGCTGGTAGCCGAAGCCGGGCAGATTACCCGGCAGCCCCGTAGGAGGATAAGGTGGAGGCTGTGGCGGGAGCGGCGCGTCGAGCGGGCCCGGCTCCCGCGGCGCGCCCCGGTCATCCGGCCGGTCCGGAGGCCTGGGCGCTGACGTCGCCGGCTGCGGTTGCTCGGTGCGCGACGCGGCCGCGGCAGCGTCGCTCAGAGGCTTTCCGCACTTCCGGCAGAACGCCGCGGATTCGTCGTTCTCCGCCCCGCAGGCTGGGCAGTGCTCCATCGCTTGCTCCCTGTGCTCGGCTGACGCACAGAGTATAGCAAGAACCGGGCGCTATCTCAGGTCACGTAGCGCAGCAGCCGCTGGGCCAGCTTCTGGGCGTTCTTGTACGGCGGGTAGCGCAGGTAGATGTCGAAGTGGAACGAGCGGTTCACGACCGCCTTCATGTTGGAGAACGTGTCGAAGCTCCAGCGCCCGTGGTACCTGCCGAATCCGCTGGTGCCGACGCCGCCGAAGGGCAACCGCTGGTTGGAGTAGTGAACCATGGTGTCGTTTATGCAGGCCCCACCGGAGGTCGTCTCGGCCAGCACCCTCGCCTGCTTGTCGCGGTCGCGCGTGAAGGCATAGAGCGACAACGGCTTGGGGCGCTCGCGCACGAAGTCGATCGCCTCCTGCAGGTAGGTGTAGGTGATCACCGGCAGGACCGGCCCGAAGATCTCCTCCTGCATGGCCTTGTGCTCTGGCCTTACGTTGTCGATCAGGGTCGGCGCGATGTAGCGCTCCGCCGCGTCGGTCTGGCCGCCGAAGACGATGTCGCCCTCGGTCATCAGGGCCGAGACGCGCTCGAAGTGCTTGTCGCTCACTATGCGCGTGAAGTCGGGGCTGGACCTGGGGTCGTCGCCGTAGAAGTCGGTCTTGCACCGCTCGATCGCCTCGAGGAGCTCGCCCTTGACGCTCGAGTTCACCAGCAGGTAGTCGGGCGCGATGCAGGTCTGTCCCGCGTTGAAGTACTTGCCCCAGGTGATGCGGCGGGCGGTGACCGCGAGGTCGATGTCGGGCTCGACGATGCACGGGCTCTTGCCGCCGAGCTCGAGCGTGACCGGGGTCAGCTGCTCCGCGGCCTTTTGCATGACGAGCCTGCCCACGACCGTCCCGCCCGTGTAGAAGATGTAATCGAACTTCTCGGCCAGGAGCGCCTGCGTCTCTGTCGCTCCGCCCTCGACGGCGACCACGAAGCCGGGGTCGAAGGTCTCGCGCACCATCGAGCAGACTACCTCGGAGGTGGCCGGCGCGACCTCGGATGGCTTGAGCACGGCGCAGTTACCGGCCGCGATCGCTCCAACCAGCGGCTCGATGACCAGGTCCATCGGGTAGTTCCAGGGGCCGATGACAAGTGCGACCCCGACGGGCTCGGGGTTGATGCGGCTGGACGCGAGGAAAAGGTACGCCGGCGTGTGGACCCGGTGGGGCCCCGCCCAGCTCTTGAGGCACTTGAGCGTGTAGTCGATGCCGCTGGTCACCTGGCTCACCTCGGCGACGTGGGCCTCGAACGCGGGCTTGCCCATGTCGTCCTTGAGCGCGCGCACGATGCGCGAGGCGTTGCCTCTCACTGCATCCCTGAGCACCTCGAGCTGCCTGCGCCTGAAGGCGAGCTCCCTGGTCTTGCCGGTCGAAAAGAAATCGCGCTGGGCCTGGACGATCGGTGCCATGCTGATCGGGTCCATGCGGCATCACCCCCGCCGGACTTATTCGTTGCTCTGCATGACTTCCCTGTAGCGCCGGCATCCCGCCGACATGCCAGTGGGAAAACGCAAGTTTTGAGGTCAGACCCTTTAACTTGCGTTTCCGGCGTTTTTACGGGCCGGGGTAGAACAGTTCGCTGAGCGTCACCAGTGTCAGGCCGCGCGCGCGCAGGCCGTCGATGATCGCCGGCAACGCCTGTGCCGTCTTCGCGGTGTCGTGCATGAGGACGATTGCGCCGGGGCCGGTCTGGCCGACTACGGTGTTGATGACGGCCTCAGCCGAGTTCTTCGCGTTCCAGTCCTGCGGGTCGACGCTCCAGTAGATCGACATGTACCCGAGCGAGTTGACCTGCGCCACCAGCCCCGGGTTCATCTCGCCACCCGGGAACCTGAAGTATGGCTTGGTGGTGAGCCCGCCGGTGGCGTTGTTGACCTCGACCTCGGTCGTCCGTAGCTCCGAGACGACACGGTCGGCCGATATCTTGGTGAACTGCGGGTGCGATGTGCCGTGGTTGCCCATCTCGAAGCCGTCGTTGGCGATGCGCCTCACGACGTCTGAGTTGGCGGCGACGTTGGCGAGGAGGAAGCAAGTGGCCCGCGCTCCCTTCTGCTCGAGGACATCCAGGAGCCGGTTGGTCGACGAGGCCCCGCGCTCGCAGTCGAACGTGAGCGCCGCCCACGGGCGTGACTTGTTGCCATAGACGCGGTTGCCCCAGTGCCAGGCGCCGGCGATCGCGTTCTTGTCCATCGTGCGCCAGCGGTCCGCGAAGTACATCGGGCGCTCAGCGACCACCGGGACCTTGTTGGTCGAGACGACCTTCATGCTGACGTCGCCGCTGTTGTCGTCGCGCCTGCCAATGCCGAGGCTGCCATCGTGGACGGGTATGGTAACCCGGCTGTGCGCGCCGATCTCGATGCCGTTCTTCGCCTCGGTCTGGTTGTCGCCGCGGAAGTAGGTGACGTCGACCTTCGCGGCCGCCTCGCCCGGGTTGGCTAGACACAGGTAGGTGTCGAAGCCCTGCCGGGTGCACCCTTCGGCGAAGTACCACTGCTCCGCCGGCTCGGAGGCGCCCACGACCGCGGTGCCGCCGGTCCAGAACGGACGGTAGGTGAAGTAGCTGGTGCGCTCGGCGACCACCGGCTGGAGCGAGCTGACCTTGAGGCTGAAGTCGCCGCTGGAGTCGTTGTGCCTCCCGATGCCGAGGTTGTCATCGTGCGCCGCGACCGTGAACCTGCTGCCGGCCTTGACGGCGATTCCCTTACGCTCGATGGACTTGCCGTCGCCGCAGAAGTAGTTCAGATCGACGGTGGCGTCGCGCTTGCCCGGGTTGGCGATGCAGACGTAGGTGTCGAAGCCCGAGCGCGTGGTGCCCTCTGCGAAGTACCAGTCCTTCTCGGGTGCGGCCGCACCGACCACATCGTGGCCGCCGCTAACCGACCCGGCGTAGTTGAAGTAGGTGGCGCGCTCCGCGACCACGGGCGTGTCCTTGGCGGTGCTGATCTTGAAGCTGAAATCGCCGCTCGAGTCGTCGTGGCGGCCGATCCCCAGGTTGTCGTCGTGGGCCGCGATGGTGAAGCGGCTGCGCGGTTTGACCTCGATAGCTTTCCTGGAGACGGTCTGCCCGCTCACCAGGTAGTAGTCGAGGTCGACCATGGCCGTCGCATCGCCGGGGTTCTGCACGCAGATGTAGGTGTCGAAGCCACTGCGGGTGGTTCCCTCCGCGAAGTACCAGTCGCTCTGTGGCGCCGTGGCGCCCATCACGTCGTGGCCGCCGGTCCAGGCGCCCCGGTAGGTGAAGTACATCGGGCGCTCGGCTATGAGAGATTGCTCGCTCGAGACCTTGATCGAGACGTCGCTCTCGGCGGGGACCTCGGTCATGACGTTGACGGTGGTGCGGCTCGACGGAGCCAGCTCGTAGCTGCGCTTGACCGTCTCGCCCGTGCCCAGCATGTACTCGAAGTCCGCCCTCGCCGGACCGCTCGATGGGTTGAGCAGGCAGACGTACTCGGCGAAGCCCGACCGGGTCGTGCCTTCGGCGAAGTACCATGTTTTCGCCGGCCCGCCGGCCCTGCCAAGCGTGTCCGAGCCCCCGTTGGGCGCGGCGTGCGCCAGTGCCGGCGCGATCACCAGCATCAAGAGGACGGCCAACGGCAGGGCTACGATTTTTTTCGTGCGGATTTTTCCCACCTGTCCTTTGTGGCGCGGTTGTTGCGGCTCCGCGGTATTTTATCCTATTTCCGAGGTTTCCGCGCGTTGCTTCGCTTCGCAGCGTGCGAAATGGGGGTCTTTCAAAAATAGTCAAGAATAGGGTCAGACCACTTTCTTGAATTGCTCTGATAGAATTCGCCTGGGTGGAGAAAGGAGGGGCTTTGGAGGAGAGCAAGCTTCCAGAGGAGGGCGCCGCCAGGCGCAGGCCGATTGTCGAGGCGTGGAAGGAGTCCAGCAGGCCTCAGCGGGCGATGGTCGCGCTGATCCTGTTCTTCTATTTCCTCACCGCGGTGACGCACCTTGTAAGCTGGGGGATGCACAAGGCCTCGCTGCGCCCGGACGCCGTCGCGGCCGCGATGCTCTCGATGCTCGCGATCTGCATCTGGCACTCGTGGATCGTGAAAGGTCGCCGGCAGACCATCGCGTTCTTCCTCATCGCCTGGGTGGTCTCGTGGTTCTGCGAGTTCATCGGCGACAACTACGGCTGGTTCTTCGGCAAGTACAAGTACACCGGGACGCTGGGCCCGCGCGTGGGCGGAGTCCCGATCCTCATCATCGTCACCTGGTCGGTCATCATATACGCGGCCTTCATGCTCATCGACTGGCTCATCGGGCTCCGGGGGGTGCGCAAGGGCAACTCCTGGTGGGGCAAGGGCCTGTGGGCGGTGCTGATAGCGGCCGCGACGGCGACGCTGGTGTGCGCCTGGGACATGATGGTAGACCCGTTCGCCACCTCCAGGGTGTGGATGACCGCGGTGCACAAGCAGCCATGGTGGTGGTGGCAGGGAGGCCCCTACCTCAAGGAGCTGGGTGTCTGGAAGGGCTCGGGCGGAGTGCCCATCGGCAACTTCGTGGGCTGGTGGCTGGCGCCGTTCTTCATAATCCTCATCTTCTACCTGGTATTCCAGAACAGGAACCTCATCTCGGAGAAGCTCGTCAGCGTAGTGCCCTGGCTGGTGTACGCCTACCTCTACTTCACAGTCGTCTTCGTCTGCCTGGAGATGAACTGGTTCGAGAACGGCATGAACCAGGTGGCGCTGATAGGGACGTTCACGATGATGCCGGTGATCCTGGTCGCGGCGGTGAAGGCGGCCAAAGACTACTCATGAAAAATATGTACCAGGTACTTTTCATGGGTTTTCTTTACATCGGTTGATGACTTCTCGAGCATGAAAAAAATGGCGGGAAAAGTACCTGGTACATTTTTTCGTTACCGGTTGAGGATGTCGTCCAGGATCGGGCGCCTGGTTCCGATGAGCGCCGGTATCAGCCCCGAGAGCATCCCCACCGCGACGACGGTGAACGCCCTGAACAGGTAGTCCCAGGGAATGATGGAGAGCGACACGTCCCCTATCGGGATCTTGAACGGGAACGCCTTGAAGTACGGGAAGAGGATGGCGAAGTACAGCACCGTCCCCATCGCCACCCCGAGGAACGAGTAGACCGCCGCCTGCAGCACGTAGGTCATCACCACCAGCGGGCTCCTCACTCCGATCGCGCGCAGGATGCCCACCTCCTGCCTGCGGTGAGTCACGTCCACGTAGATGATGATGAAAATAGTGACCGCCGCGATGAAGAAGCCCACCACAGTCATCAGCGCGTTGATGGTCACGAAACTGCTGGTGATCTCGCGGACCGAGCCGGCGAGCTGCTGCCAGGTCCGCAGGTTCCCCGTGACCCCGGCCGCCTTCATCTCGGCAACCAGCTTGTCCTCGTTCCCGCGGTGGTCGGCACGCACGACCACATCCGTCGCCTTGCCCTGCAGGGCGGGGGCTATCTGGTTGAGCGCCGCGTTGGTCACGAACGCCCTGTCGTCGGTCCCGTTGAACTTGGTCTTGAATACGCCCCTGACAACGAACGGGTGGGACGTACTGTCCGTGATGACGTTGACCGTGTCGCCGACCTTGATCCCGTTCGGCGCGAAGTCAGTGTCGTTTTCCTTCTTGCCGGCGATAGAGTCGCCCAGGATGATGCCGTTGGTGTCACCAGGCTTCAGGTAAGAGCCGGCGGTCATCTTCTGCGAGACGGTGGTGGCCTTCTCCTGGGTGGTGGGGTCGATCGCCGTGACGTCGAAGTTGCCGCGCGTCCCTCCGAACTCGATCGAGCCCGGCAGCAGCGTCTCGGCGGCGGCAGCCTGCACCCCCGGCACTTTGTCTACCGCCTTCACCACCGCCGCGGGGTTGTCGATGAAGTCCGAGCCCTTGGCCGGCGTGATCATAACATTGCCGGTCCTGGTGTTGATGAGCTGGCTCTGGTTGCTCTCGACCACGCCGCTGAACAGCGAGTTGATGAAGAGCAGGTTGATGAAGGCGATCGCCATCAGGAAGACGATGAGAGCGAGCGTCCCCTTGTTGCTGTGCCGCACGTGCCGCACGATGAGGAAGAACGGGATGCGCTTGCTGGTCTTCATACGTGATTTTCCTCGTAGCTGATCTTGCCGTCCGAGAGGGTGATTATCCGGTTGCCGTAGATGGTCTCCTCGTGCTCGTGGGTCACCATCACGATGGTGTGCTTCTCCTCCTTGTTGAGGCGGTCGAAGACCAGCAGCACGTCCTGCGCCGACTCCAGGTCGAGGTTGGCGGTCGGCTCGTCCGCGAATAACACGTCCGGCTCGTTCATGAGCGAGCGGGCGATGGCGACCTTCTGCTGCTCGCCGCCCGAGAGCTGGCTGGGCAGGTGCGTGGCCTGCTCCTGGAGGCCGACCTGCGCGAGCATCTCGCGCGCCTTCTCACGGCAGACCTCCGTCTTCTCGATCATCATCGTGGGGAGCATCACGTTCTCGAGCGCGGTGAGCTCGGCGATCAGCGCGAACTCCTGGAAGATGTAGCCGAGGTCGCGCAGCCGGATCTCCGAGCGATCTTTCTCTTTCATCCCCGTGACCTCTCTGCCCGAGAGGTAGATGTGGCCGTCGTCGGGGGAGTCGAGGAGCCCCAGCTGGTGCATCAGGGTGGACTTGCCCGAGCCGTTGCGCCCGGTGACGATGAGGAAGTCGCCTTTCTTGACGGTGAGAGACATGCCCCGGAGAGCCTTCACGCTCACCTCTCCGAGGTGGTAGGTCTTATGTATGTCATCGACCAGGATTACGTCATCCGGCCCGGGTAATATTTCGCCTGCCATGTCCTACATTTTCGCCGTTCGCGTCACAAATCCAGTCTACTCCGCTCGGAAATCTGTCTGTATGACGTACCTCAAGGCTCGACCGGTTCTCCTGCTCGCGCGGGCGGCGGCCTACATCCCCTTGAACTCGGGCGGCCGCTTCTCCATGAACGACGTCACGCCTTCGACCACGTCCTGTGTTGCAACCGCGATGCCCTGCAGCGAGCCCTCGCGGTCCAGCGCGGTCAGCAGGTCCGAATCGAACGACTTGTTGAGCATGCTCTTCATCATGCCGATTGCCCGGGTCGGTCCGTTCGCCAGGTGCTCGGCCATCGCCATCGCCTCTTCCATCAGCTTCTCGTGCGGGACCACGCGGTTGACCAGGTGGAGCTCGAGCGCTTCCTGTGCGCTTATGTCCTCGCCGAAGAACATGAGCTCCTTGGCCTTGGCGAGCCCCACGGTCCGGGGGATGAAGTAGGTGCCACCGGCGTCGGCGATGAGCCCGCGGCGCACGAACACCTGGATGAACTTGGCCTGCTCGGAGGCGACCAGCAGGTCGCAGGCGAACGCCAGGTTGCAGCCGGCGCCGGCCGCGGTCCCGTTGATCGCGCCGATGATGGGCTTCTCCAGAAGCCACATCGCGCTGACCATCTTGGAGTACGCGAAGCAGGTGATCCTCATTCCCAGCGGGGTGAAGGCGTCCTCGCGCCCGCCTCCGCCGGTCAGGTCGGCACCGGTGGAGAAGCCGTCTCCCGCTCCGGTGAGGACCACGGCGCGGGTGGAGTCGTCAAACTGCAGTTTCTCGATGGTGTCACCAAGCGACTCGACCAGTGCGAAGCTCAGGGCGTTCTTCTTATGGGGCCTGTTCAGTGTGAGTATTGTGACGCTGCCCTTCTTTTCGATTATGAGCTCTTCCATGACGTGTTCCTTTCCCGCGCCTCGGTTCAGCTGACCCAGAAAGGATAACCTTTGGCCGCGCGCCGGACAAACGCCGCCGGGGCACGCGCGCGTTGCGGGGCCGGCCCGGCGCCGGTGGCGCGCCCATCTGTTAGAATGTCGAGCCAGGTAGACCGAACTGGAGGGTGTGAGCGTATGTCTTTGTTCGACAGGAAGATCACCGTGGATATCGTGGAGGAGGGCGACCGCTTGCGCCTGCGCGGCAGGCTCGAGGATACGCGCTCCGGTGTCGCGCTCCATCACATCGAGGTGGAAATGCTCATGCCCGTCTGGAGCGGCGAGATAGAAGAGATCTCCGGCGCGATGCCCAACCACCCGCTGGAGGAATGTGTAGAGAGCCTCGAGAGCCTGAAGGAGCTGCTCGGCCAGAGGATCGTGCCCGGCTTCAGCGAGGTCGTGAAGTCGAAGGTCGGTGGAGCGGCCGGCTGCACGCACATGGCTTCACTGATCATGAACATGGGGAACGCCAGCGTGCAGGGAAGGGGCGCGTACCTCCGGACTCACATGACGGGGCAGCAGGAGAGCGAGGCGATGAAATCCTACGCCGACGACCTCAACCTGCTGGACAGCTGCGTATGCTGGCGCGAGGACGGCCCGTTGATGAAGCGCTGGCGCAACCAACTGGGCCAGCCGTAGCTGATCGCGCCGTAACGCCGGCGTCCCGCCGGCTTCGCACAGTTGGTGACCACTCTGATCGGGTTGAGGCGCCTACTCCCCTTTGAACCGCGGCGAACGTTTGTCGAGGAACGCCTTCAATCCTTCGCTCGCGTCCGCGCTCCTCAAGGCCTTGCTTGTCATCTCGTTCATCGCGGCGCGCTCCGGCGCATCCGCCCCAGTGGCTCCCTCCCTGGCGATCGCCCGCAGCGCGCTCTTGTGGCCCTTCATAGACAGCGGGGCAAGCGAGGCGATGTCGCGAGCGAGCTCCATGGTGAAGCCCTCCAGCTCCTCGCCGCAGACGAAGTCGAGCATCCCCATCGCGGACAGCTCCTCGGTCTCGAAATACCTGGCGGTGTAGAAGAGCTTGCGCGCGGTGGCCAGCCCGTAGGTCGCGACGAACCTTTCGATGCCCTCGGGCGGGTAGACTATCCCGAGCTTCGCGGGCGGCATGCCCATCAGCACCTGGCCGCACCCGATGCGCAGGTCGCAGGCCGTGGCCAGCTCGCAGCCGGCTCCCGCGGCGTACCCTCTGACCATCGCGATCACAGGGTAGGGAAACTCTTCGATGGATGCGATGGCGAGACGTAGAGGCCCCCCGGGGCCGATCAGCCGCTGGTTCTCCTCGGGGGTCGAGGCGGCCATGGCGTTCAGGTCCATCCCCACCGAGAACGCGTGCTCACCCGTCCCGCGGATGACCGCGCAGCGTGCCCCGCCCTCCTCTCCCAGCCTGTCGAGCTCGATCGCAAGCAGGCCCAGCAGGGACGCGGTAAGGGCGTTCCGCCTCTCGGGACGGTTCAGTGTCAGTACCGCAAACCCGGCTCTCTCTTCCACCATCAGCTCGGGGCTCTCGACCACGGCTCCTCCCCCCTCGATACGGACCATCTTATGATAGCGCATCGGTGCAAGGCGCTCGGCGAGGAGCTCACTTGATGGGGGCCAGGCGGTAGACGACGCCGGCCTGGTCGTCGGCGATGAAGGTCACGCCGTCGGCGCGCATGAGGATGCCGGTCGGACGCCCGAGCCTGCTGCCGTCGGGCTGCTGCCAGCCGGTGATGAAGTCTGAAGTACCCTGGTAGTTCCCCTGCTTGTCCAGCTTCACCCGCACCAGCTTGTCGCCGGTGGGCACGCTGCGGTTCCAGGAGCCGTGGAACGCGACGATGAGGTTGTACTTGTAGTCCGCGGGCCAGGCGTCCGACGTTACGAAGGCCAGCCCGAGCGGCGCGGAGTGGGCGGGGTAGTCGACATACGATGGCGTCATGCCCGCGCTGGGGTTCGCCGGGTTGGCCGGGTTGGGATCGAACTGGTAGTCGTGCACGTTTTTTCCGTAGGTCGTAGGCCAGCCGTAATTGTTGCCGTCCTGGATGATGTTGAGCTCGTCGGGAGGCAGGTTGTCGCCCAGGTAGTCCCTGCCCATGTCGTTGGCCCACACCTGCCCGGTGACCGGGTGCACAGTCATGAAGACCGAGTTCCGCAAGCCGGAGGCGAAGGGGCGCAGCCCGCTGCCGTCGGCATTGGCGATCAGGATCTTCGCGCGCAGTGGGTCGGTCTCGTAGCCGACGTTCACCGACGAGCCCACCGCGATCAGCATCTTCCCCTGGTTCGGCGGCGGGGCGAACATTATGGTGCGGGTTATGTGCTCCCCGTCCGCGGGCAGCGCGACCACCTGCCTGGGATTCGACGCCTTCATGGTGGCGGGGTCGTAGTCCCAGAGGGCGACGCGGGTCGTCTCGGCGATGTAGAGCTTGCTCGGATCGCCGGGGAGGAACGCCAGCCCGTGCGGGTGATCGAGGCCCGAGGCCACCACGGTCGTGCCGTCGGCCGCGCCGTTGTTGTCCTTGTCGGGCAGGGCCACCACGGAATCGTTTCCCGGCGTGCTTACGAGCATCGTACCTTTAGAGTCGAACACCATGACGCGCGGGCCGCCCAGGTTGCTCGCGAACGTCGACATCACGAAGCCGGGCGGAATGGTGAGAGGGAGGCCGGTGGAATTCTGAGCGGCCCGCGGCGCCCCCGGTGCGCTCGAGGGCGTCGAGGATGGTTTTTTTGTCGCCGTCTTTCTGGTGCCGCAGGAGCCCGCAAAAGCGACAAGCGCCAGCAACAGGAGCACTGACGTTACGTTGATGAGAGTCTTGCGATCGCGTTTCATCGCGGAGGTTCTTCAACAGAACAGGTTGCTATCCTGCGGAGAGCATGACAAGGGTCGAAATTCAAGAAAGGGGTCTGACCCTATTCTTGAATCTGCGTCAGCTCAAAAGTGAGGTTTGACCCCTATTTTGCGTCAGGATTTTGAGTGTGCGAGGTTGTCCCCCGAGCCATGCGTGCCCGCGCGCGGCGCCACCAGCCCGCCGAACTCCTCCTGGTCGAGGCACTCCTGCCTGCGGTGGGCGCGCTCGGCCTTGTAAGTGTGCTTCAGCTCGGACAGCCAGTAGCGGTTGCGGTCCTTCCATTTCATCAGCGTGCGGTGACCGTATATCCGTATGGCCATCTCTTGCCAGCGGAACCTGAACCCCAGCTTCCAGCACTGCGCGATCGAGTAGAACTTGCGCATCGCCTTGATGCCCGCTTCTTTCTGGAGCTGGAAAGGTGTCATCTTGGTGGGCCAGAAGACGACGTGGTGCCCGCTGAACTTGCTCCAGTCGTCGGAGAAGATCCTCTCATCGCGGCACATCTCGTCATAGGTCTCCGACCCCGGTATGGGGGTGAGTATCATGTACTGCACCGAATCGATCCCGGCCTTCTTGGAAAAGCGCACCGTCTCCCTGATGCTCTCCTTGTCGTCCTCGTCCGAGCCCATCACGAACATCCCGTGCACCTTGATCTTGTGCTTGTGGATGATGCGCACCGCGTTCTCGATGTCCTCGACGGTCTGTGCCTTCTTGTACGCCTTGAGGGTCTCGGGGTTCGCTGATTCGAGGCCCAGGTAGAGGAACATGCAACCCGTCTCCTCCATCAGCTGCATCAGCTCATCATCATCGACCACGTCCACACGCGTCTGGGCAGTCCAGCGCGGCGTGATGCCTTTCTCCTTCATCCGCCGCAGGAGCTCCTTGGTGTGCGAAGGGGCCGCGGTGAAGTTGTCGTCGTAGAAGAAATAGACCGCCTTGGGATACTGCTCGTAGAGCTCGGCGAGCTCGGCGATCACGTCCTCGGTGTCCCTGAACCTGTACTTGCGCCCGAACATGGACGTGACAGTGCAGAACTTGCAGTTGAAGGGGCAGCCACGCGAAGTCATGACCGGGATGATGGTCCTCTCGTCGAAGCCCTGGATGAGCGACAGTTTCGGCCAGGGCAGCGAAGACAGGTCGGCGTTCCACTCGCGGTCCGGGTTGTGCACGACGGCTCCGTCGCGCGCCCAGGTCAGGCCGGCGATCGCGGAGATGTCCGCGTACTCCGGCGAGCCGTTCAGATGCCTGACGAGCTCCACCAGAGTCTTTTCGCCCTCGCCGCGCACCACGAAGTCCGCGCCCTTCTCCATCGCTTCGTCGGCGAGGAACGAGACGTGCGCCCCGCCCATCACCACCGGCGCGTCCGTGACCTTCTTGATCCGCTCGACCAGCCCGTACGCGACGGGCGCCGTGGGTGTTATGGTCGATATGCCGATCAGGTCGGCGCGGGCGACCTCGTCCCAGTCGATCCTCGCGCACTCCTGGAAGTAGATCTTCACCGAAGCGCCCAGCTCCTGCTCAAGGACGGCGCCGAGCAGCGGCAGCCCCAGGCGCGGGAGCTTGTACCTGGAGAAGACGTGGAACCCCGGAGCCTTGGGCTCGATGAGGACGACGTTTTTGATCTCGCGCGTTTCAGTGGTATTAGTGGTATTCATTGAGCACCATCACCTTAATCCCCTTTGCCTGCTTCAGACCAGGGTCGCTTGTTACAAAGGCCGTGGCCCCCGATTCCTGCGCGGTCGCCAGCAGCAGGCTCTCGGTCGGGCCCATCTTGCTGGTGGCGCGGATCTCGGCCGCCCGCGACGCGATGCGCGGGTCGACGGAGACAGTCTCGAGGTTCGGCATCTCGTGGATGAGCACGCGGTAGAGGTCGGCGAGGTCGTCATCGCCCGCCTCGAGCGGCCGGACCATCAGCTCGGTCAGGCTGATCGACGATACGATCCCTTTGACCGAGTCACCCTGTATCTCCCCAAGCACAACGGAGGTGAGTTCGGAGTCCTCGCCCCCCTGGAAGTGCTGGATGAAGACGCCGGTGTCCACGCCTATCACCTTGTGCTCGTTTAAGTCTTTTCTAAGTCTTTTTGGCTTCATGTTTCGCGCTCCCGCCGGAGGTATCGAGAGACGTCCATCTCCTTCCAGACCTCGGAGCCGAGCCCGCGCATGAACTCGACGAAATCCGCTGGCCTGGCCAGTATGGCAACTACGCCGTCGCGGTAGTCGAAGATCAGTTTGTCACCGGCTTTGAGCCCTAGGACATCTCGCGTCTTCCTGGGGATAACGACCTGGAATTTAGAGCTGACAGTCGCGGAGTCCATGTGTCTTTGCTTTCTATTTTCACCGTCAATAGCGGTTCCGATCACAATAGCACCGGTAAAGGAACCTGTCAATTTGTAAAGCGAGTTATTAATTGGTATTTCTTCGTGGGATATTGTAAAGCTCGGGAACATCAAGGCTGGAGCGCGTGGCGGCCCCTAGATCGCGTTGAGCCTGTGGCCGGTTTTGGACATGGCGGGGTAGATGCGCCTGAACTCCTCATACAGGAGGTCGTACTCCCGGGCCCGCTTCTCCTCAGGCTCGAAGGTCGCACGGACCTTCACTGCCCGCTTGATGTCGGAGTATCTCTCGAAGACCCCCAGTCCCACCCCGACCGCGAGCGCGCAGCCCAACGCGCCTGCCTCCTGCGGGTTTGACACCGCCTCGATGGTGCGCGAGGTCGCGTCCGCGATGACCTGCATCCAGAGATCGCTCTTGGCGCCGCCGCCGATGGCCCGCAACGAGGTCGAGCTCAGGCCCGCGCGGGCCACCTCGTCGATCATCCAGCGCAGGTTGTAAGCCACGCCTTCGTAGATGGCGCGGAGCATGCAGTCGCGGTCGTGTCCCAGTGACAGGTTCACGAAGCCGCCCCTGACGGTGGTGTCGGTCACCGGGGCACGCTCCCCGAACATCCAGGGCATGAACAGCAGGCGCTTCGACCCGGGCATGACGTCGACCGCCTCCCGGTCCAGGAACGCGTAGACGCCGCCGTCGGCTGCCTCGGCCGCCTGCCGTTCGTCCGCGGAGAGCAACTTGTCCGCGAACCACTCCAGGCACAGCCCCGCGGTCTCCGACTCCCCGATCATGATGTACATGTCGGGGTCGGGGGACGCGACGGACGCGATGCCGTATCTGGGCAGGTTTTTCTGCTTCGCCATGGACAGGCACAGCCAGGACGACGTGCCCAGGTAGATGTGAGCCTCGCCGTCGCCGAGCGCCCCGGACCCGCTGGCCGCGGCGGGGATGTCGCCCATGCCGGCGATGATCGGGGTCCCTTCGGGCAGGCCCGTGTAGCGCGACGCCTCCTCGGTGAGCCCGCCGACCACGTCGGTGGACCGGTGTATCGGCGCCATCTTCTCGAGCGGCAGCCCGGTCACGCGCAGCAAGGTCTTCGACCACTGCCGGTCCCTGGTGAGGATGCCGGTCCCGCCGGCCCCGGTGTCGTCGATGGAGAACTCCCCCGTCGCCCTGTTGACCAGGTAGCCGGCCACGTCCAGGAAGGCGAAAGTCTCGCGGAAGACGTCCGGCTCGTTCTCCTTGAGCCAGGCGTACTTGCACACGACGTCCTTGCCGGACGGGAGCGCGCCCGCGATCAGCGAAAAGATGCGCTTGCCGCCAAGCCTGCGGATGAGGCGCCGGGCCTGCTCGTCGGCGCGGCTGTCGAGCCAGGTGATGGCGGGGCGAAGAGGCGTGCCCTCAGCGTCGACCGGCACGAACGTGAGCATCTGCCCGGCGAAGCCCATGCCCTTGACGCTCGCGGGGTCCACCCCGCTGTCGGAGAGAAGTTGCCTGGTGTTGGAGGTCACCGCGCGCCAGTAGTCCTGCGGGTCCTGCTCGGCCCAGCCGGGCTTGGGATACTTCACCTCGTAAGGCTCGAACGCCCTCGCGATGACGTTGCCGTCCGTGTCGGCCAGGACGGCTTTGCTGCCTCCCGTGCCGACGTCGTGACCTATGAGAAGGTCGGTCATGGCTTCTCCTGTTCAGCCGGTCCTGCGAATGCAAAGATGGTGCCTGGCACCTTTTTTGCGTTTTTCAGATCTTGAGGTCGACGCTCTCGACCTTGCCGTCCTTATCGATGTGCTCGATGTAGATGGGCACGGTCTCGCCCATCCCGGCCCCCTTGATGACCTCCGCGGCCAGCTCGAGCATGTCGGTGGGCTTCACTCCGCCCTCGGGCGGGAACACGCCCTTCATCCCGACCTTGCCCTCTTTCATCAGGATGGCGCCCATCGCCGCCGGTATGCCGGTCCCCTCGCCCGCGCCGGCGCCCGCCGAATACATCGAGAACACGAACTGGTGCGGCTCGCCGCCCTTGGTCCCCTTCACCTCGACCTTGAGGCAGCCGCTCGGCTCGGTGACCCCCGCGTCAGCGAGGAAGCCGGGCCGCCTGGAGATGATGTAGGCGACCTCGAACTCGATGGGTATGACCTCGGACCCCTGGACGATGATCGGCTCCTCGCTGGCGAGCCCCAGCTTCACTGTGTCCATCGTGAGCTGGAAGTACGGCAGCGGGAAGACGACTCCCATGTTGGTCACTTGCTTCACGCCCTTGAAGTACTTGGGCATGGTGATGGTCTCCGGGTGCGGGTACGGATAGACCGGGTAGGCGCCGATGTTCTTGAACTCCGTCTCCTTGACGAACTCCTGCCCGCTGGGCTCGAGCATCCGCACCTGGATGAACTTGCCGTCCACGAACAGCGGGATGTCGCTGGTCATCGCGTGGATGCGGTGCTTGATGACCGCCCCGCCTTCGGAGGGCTCGCCGCCGTGCGCGTGGTAGATGTTCACCTCGTCCACCGCGTCCAGCATCTCGTCCACGCACCAGCGCGCGAGCACGTTCGCCATCCCCGGTGAGTTGCCCATCCCGATCAGCGCGGATATGCCCGCGGAGGAGGCCTCGGAGTCGAGCTCCAGCATGCGCTCGGTGGCGTCGAGGTCGTCGCATACGTCGACGTAGTTTATTCCGGCCTCGATCGCCGCCATCAGGACCGGCGGGCCGAAACGGTAGAACGGGCCGATGCAGTTGAGGACGACGTCCGAGCCGGACATCGCCCGCTTGAGGCTGGCGGGGTCCTCCGCGTCGACGCGCACGGCTGACGCTGTGCCGCCGAGGGAGGCCGCGAAGTCACAGGCGGCCTCGTAGCGGTTCTCGCCTATCACGATCTCGTCGAAATAGCCCGAAGTCGCCAGCGTGCGCACGGCGAAGCTCCCGATGCCGCCGCAGCCTCCCAGAACCGTTATCTTTGACACCTGGCACCTCCTGCAAATGGG